>Ga0208019_1000032_pt1 | contig 62806 bp, 64 predicted proteins | sample CB_VirMetaG_5_FD_184540 | JGI IMG/M metagenome (GOLD analysis project Ga0208019, IMG submission 184540) | Freshwater to marine saline gradient viral communities from Chesapeake Bay - CB_1508_1D Viral MetaG (SPAdes) (version 4) | ecosystem: Environmental > Aquatic > Marine > Coastal | place: USA... | reverse complement strand
GACTATCAAAAGCATCTCCCATATGAATCACAGTTTCTACGCCATGTTCCTTTAGAGCAGGGAAGAAGACATTTTTGTAGAAAAGTTCAAAGTAATCATGAAGAAACTTTGAACCTTTTCTGGCGCCGAAATGTGTGTCACTTAAAATTGCTACTTTGCTCATCGGTTTCTATATTGAATATTATCTTTAATGGTGTTGTAGTCTGAACTATGCCCAGAAAGCAAACTGTCATCAACCATCATGACTTCATCAAAACCCGTCTTTTCAATAATTTTGGTTTTAATGTCAAGTTGCTTTTTCTCTTTTTGGATTCTACGGAGAAAAGCATAATGAATGATCTGCGTAAAGTAAGCAAAAGGATTTTTGGATTTTTCAGGATCAAAATTATGAATATATTGAACGCAATTTTCGATTCCATCTGAAATCATATCCTCACGAAACATATAATTTACAAAGTTTGGTTTATATGATAAGTGAGTTGCAATCTTTAAAAAACAATCTCCAAGATAATTTGGAATGGGTGGTTTACCATCCCATCTTCGTGCTCTTTCTTCCTTTGGTTGTTCTCGTAAATCTTTGCCGTATATCTCTTTATATTTCTTTTCGACCTTTGTACGGTAAACGATCATTGCCTCCAACAACTCTTTATTGTTAACATAATGCTCTGTCTTTTTTCTTGGCATAGCGACATTTTTTATTAATCTAATAGGTTATTTTTATTTTATCATACTGAGAAAGACTTGACAAGTAATCAAAATATCGCTAGAATACCTTTGTTGGGTTTGAAGGATGAGATTTAGCTTTCTTTATTATCTTTAAGTTTAAATATATCTTCTAGTCTTTTACGTGCATCTTCTACTGAAGATATATATCCCATCTTTGAATCTGGCTTTACACGTCCTGGTGACTCTGGTCTAGATTTATTATCATCAGATATATATTCATCATATATTGAAATTAAATTCATATCTTCAAGTTCTGTCATAGTAATAATTTTATCAAAATTAACTATATAAAAATCATCATTAGAAAGTTCAATCCATGGCTTTACTTTAGCTATGGTTCCCATTTTACCTTGTATTAATTTTATTATTACTGGATTTTGCAAAATTAAAACTGGATTTCCACCATTATCATCAGTAGCAACTATTGATAGAATTTCTTCCCCAGAAACTAATTTTATTATTGCGTAAAATTCATCTCCCATATTAATTTTTAAGCGGTATGTTTACTATGTCGTAATTAAAATTTTCTTCATTATAAACTTTAATTCTTTCGATTAGATGATTTAAAGTATAATTTTTTCTAGACTTATAGGAAATGTCGTCGGCAATATCATATAACGTTGCTTTTGTTTTGTTATTTCCTTTTCTGAGAACTCTCCCAATTGATTGGAGATTTCTAATCCTTGACTTAGAAGGAGAAGCAAAAATAACATTGTGTAAGTTTTTAATGTTAATGCCAGTAGAGAATGTTCCATAAGATGCAACAATAATCGCATCATTCTCTTTCTCTGTAATCTCTCTTACTTTTTCTCTGTCTTCTGTTGCCACTCCACCATGAACAAAAAAGACATGTCGATCATCAATCCTATTGCTATTTATCATTTCATATAAAGGTTGACCATGACCTTCTACTCTGGAGAATAGAATAAGAGTATTACCTTTAAGATCGAGAGCAAGATTTCGAATAAATTTGTTTCTTCGTTCATGATTTATGATATACTGAACTTCTTCTTCAAAATTTTCAAATTTATGTGCTGGATGTTTCAATAGAAGCACATTGATATCTAATTGAGCAACATGCCCCTTTTTCATCAATTCATCTGTTTTTATAATTTTATAAGAAGGACCAAAAAGACCTTCCAACACCCATTTATGAGTTTGTGTTCCGTCTAATGTGCCTGTAAATCCATAACGATACTTTGCATCAGCAAGTTTTGACATTATAGATATAAGAGACTTTGATTTAAACTGGTGTGCTTCATCCCCAACAACCACATTAAATCTTGAAAAATATTGGCGTGGAAGTTTGTATATAGATTGCCAGGTAGTGATAATCACCTGCGAATCTGTCTCTCTTTCTCTTCCTGCGTATATTTTGTGGCAAAATGAACCCACATCCCAACCATAGTCTTCAAAATCTTTATACATCTGTTCTACTAGGGAAGTCGTTGGAACGACTATCAGAATATTTTGTTCTCGCTCAACGTGATATCTCACAATCGAGTATATCATCAATGACTTTCCCGAAGCAGTTGGGGATATCAATAACTTTCTATTATGTTTTAGGGCGTCGTAAACACCTTCTACTTGATAATCCCTTGGAGAATATTTGCATATAGATTTCATATAATCTTTTACACCTTCTTTTGAAATCATTTCATTAGATTCAAAAGGAAGACCATAAAACTTATTATCTACAAATTCAAAAGTATAATTATGATCTTTGCAAAATTGAGTAACTTTATCTAATAATCCAACATATACTTCGCCGTTTTGAACGTTAAATAATCTAATTTTTCCATCCCAATGTCTGCTACGGAATTGAGGCATAAATTTTGCACCAGGAACCTCAAACGTGAACTGATCTGCAAGTTCATAATAGACGTGAGGATCTGCCTTTACTGTTAAATATACTTCGTTCTTCTTTTGAATAATCAAATGAGACATATACTCATAATATTAATTACAAGTATTTATTCTCCACAATTAAACTTGAAATCTAAAACTGCCTTATATAATTCTGTTCTGAGGTAATTTAGATGCTCCTGCTCAAATGGATGCCTGGAAGGATATCCCTCCCAGGTTTCTATTCTTTTACAAACACAATCGTATAAAAGATGAATATCTTCTATACTAAAATCCATTATAAACTTGGATTCTTCATCCATTAGTTAAACCCTGCTTGGAACCTGTGCCACTCGATTGCATTTTTAATTTGAAAAGTTCTATTGGAGATATTCTTAATAATCTCTTCAAGAAACTTTAACATAGTATCGTAATATTTAATTTTTAAATCTACTGCTGTTAATCTTTCATCAGCATCAAGATAGCGTTGAAGCACATCTTTTTCTCTTATCTTATAAGGAAATGGATCTTCTTCATACACTTCTGCAGGTGCTTTACCTGCATAATAATTATATCTTTCCAATCTCACACGATTAAAAGACTCTCTTGCCTTTTCTCTTAAAAGAGTAATCGTATTATATATGGTATAGTATTTAGAGTGAAGTTGAGGTATTTTAAGTGATTCATCATGTAAGTTATCTGGATCTATGAAAGAATCCCTCTCCCACATCTCCTGAATTTGTTCAAGATTCATAAGGGTGTTCTACCGTCAGATGCTAATATATTGTAGATAGTATACTTGAAAGATGCTTCTGCTGTAAAGTAATTGATATCAGTATCAGATGTTTGGAAATCTAATGATGATAATGAAGTTGGAAATAAATCTTTAAATTTTACAATTGATACGGTATTAAAATTACTATTTAAAATATGTAGACTTCCATCACTAAATTGTTCCTTATAATCTTTTATTCCATCATCATTTGTAATAAAATTTCCAAATTGTTCTGTTGATTCTGGAAAACCTAAACCAGTTATCCAATTATGAATTAATGCATAATTTTCCATATTTTCATCAACTAAAAATCTTAAATTTAAATCTCCATATTGAATTTTTCCTCCAGGAATATCAATATCTTTTAAATAAGTGGATTGCGAAATAGTTGAAAATGAAATTTCTGGAATTTTTGTAGAATTGCAAAAGAATGAAACTTTAGGATACTTTGAGAGATGAAATTTAAATCCAACAGGAGATAAAAAATTTCTATTTTGTATCTGCTTGTCAAAAGATGTTGCCATAGTTTTTTACTTGTATTGGAACTATTATTTAATAACCGGACCTACGCCATGAGGAGCAACATATTTAGTTGGTTCAGTCAATTTTACATAAACTTTTCTTTTTCCATATTGAGTCGGTGTCAATTTTGGATTGCCAGTCAAGTCTCTTGCAGTTTGTCTCATCAAATCAAAACTTGTAGAACGATTAACTGCTCCAGCAGGTCCGAAATTGCCAGTATCTTTTACTTGGGTTATGATACTTCTTGTACCAGTTCCCATTGGTTTTTGAGTAAATGTTACTTTAGATCCAAATTTTCTGGATGGAGTTCCTGCCCATTCACCTTTTGGAACTTCATTTTTTTTATACTTATAAGGAACAGCTACACCTCGTGTAGAACCTGAAAATGGAGTTCCATCAGCAGTTCTCTGAACTTTATCTCTACCAGTATTATATGATTGAGAAGTTGTATCTTTGGGTCCGTAAGAACTTGTATTAACAGGTTTCCATCCATATCTTGCTTTTTCAGATGGAGTATGTGATCTTGGCGTAAATTCACCTGTTGTTTTATTTAATTCTCCAGATTTATAATTTTTATATGCTAAAACTTTTACATCACCTTTTGGTTTTGGTTTTGGTGGTTTTGGTTTGGATGCAAATGGATTCCAAAATTCATTAATATTTGCATCATCACAAAACTGATTAAAAGTTTTCATTATAGTAGTCTTTAAATATATTTAGATAAAAAAAGAGGGTTCCGAAGAACCCTCTAAAAAACTCTTTGTTATCTAAATCACATAAGGTTGGTAACCTTGGTGCGTCTGTAGTAAACGTTAGAGTTGGTGGAAATAACACCAGGATTGGTGAGAGTTGCGCCCTTGGCGAATGGATTTGCAACCATGCCATAACGGGTCTTAAAGCCGATCTTAGGCTGGAAGGTGTTCTCACCAACGGCGCGAACCATTTGGAGAGGAACGTATGGGCAATAGAAGAGACCTGCGTCATAAGGGTTAGAACCCTTGTATCCTACGACGTAATACTGGTTAGCAGCAACGTTAGCAGAATATGGGTCAATGTAAACGCGGAACTTGCCCTGAAGAACACCAGCGAAAGTATTGCCGGTATCATCTACCTGAAGATTTGCATTAAGTGCAGGAGTGTAATCGAGAACACCAGCCATTGCAAGTGCAGAAGCAACGTCTGCAGAGCAAATGATGGTGTTGCCCTTTCCTCTACGAGTTTGCTGTGCGATAGCGTTGGCATCGCGCTCGATTTGGAAGATTAGACCCTTGAACTTTTCAACAGACCAACGACCATTGGAGTCAACGTCGAGGTCGAAGGTTCCTGCGGTAGCAACGTTTGCTTGAGCACCAGGAACAGCAGACTTATAAATGGTACGAACAACTTCGCGGTTGATTTCAGCAAGAATCTCAGTAGAGAGAATGTTTGCGAGTTCCGCTTCAGCGTTCAGACCGTGAATTGCCTTCAGATCTTGAGCAAGTTCAAGACTATATTCTGCTTTCAGTGCGCGTGACTTAGCAGTAACAGTAACTTTCTCGATCGAGAAAGCCATCTGGTTGAAGTGCTCAGACTCTCCAAGACCTTCAGCAGCATCGGTGCGAAGACCTTGACCAACGTTATACTGGTTAGCGCCAGTACCAGCGTTAGTGGATTGATCAGTTGGGCTAAGGATTGAAGGGTTGCTTCCACCCTGAGCAGTAGTACCAAGACCAACAGAACCATCAACGAAACCATCAGTTTCGTTGAATCCTGAATCCTGACCAGAGAATGCAGAATCGACTTCGTTGTAGAAGTTTTCTGCTCCACTCTGACTAGAATAACGTGAACGCATTGCAAAGATAAGACCTGTAGGACCGTTCATTGGTTGAACGCCACAGATGTCATATGCCATCAAGTTAGGCATTGAACGTCTGATCAAGGAGATCAGAACTGGATCGAAACCTTGAAGAGCTCCAGTAGTAGCACCACCAAGACCAGGATTAGAACCGGATCCGGTGCTGTTGGTTGGTGCCTCGTAAAGAAACTCTTGTGCTTCGCGAATTTGTGTTTCTTGGTTTTCGAGCAGGATTGCAGTTACAGCTCTACGATGAGAATCTTTGATAGGATCAAGACCTTCGTAGTCTAGGAGTGGGGACCACTTCTCCTGCAATTGCTCGGCATTGAACATTTGCATTGAATTTTACCTCGTTAAAGTTAGTTTGATTTATAATTTAAAAATCACTTTTTAGAAACTCTGTGGAGAGTCTGAAGGTAAGCACCCATTGTGCTACTTACTGACTCATTAATTGTGTAGTCAGTTTCTTCAGATAGATTCTCACCAACGTTTCTTTGAGTACCAGCATCGGATGGGAAATATGATTCCCTTAAAGTTACTAGTTTCTCACGATAGTTGTCTTCACCATCAAACTCAACATTTTCGGCAAGAGAAGCGAGTTTGTCTTTCTGAGAAAGTGCAAGACCCTCAGCGACTTCAGCAAAGATTACATCAGCAACCGACTCTGCTAATCTCTGATTAAGAGCAACATTCTTTTGAATTTGCTCGTTGAGTTTTCCTTCCATTTCATCAAGTTTATCTACCATGCTCTCGATTACATCATATTTCTCTTCAGGGATAGTTACATAATGATCTTCAAAAAGACTCTTCATTCCAACAAGGAATGATTCAGTCATTTCGGTCTTAAGACCTTGCTCAACAGCAAGTGCATTTTCTTTAATCCACTCGTCTGCAACATACTCTAAATAAGCGTCAACACGCTCAGTTAAACTTTCTTTAATAGAAATGATTTCTTCTACCAGTGTTTCCTCATAAGCACTTTGAAGTTGCTCTTTTACTTCAGATACTTTAGATCTAATGGCAGCTTCAAAAATTGTTTTCGCTTTTTCTTGGAATTCTTCAGAAAGTTCTTCGCCCTCTAAAAGAGCATTTACATCTTCTTCAATATCAATTTCTTCTTGGAATTCTGTATCCTCTTCAATTTCTTCTTCATACTCTTCTTCCGAACTTTCAAATACTTCTTCTTCATCATCAATCAAATCCTCTTCTTCAGATTCTTCTCTAACGCCTTGCATTGGCTCAGCAGCCATTGCTTTAGCATTAACCACATCTCTTACCTGCGCAATAGTTTGATCAGGTGTTTTAAGACGTGCAGAGTCATCATCGACTCTATAATTTTCTGGAGTAGGACCACCTAAATCTTCATATCCTTGCCCAGGAGTTGCTACTCCAGAAGCGTTACCGGATTGCATTGGTTCGGCAGGTGCTGCCCCTTTGGTTACTACGTTTTCCATTTCTTGTAAATTACTACCAACGGACATTTGCTTTTAGATTTATTGTATTAATCTATATTTATTTATAAATTAAAGATCTAGAAGAAATCTTTGAAAGAGAGCAAGTTTATGCTCTTCAAGTCTTTTTTGATCAACAAGAGTGTTTATAGTCTTCTGGGTTCTTTCTGCAAGTTGTTCACGAAGAATTCCACCTTCCCACACCCATTCTTTTCCTTCCATAATTCCCTGAACAAAAGCATCAGGAGCAGAAGGATCGGCAACGATATCAGCAGCAGTTGCTAACATGAAATCATCACCAACAATTTTATGACCCTGATTGGTCATTTTAAGTGATCCAACACCGCGAGAAGAAACACCTAAAGTAACTCCTTCTTTAATTAAAGATTTTGCAATCTTTCCCATTGGAGTTTCTAGAAGTTGAGCTTTACCAATGAAATTGTTTCCATTTTGATTTAGCTCACAAATTTTATGCGAAACTCTATCCAAATTAATGGTAGGGCCATCAGGATGACCAAGTTCTCCTAAAGCGCGACCCTTACTAATGAAGTTATCGCTATATCTTTTAACTTCCTTTTCCATGATTGGAAAAGGATACATTCTTCCGTTGCGATTTACACATTCGGATTGAAGAAAAACACCTTTAATATAGTGTTTTTGATCTGCACCTTTTCCTTCTGTGATAAATTCTACTTTTTGAATTTCTTCCGTGATTAATTTCATTTTTTTTATACGGTAAATCCTACTTTTGCTCCAAGAACTCCACTAGCACTTGCAAATACTGTATATGATGGATTTTTTTCCAAATATTCTGTAGTCGAACCTAGCATGGTAAATGAACCAATTCCTGTTCCACCAGCAGTTTCTTGAACTGTAATTACTCTTGGATCAGAACTTGTGTTTACAAGTCTAACTACGGTTGCTTCAGAAAAACTAATTCCAATACCAGCAGATGTTGGAACAACTACTTCATTTCCTTTAATTAAAGTTCTTGCCATTATTCTTCTTCCTCTGGTGTGTTATCAAACATCATTGCTGCAATTTCAGGTCTTGCATTATCTATTCTTTCAGAAGCTTTATTATATAAAATTTCTTTAATTTTATCCGAAACATCTGATGCGGATCCATCAGTTGCAATCAAATCGACAAGATCTTCCATGTGAACTATGCTATAACTATAAACTTATTTATATTTTTCTATGTTCCTTTTATTTCTGGAGCTTGAGTAGAAGTTCCACTTACATCAGGATCTTTTGGGATATTCCCAAGAGATTGTTCTGGATTTTGTGGAATAGGATTTCCAAATTCATCTGTCGGGGCATTTGGATCTGGAAGAATACCCATTTCAATTTCCATATCAATTTGCGTATCAATATCAATAATTTCAGAATCTGTTTGACGCAAAATTCTTCTGCGAACATATTCAGTTGAATAATATTTTCCAATATATGGCTCAACTGTTGTAAGTAAAGATAAACGATTTTGTAACAATTCTGCTTCTTTAAGTTCTGAAAAATGATTATCATATAGGAAGTCATATTGAATATGATCTTCCATAATTTCCCAATCTTCTGGAGTAACAATATTTTTTAGCAGCAACTGTGTGCGCAACATGTCATTAAATAATTGAGCAAATCTCTTTCTCAGACGACCAACAAACTTGGAAAACTTAAGTTCATCTCTTAAAATTTCAGAAGAACGTCCGAGATTGAATCCATCATTTGCAGCAATTCTTGATTCTGGAACTCCTAATGCTCTATAAAGTTTCTTTTGAAAATATTCAATATCCGAAAGTTCTCCAAGATTTTGACCACCTGGAAGAGTAGTAATTTCCGTTCCTCTCCCACCTTCTCTTCTAGGAAGCCAAAAATCTTCAAGCATACTCATAAATTTACGATCATCACGAACTTCTCCGGTATTTGCATCGTAAACAAGTTTGTTTCTATAACGAGACATAACCTCTTTAAGGTATTGTTCCGCTTTTACTTTAGGGAGATTGCCAACATCAATATAAAAAATTCTTCTCTCAGGTGCTCTTGAAAGTCTGTAAATTACAAGTGAATCCTCAATCATGCGAAGTTGATTGAGTGCTTTGATTGCTTTATGAAGGTAAGAAAGAACTGATCCTTTATTTCTATCTACTAAACCTGAAGTGCAATATGTAATTGAATCTTTCGCAATTTTAATTGCTCCTTTGGATGATCCTGAAATAGATCCCATCGGATAATTTGGAGTTGGAGTGTAGATAAAATATTCTTCGATTTGAGAATAAATTAGTGCTGGATCCTGAGACGATGTTAAATTGTTGATTTTATTATCTTCATTTTTTTTAACTTCTTGACGAACATGCTTCATTTTCATGGGATCAATATATCTGAGCTCTTTGATCCCTTCTTGCGGATTTTGAATATCAATGACTTTTAAATAATATACTCTACCATCAACATACCAATTTCTAAAAATTTCGTGAGATTTTCTATCAAAATCCATCATTTCTTTAATGGATCTAAATTCCTCTCGAATAACTTGCTTTAATTTATCACTAGCATTTAAATTACTCAATTCTATTTCTACTGGAGAATCGTAAAGATCACTTACGATTGCTTCATTAATTACATCTTCAATAGCTCCATCACATTCTGGATGAAGAGCCATCTCTCTATAACGACGAATTAAATCATGTTCAGTTCTATAAACACCTTCAATGTCTACATATTGACCATAAAATCCTGATTGAATAAAATAGTCAACCCCGTCCTCATCTGCAGGAGGAACGGGGGATACTATAGATTTAGACCTTTCTTTTTCATCATCAATCGAAAAACCAAAAAGTTTCGCCATTTTATAAATTTAACTCGTTGTTATTGACTATTTAGTTAATGTTTTCACCACCAGCAACTGGAGAACTTCCTTTAATTGCTTCCCACCAGTGAATTTGCATTTCAACAGTAAATTCTTCTATTGCTTCGCTATCGTAAGAGAGATTGATTGTTGAAATATTTGTTGGGAAAATGTCATAGAAATGATATGATCTGAGGATAGATCCATCACGATTTAATTGATGAACAAAAGCATCTGCCTGATATGTAGATGGATCAATTGAACCAGTATTATCAGAAAGACGGTTAATATAATTCATCCATTTTTCAAAAGATGAGCGAATTGAAAAATCTACATCATTAATGATAGTGATAGTCCAACTTTCAAAGGTGCGATCTCCAGCTAATTTTAATGTTCTTCCTCTGAAAGCTACTTCAATAGGAGCAACACTTGATGCTGGAAGAGCAGCAGATTTTGTTAAAAATCTTGTCTTATCTAAAGTTACTGCATCAATACCAACTGCTGTTGGGAAAGAAAGTTCAACTTCAAATAGATTAGATCTTGTGCCACCGCCAGTTAATTTACTTTTAAAATCAGTAATTTTTCTTAGCGGAATATTATTGACTTGATTTCTAGTTGCCATAGTTTTAGAACCTCTATTCTAATTAAAAGTTTCCGATTACTTCTTCAAAATCAACACCAGTCTTGGTGGCAACAAAGGTCAGACCAATGAAGTTAATTGATCTTGCTGGCTTAATGAAAATGTCAGCAACGAATTCATTATTATCTATCACAGCAGCAGTGTTATTTGTTTCATCACAAATAACAACATAATCAGTGATTCCTCTATTTGATTGAACATCACGAAGGAATGGTTCGACAGTATTTACAAAATTGGTTCTTGTTATTTCATCATTAAATTCAAACATTGCATCTTTTGCTGCCGCAGAAATTGCATCCTCAAGATAGATGAATAGACGACGAACATTAATTCTATCAAACGCAGATGCTTTTGCTAATCCAGTCTTATCTCCGAAAAGAATAATACCAGCTCCTGGAGAGAATACTACAGGATTTATTCTTGCAGAGTACAATTTATCTCTTTGAGATTTTGTTGGATTGTATGCAAGTTTAACTGCATTTAAGATGGCACCTTTTGCTGTTCCTGCTGGAGAATACCAAGGGAACAAATTAATATCAGTTCTAGCACAAAGACCTGCAATATCGCCATTTAGAGGAATATATCTAAATGTATCATTAAATCTATCATACATGTATTTGTATCCACTATCAAATACTCCATAAGAAGATGAAGTAATTGGTGAGTAATATTCGATTAAATTATTTGTAATTGTTGCTGCAGAATAAACATTTACAGCAGTTTCGTCTGAAGTATCACTAAGTAAAGAACCTCTATTTGGAGAAACAAATGCTATCGCATCTTGTCTCAACTCAGCAACTGAAATTATTTTATTTGCCAAAGCTTGGCAGTCTTCTTTTGTATGAAATGCAGATCCCATTAAAAGAAAATCTACAGTAAAATTATCAGTATTTTCAAATAAATCATATCCTTCAGATAATCCACTCAAATTTGCTTTAAGGGAAAGTGATGTTGTTCCAAATCCAACCTGTCCACCATAATTTTTTCCGTTTGTTAAGGAGTAATCCTTTGCTCCAGCAGATTTGAAAGTAATTCCTTCGGCGTTTTGATCCCAAGCATTGTCAGTGATTAATGTATATTCATTTGATAAGAAACCAGAACTAGTTGAAGTAACTCCCAATGGTTCTCCTAAACCGAAAATATATTCGGAATTATTGGCAAGATACTTTCTCCAATAAGATGGCGAACCAGCTGAAAACTCTGCATCCTTTGCTTTTGAAAGACTTAGATGTTTTTCAAGAATTGTTCCTGCATTTCCTGTAACAGATCCTTTTGCATCAATAACTAATATATGAACTTCATCAAATTTAGATCCTCTTGCTGCGGCAAAAGATGATGTTCCAGGTCTTGGTGCAACACTACTCCAATCAATAGTTAAAGAACTTGTTACACCAACTTTTTGAGAATTGAACCAATCTATTGCTGATGTAGCAGATTGTGCAGATCCTGTTGGTGAATCTCCATTTTCTTTTGTGTTATCTAAGAAATATAAAGTATCTGCTTTGAAAGCATAATTGCTAGATTCTTGATACTCTACTGAAGTTTCTGTTCCTGCTGATGATACCTTTGAAAGAACTTTAACGGAAATTTGACTTGTTCCTAATCCAACGGAAGCTCCAATACCAGTTATGATACCTTTTAAATATCCGTCTAATACTGTAGTTGTTCCTACACCGGCAGATACTTTACCTGACAGATCTTGAGTAACTCCATACCCAACTACAATATTATTTGCTGATGTATCAATTCCGGTTAAAATTTGATCGGCAAAATTGTCAATAATACAAACTCTTAAATCATTTCCCCAGGTTCCTGGATTTCTTGCTGCTACAAATCTACCTGAGAGAGTATTTTCGTCATATCCTAGATCATTATAATGATCTAAACTATCAATTTTTACTTCAGTTCCTTCTGCTACTGAATTTTTTAACTTAGTATCATTTGCTCTTACGACCCTTAAATTTCCTCCATAAGAGAGATAAGAAGATGCTGTAAACCAATATTCATACTGCTTATTAGTTGAAGATGGTTGACCAAAAGTATTTAAAAGATCACTTTCATTTTCAATCAAAATTGGAACGTTGACCGGTCCCTGAGAGAAAGGTGCTACAAGTGCTCCGGTTCTATTTTGTGCAGGAGCAGTTCTTCCGGTTGTTAAATCAATTTCCCTTACTACAATACCAGGAGATGCTAAATTTAATGGCATCTTAACTTCCCTCGCAATCCAAATTTATCTAAAAGTATTTATTATTTCCTCTATTTACATATATTCCCACATAAAAGATCTATCTCCATATTCATCTGTATACCACCGATCACCCTGATTATCTACAAATTCTTCCACATTATCGAATCCATCAGATATAAATCCAAATGGCGCCATATCCTGTTCTATTTGATTTCTTTGCTCTTCATATATTCTTTTACGAATATCATTATCTGTCATTTCTTTAAAATAATCTTGAGCAACTAACCAAGAGAATATAACTAAACACATCGCCAAATCGTCATTACAACCCTCTTCCGCTTCAAATGTATTATGTTTTTGAGAAAATGTAGTTAATTCATTAATAATTTCATAGTCAACTGTCAATAATTTATCATCTTCTAAAAATGTTTTAAGATTAGAGCAACCCAACTTCTTAACTGCAGATGTCATTCGAACACCAAGTTGAGATTTTTTTCCACTAAATCCTGTTCCCACAATCTGTCCTGCCCGACCTCTCATTGATGCCATGAGAAGATTATCATATTCCAAATCATAATGTAAAATACTTGCAACCTGATCACCAATGTCATTAACTTCTATTAGTAACCAGGCATCATTATACGCTTTTCCAACTTCTTCAATAATGTTTGGAAAGAGCATTGGTTTGATTTCATTATTTCTGTACTTTGCAACGACCTTGTACGGGAATTGTGTGATATCAAACACGATAAAAGCAGAATAGTCGTTCCCCAAACCGCGAGCAACGTCAACAGTAATGAGATAATTATTTTCTGGTTTTGTATTTTCATAAATGTCAAGTCCTGCATTTCTTTTTATGGGATTTTCATAAACAAGATTTTTAAGTTTTGCTGGATTAATAAGAGTATTGACAGAACCTAAAAATTCGCATTCAAACTCAACTTTAAATTGCTGTTCAGAAGTATTTGCAATTGTTTGCTCTTTCCATTTTGTATCTCTACCCGGAACTTCTGACCAATGAACTTCTGTTGGTATATATTCATTTTTACCTCTTTCCGCATCGTGCCACATGCGGTAGAAGTGATTCATACCACGAGGGGTAGAAACGATAATTACCTTCGTGCTCGATCCAGAAGAAATAGTAGGATAAACAGAGGCAAAGAAGTCATCAGCAATGTGATTCGGGATGAATGCGAACTCATCAAGAAAGATGACATTATAGGATCCGCCTCGGACAGCAGATGAAGAAGTAGAGTTAGACGAAATTTTGGACCCATTTTCTAATTCCAGACTACCTTTGTTCCATGATACAATACCTTGTTGCATCCACCTAGGCAAGTTTTCATATGCAGTTTGTAATCTTCCAAGAAGGTCTCTAGCAGTTGATGCTTTGTTTGCTAGGATAGCAATGTTTACATTATCATTAAATACTGCATAATGAAGCAGATAAGATACGCACGTAGTAGATTTGCCCGTCTGACGTGGCATCTTACAAATATTGAATCTGTTATCGTGGAAGTTTTGAATTAACTTCTCTTGAAACGGATACATATCGAAAGGCACAAGACCTTCATCAAGAGAAACAATTTTTATATATTTCCTTGCAAAATATACGGGATCTTCTTTACATTTGAGGAACTCAATAATTTGTTCCTCTGTAAACTCAATTTGTGTATTTGCTTTTTTTAGATTAGGATTACCAAGATATACTTCACTCATAAAAAATTACCTTTGTTCAATCCAGTTTAATACTGCGAGTGCTGCTTTGTTAGTATTGGGTGAAGCACATGCTAAAGTGTATATATCACTAATCGTTCCAATACCACTTCTACCAATCTGTAGTCCTGCCTTATCATCAACCTCTACAAGAGAAGAACCACCAGAAATCGTAAATCCACTCAGGATAATATTTCCACCAGTTATAGCAGTAGCACTTGTGTCGTATTGGATAAAGGAGTTTGGATCTGGATGATCTGTCCAACTTGCACCAGTTAATGTTGGGTTCTCAATCAATCTCCAATAGACATTAGTATTATCATTCGTTGCTGTTTGTAGAGATCTTAACAAAGCAACAGCAGCCAATGAACCAGATTTTAATCTGAGACTTACGACTGGATAAAATGTATTTGCATCTGCCAGTGTAGTGCCAGTAATCGGATTAGCAACACTTTCAAGAATACCAAGTTTCTCTGGTTCACCTTCCTGAATCAGAGAATTGGAACCCTGATACAGGTAATGAGTTCCTGCAACACCAGTTACATTTTCAATTTCAACACGAATGGGTAAGAATGGAGTAGAACACCAAACATTATCCAAAGTATTTGAGTTCTCAAATGTGTGAGATGCAATTGTCTCATTTTTCATTAACCAGGCAAACTCTACAAGACCAGCACCATACCATTCATAGTTGATGGAAATCATCTGCTGTTTTGTTGCATCAGCAGTTACACCAGTATATCCATTACCATCAAACTTTTCACCATTCCAATTGTCTCTAGTGACTCTGGTTTCTGTAACAATACCTGTTGTATTACTACGAATTACATAAGAATAAGTGCCACCATCATCCTCAAAGTAAGCACCATTATTTTCATCAAACAATCCAAATCTTCTACGAATACCGACCTGTGGAGTATCAAGACGAATTGCAAACGCAAGAGTAGCAGATCTGCCAGGAATGTATCTCATTACATTCTTGGTTTGTCGAATTACTTTACTTCCAGATGCAGAACCAACCTGCATTACTACATTACTGGAATTTGCATTATAAGTAGCAGTTGCACCGACTCCGACTACACTCTCATCCCAGACATCAGATTCCTTTCCATATTGGAAGGTGTTGAAAAATACTGTCTGATATGGAGCAACCTTTAATCTGTTATTATTAGAAAACTGAGGTCTCCAATCTGTTTGGTTCCCCCAATGATCTGCAATATTATATACCTCAAAGAGACTCCTTTCTTGGTTGAGAAAGTCTTGGGTATTTTTATTCCACTGTGCCATCAGTCACTCCAACTTAATCTTTCTGGTTGATATCTTTGTGCATTTTTGATTTTTGAAGGAGAATTTCCTGGATAAATTTGATGAACAATTGCTCCAGGATATTCTCCTTGAATCTGCTCTGCCAATTCATTTCTAGTTAACATTTTTCCTTCTACTTCAAGACGATATAATTTACCCTCCCAAACAACATCGGCAAAGAATGACTCTTGTGCCTGTTCTGGTTGAGAACCTCCTACATTGAGAGTTCCATTGAAATCACCATTAATGGTGATGCTTTCTGAGAGAAATTGTTGAAAACTTTTCATCCTATTTCACCACTTAACTTTGTTTGCCCAGTATGCTGCAGACATTCTGCCTTTAGCAATATTCTTTGCATGTCTAGATTGGAATCTATGTCTCCTGGAAGCATATTCCTTAGATTCTCCTTCTTTTTTTGGAGACCCTTTTACACCTCTTTGCCCAAAACGAATAATCTTTTCTTTTCCACCTTCACATGCTTTTACAACATGAGACTTTCCAGTAAGTGAGTCTCCAACTGCTTGTGCCTTTGGTGAATTACACTTCATTTTGGATTTATCAATTGCTTCATCAAGTTCAAGTTCTGATCTCCAATCAGAAAATTTATTTGCAATCTTAAACATTGGATTAACATGAATATTTTCAACATGCTCTTTCATTTCTCCACTATCAACATAATCAGCAGCCGTATCTAGATAGTCAGATGCCTTTGTAATTTTTGATTGAACCCATGCTTTTAGTTGACCTTCTCCTTTCATCTTTTTACGTAGTCTTTTTGCTGCAGAAACAATTGTGGATAATTCTGAACGAGCCATTGAATACTCATGATCTTGACTTTTTTCTTCGGAAATTTTTTCTACTTCTAAATCTTTTCTCCAATTTGAAAATTGTTCATTATTGCTATTTGAGGATTTCCAACCACCACCTCTTTTTTTGTACCATTTTGCTGCCCAACCGTTAGCATATGCTGATGGATAAACATCAAATTTCGATCTTGCTAATGATTTTGCTCTTGACCATAAAGATGGGTTAGTTGGAACGTTTTTTTCGTAAAGAAATTCTTCACCAATTTTATTTGATACCATTTTTGGAGATCCTCCTTTTCCTGGTCTATCTGCTACTGGATCTTTCTCTCTTTTTCTTCTTACAGCTGCTGCTCTTTCATCTTTAGACATTTTTGCAGCTTTTTCTTTAGATAAGCATTTTGGTTTTGGTTCTCCTGGTTCCCGAGCACATTTTCCAATACGCTCTCCTTTTGCATTATAACGATCCCATCCACCACCACCTACTCCACCCTCTTCACCTTTTCCAAACCACTTTCTAAGATCTTCATTCATTTTTTTCTTTTTTCCTTGGCAATGAGCTCTCTGAGAAAATCCTTTTGGATTATCACAATCAATTGACTTTTTATATTTTTCTGACCAACCCATCGGAAATTATTACTCCTTATTATTTAGAAAACCTTGCTTAAGTAGTTTTGATAGATCTGAAGTTGAACCAACAAAAACTGCATTGTTTGTAACATTGTTTGTGGTTTTTACTGTATTTTCTTCAACGTCTTTAAGTTTTTTTTGAAGATCAACAAGTTTGTCTGTTGTATCAGCAACACTTTTAATCAATTGACCGGCAACTTCATACGCACGAGGACTTCCTCCCTCACCTGCTAATTCCATAATTCCATTAATTGCTTCTTGACCTTTTTCAATTAATGAATATAAATTTGCTCTCGTATACTCATAATCTTTCTGAATATCGTCAGATCTTGCCGGAGAAATATCTAAATGATTTTTTTCTACCTCTACAATATCTCCATCAATATTCAAAGCTTCATTTAAAGGATCATAATTACTCATAACTTTTATACGTCTCTTTGTAATGTTGGACTATAAACTTTAGAGTCATTAAAAAATTCTAAAGTTTCTGTAAATCCAAAATCATCATCAACACCAGCATCAATTGGATCTGGAACTGCAGTATACCTCATCTCTCGTTTTGCAGTTGAAGTATTGGTGTCTAAATGATAATCGACTTGAACTTTACGAATCAATCCATCAGTGCTTTCTGCAACTGGTCCGAACAAGTATGTCTTTGCAGTAAATCTTAAAGTATAAATTAGAGCGCGACGAGTCGAAAAATTTCCTTCATAATTATCTTGAAATGTTACACTATCTAAAACAATCGGAACATCTCTTTTTTCACCTATTGAACTGATTAAATCAACTGTTAAATTGAATGATGGTTGGAAAAATGGTAGTATTTGTTCAACTATTTGTAAAGCATCATCATTCAGTTTTGTAAGAATGCTCAATTCAAATCCAATATTGTAAGGAACCGGCATATAAACTTTTTTTAAATTGTTACCATCAGAGGCTTTAAAAGTTTGTGTAATACCAGATTTTCTTGTTGGATCATAAGCAATAGATGTCATTTCAAATGACATTCTTGGTAAAACTAAAGCAATTGCCCTATCCAATTGGGACTGCTCTTCAATTTTTGCAAGATATTTTTGCATTGGTCCATAACCCAATGGAACTTTAGTTTCAGATAAAGTCGATCCGTCCTTATTCTCATGACGAATAAAAATATTATTGAATAGAGTTCCAAATCCAATAATTGTTTTACGAATAATTTCGTGATAAAAATAAGTTCCTAACATTAGTAATCTCCAAAAGGATTGGATTCTGTAAAATCAAGTATAGAATCAGCCTCCAATTCTATTTCTTCATTTCTATCGTAGGTATCTGCGTGACTACTATCATCATATTCTTCTACAGCGTATCTTGCTGAAGAAATTGATCCTACTATAATCTCTCCAGGTATAAATTTACCACTATTTATTGCAACTCTTAAGTTTGTAGAAGAAAGAACTCCAGGAATACTTGATGCTTCTGTTCTAAAATCTTTAACTCTTGCTATTGTTCCTGATGTTTGACCAGTAACAATTTCATTAAATACGAAAGTTCCAATACCAGTAGTAGATGCTGCAGAAATTGTTACTGAAGGGTTTTCTGTATATCCAATACCAGGATTTATTATGTGTACAGCAACAACGTTTTGGTCACTTCCAAGAGATGCAATTCCAACAGCAGTAACACCAACTGCAAGAGGAAAATATCCTCTACCTGGTTCTAAAATTGTAATATTTGTAATTCCACCACCAACAATTACTGGAAAAAATGATCCGGAAATAGTTGGTGGTTGTGTATTTAAAATGTTTATTTGTGGAGGATCTGTTGCTGCGTATCCAGTTCCACCATTTACAATAGTAAATGATTCTACACCATAATCAATATTAAAATTTGGGGTTACAACTGCACCCGATCCTGGAACTGTTCTCATCTTTAATTAAATAGTTATTGATGTTGTTGAAAGAACTCCAGAATTATCAACTATTATTCTGAAAGTAGTTCCATTTGGAGATGTTAAAACCAGTCCATTCGATGTGTCTATTCCGGCTCTTACATCTCCTCTTACATCTAGTAAAGTTGTTGCTGATGTAGTTCCAATCCCTATAGAATATCCAGTTCCAACAATTACATTCGAAACAACTTCTCCACCAATACTAACATCAGTACTTATAGCGACAGTTGTTGCATTTAGATTTAAATTATTAGGACTTTCAATAGTTGGAGTTCCTGAAGCACCTATCAAATTTATATCTTTTACGCCAAAATTTTTATCTGCCATTTGAGATTTTTTAGATATTTATGATTGTTTAAACGATATGCCAGAAATATTTACTCCACTAATTGAAGGTCTAGTATTATTTGCAAATGGATTATATAAAATTCTTGCTGTAGCTCCTTTCAATCCATAAGTATCTGACCAGTAAGAAACTGAAGTTCCTGCTCCAATTGGATTGACATTTTTATAAGTATCTAGAATAGGATTTCCTGGACCATTTTCTAATAAAACTGATCCATGTTTTAATAACCAATTCCTAGAATCAACTCTAGTAGCTGATGGATTTGATTCCAAATATAATGCAATAACTCCAGTAACCTGAGGTGCTGCCATACTTGTTCCACTTATATAACCGTTCAAATACGTTCCATTTCTTGGATCAGCATATCCAGTTCCATATGAACTTAATACATTCGATCCTGCTGACCAAATATCAATTGCTGGCCCAGTATTTGAAAAATTACTTTTTCTTTCTGAAGTTATTCCACTTGTAACTACAACATTATCAAGAGAACCAACTGAAATGGGAGCATCATTTTGACCCTGATGTGCTATAGATGGAGTTCCAGCACGATTAAAATATTCATCTACTGCACCTCTAGTTTCGGCAACTTGACCTCCATAATAAAAAGTTCCGCTAGTAAATTGGTTATTATAATCAACTCCATTAAAAATATCTTGCTTACCACTAGGATTTCCCGAATTACCTGCAGAAAAGACAAAAGATATATCTTTACAATCAGGATCATCAAATATTTCATCAGCTGTTGCTTGAGATGTTGCATGAACTGAAGTAAATTGATAATAACCACTAAGTGTAGAAATATTATAAACTGGAGGTAAAAATGAATTAGATCCTTCTATGTCTCCAGAAGAATATGATGATCCTCTAAAATTTACTTGATATGGAGCTCCGTAAGAAACAAATTGTCTAAGGCCCCAACTGCCGTTTACAATAGTTGGATTTTTTCTACCTGTTGCTGGATTGATAGGTTTGTTTTTATGCCATACTTTGATATAATCAAATCCATCTGATGGATCTGAAAATCCAAGGTCTGATCTATCGACACATGCAATACTCCATATATTTGACTTGAAAGCAAATCCAAATTGATTTCCTGCAGCAGTTCCTGCAACATGAGTTCCGTGCCATACAGTATTTGGCGGAGTTGTATTAAATGTTTCACTCTGCAATGCTTCTGCTTTAGTATAATTTGCTAGTGATCCTGTTCCAGGAGCAACTAAACCTTCGGATGCCCAATCAATACCATATTCATCTTGACCGTGAATTAAAATATCTCTGACTCTACTTACAGTTTCTGTTGCAACTCCGACAGGAACTGATGTATATTCTGGTAGTAAAAACTCTGGGTGATCCCATCGAACACCATTATCCATAATAACTACATCAACATTCTCTCCTGTCAGAGAATACTTAATATCTTCATTAATTAAAGTGCTTGATCCATAATTATTTGAAGTGTATGAATGTCTAGACAATCCCCATTGAGTAAAATTTAATACTGATCCAGGATCTCCAGTTGTTCTTCTATTTGTAATATCATCTTTATATCTATTGGTATCTAAATGCCTGTCAAATTGCTCATCAATCTTTCTTTGTTCCAATACTTTAGGATTATATAAAGTTGATGGTGTGACAAATTGAACTTTTGGATGTGTTTTTAATATCTCTGCCTCATTCTTTGACATTTCATAAACGGATCTTTTTTTCGAACACTTCATTTCAGAAATGCAAGAAATTCTTCTATTTGGTATTCCATCTATTTCATTTTCATTTATAATATAATCGTGAATTTCTTGCCAATCTGAAGCATTTTTTATATAAACCTCATAAGATTGTGGAGAATCATCAGGAAGTTCTGATACAAGTTCTCTTTGTATAAAATCAGTAGTTGTTTTCATTTTAGATTAACGCTCCTCTTACAAATCTGTAAGTTGTCAATCCATTGACACCGATTTCTGGAGTAACTTGTAATTTTAAGTCTCCTCCAGAAATAGTTGCACCAACTGAAACAATCTGATTTGGTTGATACATAATTGCATATTCTTGAGCATATGCAGTAGTTCCGTTTTGCATTACGAGAACTTTTTGAGATTGTATATTTGAATTATATTCAAAATGTAAAGTATATTCAGATGTTCTAAAATCATTTGAGGAAATTGTAAAACTATCAATGTCCGTAGATATTCCTGCAGAGGCAGTATATGTTCCAAATCCAGTTTTAATTGTATATCTTTCTGTCTGGAAATTTGTTTTAGGATTTGTTGTGGATATTCCAATTTGAGTAAAGGTTGCTATCCCAGTAAATGTAGAAACACCAGAAACTGATAATTGAGTTACTGATGCAATTCCTCCAGATACTTCTGTAGAAATTCCGGAACTCGAAGCATAAGTTGCTATTCCGGAACTCGAAGCATAAGTTGCTATTCCAGAAGAGTCTGAATAAGTTGCTATTCCAGCATTTGTTGCGTATGTAGCAATACCAGAAGATCCTGCATAAGTTGCAACACCCGAGTTTGTTGCATAATCTGCTGATGATGCATTTCCGGAGAATGATGATGCAGTAACAACTCCAGAAATGTAAACATCTCCACGAACATCTAATTTTGCTATTGGATTCGTAGTTCCAATACCAGCATTTCCATCAACATACAAAGATGTTCCACTATTATCGATGAAAATTTTGCCACCCATGTTTGGGTGAACTGTGCATTGATAGTAAAGAATATCCGGAGCGTCAAATTGAACATCTATCTCTAGTGTAGATTGACCTGCCGCATTGTTATTCGTGACTCCATCATCATACTGAGTTCCTGTAGATCCATTTGGAGTTGTTTGAATTCTAAGAGGATGTGCTCCTAAACTATTTTGATTGTTAAATTTATACTTTTGACCTCTAACAAGGTAAATATCCGGATCATTCTCTGCTCCTGTTAAACCTGGTCCAGTAAAAGTATAATGATCAGTTCCAGATGCTCCAAGAATCCATTCCGAAGTATAAGTTGCTATCCCTGCTACTGTTGCTACTCCAGATACAATAGCATATTCAACACTTCCACCCGAAGTTACAAATCCAACTACTGCACTATCAACATAACCTTCAGTTGCATATCCAGTTAATGCTCCTGAGGTTATAAATCCAACTACAGCATTATCAACATAACCCTCTGTTGCATATCCTACAAGAGCATTTGTTACATATGCCTCAGTAGCAACTCCAGTTACATCAATATAAATTGTATTTCCTGCAGAAACTGCATCAAGATTATTTCTAAAGAAAATATCAGTTGCAAATCCTACAGACCCTCCATTATCATAAACATTTATACCAAATCCACCTCCACCTCCACCTCCAGAAATTCCAATTTGTTGAATATCTGTAATTCTTCCTGTAGAATCAATTGTTATTTGTGGGGTATTGAGTGAATTTCCATATGTTCCTTCTGCAGCACCAGTTAATGAAGTCAAACCAATAGCTGACCCACCAGATGTTATAAATCCAACTACAGCATTATCAACATATCCTTCAGTTGCATATCCTACAAGAGCATTTGTTACATAACCTTCAGTTGCATATCCAGTTAATGCTCCTGAGGTTATAAATCCAACTACAGCATTATCGACATATCCTTCAGTTGCATATCCTACAATATTTGAAGTGAAATATTCTTCTATCTGATTATCTACGTATGAGGTAGACGCATAACCCTGAGAAATTACATACGCTTCAGTTGCATACCCTACAAGGGCATTTGTTACATATCCATCTGTAACAAATCCAATTATTTGTTCTTCCTGAACATAATTGGATAAATTTCCTGTAGTTACAAATCCGGCATTATTTGTTAAATCACCAGTATCTGATGGTATTGTCGGTGTGTTTATTAAATCATTATAATCTCCAGAAAAAGTAGATACTCCAGCAATATCTCCTAAAGTAGCAAATCCTACAAGATCTCCACTAGTTACAATACCAACAGTTATATCTGCTACTGCATTATCAACATACCCTTCAGTTGCATATCCAACTAGAGATGTAAGATTGGATCCATCTCCAAAATTTGAATAAATCTCATTAAAATTACTATTAATTTTGATGGCACCTTGAAGTAGAGTATCTCCTGAGCCATCATTTGGAGTTGTTCCAGTTAATATCCCTAGTTTTGCCATTATTTAATAGATTTTCTTTTATTTATTTTAATTAGAATCGAAAGTGTATGCAGTTAAGTCAAACGTTAATGTTGTAGAGTCAAATGTAAATGAAATATCTGTAGTAATTGTATTTGATACTTCAGCTGCAGACGCATCTGGATCGCCAGGAGAACTAAATGTTACAGATGGAATTGCCAAATATCCAGTTCCACCAGATACACTAACTGCATTGACACCAGCACTAACTTTTTCAATCGAACATGTAGCAGCTGCTCCTACTCCTCCACCACCAATAATACTTATAGTTGGAGGTTCTGTATAACCACTACCAGCATTTAATAATCTTATTTCAGATATAGATTGAACACCGCCAATAGATGTAGTAATAGCAACTGCAGAAGCATTTTGACCAAATGAAGATGGAGATATAACTACTGAAGGTGTTGAGGTATATCCATATCCATCATTATTTAAAAATATTTCTCTAATATATCCAGTAGAAGTTGCTGCAACCCCAGAAGCATTTTGGGCGCGAGAAACTACTTTTATTGTAGTAATATATCCTTCATCTTCAATCGTATTATCTATTTCTTCAATTGTAGTATCAATAATTTCGTCTGCATATTCATACAATTCACATTGTAATTCGTAGATATAATTTGTTCCCAATTGATAAAAAGGTTTTTCATGTTCAACTCTTTTAATTTCAAATAACCTTTCTCCCAAAGGAAAATAGATCAAATCACCTTCTTTTGGTCTTGAAATTAAATCTCCAAAATCAAAGTCAGTAATTCTACCTTCACGAATACCTGAAGTTATACCTTCTAAAAATGGTGCAATAAATTCTTCATATCGTTCTCGTGATATTGTTAAACTAACTTCATTTTTCAATGTAACTCCAAATTTTGACATAATATCACTACCAGGAGCATATCCCTCATAATTATTAATATATGCCTCTAGAAGAAAACTATCATCAAACTTAGATGACTGAACTTCTCTAATAATATCGTCAGTCTGAAATATTTTTCTTGGCAAATAATAAACATCTACACCATAAATTTTCAAATGCTCATTGATGAGATCCTGAATCAAAAATTGTTCTGGAGGAGATCCTTGCTGAAAAAATGGATTTAAAGGCATTGTTATCCAATAAAGTCGTATGGAGGAAGTTCATAATCCATTGCCATTCTTCTCTGAATCGCATCCAATTCTCTCTCACCATCATCATAAAGTTGTCTTCCATTAAGTTCTATTCCTCCAGGAAGTTTAACGCCTTGGAATTTTATTAAATTTTGACCCCATTGACGTTTCATTAGAGCAGTCAAATATTTCTTCAAAAAACTATCATTGTATACTTTTGAAAAATCATTTGGATCTAAAATTCTATAGCAATCTATGACTAAAAAATTGTCTTTTGATTGTGATCCCCAATCAATATCCAAATACATTCTATTTTGTCTCTTATTAAATCTTATCTGCTTATCTGTAGTCAACAAATGATCTATATCTTCTAGATAAGATTTTGTCATAGAATATTGTAACAATTCGACTGAGTTGAAATAATATAAATCATTTAAAAATAATTGATATTTAATGCTAAACATTCCACCAGATATTGAACTGGTATCAAATTTAAAAACTTTTTCTATACCAACTACAGAATCGGGTATTTGTATAAAATTGGAAGTTTCATAAAAATTAAACGTTGTTGCTCCATAACCAGGAATACTTGATGATGTTCCTGTGGTTGTTGCAATGCCTACTCCTGTAGTTCCACTTGCTCTTCCTCTATCCAAATCATCTTGAGTAATTTTATATTTGAGATACATTCTTTCAACACCATCAAAATGCCTCTCATGAAAATATTGAAGAGCATCATCAACTAAATCGTCAATTTGATCATCATCTATGTTTATTTCGAGTACTGGAGCTCCTAATTTTCTCAGGCAATAATCTATTAACTCTTGCCTAGTGCTTGGTTGTGCCATCAGTACCAACCTCCATCTATTGTTGACGTCCAAACGGGAACACCAGATTCATTTACAGTTAACAATGAATTACTAGTATCTATTCCAGCAGCAACGTTTGTTGAACTTGTTAATTTTCCACCAGGTGCAAAATATCCAATTCCATTTGGAGAATTATAATCATCAAGATCATAATATAATCCCTCGGTTACAGTTACAAATCCAGTAACAACTACGTTTCCATTAAGAGTAGATACTCCATTTGTAAATAAAGTTCCTGTAGTAGTGAACCCGGAAAATCTAGCATTTCTCCATCTTTTTCCTTCAATACCTAGATCATAAAGATTGTCAGTAGTTGGGTTTAAATTTGATGCAAATTCTCCACCAATTACAATATCATCAGTATCTTCATCGCCAAGATTTATAGTTCCTCCTCGGAATGTTACGACACCTATAAATTCTGACGTTCCATCAACTCTTAAATTTCCTGCAACAGATGCATTTGATCCGACGAAAAAATTACCTCCAGTAGTTGTTATGCCACCACTTGATGAAAGTGTTGTAATTCCTACTGATTTAAAATTTCTATTTACAACTAAATCATCTTGTATATCTAATGAAGAATTTAAATCTATACGAGATTCAAATGTAGTAATTCCTGATATTGAAACATCACCACCAATAAACAAATTCTTGCCTATTCCAACACCACCAGATACTACAAAAGCACCTGACGTTGTTCCAAATGAAGAATCTTCATCAGAAATAGTGAGATTGTTATCAATCACACTTGTCATGATGAATGTTTCTGTTGGGAGATCCCAAACTAAAAGAACACCATCATCGGTGATTGTAGAATCTACGTCAGTTAAATTAATTAACTTTGTTGGTGGCGCAGAAGCATTAGATAAAACACGAATTACATTTTGAGAGCCAATTCTGTCGTTTATAATGTTAGACATGTTACCTTGTTACTCCTGCTCTTACTAATGCTGCTCCCTCAACAGCTTTAAATTCTTTACCATAATTAAGCAGTTTTATGTCATAAACATATCTACCTGGCTTTAAATCTAGAGTTTGTGACGAAGTAAGTGAAATTGAAACAATACCCTGCTCCGGAGAAGTTACTGATGTTGCAAATGAAACAGAAGTAGAGCTAGCAGGATGTTTCCTCATCTGCGCAAAGGGTGTTGCCGTGCTGAGATCTAATGGATTATTAGTTCTAGTATCCTCTAATTGAAACGAAGTGTCAAAAGTAAACCCCTGCTCAATTACAATATTGGATACATATACCGCCATTATTCACTTTAATATACCTTTAGATATTTATATTTAAAGTCTTCCTAAAAAACTAAGAGTTTCCTGCTGCTTTAAATAAAGCTTCAAATAACATTTTGCAAAATCTTTAAGTTCATCTTGGCTAAGATCATCAATCATTCTAGATAATTTTTCATATTCAAATAATTTATTCATTTTTTCTAGTTTAATTTTATCTGGATCCATTTACAATCTCCCTCAATAATGATTTTATTTCTGCGATATCTTTTTTTAAATCATCAATTTCCTGTCTTTGTGACTTACGAACGTTCACAGAGTTTATATATTGATGATAAGATTGATTATCGCAATTAATTATAGCACCGGATTTTTCATCTCGGTATAAATGTGGATGACCTTTTACTGGAATCATTATGCTAATGCTATGGTTCTTAGATCTCTAAATCTTGGGGCATGTGCTTGATCTGTTCCAGACATTACTATTTTAATTCTATATCCAGTAAAACTTGGAAGATTATTTACACTAAACTCATATTCTAAGAATTCATCTTCCAAACTTGAAGGCATTTCTATATCAGGCAATCCACTGTTTTTAGACTCATCTATAACATCTAAGAATCCGTCAGTATTATTATCTATTGATAAATTATCATATCCTGGAAATAGTTCAAAAGATTGTTCAACTTCTGCAGAATCTGGTCTTATCAAACTATAAAGAACTCTAAAATCTGCTGAAGAATGTCTGTATGCAGAAACTATAACTTTCAATGAGGTTGCTGGATTGGATAGCATTGCTGGTCTTGAAATATAAACAGCAGCATGTGGATCACCTTGAATAAGATTTACACGATCATCTCCAGGATAATTTGTTATTGGTCTATTCAATGTGTTGCTAGAAAATTCTACAGAAGATGTTTTCCAGAAAATAATAGGAGATAAATTCTCATTTGTAGAAGATAGATCTGCCTTTAATGTAAAAGATTTATTTCTTAATGATGATGATAGATGAGTATTTTCATTAATTTGTGAGCATACTATTCTAGACGAAGTAAGTCTATTTTCAACACCAATTTCCACATTTTCATAACCCTGATCAACAAATGGAACTTCATTTCCACTTACACTAGTTCCACTAACTGTTCTAATTTGAGACCCTACAGAAGTAAACGATCCTGGTGTAAGTACGTCTACATGAGGATTGACTTGGTTGAAAATAATATTTTCAGTTGATTTTACGATAGATTTTCCACATACAAGATTTTGATTGAATGACAACTGTGGAGTTCCTGATGTTGATCCATCTGAACTTCTATTTTCATTGTTATTTGATTGTGGCAATATAACTGAACCACTTCTGTTAAATTCTACATAGTGACTATCAATGTCAATATCAGTATTACTTACATTATGAGTTGTATTAATTCTTCTTAAAGAAACTCCACCCAACTCATATTTGTAAACCAAAGTTCCTGCTGGATAATCTAGGGCAATTGTTCCATCTTGACCTCTAGTAATTGTTTCTAAAGTATCTGCCCCAACACTTTCATATTTGATAATCTCATTTTCAATTTTTATATAACCAGTATATCCACCCGGAACCGACTGACCTTCAAAATTTGCGAAATTTGATGTTGAAGCGGATCCAATATTGATAGTTGTATCAGTAGCTAATAATGCATTTTGTAATTTTGCTGGTTTAATATCTCCAATTACATCAGAAATTGTAACTTTGTTTGTACTCGAATACATGCCATGATTTAAATGATTAATTCTAAAATAATTTCCATCATTTACTCCACCAACAGGAGTTGAAGAATCAATATTAATTCCTGTAGCAGTTTGAACGGTTCCACTATTATCATAATATGTTAAAGTTCCAGAGAACTCTTCACCTTGAACATTTGACAAGTATAATGTGTCTGATCCTGTTCCAATTCCCGTAATTGTAATTCTTGCTTCTCTACCAGCGGGTGGAGAAACTGTGCTTGTTTGAATACCAACAACGTCACCAACTTGATATCCATTTCCAAATGCAACTGGAGTTGCACCATCAATTATACCGTTAGTAGCAGTCATATTCAAAGTTAATCCACTACCATTTCCAGTAATTGCAAAAGTGCTAACTGGATTGGTGGTAGTATAATTTGAACCGCCATCAGTAATGGCAACATCAGTTACAGAAGATCCTCTACCAACAATTGTTCCATAATTGTATGTTTTACTTGTGCTAGATACTTTTCTACCAGTGGTTAAGATTCCTATTAAAGAATCATCAGTGAGAGTAGTAATTCCCAAATTAACTCTTCTTGGTAGAATTGTAATTGGATCAGACTCTAAAGTTGGAACATAATCATTGCTTTCATCTAATGTCGGATTATGGAAAAATGCACTTCCTGCAGAAGATGTAAATTTAGCTTTATAAAGCTTAAATTTCATATCTTCATATTGATTTGCCGTCCAAATTGTTCCATTTTGCGATAAGAACAAACTACCAATAGCAAACTGTTGAGCATATCTAATTGCTTGAGAATCTGGTAACTCTGCAGTTTCAATGGTTTTTTCTCCCATCTCTGCAACCCAAACCTCATATTGATCTGATTGTGGTGCTAATAAAACAATCGCATATTCTGCACCTGGAGCAAGATATATTGGATATTCAAATGTCACACGAGTTGCAACACTAGCATCTCTTGATGTTTGAATTTGATCTGGATTTAAAACAACTTCTTTGCCTAAGACAACACTTGTTGGAGTTCCAAGTTCCATAGTTCTAATTTGAACAGTTACAGGAGCATTGCCTGGATCTTTATTTGCAAAGAATAAATCGGCAGCAGTAAGAAAAACACCATCCTGATCATCATCTCTAGTTCCTATTCCCGGAGCCTGAACAACGCCACCAACAGAGAATGATTGTGCAAGAGGATCATAGTATATGCCAACAAATGTTGTTGTAGTTACAAATTGCCTATCTTGCCAAATACCCTGTGATCTATAAAGAGTTTCTCCAGAAGATATTAATTTACTTCCTGGTAATGGAATTGCATTAATTGCGCTACTTGTTAATTTGTAAACTTTTGTTCCTGTTTCAACTTTAACAGCAGGTTGTGGATCTACGTATGGATTTCTTAAGAAGAAAGAACCTTCTAAAAATCCATTAAAATCAGACACCAATTTTAAATCTTTCACATAAGCAACAGACCCACTCGTTTGACCTACTAATTTCATTCCCTTGACCAGGTATCCAAAGTATAGACCTTGAACTTCCTCTGACATTGATGCTATATCAATATTCAAAGTTTTTGAAGAAGCACTATAAGATGAAGGAATATTTTCAGAACTTAAATATGGATTTGCAGTAAAAGTATATGTTGGATTATTAAAGGGGCCTATTTTATGATTTGAATTTGCAACTCTAAAACTAATTAAATTTTCACCATTAAATGATCCTACTACCGTTTCACCTACAGTAAATGCTCCAGAAGCTCCATAATTTTCCAATGTTGAGTCATTTGCAATTTCAACCAATTTTGGAATAAAGTCTACTCCACTTACGCCATCTAAAAATTGATAATAACGAGTAAGCGGCTTTAAATTAACAGCACTGAACTTAACATTTCTAGATCTCATAAATTCTTCAGCACCAGATGCAACAACAACATCTCTAGTTACAGACTGAATAGACCATCTAAAAGCTCCACCTCCACCAACTATAAAAAATCCACCATTAACCGATCTATTGGGAAGTCTTCTTCTCAATCTGACCCAACTATCTTCTGAAGGATCCAAAGTCACTGTTCCAGTATAACTAACTACTTGGAATGGATTTACATTTTCAACTTTAGTTGCAAAAGATTGCTCTAGCCAATCAATCGATTCATACTTTAAAGTTATTGCTTCTCCAGATTTTTGAACATTTGAATCTAAAAGAACATAATTTTCAGTATAATCAATTTGATTATCTGCTATATTTTGTGCAGTAATTGGTTTTAAACTTAAACTATTACTTCTTAGTGGAGTATTTAATTCTGAATTTTCTTGATCAATTCCAATTCTTGATAACGGATCTGCAAAATCACGATTTTTAAAGTCATCTACAAAAAATCCACTCTTGAAGCGATCAAATCCTTGAGCATCTCTAATTTGTAAAGTCTGAGTGTTTAATTCAAGTAGTGACAGAGAAGTTACTCTCTCTAAGACCTCTACACGGTCTTCTATCCTGCCAATATCACGCATTGTATATCTTCTATTATCCACCATCTGAACACCAGCGTTAGAGGGGTTATAGAGGTATGGTGGGATGTTTATGCTTGCAATAAGCATTGCTCCATCAGGATTTTTTGGTGGCAATGGAGCTATTGCTGGATTTCCTTGAATTACTTTAAATAATCCAGTCTTATCGAGATATAATCTATCAATTCTTCCAAGATAAAAATCATAACCGATTAAAGCACTCTCATTTGGAGAAACAATAATCTTTGGAGTACTTGCAAAATTTCTAGAACTAAAATCAAATGGAGAAGCACTAGATCCTGAAAATTGTTGAACTCTAGGTCTAAAATCTAATGTATCTGACGCTCTAACTTCATTCATTCCAATATTTGGAATATCTGATAAAAATCTTTCTCCACCATAACTATTGACACTGAATACATCTCCAGTATCTCCATCTGGAATTGTGTAATGATCGAATATTATTAGAAGTCTTCTTGAAGGTGGATTTTGATTCCCTTCTCTTACAATTCTTGAATAATCATAATATTGATCTCGTTGACCTCCATCCAACACAAACTTATTACTTATATCTCTATATTCGCCATTAATTATAGAACTAACATTTCCAATCAATCCAGACTCTTCAAATCTAACTTCCTCATTAGTAGTAAAAGTTCCCTCATTTAAATAAACAATTCCCAAGGTATCTGTTGTCGGTTTTGATACAATTCTAGCGACTGTTTTACTAGTATCACTAATAATATTTTCGCCAATAATTGCATTTGTGTCAACATCTAGTAATGAACTAAAAGTTACTTTATCCAAAACTGGAGCTGAAGTATCTAAAGATTCATACACAGCAATAATTTTTACAACATCTGGATAGTTTAAACTAATTTCTTCGTCTTGAACTCTCAATCCATAATAATTGCTAAATGTTAATCCATCATTTAAAGATGTATTAACTCCAACTCCAGAATTCTTATCTTTAGATAAGGTTATATCTAATGTTTGACTTCTATTATATTGCTTTACTTTACTTTGAATTCCTTGTTTTACAAAAGTTGCTTTAATATTAGAGACACTTTCACTTGCTCTTATATTATTGAAAGTTACTCTATTATTAACTAAATCTATTTCAACTTTATCGCTAGTCAAATTTTCTATCTGACCATCTGTATAAAATATTGAATATCTTTCTTCATCAAAAGCTTCAAATAATGCGGTTGTTGAATTTATACCTAAATTGAAATTGCCAGTATCTACAGTTAAAGTTCCTGAAGCAGACGTTGTAAAAGTTGTATTTGAGTCGGCAGAAAAAGAAATTGTAGATCCATTTAAATATACTGTTGAAACATTTGAATTTGGAATTCGTGCATATAAGTATCCTTCTTCCTCATTTCTAATTCTAGATGCACCAACACTATAATTTCCAGAAAAAGTTCCTATGGCTACAGCACCTTCACAAACATTAGTTACTGTAGATACGCCAACAACATTCATTGTTAACAATGAAGTGTCTATACTATCAACTTTATTATATGTTTCTACAGTTGATCCAGGAACCTGATATCTAATAATATCTCCAGTTTTTATTCCACTAAATGTATTCGGAGAAGAAACAGAAGCTACTCCACTTAAACCATCACTACCAGTAACTGTAAGAGTTCCTGGTCTTAAAACTCTATCAAGTTGAACATCTGCAACAAAAGCAGTTGTAAATCCAGTTACTGATGTTGATTGGAAAACTGATTTTATATCGGAACCATTAAAAACTTTAAAGGATTTAATGGTTCTTGAAATAGTATCTACGCCATCAATATAAATTTGCTCACCAACTGAAAATGTTCCAGAAGTTTCTCTTATGTTTATAACAGATGTTCCAGAACCAGCATTAACTGCATATCCACTAGCACCACTATTTTTTCCTTTTATATAAGAAGTCGCAAAAACCTCTGTGCTAGAAACAGATTGATTTAATGTTAATTCAGTGTATGTTTGAATATCATACAAATATAAATCCCAATTTGTTGAAGAATCTGAATAAGCTGCATCTGTAACGTTGAAAGAATAAACCCTGGCATTTCCTACAGTAATTCCGGCAGATGTCTCATTGCTATTTTTTCTTTCACTTTGTAAATTAATTATTCCTTTTTGTAATGGAGATCCGGAAACATTATTAATACGAATCATATTCCCCATTTCAAATGGGATATTTACTGATTCTACATTCTGAGTTTCTCTAGTTTTAGCAACATCAATAATTTCTATACCTGTTTTATCAACATCATACCCTTGAACGTAAGCTCTTCCAGGAGATACTTTAATACACATCAAATCATCTGATGGTGTATTGCCTTTTTCAGTAGTCTCTCCCTGCGAAAAAATTCCATTATTTCCAAGGTAATTATTTAAAGAATTATTAAGGCTTATTTCAAATGGTTTTACAGTATAATCGCCCGATTCATCATAAGTTCTTTGCGCCAAATAATCTCTTATGATATTATAACTAGTTCTAACATCTATTTTTTTAATAGCACCATCTTTAAGTCTTAATAATTCTATAAAATCAGTATCATTTTTATCTGTTATTAATTTCTTAGTTAAAGTTAAATCAATTTTAAATCTATCTGCTCCAGGAGCAGCATAATTATTAAATCCTTTTGCATTATCGTAAAGATAAAAATCATCTTTAGCCGTTATTATTTTTTCAGTTACTCTTAATCCGACTCTATATGATGGAGTATTTGTATAATAATCTAATATTATTGTTTGTTTTTTTACTTTAACAAAAGATCCTCTAACAAAATAAACTCCTTCTCCAATAGAAACTGCAGATCCTGTTGATGTTGATTCTGAATTGATTGTTGTAGCAAAAACTGTATTTGCTGCAATAGTATTCCCACCATAAGTAATTAATTCAGATGCTGTAAGTTGCTCATTATCTTCAAACTGAGCAAGTTCAAAATTATTATTTGAATTTATATACTTTACATAAATTGTTGGGTATTCAACTTCACTATTTGTCAATTGAACTAATTGAACAGTAGCAGTAACTCCTGAAGAATCTCCAGTAATAGTTTTGCCAATTAATTGAGAAAGATATAAAGATAGATCAACTCCAGATTGAGTTGAATTTAACTTTACAGCAAATAGTGAATCATCATATGTTATATTTCCAGGTATTACTAAAGATCCTTCTTTGAAAATATGACTACCAAAAGATTCTACTTGATGTTGAAGTATTGATTGAAGAGTATTTAATTCCCTAGCCTGTATTGGTCTCCCCGGTTTAAACAATACCTTATAATAGTTATTGTCTCTGCCACCAATATTTGGTTCATTAAAATCGTCAAAATAAGGGCTTACATTAAGATTTGTTTTTTGAGCCATTTTTAAAATTCTAGGATAATTTTAACGTCTTCTTTTTGTCTAGCATTTCGCGCAATTGTTTCCCTGTTATCAATATAAATTACGCTTCCTGACTTATTATTTATCTCAGGTTCTGCAATTCCATTATTAAATTCTACTCCCAAATTTATTATGCTATTTGTAACCGTAGTTGTTATTCCACTAAAAGTTTCATCAATAGATGCTGTAAAGCCTCCATCAATTGATGATATTTGACTAGATGTACTACTGTTATCAAATTTGAGTAAAGATCCATTACTATCAACAAAAGTATTAATTCCGATAAAATCTTGATGATTTGATCCACCACCACCATTATAATAGAGAGATCTATCTCTATAATATTTTAGAATTCCTTCTGTTCCTTGAGAATTTAAAGGCTCAAATGACGCAACATATGCATAAGATACGCCTCCAGTTACATTTTGACGTATCTTTTCTCCCGGAGTCAAAGTATTTGCGCCAGTAACATTATTAACTTTTGCAGAATAAACTGCAGAAAATTCACTTGATGTATAAAGTGATGTTGAAACTCCCGTAGAATCGAAAATAGTTGGATTCTTTAATATTCCAATTTGTGAGAATTGTGTACCTATTGGAAAATCCTTAGTTGAATCATCAAATCTTGCATAAATTAAAACTCTATCCGCTCCCAATTCTTCATATAAATCATATCCATGTCCTTTTGATGGTGGTATTATTGGAATCAAATTTGCATACGTTCCTGGAATATTGTCTGTTGATGTTTGCAAATCTATTATTCCATAAGTATAATTTTTTCCTCCAGAAGTAACGATGACATCTGTAATCTTATTCGATGTAACTACTAATGAAACTTCTCCACCAGATCCATCTCCTATAATATTTGCAGTATCTCCTGTTACTTTATTATAACCAGATCCTTGATTTTCAATATATACTTTTTTAATTTGATTGTTATTTACACTAGAGTCTCCATTGTCTCTTATTGAAGAAATTTGAGGATCTGTTGAAGTTGACCAATTATTTGGTAAAGTAATATATTCAATAGTATCAAATTTTACAATATCACTTGGAGATATTGTGTATAGATACTTCCAAGTATATCCATCACTTAATTTAGAAGGCTCTAAATCAGTAAAAGTTGGTTCAACCTGAGAAGAATTGCCTCTAGTATTAATTCCAGAAGCTCCATTATCAATACAGATATAAACTCTAAAATCTGAATTTACAACATAATAATTTGCATCATGTAGTCTTAAAGATCCAGAAACTGGAGATGGATTTAAAATACTATAATCAGATCGATACATCTCATATGTTGTTCCAGAAGACCAAGTGATCTTTCTAACTGCTCTTTTTATATTAGCAGAGGTAATTTTTTTACCAAAAAGAATTGTTGACTTATAATGATTTAAATAATCAACATTATCAATAGGACTTGGTGTATTGGAATCCCAATCACTATCTCTTCCATATCCTCCACTAGGATCAGACGGATTAGATAATCCCACAAAAACATAAAAAGAGTTCGACGAGTCATTAACAGAATCAATAAAACTCGTTGCATTAATTATTCTAAATTTATCTGTTACTAATGCAGGCATGTGAATATAGTTTTTTCTATATTTATAATCGATCAATAAGCATTAGTTTTAAGACAACGCACCAGTATTCCTCAATCCTTCACTTCTTCTTTGAATAGTTGGGAAAGTGGTTAATCCAACATCAACTTGGTATCCGGAAATATCTAAAGATATTGGATTAGTTGTAGATCTAGTGACAGAAGAAAGTCTTCCCCAAGAGAACTTTCCGGAATAATTTCCAGATGTTTGTATTCCGGTAGTATCAGTTGTTGATAGAATGTTGCAAGTAATGCTGTTTATTCCTAAATTAACATCAGAAATTCTGTAAATATTATCAACACATGTAGTTCCTAATCCAATAATATTTGAATCAGATATTATTACGGATGTAACTCCATTCCCAACAGATGTTCCGGAAATATGAATGTAATCACCTGTAGAAAGATTTGTAACATCATCTAAAACAAAGTATACTCCTAAAGATGCTCCACCAAATCCAGATCTAGTTCCAATTTCAGTAATATTTCCAGAATTATATTGGAAAGTGTTAATATTTGTTAAAGATTCATGCATTGGTGCTGGTTGAGCAACTAATACCTGAGGTGGATTTGTTTGACTATATCCCAATCCTGGGTTTGTAATTGTTATTGGAGTTGTTAGAAATCCTCCAGAAACAGTTATAGTAGCAGTTGCAGTTGTTCCAATTCCAACTCCAATTTTTGATGGAGCTGAAATTTTAGCACTTATTGATGATCCAGTATATCCACTTCCAGGGTTTGTAATCGATAAAGACTGAATAGTTCCACTTGAAGAAACAATTGCAGTAACTGCAGCAGAAACAGGATCAGGATCACCAGAAATTATTGATGCGTCAAAAGAAGAAGGTGTTTCATAATTAAACAAGTCTACACTATCAACATAAATTGTAGTATCTCCAGAGGTTATGGATTTTATTATTTTAGATGTTGGATATACTTGAGGTTCTAATATGTCTCTAGTTTTATATTGATAAACTCCATCAATTATTTTATCTCTTTTTTGTTTAGACCATGATAAAGGTTTTAAATTGATATCATCAATGCCACTACCACCATATAGAACTGTTTCAATTTGATCAGAATATACAATATTAGAAATTGTTCTACTATTGTCTTGGGATGTGGTTAATCCCAACAAATTATTATTTTTAATTATCCTAACTTCATCTCCTATTTCAATAGTCTCATTGATATTAATCAATCCACTATCATTAGAACTTCCTCTATAGAAATAAATTCTAACATCATCATTTTCTTTTGGTGCAGATGTAAATGTGAAAGAAGTTCCGCCATTAAACACATAAGAAGATCCAGGTTCTTGTAAAACTCCGTTTACGAAGATTATTAAAAGAGCATCAACATCAATTAATTGAGAATCGGAATCTGATAAGTCTATATCAAAGCTGAGTAATTGATTTTGATAATATAATGGGAATAATTTTCTAGTTCCATCTTGCAAACTTTTAATAGAATCTATGTAATCCAGTTCCCCAAAATCCCATGCAAAGAATTGATCGGAAAATGTATCCAAAACTGTCAATTGGAACTGTTCAATAGGTTCTGATAGACCAGCAGCAGTTACTAATCCGACTGGAGTTATAACATCTCCTGGCTTAAATCCATATCCAGATCTTGTAATATTAAAATTAGAAATTTGGAATAATGTTGAACCAATACCTGTTGTGGAAGATGCTCCAACTTCTACATTAAGCAATAATCCAATTCCAGTATCAGTAGTAGAACCAATACCTCTTCTTGATACTCCAGTAACCTCTAAATTATCGTATGATGGCGCAGGAACTTCTATAAAGGTAGTTTCTGTTGAATATCCAGATCCTGGAGAAGAAACTGCGAATGATAAAGTTCCACCAGCTCCTACCGAAGCAGTTATAACAGCACCACTTCCAGGAGTTTCTCCTAAATCAGTTATTCCTATAGAAACTGAATTTCTATATCCAGATCCAGAATTCAAATTATACCAACGATATGCGGATCCCATTCCAACATAATTATGAGTAATCGTGCTAGTTCCAACTCTAACACTAAAAGTATTTTCGGATGTTATTCCAATAACTGGGAATTTTGTTCCATAAGGGCTGCTTCCATCTGGGAAAATAGTTGTTGTTACTCCCAAATGTGAAGAATCGCAAGAAAATTCTAAATTTTCCAAATACACTTGAAGATCTGATCCGCCAAAATTATGTGGATTTACTGTAGTAACTTCTAAAACACCAGTAACATTGTCATAAGAAGCAGTGCTTATAGAATATGGATTACTTATTGATTTAATTTCAGAAGTCGTTCCTAATCCAACTACAATATCAGATATTGCTCCACCAGCACCAATTATAGGTCTAACAGAAGCACCTACAAGTGGAGCATATCCTAAACCTGGAGTAGATCCTAATGAAACAATCAATCCTCCTCTAGGAACTTCATTTACATTTACATCACTTTCGCTAGTGATAATTGAACCATTTGCTGAAGTAATACCTGAGAATATAATTGTAGTAATTCCAGCATTTGAATCATTTTGCAACTCAAAATTTCCATTTGGATTATTATTTGTTGTTGGTGATTGGAAAATGCCATTAAGAAAAACAATAGATCTAGATCCATCTGATCCAATTCCACTAGTAGATGCTCCACCAACAGTCATTTCATAAGTTTGACCTATTCCAGTAAAGTTATCTGAAATATTATCGAATATTTGATTATTAGAATAATCTTTTTTCAAGAAAACTCTTCCAGAAAAACTAGAAACTGGTTCTGGAAGATTATCATCATCAATAAATGCTTGTTCCTCTAGAACCCCTCTGGGAGGTTCTGTAAACCAAATTTCATCTCCTACAATATTGAATGAACCTCTATATAAATCAACTACACTACCATCACTGTGAGACGTTGCTGAAGACCCAACAAATCCTCTTTCAACTTCAACAAGTGGAAAAGATCCTGCAAAAGAAATCGGACCGGAAATTGAAGTTCCAAAACCAACATTTTCAACTTTAACATATTCGTCATCAATTTTTAAAATATCTTTTGGAAAAATAGAAGATATTCCACTCAATGCGATTGTTGTTACACCGGAATTAATGTCACTTCCTCCATTATCAATTGTATAACTTAATAATGCGTATGAAATTGGTGCTTGAACTAAATTATCAACTACTATTAAAGCTTTTTCATTTTTCTTAACCATTTCAAGTTCATGAGCATTTCCAGATCCAACTGACGAAAAACTAATAGAAGTTCCAGAATCTGCATCTGACTTACTTGCTGCCAACTTAAATGTTGAATTGCTTGTTTTTATTGCATAAACTGTTGATCCAATTCCAACACCGCCAGATAAAATAGATGATGGAGTAACACCTATAAAGGAAGACTTATATCTATATGTCAATTCTTCTCCAGTATTAAAGAAATGATTTGGTATTGTAAATTCACTAGTAGTTGGATCTAAAACAGTAGTATTTGTTGGATCAAAAACCTTCATGAAAATTGGAGTAGTTTCATAATTTAATTTGAAATTGAAAACATCTTGACTACCTTTAGACAAATATTGAGTTACTACATAATTTGAATCTTCTATTTGATTATTATCACCATATTTTAAAGGTAAAGGTGAATTTAATGAATTTAAATCAGTAAATGAGTAAAATTTCTCATTAAAACTCAATAAATTAAATGTTCCTGCAGAATCTGGATAAAACTTAAGTTTTGCTTCGGAACCACTTATTTCTCCACCAAAAGTTCCAATTCCAGTAGTGCTTCCTATAGAAATAAAAGGATATTGAACCGTATAAACATTGTTAGTGTCATGAATAAACATGACTTGATGCAGAGCACTAGAACTACCATCATCTACTCTAATAGTAGATTTTAGTGAGCTGAATAAGTTAATATTCAAAGAATTTATTTCTATTTCGGAAGAAGATGAAGAAATATCTTTTGCTTCATATAAAATTGTTCTTTCAGATTCATCTGGTTGATTAAGAGCTTTAAATCTATATGTCGATGCAATACCTACAGATGCAAATTCAATATTTCTTGATTGTAAAGTAATAGAATTATTTGATAGATTTTCGCAATCTAATTTTAAAATTCCTCCACCATCAACATAAGATGTAAATAACCCTATTGGATTGGCACTAAAATTATCTTCATCACTATCCATAAAAAGTTCTGTGAAATTTACATCTGTTCCATCATAGTCAACGTAAATTTCAACATAATTCATTTCTAAAGTTACATTGTCTGTCAAATAAACTTGAGAATAAATTGCTGTTTTACCGGAAGTTTGACTTAATGTCTGTGTTAAACCAGAACCTACAGCATGAGAAGTTGATGTAATGTCAATTGAACCTATAGATGTTGTTCCTACTCCTGCAAAATTAGAAAACTTATTGGAAATAAATTTAACTTTATAGTCTGTATTATATTCGTCAATTGGAGAAAATTTGAGATATACTGCTCCAAGTTCTTCAATAACTTCAAAATTGCCTAATCTATTTTCAGTATTAACATAATCTGAAGTTGTTATACCAAAACCAATAGTATTTGAAATCGATGCTTTTTCTAGTAAATAAGTATTTCTTGCATCATCATTCAATACAACTAATTCTTCAAGTTGAACTTGAGTGAAATCATTATTAGTTACTTGAACCAAATACCTAGTATAATCTCTAGATGCAGGTATTTCTTCTATCCTTGTAAAAATATCTAAATCCGATTCTGAAGATGAGAAAAATTCACTGATATCGTCAATTTTTAATACTCTATTTGTTACTGATTTTATATAATCAGTCAGTTTTTTATTGTTTAATTTTATAAATTTTGACTTATTTGAAGAACTAAAAATTTCAATATCTTTAACTAAATCAAAATAATTAATAGTATCAACTCTATTTTCACTTGATATATCAACTAATTCTGTGATATAACTATCAAATCTGTCTGATACTGGTTTTGTCGTTATACCAACACTATTAATAATTTCTGTATCTGCAAAATTCTTCATCCCAGCAGTATGAAGAATTTTATTTACTGGGCTAGAAATATCATCCCATGTTTTTTTTGTTTTGACTGAATAGGAAAGATTTTGATAGTAATCATTATCTGCAATAACTTGCGTATCTTGATTTAATTTTCCAATATCATCAGACCACCCATAATCTCTCCTTGACTTGGAATCAATGATTAAATTACCTTGATATGAATTTATTTCATTTATTGTTGCAATAGAACCAGATATTGTTCCTCTTATTTTATCTGATGTTTTTAAATAATATGATCCAGATACTTTTATAAAATTATCGCCAATCTCTGTTACTTTAAGATCACTTTCAATAAAGTTAGATTCAACCTTAACTTGTAATTTTTCATTTATTATAAATTTGGAAAATTCCAAATTCGATAAGAATTGTGGATATTTATTAAAATTAACTATAGAAGCATAACTATTTGAAACAGTTTTTGCTACTCCAGCATTTGTTGTAAATCCAGTTAAATTATATTCTAATTCTGCTGGAACTCCAGGACCACCAGAACTAAAATTAGTAACAGTAAAAAATTCATAACCATAATCTTCGGAATTGAATCCGGAACCATCAGAGCCTTCTTTTTCAAATCCTTCTACAAAAATTTTATCACCAATAGAGAAAGGAGATAATGCACCAAATCCTGCAGATGGTGTTATTAATTTGCAAGTAATAACTGTTCCTGATGAAACAGAAAATGTTTGTATGCCAATTCCATTTGTATTGTTTACTGCCTTAACATCTGCTCTAAATGGAATTCCTTTCGGAGATTGTTCTACCTCCACAGATTCTATAGAATTTCCAGATAGATTTGCTTTTAATATTCCTTGAGAAAATACTTCTCGTGTTTCTGGGTCAATAATAATTAAATCTGGAGCAGATGTATAATTTTGACCTCCCGATAATACATCAATAGATGAAATTTGATTAGAATCTTCAAGTACTATTGAATTAGATATTGAAGTTTCTGGAGACAATGTTTTATCGGAAGAGTATTCAAATCCCTCATTTATAATTCTAACTTGATTAATTTTTCCAATTGTATTAGATTTGGCAATAACATAAGCGCCAGAACCATTAGTTGAAGTTATATCAATAAATTCTGGTATTTTTGTATAATTATCTCCAAAAGATAATACTGCAAGTTTTGATACTCCACCAGTATCATTTAAAGAAGATGTATCATATTTAAGACTATCGCATTCAGATTTTGAATAAGAATCTCTTTCTGGATCTTTTGTTAAAGATATGTCAAAAGTAGTAGATCCTACAGAAGTTACTTTATAAGAACCTTTATAGTGACTATTAACAAAAGATATTTCAGAGTAGTTAGAAACTTCCTTATCTACTGTGCTGATACTTCCAGATTTCTCTAAAGCATAATACAATTTTTCTGGAATATTTGCGCCATAATTTAATGTCAGTGAAGCGTTTGTAGAAACTCCTGCAGTTCCTACTCCAGAAACGCTGAATATTGAAGTAGATCCTGTTGAAATAAATTCATCTTTAAAATCTTTATCATAGAATATTTTTAAATTATATCCAGTTAAAGAAGAATCTGTTAAGTCAAATACCAAATCGTTGTTCTTTACTACTTCTATTTTTGGATTTACTAATGCTAAAATACTATAATATGATCCAACATGAGATGAAACGCTAGGTGAATAAAGATTTAAAGAACTTTCTCCACTAATAGAATTTTTAGATAAATCGCTATATGATTCGACAAGAATAACATTATAATCATCAATTACTTTTACATAGAAAGAAGAGTTTTCCATCTCTTCTCCATTAGCCTTCTTTAAAATGCTAGTGGGATAAATTGCTGAATTGTAAATAACTCTATCACCTGTTTTAAAATTATGTTTTACTGATGATTCAAAACGATAATTTTTATTATCTGTTGATATATCATAAAGTCTAAAATAATTTTTTCCAACTGATATTGTATTGTTGAAGTTTTTAAAAATATTGACTTTGGTTGATGTTCCAATACCAACATTCAATGAAGGATTTACAGTTAATGAAATTATATCATCTGTTTTTAAAGTGTGAGTTGTAGAAAGAGTAACTTTTGTAGTTATCTTTTTTATATCTCCAGTTATTTGCGTAAAATCACTTTCGAAATAATATTGAGAATTATCATCTGCATTATTAATAAAATATAATCCATTTGTGTTGGTAGTTAATCCAACCTCAGTTACCAAACCTATATGATCTGCAGATTTTTTAATTACAAATATAGTTGTTCCAACTCCAGGAAGATCAAAAGGTGTGCTTGTTGATGTATTTGCTACTGAAATAGATGCTGCAGAAGCTGGTTTGTTGAAGAATATTCCCTGATTTGTTTTAAATGGATGACCCGGCAAAAATATTGATTGAGTTGGAATAGAAATAGTATTATTCGTTTGAATGCCAATATTAAAAGTAGCCGATGTTGTTAATCCTGAAGTAGTTCCAACACCTACAGATTCTTTTGGATTAAAATATACTACATCATTTACTTTAGAATCGAAATCATCACCAACTTTAGTGAAAGTAAACTTATTTGGTATAAAATTAATTCTTGATGTTGCAGTATGAGATGTTCCTACAGAACTTCTTTGAACTCTTATAATATTATTTCTATCAAATATATTTAAAATTTTAAATACTTCAGATCCAATTTCTGCGCTACTTCCTATAGAAATATTTTTTGGAATATTAGAAACGTAAATGTCCGTTATTACGCCAACTGTCGTTGGAATATCAACGGTAATTGTGGAAAGATATGTTGTAACACCAATTTGATAATTTCCATTTAAATAAGAAAAATTAGTAGAAAATCCTGAAATATTCACATAATCTAGATCATTAAACTCATGTCTAGGAAGAACAAAAACATCTATTTCATTCTTTCTCCGAACAAAAATTGAATCTTCATAAGTAACATATGAAGTTTGTAAATTATCAATTTCTTTTCCTTTAATTTTTGAAACTCTTACTATTAATCCACCCCCACTAGTTTCACTTTCATCGAAATTTAATACATCATTTACCGAATAATTAATTCCAGACTCTATAATTTCAAAATCTTCCAAAGGCCCAAAAGAAACAGATTCTACTACCAACTCTTGATTAATTAATTCATTAGATTCTACAATAAAATCATAATCCGCATTAACATCTCCAACTTTATATGGGAAGGTATTTCTTATCAAATTAGATGAATTAAAATCAAAATCTTGATCTAATGTCTTATTTTCTATTAATAATTTAGATCTGTATCTATCACCAATAAAATATGGGAATACGCCATCGAAAACACCTTCAGCATTTTCTATGGAAGTTGCAAAATACGCATAAGTTCCATTAGGAAATTCCTCTGTTACACAAAATCTTCCATTGTATTCATCTAAGTCACCAGAATTTGTAAATTTATAATCTTCTATAAAAAACCCTAATTCAAATCCTGATGGTCTATTTTCGACATGAGTTAAACTTTTAGTGTATCCTGGAGTAATTGATTTAACATCACTAGTTTTATCTAATGGATCACTATATCCAAAAGACCCATAAATTGGATTTCCATCATATGCCCAACCAATAATTGGCGAATGAATACTAGAATTAGTATCAGAAAACTGTTCTTTTAATGAATCAGTATATCCACTTATTGAATATTTTAGACCATTATCTGCTTTTAAAATTAATTCATTGGATTCATAAAAATTATCATTTATATCTGTAAATTTTAAATTTTTATTTACAGTTAAAGATCTAACATCAACACCAAATAAGGCACCTTTTCCTGATGAATTTACAGTAATAGTTGTATTAGATGAAGAATATCCAGTTCCTGGATTAATAATAACTACATCACTAATTTTATTATTTGTCAATACAGCTTTTAAACTAGCACCAGATCCAGTTCCATTTACAACTAAATCGGGAATAGAATAATATTCACTACCTCCGCCTAAAATTGATACTGATTTTATCTCTCCAGAAACAATAACTGGCAATAAACTTGCATTCTTACCATTTTTTATAGAAATAGTTGGGCTATTCTCATAATTTAAAATTGATGATCCATAATCAGATCCAGTTTCATATGCATATACATCTTGAATTGATCCCCTTATAATTGGAGTAGCATTAATCGTTCCTTTAAATTGTGTTGATCCTAAACCAACTGAGGAATATTCTACTTTTAAATTAATTTCTGGGAAACTAAAAACATGATATCCTTCTCCAGCGGTTGTTCCTAATCCAACAGGCACTCTTCTTTGATAATTATCTGGAGATGTTGCACCTATTCCAGCGTCTGCTAATTTAAAAGAGTCATCATCTACTTTTAAAATGTAATATTTATTATCAGTGCTTATACCATTAATTTTGTTTGCGATTGTTGATGCTAAACTAACTGTATTTGAATATTCAACTACTTGACCATCTTCAAAACCATGATTTTTAAAATTAATTGTATTGAAAAATGTAGATATTCCTGATGGTTTTACTCTTAACTTTCTATTTTCATAATTTTCGCCAGAATTTAATACTCTTATTTCCGATAAAGTATTTTTTGATTGAGTTGCAAACTTATGAACACCTGATGTTCCAGCAGTTGTAAAACCTACGGTATTAATTCCTAAATTATAATCAGATTTTGATTGATATAATTGAATAGTAGTATCACTTATAAATTTAACAAAATAATTAGCATCTTTAAGTAAAGTGTTTCCAGTTACTTCATTAGTTCCTTCAAAAGTTCCTATTCCCAAATAAGTATTTGATGATGGTCTATATGTAATAGACTCACCATTTATTAATCCGTGAGGTGTAAGAAAAGTAATAGTTTCGTTTGTAATATCAATTCCACCACCATCAGTTAGCTGTCGAGCATCAAATTTAATTTCTCTTCTTTTTCTTTCTATTACTGGATCAAAAGAAGCTCCTCTACCATTTCCTCCAGTTAAAGCTACAGAAACTATAACATCAATATCAAATTCTTGTGGATCTATCAATATTTTTTTTAATGATCCTTTAATATTTGGTTGTAAAAGAGCACTTCCACTTGAAATTTGCAATAAAGGTGGATTTATTACATCATAATCCGATCCACCATTTAATACTCTAACTTTTTCTATTGGTCCATAATAAATTTTATCGTCAGACTTATAACTTTCTATCTCAACTCCATTTATAAGTAATCCAACTCCTCCTGGAGATGTAATATCTGATTCCCCATCGCCATTATTAACTTGGAGTGGGAATTTTCTGAGTAATTTTTGACCGGATATTTTTTTATCGATTTGAGAATATAAGATAAAATTATGTGTTCCTGTAGGAAATTCACTAAATGTTATATAATTTAAAGTTCCTACAATTGATCTGGCAAAATATAGCCTTATTTCAAAATTTCCTGGCAAAACTTCAACATAATAAACACCTTCTTCTAGTTCTGGAATATTACTTCCAGTATAGGAATAGTATATTTCATCTCCTGTAACGAAAGAAACTTTGGATGAAAAAGTTATATTTGAATATTTTGCAGTATTTGAATTTAAATTACTTAATCCTGATGCATTATATGAAAAAATAGACTTTTCAATAGAATATGATGGTAATGAATTTGATGCAACGTACATATATTCATCATTTTCATTATAAACATTTTGAACATCAGATATTATTGAATCGTATTCAAAATCTACAGAATTGCTCTGTGCAAAATTAACTCTCCTACGAATATCATATTTTTTACTAGAATCTAAAGTAAAAGAATCTGATAAGGTTATTTGTTGACCACTAATAATATCTACGGTTAAATCTTCTGCAATAGTTAATGACGATTCTCCCCTTTCTAAAACATCTACCCTATCATTTAATTTTAGGCTCGATTTATCAATAGAACTTTTTAAAAAAACTTCTGATGTTGGAGTATCAAATATTGTATTTTCATTATCAATAAAATATCTTGAACTTGTATTGTATATCCAGCTATTTGCAAAAATTTGTTTATATGATTTTTCATTAATATTTTCCGGGTTGTTGATTTTTTCCCCAACATTCTTTACGGAAAACTTTTCACCAACTTCAGAAATTGAAGTTTTTGATCCTTTTTTAAATCCAGATATGACTCCAGTAACTCTTAACTCTACTTTCTTTGAAATATCGCCATCCTCATATCCAAAATAATTTTCATCTGAAGATATTGTTGACGCAGATGGAATTTCGTAGTTTACGCCAGAACAATCTAAAAATTGATTTACACTTTTACTTCCATATGAAATAACATTATTACCTGATATTAAAGTTCCAGAAGAAGGAAATCCAATTGTTGTATCGACAGTTATAATTGAACTTCCTACCGATACTTTTTCTATATTTTTGCTGCTTCCAGTGATTTTAAAATTTCCTGTAGTTGGAGGAAAAGAATCATCAAATCCGACAAATAATAACAGTTTATAATATCTTTTTCCCTTTCTTGTAATAGTTTCTACTTCGGATATAGAAGCAGATGTTTTCTCATCATTATTTTTGAAAATAGTTTGACCAGCAAGATTTAATGGATTACCACTAATTGCTTCAGCAATAACAACATCTCTTCTTAGAAATGAAGCTGATGATGGTTTACTTAAAAATTTCTCTAAATCTATTACTTTGGGAGTTTCTCCAAAAAGAACATTAAATAAAATTCTGAAAGATTCTTCAGTTCCTTTAGATTGATACAGTGATTTAGATTCTTTTATAAAATTACCTGCATTTAAATCAGATACAAAATCTCTACTTTCAATTCCTGGAGTTAAGTAAGATTTTATATTTTTATAAAATTCTTTTAAAAATAAAGAACTTAAATTCTGAACAGACGCACCTGTACTATGTTCTGATGCAAATGACGTTGAAAATACTAATTCCTCACTATTTAAATCTTGATGATGTGAAGTTACACCACTAAATCCACGAATGCAACCTGTAAATGTATTATTTGAAATTCCAGTATATGTAATTATCTCATCATTAATTTTCAATAATCCATACTTTTTGGGAAACCCTTTAGTGCTCGATACAGTAACTTCAGTTTGTGTTGAATCAATATCAGAAGATAAGGAAATTGAATCGCTAATAATTTCCGGAGTTAAATTATCTAATTTTAAATATTGATCAAGATTATCAGATATATCTACAGATCCACCTTGATATTCTTGAGAAATATAATACTGTTTTAAAAATTCCGAAAACTTTGGATTTTCGTCTAAAATAAACTCTGGTATCTGACTATCAATAATCTCTTGTATTTTTACTCTAGAATCAAAACCCTTATTGATCATATTACGACCTCGTTAAGTCTCCATTTGAATAGCTTGATCTATAATAATCTACTGATGAGAAAATGGCACCAGAAGTATCATCCCCAGATGCAATCACATCTTTTATGATATTTATATTGCTTTTTGAAACATCAAAAGACAAATATAAGTCATTCAAACTTATAACATCATTTGATTCTGGTATTGCTTCAATCTCAATTATATCATTTTCAATATTTGTAGAATTAATCGCAATTGCATTAATTAGAATCTCTCCTTTTTCATAATTCACAGTTCCGGCTGATTTTATAATGATAGGAGTAACTGTTTCGCTTTCTCCATTTTCATTAACAATAACACGAGGATGCTTAACGATTGATATTGTTCCTGTTTTCAGATCACTATTTGGCGTATCTGTAAAATAAACTGTTTCTACCTCTGCGGAAATTTTAAAACCTGTTGATTTTATATTTTTTCCTAAGGGATTTATATGAAATCTATTTCCAAAACAAATTTCATATTGTGCGAAAAGATTATTCTGAATCTTTAAATCTCTTCTCATTCTAACCGTAGTTATGTTAGATGTAATAGAAGTATCTGTATTGTCGATTGCTCTTAAAACTTTACTATACTTAAATCTTCCACCAAATGATCTAATTTCGGAAGAGTTTGAATACTGAGTCAAAGAATTTGTAACTCTTGTTTTTAAATCGTTTGGATTACCATTCTTTGTTGCATCATAATATACGGTTGAATTTACTTCGACATAAAGAACTTTAGTATCAATAATATTGACATCGATTCCTGAGACCGAATATCTTTTTAATTTATTTTTTATTTGCTGCTTATCAAAATCTGAAATATAATATCCTTGTTTTGGTTTTATACTAATTAAAACTTTCCCATATTGTGGAGGATCTAATTGCTCACCACCAACTACAGATACCGATTCTGCATTTGGATAAACTGTGGATTGTATGATCGTCTCATAATCACCTGGAGTTACCGCTCTATACTGAGAAGAATATAATCTAGGAGCAAAATTTTTAATTGATTCTATACTCTCAATATTTGAACCACCCTGAGACGATTGATTTGTTGTTATTGTATTTACTGTAACTGGTATAGATTTTTTCGAATCATCCTCAAAACTTCCTGCAAAAGAGAATGAATTTGCACCGTTACCTTCTTTTCCATCAGTTGTAATATATGTTACAACTATTTCAGAACCGTTTACTGGTTTTTTTCCAAAAATACCATCACCAAATAAAAGTTCATACTTTTCATCTTGAACTTCTTGAATTAAAAATATTTCTGAAGATGAATTTATTTTAAAAATATTATCGGAAAGAGTATATAAATTTCCATCAACATGAACCCTTATCGATTCAGTATCAATAAAAGAATTATCTAAGATAAATTTTTGATTTACTGAACCATCAAATGTAAAAGTTTTTTTTAAAAACGTTCCTTCTTTGATATTTAAATTATTAAATGTTGCAATTTTATTGGATACAGTTGCTGTAACATTCTCTGGAATTGAAAAAACATATGAAGATCCACTTACAGATCCAACACAAACTAATCCAGCCTTTAAAGTTAATGTTGTAGTTAGACTATTACCTACATTTGCAGTAAATGAAATACTTGCTGTTGAAGATTTTCTTGAATATGGAACATATCCAATATTTCTTGCCAAAGAAACCACATTTTCTCTAACTGTTGCAGAATCTAAGAACGATTCATTTACAATTAAATTTGAATTAAACGCTGTAATATACGTATTATAAGCTAGAGTATCAATTAAAATGGAAAAATTAGACCCTTCAAAGTCAAAATCCGTGAAATTTGAATTTGCACGAAGATAATCTTTGATAGAAGTCTTTATTTGGTCAAAATCTAGGTTTGTATACTTAGTAAACGGCATTTTTTTACCTTGTTGCCTCTAATATGAACGTAAATTCTTGTGTAGGAGTCTGTTGACCAATAATATTGAAAACTACTCTTATTTCAAATTCATTTGAATCTGGATTTGGATTCACTTCAACATCAACATCGTTAACTCTTGGCTCATAATTTTCAATTACATTTAGAATTTGATCGCGGATACTAGATGCAGTTGCCAAATCAATAAAATCAAACAAACTAGATCTCACATTTGACCCCAAATCAGGGTTAAAAAACCTTTCATTGGGGATTGTTTCGACAAGATTGCGAATCGATCGAATAATTGCTCTCTCGTTTGTTAAAATAGGTAAATCTTTAGTGACTGGATGTGGATCAAAAGATAAACTAATGTCTTTAAATGCTCTCGATATCCGAGTTATTGCCATTGAGCAGTAGATTTTTCTTTATTTATGTTCAATCAATCAAAGTTCCATATGTAGGCTCAGTTCCATATTCCCAATCATCGTAATCTTCATCATTACGAATCTTTTCATGAAGTTCTGTCTGCTTTTTAAAGTCATGCTTTGGTGCATGATCATGCATTATTTCTTGAATAACTCTTTTTTGAGGTAAACTTTCATAATCTGTAGTGAGATGAGTAGTTCCCCACATCTTTCTCATGTAATCTCGGTTCCTATCTACAGGTGATTGTCCCATTTTAGCTCCTGATTTATGAAAAATCAGAACTTTTAGAGGGGTTGCTATCCCTTATTTCTATTTATTTTTTTAGGTTTCAAGTTCATTTATGCGTTCTTCAGGTGTTGACCAGAAATATTCATCAGTATCTCCCAATCTTCCCCAGTTAAACCCTCTTTCACATTCATAATACTTTGTAGAAACCTTAAAATCGGGTTTTTTTGGTTCTTGAGGAGTTAAACTGACATCATATATCCTACACCTATTGTTCGGATATAATGCAAACTGACCATTTTCAAGTGATATGAGATTGAATGACTTATGTTCCTCAGGAATTTCACTTGTAGAATAATCAATCATGTCACAATCTGCATGATAATTATCTAAAGTGCAGATATATTGACCTTTCATACATCCAAAATGCCTAGTTCGAATCTCCCAATCCATAGAAGCAGTAAATTGCTTACAAATATTAGTAACACCGTAATCCATACAGTTCCAAAACTGTAAATTTGGTAGATCTAAATCTGGTGTAGGAGTCTCTGGTCTTGATACAAATGCAGAAATTGGCAATTTATCATACATTGCACCATACTCTGGAAGATAAGTCTCAAAATAAAAAGCACGCCCAGGAATCGACTTAGCCGATACCCAGACGCCCTCTACAAATTCTTCAAACCCATCTTGTAAATCCCGAAGGTATTCCTTTCGAACCCAGACTTTTTCTGCTGGTAGATTTACAATAAGTTGACTCATCCTTTTCCTTGACCTCTAGATGCTTTACGTGCTTTATTGCGAGAAGACGCGGCGTATTTTGTATTACGACCATCTCCTTGACGAGACTTTTTGGGATTTGTCTCTACATAATTACCTTTCTTTTTCATTTTTTCTCCATATACTTTTGAGTGCTTAAATCGCCAGGATGTGGATCACCAGTTTTATAGTACTCCACAGCCAAATCTTCCATAACTTCAAAATATTCTAATTCGCTTAGATTCTGATATATCTTACGCCCTCGACATAAGATGTCATATCGAGTCGCCGCCATCAGATTACACGAGTCTTTTCATGACCAACACGAATGCGAGGATCACACCAAATCTCATATCCTGCTTCGATTGCATCAAGACAGAATGATACATCCTCTCCACACATATCTTGAACCTCTCCAGACTCGAAAACTTGCATCTTAGGAGCAAACCAAGGATACTTCATACCCTCATTCTCAAATACACCATGCTTGATCAATAACCACCCAAAACCAGTGTAATCTACAGTAAAAGGCTTTTTGCGCTTTGAAATACTTTCAATAGTTTCGTGATTCATCACACCCCCATTGTTCCGGAAGTCATCCTCCTCCAACCAATGAGCAACTGATGTGGTGCGACCATCCTCAGTGCAATACCAACCAGCTGCAATATCCTTATCCATTAAAACCAATTGCCAAAACTTTTCAGTATTAAAAACAATGTCAGAGTCAATCCATAATTGCCAATCATATTTCAATCGACCATCCCAGGGAATTTGATCCGGTCCTCGCAGTACATTTGCTCCAAGACACTTGCACCTTGCAAAGTTAACCATGGAGGAATAATCCTGCGAAATCTGGATGCTTGCCCCGTTTTGCACAAGATCAAAACAAAGTTGAACAAAGTTCTTCAAATAAGTATAAGAAACTCCGCGACCTGGAAGACAAAATACAATCGATTTCCCCTTCACAATTTCTTTTGCTTTATCATAATCCCACTCCAATTCTTTGGGCGCAGAAGACGAAATAGGCGCCGCTGCTTTTACAGTAAATCCTTTTGCCATAATAGAAAAATGTTACTTCAGTATCATACGTGATTATGTATAAGATGTCAAGATTACTCTCTTATCTCTGAAAGAATAATCTCATCACCCTCAACAATACATTCTAATTCAGTATCTTCATACCATCCAAGATCGTTAATCATAAATTCTGGAATTATTATTATATAATCCCCAGTTACTGGATCGACCTCTACAGTCGAAAAATTTTTGCCGGAATTTTTTTGCATCTCCATAAAACCTTACCTTGTTTTTATATAGCGAAAAAAAATTTTTATATGAGAGTTATATTTAGAGGGCGTTCGTAACACTTTGTAGACTAGGGAAGTTAGGTGCTTTTAATACGGCGGCGGCGACGCGGCAATCGCGGGAACTGCTGTCAACGAACGTAGGGGGGGGTTAGTGTTACTTAACCCCCGCACGGTTAGTGTTACTTTAAAACCCTAATCGCTCCGATAAATGTTGATCAAGCGCATCATAATCCATCGGTTTAGTGACACTGTAACCAGCGAATCGTTGGGCACGATTATGCGCTTCTTCGATGGTTTGGATTACATTTGAGACCTCAATTGTCTCACCTTTGGCAACATTAGTTGCTGTCACAATGTAACCCTTGCCGTTAGGGTTGCACATAACTGCGGCAAAATTCCGACCGTCGTTGTAGTTGTACATTGGGGGAAAAACAAAGAGTTAAATTGAGGCGCCCATTATGGGCGCCATTGTTAAATCAGAGAGACAGAACATTATCGATCCAGGCGTTTAATTCGCCCAAATCAATGCGCTTATGATTTAACAAGGTGTCGTTCCACTCGCCTAAGGTAAAGGCGACCATAATGTCAGCAGACATATCAGCAGACCCTGTGCGCTGCCAAACGTATTGCCAAACGTGGATGCAGGCGTCATGAGAGGAAATAGTGCCGTTGCTGTCGGCAACGATGGGAAATGCAAGGGAGACGGTGGCGGTCATGGGGTGTCGGTGCGGTTGACTCTCTAAGTATAGAAGGTAAGGGGCGACCTAGCGCCCCTTATATAAAATCTTAATGATTCGACACAATCGCGTTAGTTTTCTTTTTCGCTGTGCCATGGGCAGGAAACGCAACAATAACTGCGCGGTCGGGTTTCTGACACAATCCGCAAGTTGCACATGTAACGTTATCGTGGATTTTAGCAGGGCAAACTACAACTTTGCGACCGTTAGTTGTTGTGAAGAATCTACGGGATTCTTCGGAGTTGATAACAGCAACGGCGGGAATCCCATGCTCCGTCATAACAGAATCCGCCACATCCACAGACTCACAGGATGCGGAAATAGTGAAACCGTTAGCATTTGCTTGCTTGATAATTTGGAGGTTTGCATCACTCAAGATGTGGTGAGTGTAAGTGTAACCACGACGGCGACGGTTAGCATTAGTAAGTTCCGCAACTTTATCGGCGTCGATGTTACCGTTGCCATCATGGGGCAGATCACCAGATACGTTGTGACGCCATAAAGCACCGGGAGCGATTCTCTTAACTTTAGAAAGAAACTCTCCCCACTCCATGCCGCGTTCTGACACCTTGCGCCAGTTCGCACCTTGGAAGTGAAACTTGGCATAGCAAACATCTTTAAGGGGACAGGTGGCGGGACAGGATGCCTGCTCTGTCGTGCTGGCAGGGATCGAACCCAGTTGGGCGTTGCTGCTGGCAGGGTTGAAAGCGACTCGCATGGTTTGGTGTGGGTTGATTGCGATGCGCTCACTGTAACCGTGGATTTGGCGCCATGGCACCGGGCATTGTGCCGGTTCAAAAACTGGCACAATGCGGCGGTTTATGGGTCAGGGTTTGCTATCCTATGGGAAATCAGACGAGGGGAGGGGTATCCCTGTAGACGAACCAGGTCGTAACTCACCCTGCCATAAAATAATAATAACAAATTATTACGAAAACAGGATCCTGCACCACCAGGATCCTATAGTAATGTCAACCCACTATGTAATAATTTGTTATTATTATTTTATTATTATTTTATTATTATTATTTTATTATTATTTTTATTATTATTTTATTATTGCAACACCCAATGCGGATCATTGTTAATTTTAACCCAGAAATGATTTCTCTTGTTTTGTGATGCAAGAAACATCATACCATCTTTCACCTGTTCAATAACACAATTCTCGTTTTTGTTCATAAGATTCGAGAAACGATTCTTTGCTTTTGACGAGATTGGTTTGACTTTAATTGTGTGCATGATGTGTGTGTCTCGACGAGATAATTATAGTTGATAAGATAATCTCGTCGAGATTGAGTGTGCCAGCATGAGAACTGGCACACTCGTCTAGACTTCTAGACTAGATCAGGCGGCAACCTTCTGAAGGGTTTCGTTCTTGATAGACTTGTTCACAAAGCGACCAACTGATTCCTGCTTGCTCATGATGTCGCTCAGGGCGGTCACGAAAGCAGTAACATCGTTCACGGTGTAATCATAAGCACGACCACCAGTGAAGGTGATGGTGGCGGTGTTATCGTCGACAGCGATGTTTTCGATAGCGGTGCTGTTGGAGATTGCGAATTGCATGATGAAAAAAGCGATGGAATGTGATGTGTTTTGAGCGGGATGCATCACCCCCGCTTGTGATCTTATTGTAGACCATGGAGGGAGGTTTGGCAACCTCCCCAGTAGACGGTTCAGGAACTGAACATTGCCAGGAACAAATCACCAATCTGATCATCCCGATACTGTTGATTAACACGGGCGATCTGCTGCTCAATCAGCGCGACCTTGGCGCGGGCAGCGTTAAGATCCTTTCGGAGATCATAGAGTCTCTGATTGCGCTCGGTGATGGTCATCGGATTGGTTCGTTTGAACTGAAGTGACAATAGGATGGATGGGGGGTAGAGTCAACCCCCCGATTGATTAGCGTTACTAATCAGAGACCGTCATGCCATGGAGTGCCAAAGGCGCTCATCATCTCATCATCGGTTGGTTCCCACATTTGAGATTCCTCCTGCCAGACCTCCTCAATGGTGCTCCATTGAGATTCCGGCACGGTCTGACCGGAGACCTGCTCAAACCAGTCGCAGGCGTCTTCCCAATCGCATCCGGGATGCTCTTGGACAAATTCGCGGATGCCGGGCAGGTCGAGGGTGATGATGGTGTGGGTCATGGGGTGTCTCCCTTGGTTGCCCACCCATAATGCCCCGGATTCCGGCGCAGGTCAACCACTCCTGACCAGTTGGCAAACTGGCACACTAGGGGTGGCATCAGGGTCAGGGTTTGCTATCTTATAGGAAATCAGACGAGGTGGGGGGTACCACCGACGACGTAATTACATCGTCACTGAACCTGTCCAAAAATAAAAAGACAGTTCTCAAAGTGTCCACTACGGTGGACACTTTTTTTTGTGGCACCGTAGTGGACACTTTGAGAACTGTCTACTCAGAAGATTTCTGAGTAATCTTTTATGCTAACATCAACATGCTCATCACCTTCAAGACCTAAGATTTCTTTCCAATCCAAATCTTCGATTGGAAAGTCATCATAACACTCTACATCAAGAGTGATACTTACCAGGCGCTTTTGTGCGATCATGAGTCTAGAGTTTAATTGATTCTAGTGTATCACGCATAATGTCGATATGCAAGTTCATTATAATCGTATGAATCTCGCGCATAATCTTCATCGAGATCATGTGTATCTTGCATATTATATGATGAATGTGCGCACATCTCGTCGAGATCATATGAATAATCATATGATGTATTATAGTCGAGATCGTAATCGTCGTAGAACATGAGAGTCTCGTCGAGATGTGTGTTTACCTTATGAGTATAGAGTAATCTCGACGAGAAGTCAAGTGTGAGTCTCGTCGAGATCCATAACCATTATTTATAAGTCTCGTCGAGAAAATGTGTGGATCTCATGATTTTTCGCGGCGCGGCGCTTGACAAACTGCGCGTCTTATGATACGCTCGCTAAACTTGCATCAGGGAGGCACCTTTTCATAAGATATAAAGTATAAGATCAGGAGGTTTCAGAAGGTTTTATAGAGTCTTTATGAGTATTAAAAGATACTTTTCCACAGGATAATAGAGGTTTTCCACACCATTATAATACTTTTCCACAGGGTTGTGGAAAACGAAACAAAACACTAAAACATATTTAAAAAACCTTTTTTAATATAAAATTAACCTATTTTATCGTTTTTTAACGTATTCCAGGTGTTTCCAATCCTCTGGATAGACTACAACCAAACATCTTTCATTCCGATGAAACTTTGCATCATTGAAACTCTCTTCACTCTTTTCTCTTACCATAATCTCAAGAGTTAGATACTGTGTATCAACAAAGTATATCCAACCCTCCATATGTTTGTGTTTGACATAATGATCAATTTGTGGAGTGTAGGAATTCATCAGGATTCAGATTCTTCAATAATTCGGAGTAAGTCATCACTAACACCAACATCAAGATATGATTGAAGTTTATCTCTACATTGATCAGTAGTTAAATTTCTTTCATCATCATAAAGACATTGCCATGTTTCATTACTTCCTTCAAGTGCAGGAGCATGATGTTCAATACGATAAGTCTTTCCTTCTTCAAGATTAAAAAACAAATGAACTGTTGGTTTCCATCCCATAAATCTTATTCTCCTTGATTATCTACAACAGCAGTTAAACTTCTGGGACTATAACCCAAAGAGAGATAATGTTGAATGAGTTGATCACATTCTTCTCTTGTAAGATTAACTGCTTGTTCATTGATAAGAGTCCATCCTTGAGTGGATCTTTCAAGGAGTCTATATCTTTTATTTTGCGCATTTGTCATGTGGTGAACGCCTCCAAAACGCCTGATTCGTAATCATTAACAAGTTCAAATTTTTGTGCTTGAATCACTTTCTCCATGATAAGAGAATTATATTGATCAGTATAAGAATTTATGCTTTCTTCTTCCGCCAGGATTTCAAATGCTTCAGTATCATTTTCAGCAATGAGATTGATCAAACCACCATATTCAGAAGCAGGAAAGGGAACCCAGTAGTCAACAATATACAGATATTTCATGAATGTTTTTAATTACTCCTCAATTTTATTTGATTTTGCAAGAGTTGTCAATTGACAATTGAGATCAGAACGAATAGATGACAAATGAAAAGTAATGTAATCATAACTCTCATTGTCTTCTATCAATTCAACGATCTTATCAAGATGTTGAATTGCTGAAACTAATTTTACTTGTTGATTCATTGTTAATAAGAAGAATCTGTGTAATCATAAGTCATTTCCAGTTCAGAATGATCCATTTCATCCCAAATTGAATGCAACTTATTATAAAGAGTTGGAACTGATCCAAATTGTCTGGAAAGTTGCTTTTCTTCAGAAAGAGAAAGTGTTTGAAGTGAAGAAATAATTATTCCAATCTCTGCAGAGGAAAGGCAAATTGTTATTTCATACGGTTTTTGAGTCATTGATTTGTTAAGCAATCAAGATGAGTGTTTGGTGGAAGTGTGATACAGACACGCTGTAAACGATCTTCATAATCTTCGGAACGAATGGCAAAGAATACCATGTTCGCTCCGAATACAAAAAACAACAAGAGAAAGAAATAATCAATTCTTCGTGTCATAAAGTTTTGCAATTCGATACTGATCAGTTGCAGTCTCTTTATCAAATGTTTCTACAATATTATCATAAACTTCTTCTTCTGTCATTTCTTTCATCTCTTCCGCCATCTTTAAAATTGCATATTCAACAATATCATCATACTCCATTTCATCAACAATGACAGAAGCAAAGTTTTCCTTGAAAAACTGTAGTTGGTTTGAAGTGAGTGTCATGAAATTTAATTACCTTTGAATGAACAATCAGTGGGAGGTTGTGAAAGAATAGAACATAGTTTTTGATGTTTTTGCTCTTGATCAATTAAAAACTTTTCTTCACTTTGATCTGCTAACCAATTTAAATAACTGATTAAACCAAGTATGATAATCATAAATGGCAAACCATATAATTTAATTTGATTCATTTTTTTGATGGAGATGGTTTTTTTTGATTTGGAAAACACCAATAGGTTTTGTAGATAGACATTGGCATTGACATTGACATTGGATTGCTTACAAGGTAATTATAAAGCACCGAAGGCGCTTGAAAGAAGATGAGTAGACAGTTATTCAACTGGCACACTCTCTTTATCACTCAAATACAAATCATAGAGTCTTCGTTCTTCATTTCGTGCTTCAATTTCATGTGGTTGATCCCAATACTCATAATCTTCGGTGCATTCTTGACAAAAATAAGATTTTTGACCATCCCAGGTGAGACGACCCTCTATCCACTGTCGCATGTGAGTCAATTCATGAAAAAGTGTTTGTATATACTTTTTCTCCGACATAAACGGTTTCAGTTCAATCAAGAAGTGTCGTGGTTTGTGATAATCATCCATCACGGTACAATACCCAAATGTCAAATGATGATCAAGTGCTACATGCTCAATCTCCAGACAGATTTCATCTTCGATGAACTGATTCACAAACCAGGCAGCAACATTTTCACAGAGGTTTGGGATATACCCATCTCCAGAAGTTTCAATGATAGACATGTTCCCCAGTGCAAAAACCAAATGAAAGATCCAATAAATGCTAGTTTTTCAGTTTGTGTCATCATTTTGGATTACAAATGAAAAAGTTATATTGTTGCCCATAAGTATCCTGTGCAATTTGACAATGATACTGTGGTGGTGGTTCAGGTAATCTATACAATGTCACCACTGCAATAACTACCTGAATAAACGGAAGAATGAATACTATACGGTCTCTCATGTATCAAGAGCAGTTTTCATACCAAGCAGTTTACCATAAATTTTGGCATAAAACAATCGAACTGACTTTTCTTCATCATTCGTGATTTGATCCTTGACTAACTCTAACAAGGCATCAATCTCATCCCCCTCAAGATCAGGGGGAGTATTTCCATAGTGTTCGGTAACTTTCATCTTAATCAACCCTTTTTAAAGGTCAGGTAGAGATACTCACCTGCCCAGTCAGCATTCTCCAGCAACCACTCACGTTGCTCAATGATTCGCAGGTCATAACGAACACCCTTGGCAGGTGCCTTGAATGATGCTGCCTTGTAAACTTCACCAGTCTTCTTATCAACAAAGGCATGAACACTGCGGGAACCATTAATATCCATAATGATTTTGTGATACTTACGACCAGACTCTACAATAAAGTCATAATCACACTGACCATTCTTCAGTTCTTCAATACATGCTTCATGATAACGAACAGATCGCACATCACCAGCATCAGCATAGTCAATAGAACGTTCATGCTGTTCGATGGAGTATTTGATGTAGTTCTGACGCAGAGCATCACACAGCATATAGCACCACTTTGTAACATTCAGTTGAATGGTGTTGCGGGCATCCTGCTGGGCACAGAAGTCAGCAAAGGCGTTGGCGTCGGCACACTGGGCAGCAAAGTCGTAGTCAGAGAAGGTGGTAGTCATGGGGTGGTTCCCTTGTGTATGAACGTATTATAGGGCATCCTAGAAGGGTTTCAGGATGCCCTTGTGCCAGTTTTCAGACTGGCACAGTCGTATAAAACAATCCTGCTGCTTGCATCATCTTACACAGTGTCAATTGAATTTCATCCAACTGTTCTTTCATCCCAACTTCATCTCCCATCATTTGATCATAATCAACAAAGTCAAACTCTTCCAGATTGATAGTATTGTCATGATGAATTGGAGCGCAGAACAACTCACCTTCTGTACACACAGTATAAACACAACCGTGCTCTTCAACAGTCAAATACACACCGGAAAATTCAAGATCAGTCATGATGTTGTCAGTCATGGGGTTTGTGTGATCGAAGGTGGAAACGAATGCCATGAGGTTATTGTAGAGCATGGAAGGGGGATTTGAGAACCCCCCGATTGATTAGTTTTCCTGATCCTCCAACAGTTCAGGATAATAATCTTTAATCTCAGTGATTAGTTCTTCCTGATTGTAATCACTGAGATTTTCTATTAACGTATCATAAACAAAACGCTCCATTGTTTTCATGTCCATGCTATCCAGTAGTTGCTGAGCATAGGAATGAATCAGATCTTCTTTGTTCATGTCAGGGTGAAAGGTGGCGGTGATTTGGGGTTGCATTGTTCTCAATAGTCGGTGTTACCGTTGATGTAAGATTCTACGTCAAACTTATCATCTTTCTCCCATTCTTCCTTGTATTCGATGACATCATAGATCTCACCGGGAGCATCTTGAATCTCAGACCAGAGTTCATCAAACATTGTTAATTAGCAAGGGAACATTACACAAAATGAATCATAGGCGACCAAACACCATATCAGCAATGGCATTGGTGTTTTCATCACAACGGCACCAGCGAATTGGTTCGCCTTGATCAGGAATCATCCAGATCATACAAGGTTCATCAAATCCACCCTGCTCAAATGATTTCTGCCCAATACGAAAGGCATCATTAATATCATTTGCCCAGACACAGGCAACATCATCAAAATTGTTCCAGCGAATGGGTTGAACGGCAAATGAATGAGTCATGTGCTTTGTCTGAACTGAAGTCAGTATAGAGTGGATTTGGTCGGTTTGGGAGTGGCAGTGTGCCACTCCCTGAACTGGCATCAGCAGTAAAGAGGAGAGTAATCGGTGCCAGTGTATGGTTCCAGGTTAAAGTCGGTTACGGTGGCACCATTTGCAAGATACTGATTGATGTCATACATTGCATCAGTTTTGAGGCGAGTGGAGAAAGAAGTCATCTCAGTTTCTTCACCCTTGTGCCAGATCACACGCTTCACAAAACGCTTGCTGCCAGCAATGTTGCCAGTGCTAACAGGGAAAAAGTCGATCTGAGTGGCGGAAGTTTGGAGTTGCATGGGAGTTGGTTGCTGATGAACTTAGTATAGGGCAGGGAGTGGTCAGCGGATGTAACCACCGACCACTACGTCAGCTGGCACACGGGAGACGGTGTAGCGAGTGATCTGAGAGGAGAATTGCCGCCAGTCGTTCACCGTCTCATTCACGATGCGATCGTGCTGACGGTCGGCACCCTTGGCAGTGCTGCAACGCTTGCACTTGCGGAAGTAGATGATCGGTTGCACTGCATCCTTGGTGTCAATCTCAACCTTGTAGAACACGTTGGTGTTGCCCATGGGTGATACCCCTTGATTACCTTGTAATCATAGGATGCCAAGTTGCTTGAGCAACCAAGCGTAGACCAGTTCTGGAAGTGTCATAGTGAATGTTAATTTTTACGAACAGGTCGATCAAACTTAGACATTTGATAACCTTCGCGGATTGCCTGAATGATTATGTTGTCATAAGAATGAGAGAATAATGGAATGTGGCGATGTAGCAGATAGTCTTCACAATCTTCTGCAAGTGCTTCTTTTTCGTCATGAGACAGAGTGTTGAGATCAATCATACCAGTGCTCCAGTAGGGATTTCGATAACCTGCGCAAAGGTATCGCTCCAGGTTTTAGTATCATAACAGAACCACTCACCATTTTGGAAGATATAACCAAATTCTTCACCATTCTTAAAGAACTCAGTCATGGTTTCGTCATGACGAGGAGGGCAATCTTCGCCACGAGAGGAATAATACAAGGGACCAACTTCAGGCAGGGTTTCATTGTTCCAACCCACATTAGTCCGAGCACAAGACATATCACCACCATCAATCAGTTCACGAACTTTCTCAATGGTATCATAATGAGTGCGAAGAATGCGACCATTGTAGGCAGGATAACCATCCCAATGACAATAGACAGACACAATGCTGTCATCAGAGAGTTGGAGACCAATGCGTGAGCGGGTTGCCATGGGGTGTTCCCTTGATTACCTCTGTATTATAGGGCATGAAAAAGGGGCAGCGCTGCCCCTTGTGCCGCTTATTCAA
>Ga0208019_1000028_pt1 | contig 64039 bp, 80 predicted proteins | sample CB_VirMetaG_5_FD_184540 | JGI IMG/M metagenome (GOLD analysis project Ga0208019, IMG submission 184540) | Freshwater to marine saline gradient viral communities from Chesapeake Bay - CB_1508_1D Viral MetaG (SPAdes) (version 4) | ecosystem: Environmental > Aquatic > Marine > Coastal | place: USA... | reverse complement strand
ATCATCAAGCGGCAACGCGCCGATCACGGACAATAAAAAAGCCCGCGCAAGGCGGGCTGGTAGCGGGCAATAAAAAAGCCCGCGCAAGGCGGGCTGGTAGGTTCAGGGCTTTCGCCCTGATTTATTATCACATGTTAATTATTTGCTGGCGATTGCGAGCGCCTTTTCCATGTGCGCAATGCATTCCACGATTCCGTCAAACGCATCTTCGGATTTTTGGCATGCTTTGATCAAAGAAATTAGTTCCTCGCACACGCGGGTTTTCAATTCACGGGGCGCGGCTTCGGTTTTTTCCTTCGGGAAAGCATAGGACACTAGCCGCGCAAAATAGGTGTGCGCAATCGCACGTGCATCCTTCTTTGCCTGGTTTGCCGCTTCCCAAGTATCGCGCCCGGATTGGTCCAGCGCGTTATATTCCTTCGACCCCTTGCGCGGTAGTTCCTTAATGAGTGCTGCGGCATGCTTCCTGTCCAATGCCGGCAGAATCGCATCGGCAATGAACTGCGCCTTTGCTTCCGTTAATGCCGATTCAGTCTCGAAGCATTCTGCGACTTTGGCTCCGGCGGTTTTCCATTGGTTAGCGGTTTTTGCGTCCGACTTGATTGCGTCAATAGTGGACCGGGTTGCGTTTGAGTAGAGTTCGTTTTGCATGTGAATCACCTATAAAGTTGTGTTGTTGTGATCAATTGACCACGATTAAAATTATACACGTTTTTAGGATTATGCAAAGTATTATCAGCATGTTAATAAATTCGGTTCCGGGCTGGCTGGCTGGCTGGCTGGCTGGCTGGCGACCCCCACCCCCCAAGATTGGCTAGATGGGACCCACGCTTGCCTTGCCTTAGTAATTTGCACGTTAGATCACAACTTTTAAAAAGACCCCCCACCCCCTTCACTTTCAATCCCAATAACTTTCCGCACATCTATAGCAAACACCCCCCGTCATCATTTAGGTACCATGCCAACCCCGTACCCCCCATATTGACAAAATTATTTATACCTACTACATTCCAAAACATCTGAGCCACAAACAGCTACGGAACTTCATGCCTTTGCTTGTTACCCCAGAAGTGGGTATCCCGCTGCCCTTCGATACGACACCGGAGGAGATTGACGATTTTCGTCAGAAAGCCCATGCGCTATTTGAGACGGTGCAAGAGCTAATTGAGCGTGGTGCCGAAGTAGAAGTAACCCCCGAAGACAAAGCTCAATCCCATCAGATTGCCACTTCCGGCAAACTACCCCCTGCTAAAACGCTAACCCCCGGTGCGATCATCAACCTTGAAGCGATCCTAAGTGAGTGGGATCAAGAGGTTTTGGATGTATCCCGTAGGCTGCGCAATTACGTCACGAACAAACTGATCGTCGAATCGGTCGATCCCGATCCTCGTCAGCGCATGAAAGCGTTGGAAAACCTTGGCAAGATCGCCGGGGTCGGGCTGTTCTCTGAGCGTATTGATATTAATGTTACCCATCGCACGGTGCATGATATTGAGGCGGATCTACTCAAGACGCTTGAGCTATATGGTGCGGACGTTGTGGATGTAACGCCACAGGAGCCTGCCCCCGTAAGCGTTGCTGAAATTGATTTAGACGCCGAGTTGGGTGTATTTGAAGCGGATTCTGATGGACGCGGAACTTCTACGTAAGGCTCAGGCGGCTCTTCCAAACCTGCCTGCTGCGGTGCAACAGAAGGTAGGGGCGCTTATTGCCGAGGCTCGCCGCGTCAAAGCGCAGGACGTGGCAAAAATAAACTTCATGCAGTACGTGAACTACGTCTGGCCTAACTTCATCCACGGCAAGCACCACGAGAAGATGGCCCGAGCGTTTGAGCGGGTGGCTGAGGGTAAGACAAAGCGCCTGATTATCAACATGCCGCCACGCCACACCAAGTCGGAGTTTGCCTCTTACTTGCTGCCATCTTGGTTTCTTGGGAAGTATCCGGGCAAAAAGGTCATCCAGACCTCGCACACCGCCGAGCTTGCTGTGGGCTTCGGGCGTAAGGTGCGTAATTTGGTTGATTCCGACCGCTATAAGGACTTATTTCCCGAGGTGGCGCTGCAAGCGGACTCCAAAGCGGCGGGGCGCTGGGCCACTAACTACTCCGGTGAGTATTTCGCTATCGGTGTTGGGGGTGCCGTGACGGGTAAAGGCGCGGATCTGCTCATCATTGACGACCCACACTCCGAGCAAGAAGCCGCGTTGGCTGAGGTGAACCCCGAGATCTACGATAAGACCTACGAGTGGTACACATCTGGCCCCCGGCAGCGTCTCCAGCCGGGTGGGTCTATCGTGATCGTGATGACACGCTGGTCCAAGAAGGACTTGACCGGGCAAGTATTGAAGTCTGCTGCCCAAAGGGGCGGCGAAGAGTGGGAAGTTATTGAATTTCCGGCGCTTTTTGAGTCCGGAGAGCCGCTGTGGCCTGAGTTTTGGTCCAAAAAGGAGCTTATTGCTCTAAAAGAGGAGCTTCCGAACTCCAAATGGATGGCTCAGTACCAGCAAAACCCGACATCTGAGAGTTCTGCCATCGTCAAACGGGAGTGGTGGAAGCTTTGGGAGCATGATTCGCCCCCATTTTGCGAATTTACGCTGATGTCATGGGATACGGCGTTCGAGAAGAACAACCGTGCGGACTATTCGGCCTGTACTTTATGGGGTGTGTTCTACCAGCCGGATGATTCTGGGGTGGAGCAAGCTAATATCATCCTGATTAATGCGCTTCGGGACCGAATGGAGTTCCCGGAGTTGAAAAAGAAGGCCATTGAGCAGTGGAAAGAGTGGTCTCCAGATGCGGTAATTATCGAGAAAAAGGCTTCTGGAGCGCCCCTGATCTACGAATTGCGGGCGATGGGTATTCCGGTGCAGGAGTACACACCGGTACGGGGAAACGATAAGATTAGCAGGCTTAATTCTGTCTCTGACCTGTTTGCCTCTGGACGGGTATGGGCACCGAATACGGCATGGGCAGAAGAAGTTATTGACGAGGTTGCGAGTTTCCCCGCAGGTGAGCATGACGATTACGTGGACTCAGTATCACTGGCCCTGATGCGGTTTAGAAAGGGCGGGTACATCCGCACACTGCTCGACGAAGAAGACGAGCAAATATATTTTAAACGGCGCATGGAGCCGTACTACTAAGGATTGAACATGGCTATCGAAAAAGCTCTGAATCAAGCCCCTCTTGGAATTACCGATGAGGATTTGGTTGAACAGGGGGACGTGCCCGTTATTGAGATCGAGATTGAAGACCCGGAAAGCGTCACTATTGGCATGGATGGGTTGGAGATTGAGATTAAACCAGACGATGATTCTGGAGAAGATTTCAACGCCAACCTTGCCGAACATCTGGACGAGACTGTGCTTCAGTCTATGGCCGCAGAGCTTATTGGGGATTTTGACGAGGATGTCGCCAGCCGTAAGGATTGGATTCAGACATACGTAGATGGCCTTGAGTTGCTTGGTCTGAAGATTGAGGAGCGCACCGAGCCGTGGGAAGGTGCGTGTGGGGTGTACCACCCGTTGCTGTCTGAGGCGTTGGTGAAGTTTCAGGCCGAGACAATGCTGGCGACATTCCCCGCTGCTGGGCCAGTGCGCACTGTAATTATCGGGAAAGAAACCCCCGAGAAGAAAGAAGCGGCCCAGCGCGTTCAGGCTGACATGAATTATCAGCTTTTGGACGTAATGAAGGAGTATCGCCCTGAGCATGAGCGGATGCTGTGGGGTCTGGGCCTGTCGGGTAATGCGTTCAAAAAGGTCTATTACGACCCACATCTGGAGCGGCAAGTGGCGATGTACGTCCCCGCCGAGGACATTGTGGTGCCGTATGGGGCGTCGGATCTGGAGTCTGCGGAGCGCGTAACCCACGTGATGCGCAAGACTGAGAACGAGCTAATGCGGTTGCAGCATGCGGGATTTTACCGGGATGTGGATCTTGGCCCTCCGGACAACATGCTAGATGAAGTCGAGAAGAAGATTGCCGAGAAGCTTGGGTTCCGGGCAACGACTGACCACCGCTATAAGCTGTTAGAGATGAATGTTGAGCTTGACCTTCCGGGGTTTGAGCACAAAGACAAAGACGGCCATAAGACAGGGATTGCGCTTCCCTATGTGGTGACGGTGGAAAAGGGGTCTGGCCTTGTATTGTCTATTCGCCGTAACTGGGAGCCGGATGACGATACGCATCAAAAGCGCCAGCACTTTGTCCATTACGGCTATGTTCCGGGGTTTGGGTTCTATTACTTTGGCCTGATCCATTTGGTGGGGGCATTTGCCAAGAGCGGCACATCGCTGATCCGTCAGTTGGTGGACGCAGGCACTCTGTCCAATTTGCCGGGTGGATTCAAAGCCCGTGGGCTTCGCGTTAAAGGAGATGACACCCCCATTTCTCCGGGGGAGTGGAGGGATGTAGACGTTCCAAGCGGAGCAATTAGGGACAACTTGTTACCGCTTCCTTATAAAGAACCTAGCCAAACTCTTTATCAGTTGTTCAATACGATTGTTGAAGAAGGCAGGCGGTTCGCAAATACAGCCGATTTGCAGATTAGCGACATGTCCTCGCAGGCTCCGGTTGGCACCACGCTGGCAATTCTGGAGCGCACCCTCAAGACCATGAGCGCGGTTCAGGCGCGGGTGCACTATTCCATGAAGCAGGAGTTGGGGCTGCTCAAGGGGATCATCGCTGCATACACCCCGGAGGACTACAGCTACGAGCCAGAAGAAGGCTCACGCCGCGCCAAGCGGTCGGACTACGACAATATTGATGTAATCCCGGTGTCTGATCCGAACGCCAGCACCATGGCGCAGAAGATCGTCCAGTATCAGGCAGTGTTCCAATTAGCTCAAGCATCCCCGAATCTGTACAACATGCCGCTGCTGCATAGGCAGATGCTAGAGGTGTTGGGGATTAAAGACGCACAAAAGCTTGTGCCGATGGAAGACGACATGAAACCGATGGACCCGGTTTCTGAGAACCAGAATGTCTTAATGATGAAGCCGGTCAAAGCGTTTGGGTATCAGGATCACCAAGCGCACATCATGGTGCATATGTCGGCCATGCAAGACCCCAAGATTCAGTCTTTGCTACAGGATAACCCCATGGCGCAGCAGATGGGGGCGGCAATGATGGCTCATATCAATGAGCATCTTGGGTTTGAGTACAGGAAACAAATCGAGCTTCAGCTTGGCTTTAACCTGCCGCCGCAACATGATGAGAGTGGCGAAGAAACCCCAATGAACCCCGAGGTCGAAGCGCGGTTGACGCCGATGCTGGCGCAGGCGGCTCAAAGGTTGTTGCAGCAGAACCAAGCGCAGGCAGCACAGCAGCAAGCACAGCAACAGGCACAAGATCCGATCATTCAGATGCAGATGCAGGAGTTGCAGCTTAAGGCTCAGGAGCAGCAGCGCAAGGCGCAGAAAGACCAGATGGATGCGCAACTGCGGGCGCAGCAGCTTCAGACTGAGCAAGCGCGGATCGCGTCCCAAGCGCAGATCGAGCGTGAGCGGCTGGCGTCACAGCAGCAAATTGAGCGGGCCAAGGTCACTGTGGACATGTTGGAGGCCGAGAATAACCGCAAGAATCAGAACATGACGATGGCGGCAAAAATGCGTGATGACCGCGAGAAATTGATGGCCCAAGCAAGCGTGGATGTGCTGAAACAGTTGTCAGCACAGGCTAATGCACGGGAGATCAATAAAGGAAGAGCCAAACAATGACCGCGTTAGAAGTCTTGATAAAACAGCTTGACGAGAAAGTTGAGAGCCTCAAGGAGTATTTGGCCGAGGGGCGCGTCGAGAACTTTGAGGAATACAAAAAAATTTGCGGTGAGATTCGGGGTCTGCTAACCGCAAGAGGCAATGTACTAGACCTGAAACAAACTTTGGAGGAATCCGATGACTGAAATCCTTATCGGCTCAAACCCCGATAAGCCCCAAGTGATAGGCACATTTAATCTTGAGGCTACAAGCGCCGAAAAAGCGAAGCAGCTTCCACGACCGTCTGGCTACAGAATCTTGTGCGCCATTCCGGAGGTGGAAAAGGAGTACGACAACGGCATCCTAAAGGCGGATACAACCGTCCAATTTGATGAGTTGCTTACTACCGTGCTGTTTGTCGTTGATCTTGGCCCTGACTGTTACAAGGACGTAAGCCGGTTTCCGTCTGGCCCTTGGTGTAAGCAGGGAGATTTTGTTCTGGTTCGTCCAAATGCAGGTACCCGACTGCTGATTCATGGTCGAGAGTTTCGCCTTATTAATGATGACTCCGTGGAGGGTGTTGTTGACGACCCGCGTGGAATTAAACGTAAATAACAGGAGGACAAGATGCCTGAAATGGAACAGCAGGAGTTTAAATTTCCGGATGAATCTGAAGCTGTAGAAGATACATCCAACGAAATTTCAATTGAAATTGAGGACGATACGCCGCCAGAAGACCGTGGCCGTGACCCGATGCCCAAGCCTCTGGTCGAGGAGTTGGAGAAGGACGATCTTGAGAAGTATGACGGCGAGGTAAAGGCCCGTCTAAAACAGATGCGCAAAGTTTGGCACGATGAGCGTCGAGCCAAGGAAGAGGCGTTTCGGGAGCAGCAAGAGGCGATTCGGATTGCCCAAAAGCTCTTGGAAGAGAACAAGCGTATTAAGTCCGTATTGGATACTGGTGGCAAGGAATACGCTGCGGTTTTGCAAAACGCTGCCGCGTTAGAGATGGAACAGGCCAAACGCGCTTATAAAGATGCCTACGATAATGGGGATTCTGATAAGTTGGTAGAAGCCCAGCAAGCCATGCAGGTAGCTAATTTCAGGCTAATGCAGGCACAAAATTTTAAAATGCCCCCTTTACAGGAAGAAGATTATCCTGTACAACAACCAAATCCGGTCTATGAGCAACCGAAGCCTCAGCAGCACGATTCCCGGCTACTTGCGTGGCAAGAGCGCAATCCGTGGTACGGCCCTGACGATGAGATGACCGCAGCCGCTCTAGGCGTCCATGAGAAGCTTAGGAAAGGCGGGGAGGTTGCAATTGGATCCGACGAGTATTATGCGATTTTGGACAAAACAATTCGCAAACGGTTCCCCGAGTATTTTCATACCGAGGAGCCGGAGTCAACGGCGAAAACTGAAGCTCCCCGGACAAGAGCGGGAACAGTGGTAGCCCCAGCGATACGCAGTACGGCGTCTAATAAGATTAGACTGAGAACCAGCCAGATTGCGTTAGCAAAGAAGTTGGGATTAACCCCTGAACAGTACGCTATTGAACTTAAGAAATTGGAGGCCCAAAATGGCTGAGAACAGATTGCAACGTGAACTAGAAACCCGAGCAACGAGCGAGCGTCCTAAGCAGTGGGCACCCGCCGAGTTACTCCCTGAGCCGGACAAGCAGGCTGGGTTTGCTTATCGTTGGATTCGCGTGTCGATGCTCAATCAACTGGACCCACGTAACCTTTCGAGCAAAATCCGTGAGGGTTGGGAGCCGGTTCGTATTGAGGAGCAGCCTAAATTTAAACTGCTAGTTGATCCCAGTAGTCGTTATAAAGACAACATTGAGATTGGCGGGTTGTTGCTTTGCAAGACTCCGGAAGAGTTTGTCGGTCAGCGTTCTGAATATTACCGGAACCAGACCCAAGCTCAGACGGAAGCTGTGGACAACAATTTAATGCGCCAGAGCGACCCGAGGATGCCGCTGTTTAAAGAGCGTAAATCCACGCATAGCTTTGGATCTGGATCTTAAATATTTGGAGTTAAAACATGGCTTACCCCACTGTTTCGGCCCCATACGGATTCAAACCCATCAATCGTATTGGTGGCAACCCGTATGCAGGGTCAACTCGTCTGGTGCCGGTTGATTCCGGTGCTGTGTACGATGGTGATCTAGTTGAACTGCTGTCTTCTGGCAAATGCAAAGTTGTCGCTGACGGTACCGCTGCCCCGCAAGCCCTTGGTGTTTGCGTTGGCGTTCAGTACACCAACTCGTCGGGTCAAACCGTTCAGGCTCAGTACGCTCCGTCGTCTGGCGTCACGAACGTGGTGGCCTACGTGGTGGATGACCCCACTGCTCTGTTCCAAGTGGCTGTTGTGTCCTCGGGCACCACAATTGCTACTCTGGGCCGCACGGCAGTTGGTCAGAACACCTCGGTGGTTCTGAATGCTGGCAATGCCAATACTGGTGATTCTAAGCAAGCTATTGACGATACTACGGCTACGACTAACACGTTGCCGATTCGTATTGTTGATGTTGTGCCTGAGACCGCCACCGGTTCGGATGCGTATGTTGAAATGATCGTCAAGATCAACACGCATACGTATAACAACACCACTGGCGTGTAAGGAGTAAAAAATGGCTATTTCACGCGCACAACTACTCAAAGAACTCCTGCCGGGTCTTAACGCCCTGTTTGGTCTGGAGTACGCACGCTATGGCGAAGAACACAAGGAGATCTACGAAACCGAGACCTCCGAGCGTTCGTTTGAAGAGGAAACCAAGCTGTCTGGCTTCTCCGCCGCTCCGGTGAAGAACGAAGGCTCTGCAATTGCTTATGACAATGCGCAGGAAGCTTGGACTGCTCGCTATAACCACGAAACCATCGCTCTGGGTTTCTCGCTGACCGAAGAGGCCATCGAGGACAACCTGTATGACAGCCTCTCGGCTCGTTATACCAAGGCGCTGGCTCGTGCCATGGCATACACCAAACAGGTGAAAGCTGCGGCGGTTCTGAACAACGGCTTTTCTGGTAGCTACGCAGGTGGCGACGGTCAGGCTCTGTTCTCCAACGCGCACCCGCTGGTGTCTGGTGGTACCAACAGCAACATCCCGTCAACCCCGACCGACCTGAATGAGACTTCTCTTGAGAATGCCGTCATCCAGATCGCCGCGTGGACCGACGAACGTGGCCTGCTGATCGCCGCCAAGCCGCGCAAACTGGTTGTGCCCCCGGCACTCCAGTTCGTTGCAACCCGTCTGCTCGAAACCGAACTGCGTGTTTCGACGGCGGACAACGACATTAATGCGCTCAAGAACAACGGCTCGATCCCCGAGGGATACACCGTTAACCACTTCTTGACCGACACTAATGCGTGGTTCCTGACGACCGACGTTCCTAACGGCATGAAGCATTTTGTTCGTGTCCCGCTCCAGAATTCCATGGACGGTGACTTCGATACTGGCAACGTTCGCTATAAGTCCCGCGAGCGTTACAGCTTCGGCTGGTCGGACCCGCTCGGGATGTATGGTTCGGAAGGCTAAAACCCAGTAGTTAAGGGTTTGCAGAGGGGGCTTCGGCCCCCTTTGTTTTTTATTGACATCTGCATTATTGAGTGATACAACATCATTATTCCGGGGTTATCCGGTGTTCTGACAGTCCCGGCTGACGACATGCAGACAGAACACCCCCGCAACTCGCATGTGAGGAATCTATGTCTACGACGACGTTTTCCGGCCCGGTTGTTTCGCAAAACGGCTTTTCTGGCGCTGTTACTGGCAATATCACCGGTACTGTTACCTCTACCACATCGACTTCCGCGCTTCTTGGCGATATTGCCGACGCGGTAAATACGTCTGGTAAGGCTCTTGGCACCACGCTGTATAACACCACTACCAAGACGTTTTATGTGGCGCAAGGCGCTACGGCTGGTAGCACTTGGATTGATGCAAGCGACGGTTCTACGACGATTACTCCGGCCTAATAGGGAGCATCTACCATGATGCAAACCGACGTTAAGGCGACGACCATTTCTGCGAGCGTAACGGATGGTGCGGTGTTTGCAGGACCGGCGCGTATCAAGGGTATTGTTGTTACGTATCCCGCTGGACCTGCCACGCTGACGTTAAAAAACGGCGCAGGTGGAACAACAATGTTTACCTTTAACGGGGCTGTTGATGCAGGAGCAATCAACATTGTAGTTCCGGGTGAGGGAATTCGTTGTGAATCTGGCATTTACGCCACCACAACATCCGGTGTTTACGCGACGGTGTTTTATGGCTAAGTCCCCGGCATGGCAGAGGAAGGAAGGGAAAGCGGAAAGTGGCGGCTTGAACGCCAAGGGCCGCGCCTCTTACAACCGAGCCAACCCCGGCAAACCGGGCTTAAAGCCGCCGCAGCCAGAAGGAGGGTCGCGCCGAGACTCCTTTTGTGCGCGGATGAAGGGGATGAAGAAGAAGTTAACTTCGACCAAGACTGCAAACGATCCAAATAGCCGGATCAATAAAAGTCTCAGGGCGTGGAACTGCTGAAATGCCAAGTACCAGCAAAAAGCAGCATAACTTCATGGCGGCAGTGGCAAATAACCCTGCGTTCGCCAAAAAAGCGGGTGTATCCCGCTCCGTGGGGCAAGAGTTCATCAAGGCCGATAAGGGCCGCAAATTTGCAGAAGGTGGCGAGATGAAAGAATCTAAAGCAATGATGCAGAAAGAAATCGGCTTTATGAAGAAGAAGGGCGCTCCGAAATCCATGATTAAGCATGAGATGGCGGAAGCCAAAGGCATGAAGAAGGGCGGTATTGCTACGTCCCTAAAGGCTCATGCAGCGATGCCCGCGAGCAAAGCTCACGCCGGACTGAAGGGCGGTGGCCTTGCTGCTGGTCACAAAGCGGCTGACGGAATTGCCAAGAAAGGCAAAACCAAAGGCACCATGATCGCCATGCGTCACGGCGGGAAGTGCTGAGATGGCTACCAAGAAAGTTACCGCAGCCGATACGACTGCCGATCCAAAGCTTCAGGAATTGACCCCCGCAGAGATGCGGATGCTCAATGAAGCCAACGAGGATCGAATGGCAAAAAAGCAGCAACAAGCGGCAAGCAAACCCCCCAAGCTAGGTGGGATGAGAAAAGGCGGCTACGTCCGTGCCGCTGACGGCTGCGCTATTCGCGGTAAGACGCGGGGAAAGATGGTGTAAAAATGGGGCTGAAACTTGGGGATGTTTCACCTCTTGCCGGTATGATGACCGGTGAAGGTGCTCTTGGCGATCTTATGCGTCAAGGTTTTGGTGGCATGATTCCAGCGGCAATCGCGCGAAATATGTATGACGATGAAGAAGAAAAGAAACGCAAGATGGCTGGTGGTATGCCAATGAAAAAGGGCGGCAAAGTTAAAGCATCCTCGGCATCTAAGCGAGGTGATGGCATTGCCAAACGTGGGAAAACGCGGGGTAAGATGGTATGAGGGCATCTCGCGGCATGGGGGCAATAGCGCCGTCAAAAATGCCCAAAGGGGTCAAAAAGGCCCGTCGAGATGACACCGACTTCACGCAATACGCCGCTGGCGGGAAGGTGGGTCTGTATGAAAATATCAATCGCAAGCGTAAAAGAATCGCTGCGGGGTCTGGCGAACAAATGCGTAAGCCGGGGTCAAAAGGCGCTCCAACGGCTAAAGCTTTTGTTCAATCGGCTAAAACCGCCAAAAGGTGAGTGATGCCTGCTGGATTTAAAAATAGCGCAGCTAAGTATGGGACGATTACCCCATACGGGCTGCGTCATTCCGGCGTAGAAGCGAAAGGTAAGGGGTATTTTGGGGAATTGCCGTCAAGACAAGGCATGATGACAGAGTACTCTAGAACCTCTGAAGATGGAGAATATGATTACCCCTTGGTTGTTCCGACGCTAGATAAGAGAGAGTTGGACAGCCTTACGAAACTCAGAGACGACGAAGAGGTTCTGGATTCAATAGAAAAAAAGGCAAAAGACTGGGCCGAGAAGCGACGGTCAGAAGGCAAAAGCCCTTTCGCTACCGGGTCTGACTTAAGAAGGCCGACCCCAAAGAAGAAGGGCGGTGTTGTTAAATCAGCGTCCAGTCGAGCAGACGGGATTGCCAAGCGAGGCAAAACCCGAGGAAGGATGATTTAAAGATGACTACCACCGGTACCGCAGCATTTAATCTGGACGTAAATGACCTCGTAGAAGAGGCATTTGAGCGTTGCGGCAAGGAGTTGCGTACCGGTTACGACATGCGTACTGCGCGTCGGTCGTTGAATCTTTTGACGATTGAGTGGGCGAACCGTGGGATCAACCTGTGGACTATTGAGCAAGGCTCTATTCCGCTGGTGCAGGGTACGATCACTTATGATCTGCCGGTCGATACGATTGATTTGCTAGACCAGATTACCCGGACTGGGACTGGGCTAAACCAGCAGGATATCAACATCAATCGCATTTCGGAGTCTACGTACTCCACGATCCCTAATAAGAACGCCCAAGGCCGACCGATTCAGGTGTGGATCAACCGTCAGTCAGGCGCCGTCGAGCCGGTTAGTGGGGTTGCCTACCCGCAGATCAACGTGTGGCCCGCCCCGGATCAATCAAATCTGTACACGTTTGTGTACTGGCGGCTACGGAGGATTCAAGATGCTGGGTCTGGTGTTACCACGGCTGATATTCCGTTCCGGTTTCTTAACTGTATGGTTGCTGGGCTGGCCTATTATTTGTCTGTAAAGCTTCCAGAAGTAGACCCAAACCGTATCGGGATGCTTAAAGCAGACTACGAACAGCAGTGGCAGCTTGCGGCAGATGAGGACCGTGAGAAAGCGGCGGATCGGTTTGTTCCTCGAATTACAATTTTGAGGTAACAAATGGCTGGTCCAAAATACGCATCTGGCAAGAACTCAATCGCGGAATGTGACCGCTGCGGACAGCGTTATAAACTGACCCAACTGCGTAAGCTGGTCATTAAGACTAAACAAGTCAGTATCAAAGTTTGCCCGGAATGCTGGGATCCGGACCATCCACAGTTGCAGTTGGGGATGTATCCCGTATACGACCCGCAAGCGGTCAGGGAGCCAAGGCCAGACATTAGCTACTACCAGTCCGGTCTAAATGGGCTTCAGATAGAGAACACGACGGGGCCGTCCGAGGATCAGACTGGGGTTCCGGATGGGGGTAGCAGGGTCTTTCAATGGGGCTGGAATCCTGTTGGGGGAGCCAGCGGTTTTGATACTGCATTGACGCCGAACTACTTGGTTTTGCAGGCCCAAGTTGGTACAGTTACGGTTGAAATAGGAGCATAAAATGGCTTACACACGTTCTGCCGATGGCATTGCCAAAAAGGGCAAAACTGAAGGCAAAAATCTTGGCAACAGCGGTCCGACAATGGGCATTGAGAAAGGCCCGAAGAAGCATACTGTCGGCAAGACCAATGCGGACATGAAGAAGATGGGCCGCAATCTGGCTAAAGTTGCCGCACAAAAGCGAGGCTGATATGGCAAAGTACAGCATGAAAATGGGCGGGAAAGAAGTTGGTTCTGCCAGCGTCTACGCTTCGCCACACACCATGACAGGTAGCGCCACTCGCGTTCAAGCCAACCCCGGTTCGCTTCCTGATTCAAGCGAAGCCAATAACGTCAATATGTCGGTGGGTAATATCTCGCGTCGAGCAGCCCCGGCTGAAAAGACTTCCGGCATCAAGATTCGCGGTACCGGTGCGGCAACTAAAGGCACAATGGCCCGTGGCCCGATGGCTTGATGCTATGAAGCGGTACGGTTCTATCTACGTTGTCACGAATACTGTTACAGGAGAACAGTACGTTGGACAAACACGCCAACTTGCGCTGTGTAGGTGGAAATGCCATGTGAACACCGCTCGTTCCAAGGTGGCAAAGAAGTACCGTTTGGCGCAGGCAATAGCCACGCATGGTGTTGAAACGTTTTTGTTTGCGGAAGTTTTTACGGCTTTTGACGCGGATACGTTAAACAATGCTGAGATGCAAATTATCGCGGAGCTTGAACCTGCATACAATATCGCCAAAGGCGGTGCGGGGCATCGTGGGGTAGTTCCGTCCGCAGAAGTACGTAAAAATCGTTCTGACCGATTAAAGCAGCAATGGGCGAACCCTGAATGGCGTCAGCAACAGCTAGAAAAAATAAAAGAAGCTTCTAGTTCTTTGGCGGCGCGTGAACGGGGTAAGCGTATTGCCCCTATAGGTAATGCGGCTCGTTGGGCAGCACATGTAAAAACGCAGCCCGTTGCTAAAGACAGATCCGCCACCTTGCGCAGTAGTTGGAAGAACCCGGAGGTACGGCAACGACGAATCAATGGACTAAAAAAAGCGTTGAGTGACCCAAACATTCTTGCAAGGTACCGTGCGGCGTCAATCGGTAGAAGGCACACAGATAGTACAAAAGAAGCTATTGCGCGGGCTAAATGGAAACCCGTATACTGCCGTGAGTTGCAGTGTTCTTTTTTGTCGCAAAAAGCTGCGGCAGAATTTCTTGGCGTGCTAAAAACGTCTGTATCAAACGCTGTCAGGAAGAAGGGCAGAGTGGCTGGTAAATACACTCTGGAAAAGGTGGCGTAAATTACATATCAGGAACTTTTAGCCTCAATTCAGTCGTATACGGAAAACGTCTTTCCGGACGTTACGCTTTCTGACGGCTCAACCGAGACTACGGCTGAGCAGATCAATCGGTTTATTCAACAGGCTGAACAGCGGATCTATAACTCGATCCAATTCCCATCAATTCGCAAAAACATGACCGGGAATGTGCAGTCAGGGAATAAGTATTTAAAAGCCCCTGATGATTTTTTGGCTGTGTATTCACTGGCTGTTATTGATGGTAGCGGTAATTATGAGTACCTGCTAAACAAGGATGTGAACTTCATCCGTGCGGCGTATCCAAGTCCAACAGACACCGGGATTCCTCGATACTACGGATTGTTCGGTCCTGCAATTTCTGGTGCTGCTATCACTAACGAGTTGACGTTTTTGCTTGGGCCAACGCCGAATACGGACTACACCGTAGAGCTTCATTTCTATTATTACCCAGAGTCGATTACCACGGCAAACACAACGTGGCTGGGTGATAACTTCGATACGGTTCTGTTGTACGGGTCGCTTGTTGAGGCTTACACCTTTATGAAGGGTGAGCCAGATATGCTGGCTTTGTACGACGGTAAGTATAAAGAGGCGCTGGCATTAGCTAAACGACTTGGGGATGGCATGGAGCGTCAAGACGCTTACCGTTCTGGACAGTATAGGCAGGCGGTGGTTTAAATGGCGCTCCAACAAACAGTTACCACGAGCTTTAAGGTTGAGATCCTCCAAGCTGTGCATAATTTTGGCCCGACTTCTGCGGATACTTTTAAGATTGCCCTTTATACAGGGGACTCTTCGATTGGTCCAAGCACTACGGCGTACACAACTTCAAACGAAGTTACCGGGGCAGGATACACCGCTGGCGGCGTCACGCTGACAATTAGCCAGACCCCAACCTCGGGCGATAATTCACAGCAAGTGCCTACAGCATACGTGTCATTTGCCTCTGCGGTTTGGGCTGGAGCGACATTTACGGCACGTGGGGCGCTCATTTATAACAGCACCAAGGGAAACAAATCGGTAGCTGTTTTAAATTTTGGCTCAGATAAAACGGTTAGCGGGCAGACATTTACTGTTACGTTCCCGACGGCTACAGCTAATGACGCTGTGGTAAGAATTTCGTAAGGGGTTGCAATGGCATTAGTTACAACAACCAAAGGCGAAATGGACGAAGCGTTGCTTGAGAAACGTGAAGGGTCCGTTGATAATGCTAATGAAACTGCGGCTTGGGTGGAGTATTGGCTTAATGGGGAGCTAGTCCATCGCTCAGTTCACGTTACATTGAAGAAATCCGTAACATTGTCTGCGGAAGCAGCATCTATCGTTTAAGGAGCCAAACATGGCGAATACTCAAGCAATGTGCACCTCGTTCATGGAACAACTCATGACGGCTACGCACGACTTCACAACAGGTACTGGGGATACGTTCAAAGCAGCCCTGTACGAAACAACTGCGACGTATAACGCATCCACTACTGCATACTCCAGTACTGGTGAGGTTTCTGGCACCAACTATTCTGCTGGTGGTGTAACGGTGACTAACGGGACATCTCCGGCATCGACCAACACTTCGGCAACCGCTGGTGTGGCGTATTGGACCCCGTCAGCATCAATCACGTACACCAATGTCACGTTGACTACACCGTTTGATGCTGTGTTGATTTATAACTCGTCGAAGTCAGATAAGTCAGTCAGCGTGCATACGTTTGGTTCGCAGACCGTGACAGCGGGTACGTTTACCCTGACGATGCCGACTAACGATACGTCGAACGCTCTGTTGCGCTTGGCTACAACCTGATAAGGGCGGCGGTATAACCGCCGTGTAGCCATGACATTTGGAATCGCCCCATTCTCAGGAGCGCCATTCTCCTCGCTTGCGGGGCAGACGATTGTTGTCGCGCTTTCTGGTGTTTCCGCATCTGGTGCGGTTGGGACTGTTGCTGCTAATCCGCAAATTGCGGTTACCGGTGTTCAGGCTTCGGGGGCAATTGGTTCTGTTGTTGTAGCACAATCCGCCACGCTTACGGGGGCCGTAGCTAGCGGCCAGACTGGTTCTGTTAATACCGCACAGACTGCGGCACTCACAGGGGTTGTAGCGTCAGGAGTTGTTGGTACCGCGACTGCGACTGCGGCGACGGCGATTTCTGGGGTTAGCACTACGGGTGCGGTTGGCAGCGTTGTCTTTAATAAGATTGGCGAAGCCACCGGGGTCCAAGCCATAGGCTCTGTTGGGTCTGTGGGTATGGGTGAACGTACTGTCGCCCTAACCGGAGTATCAGCAAGCGGTACTGTTGGGGACGTTACTGAGACTAACAGCCCGACTGAAGACGGTGTAATTGCCTACGGCTCTGTAGGATCGGTATCAACGGATCGACAGGTTGCGCTAACCGGGGTCTCGGCATCGGGTGCGGTTGGAACAGTTGAGTTTGCGTATGCGGCGTTTTTGACTGGGGTAACGGCCTCTGGTGAGACAGGGACCGTACTGGCAGCGCCGATTGGGGTTGGAGTTTCCGCAGGCGGTGAGACTGGCAATCTTGGCTCTGAGCGGGTTGTTGCGTTAACTGGAGTTTCGGCTACAGGTGCGACAGGGATTGCAACTCCTGTTGTTGGTCCGGTAGAAGATAGCGTCGTTGCTTACGGCTATGTTGGGTCAGTCGGTTCCTCAAGAACCGTGGCGCTTAGCGGCGTTTCTGCTCAAGGTCAGGCGGGTACGTTTAATCGCTTTTACTGGACGGTAATTGATGACAGCCAAACTCCAGACTGGCAGAATGTGGATAATTCACAAACTCCAGATTGGATTGACGTAGAAATGACTGTGTAAGGAAGAAACATGGCACTTGTTGTAGCGGATCGCGTAAAGGAAACGACCACAACGGCTGGTACGGGGACCGTTACGCTGCTCGGCGCAGCAACGGGCTATCAGTCATTTTCTGCTGTTGGTGACGGCAATACCACTTATTACACCATAGCTGAGCAGACTGGCGCGGATTGGGAAGTCGGGATTGGTACTTATACCGCGTCGGGGACCACGCTTTCAAGAGATACGGTTTTAGCCTCCAGCAATTCTGGCAGCTTGGTCAATTTTGGATCGGGCGATAAAGACGTATTTGTATCTTACCCTGCGGAGTATGCGTCTTTTGCGGCTGCTGGAGCTGTTGTAGAAAACTACACGTTGTTCACGGGTACATATACAATGACGACAGGGAAGAATGGCTTTAGTGTAGGGCCAATAACTATAGCCTCTGGGTCGTCATTTACAGTTCCAAGCGGGCAACGCTGGCTGGTTGTGTAAAGGATAGAACATGGCGGTAACTAATTTCTCTCCCCTCCTTGGTTTGGCGCTCCCCACAACGGGGGATTTGTCTGGAACATGGGGAGTCGTAGTCAATGACTCAATTACGCAACTTCTGGATTCGGCGGTTGCGGGTACCACCGTTCTGTCCAGTGACGCAGACGTTACGCTAAGCACCACTAATGGGGCGGCGAATCAGGCACGCAACGCGGTCATCCGTTGGACAGCCACGGGTTCAGTGACCCGGTACATTACAGCGCCTGCGCAATCAAAAGCCTACGTAGTTATTAATGCTACTGGGGGGTCACAGTCAATCGTAATCCGTGGGGCTGGCCCGACAGCCGGGGTAACTATTTTGGCGGGGCGTAAAGCGCTTGTCGCATGGAACGGCTCTGATTTTGTTGAAATTGCGGGCGGGAAGGTTGACCTGACAACTGATGTAACCGGGGTACTTCCAGTAGCTAATGGAGGAACTAATTTTTCCAGTTACACCACAGGCGACATTGTTTATGCTTCTGGCGCAACCGCGCTAACAAAACGAAATATTGGTTCCACTGGGCAGGTTCTTACGGTAGCAGGCGGGGTGCCTACATGGGCAACTCCGGCTTCTGGTCTTCCCAGTCAATCTGGAAACGCTGGTAAATGGTTAACCACTGACGGTACAAACGCAAGCTGGGCTACGCTGCTTATTCCCGGTGGTGGCGGATCTATTTCTATTAATTACACGACTGTATCTTCAAGCTACACCGTAGCTTCAGGCACAAACGGTTTTTCGGTTGGCCCCATGACCATCGCTAATGGGGTGACTGTTACAGTATCTTCCGGCCAACGCTGGGTTGTGATTTAAGGGGCAAACATGAGTTCAATCGCAGCAGGGACCACAACCGGAACCGCGCTTGTCAGCACAGGAAATACTGCTGGCAATTTGGTGTTTCAGACTAACGGTGCAACGACGGCGCTGACTCTGGGGGCAGATCAAACCGCAACCTATGCGGCGGGTGTTATTGAGAAGAAGGTGGCAATCGCCGCTTCAGCCATTGATCTGGCGCTAGGCAATTACTTCACCAAGACCATCTCAGGTACGACAACCTTCACAGTCAGCAATGTGGCATCCAGCGGAGCGGTTAGTGCGTTTGTGCTTGACCTAACCAACGGTGGATCAGCGACGGTGAATTGGTTCTCAGGCGTAACGTGGAATGCTGCTACACCTCCGACTCTGACAGCTTCAGGCAGGGATGTGCTGGCGTTCTTTACTTATGATGGCGGCACGACTTGGAATGCGTTCGTGCTTGGACAGGGGATGGCGTAATGTCAGTCCGTGATGTAGTTCAAGCAGCAGCCGGTGCGTTGGGTGGGGCAACGTACATCGAGGACGTATTCAGCACTTGGCTCTACACCGGCAATGGCTCCACGCAGACGATCACCAACGGGATTGATCTGGCTGGTGAGGGTGGGTTGGTTTGGACAAAGAGAAGACCAACGGTCCAAAACCATCTTTTATTTGACACCGCACGGGGCGTGGGGAACAGACTTAATAGCAACACCACTAACGCAAATGAATTTAGCTCATTTACGCTTACATCATTTAATAACAACGGCTTTTCTTTAGGTTTTAGTGCTGACACAAACGCTAACAACAGTACTTTCGCCTCATGGACATTCCGCAAGGCAGAGAAGTTCTTTGATGTGGTGACGTGGAGCGGTAATGGTTCAGGTGCAAGAAACATCCCGCATAACTTGGGGTCAACACCGGGTTTCTACACAACAAAAATAACAAACGTAGCTTCTAACTGGCATTCATGGCATCGCAGTCTGTCCAGTGGATACGGAATCCTTCTTAACTCTACTAATGCTGCGTCAACCAGCACGGATGTTGCTGGGGCAACTGAGACATACATTAGCGTAACAAGTTCTTTGAATATTAACGGTGAAAATTACGTCGCCTACATCTTCGCCCACAACGCAGGCGGCTTTGGCCTGACGGGTACGGACAATGTGATTTCGTGTGGGTCGTTTACGACTGATGGCTCCGGTAACGCTACGGTGAGCCTTGGATATGAGCCTCAGTACGTCATGTACAAGCGTTCAGACGGTACTGGAAGTTGGCTGATGTTTGACAACATGCGTGGCATGACCGTTAACACCACGAACGGTGATGCAATTTTGTTTGCAAACTTAAGTGACGCTGAATCAACGGTGGATTGGATTCAACCAACAGCCACTGGATTCAATCCATACAACATTGCTTGGAACGCCACCTACATCTACATCGCCATTCGCCGTGGCCCGATGAAGACTCCGGAGAGTGGGACGGAGGTGTTTAGTCCAAATACTATTGGCGCTGTAAGTGTAGGAACTCCCGTGACAACAGGTTTTCCTGTTGATCTTCAAATTCCAACTTGGCGCGGTGGCGTAAGTGGTCATTATGTATATGATCGCTTGCGTGGAGTTTCTTCTTCTACAACAGAAGGCGCCAAATCTTTGCAAACCCAATCAACTAGTGCGGAAGCAACGGTTTCTACCGCCACAAGGATGTGGGGAAATACCGGGTTTCAAGTAGATACAAGCTGGTCAAATTCAGTATCAATTTTCTGGAACTTCCGCCGCGCCCCCGGCTTCTTTGATGAGGTTTGCTATACGGGAAATTCTGTTGCCGGAACAACCGTGGCGCATAACTTGGCAGTAGTGCCTGAGTTAATGATTGTGAAGAGCAGGAGCCAAGCTGGTAGTGTTTGGGCTGTTTATACGGCTCCTACTGGCGCAACAAAATATATGCGATTAGAAAATACAATGGCGGCAGGAACAGCAACAAGTTTTTGGAATAATACATCTCCAACAGCGTCTGTTTTTACATTAGGGACGCAAAGCGATGTAAATAATTCAGGATCAACTTTTGTTGCATACCTCTTCGCCACCTGCCCCGGCGTGAGCAAGGTTGGCTCTTACACAGGCACAGCAGCAACCCAACAGATCAATTGTGGCTTCACAGGTGGCGCAAGGTTCGTTTTGATCAAACGCACCGACAGCACTGGTGACTGGTATGTGTGGGACAGCGCCCGTGGCATCGTGGCTGGCAACGACCCGTACCTGCTGCTTAATAGCACAGCGGCCGAAGTGACCAGCACCGACTACGTTGACACCTACTCTGCTGGCTTTGAAATCAGCAGCACCGCCCCGGCAGCGATCAATGCTAACGGCGGGACATTCATCTTCTTGGCAATAGCTTGAGGTTAAAAAATGAACTATCGCATCCGATCAAGCGGAGACATCAAATCTCAAGGTGAGATCCGCAAGATGCACCCCAACACATCGCTGCCTCGTGTTTGGGATGAGTCAATTTGTGAAGCTCTAGGGATTGATGTGATCTTTGAGGGTCCGCAAGCCACTGGCGGGGATCAGTATCAGTACAGCCAATCTGCCGGGGTCGAAGAGATCAATGGCAAGTGGTACACCAAGTATGTGCTTGGGCCAATTTTCACAGACCGCCCTGCAACGGACACTGAGCCAGCAATGACTGCGGCGCAGCAGGAAGCCGCGTACAAAGCTCAGAAAGACGCAGAGCAAGCCAAGAGTGTTCGTGCTGATCGGGATGCAAAACTCGCCGCATCAGACTGGACGCAGGGCAAGGACATCGCAGAAAATATCAGCAGCGTGTGGGCAACATACCGTCAAGCTCTTAGGGACGTTCCTGCACAGGCAGGATTCCCTTGGAATGTGACTTGGCCCACCCAACCGGAGTAAGAAATGACAATGACGATTAGTGGCTCCAGCGGGGCGACATTCCCAGACGCAACAACGCAAGCAACTGCGGCGACCGGCCCAGACTTCCAAGAATTTACCGCTTCGGGTACTTGGACCAAACCCTCTGGCGCAACCTTTGTGATGGTTGAGTGCTGGGGTGCTGGGGGCGGGGGTAATGCTGGAAGGCGCGGGGCGGCAGGTACAAATAGGGGTGGTGGACCGGGAGGCGGCGGCGGGGCGTATCGCTATAGCTTATTCCCGGCGTCCGATTTGGGTTCAACTGTATCGGTCACAATTGGAGCCGGTGGTACGGGGGGAGCCGCCCAGACGGTTAATGATACTGATGGAAATCTTGGAACTGGCGGTGGGTCAACGTCATTCGGCTCCCATTTAGTTTCTTATGGGGGTGGTGTTGGCGAACCGGGAAGAACCTCTGAGGCAATCGGCGGGGGAGGTGGAGGGGTGCTGTCTGCCGCTGTTTCAGCAGCGACAGCCGGTTCGCCCTTTATTGGTGGAAACACTAACGCACGAGCCGCCGGTTTTGGGGGGGCCGTAGGCAATTGGGGGTACGACGCAAGCGGAACCGCCAATAGTGTCTTTGGTGGGTCATCTGGTTTTGGCGGGGGTGGTGGATCGCGTGGATTAAGTAACAACCAGAATGCAATCGGTGGTGGTGGATGCTCTGCATTTGGTGGTGGAGGCGGTGGCGGGGGAGGTCATATCCAAAGCGACAATACTGGTTATGCGGCGACTGAGGGTGGGTCGCAAACCGGGTTTAGTGGGGGCGGGGCCGCTGGGGCAACTACCCAAGGAGGAGTCGGGCCTGCTGGTGGGAGCCGCTTTCTTGGCGGCGGTGGCGGTGGTTGGGGCAATACCGCTAACGCTGGGGCGGGCGGTGCTGGAGGTATTGCCGCTGGAGGCGGTGGCGGCGGTGGATCGACCAATGGCTTTAACTCCGGTGCTGGTGGTGCTGGTGGTAATGGCCTGTGCCGCGTTTATAGCTGGTGAGGTGCGAGATGAGATACGCAATCATTGAAAACGGTGTGGTGGTCAACGTGGTTGTGGCGGATGCCGCACTCGCTGCCGAGAAGGGTTGGGTCGAATGCCCACAGGCAGGACCGGGATGGGGCTACAACAACGGGGCGTTTACTAAGCCTGCTCCCGCACCGGAACCCGAGCCAGCACCCGCACCAACCAAAGAACAACTCATGGCTGAACTCGCAGCCCTGACAGCAAAAATTCAAGCATTGGAGTAACCAATGACCACGACGATCAACGCGGACACCGTTACAGGCGGTGCAATTGTTACCGGGGATGCTTCAGGCCAGCTTGCGTTGCAAGGCGCTGGGGTCACGCAGCTTACGGTGACCAACTCGGGCATCACGTTTGCAAACCCTTTGACGCTCCCGTCTGGCTCTACTCTAACCGCAGCCATCCTCAACGACGGCTATACCGAAGAGGTGTATGCCCTCGGCACTTCTGGCTCTTTGGCACTCAATCCGACCAACGGAAGCATTCAGACCTGTGTTTTGACGGGCAATCCTACGTTCACTGACAGCCTGTCTGCTGGTCAGTCTATTTCACTCACGTTGACAAATGGGGCAAGCTACGCGGTTACTTGGCCGACCATGACTTGGATCGCCGCTGGTGGAAGCGCAGCGCCAACACTAACCGCAAAAGATGTAATCGTCTTTTGGAAAATCGGTGCAACTTTATACGGTGCCTACGTTGGGAGCGGGGTCTAATGCCTAACGCGAAAATTCTCCAGCTTGGTGCTGCTGGCGCTGCTGGCGGTACAAAGTATTTTGCTGGCATCTATACTTGGGCTGGGAGTACCAATTCAATCAATAGACGCGGCTGCGTGTATGAACCTTTAGATGATTACGCGCAGGTTTATTTAGTTTATAACATAACCAGTCAAAATGGATATGGTATGTTTACCGTTGATTTAACAACGGGGGACTACAAATATTCAAGAAGAATATATTCAACTGCCAATTATACAACCAATCCAATATCTTTTAATCGTGGTATTGACAGTTCTGGAAACGCAAATTACGGAATTCCATGGCTCCAATCTGGTCAAAACTCAAATTACTTTTTCAAAAGAAATAGCTCTACTTCTGTTACAACGTACACTCAATACGTTGCTGGTTTTGGTTATTTTTATAGCCCAGACCTTAACGGGACCGTTTGGTCGCCAAATGGGAACCCGATTGTATTTGGTAAATTCGTAAATTACGATAAACCGTCTGGAGTAATTGCGTCTTCTTATAATACAAATTCTTCTTATACAAATAAATTTTTGTTGGCCGGAGATGGTGGCGCAGATTCTATAACCTCCGCTATTGTATACAATTCTACTCAAGTTATTTACGGCAGCAACGATGAGTCTTATGACAGGCCAAATGTATATAAAGTTACATACAACAGTACAGATGTAATCCAATCATTTGTTAGGATGAATTTAACAAACACTACCCTAACAACTGACGGTAACACTTGTGTTGCTTATAGGCCAACTGGCGATATTTTATATGTTTCTACATGGAAAGGCATATGGGCATTTACGGCGTCTACGCTCAATGTCCACTCTACAATTACCGGTAGACTTTGCCCGACAAATGCACCAAATCCCGGTTTGGCACCGAGTTATTACAGTCAATATACTGTTCGGATATCTTATGATTCAGTAAACGACAGGATTTACTGGTCTTCTGGGGCGCACTTTGTTTTGGCGTTGAGCCCAGATTTGTCAACAATATACTGGACAATTACCGGAGATTTTTGGAACGCTGAAGTTACTCCAAAAAATGACGAAGACGGCAATATTATTTTTAGTGCAAGATGCAGTTCTAATAACAAAACAATAATTGTTGCCCAATTAGATAAAGACGCATCGCAAGTTCCAACTTCATATACAACCGTTGCTACAGGATTGAGTTGGCAAAGGGTTCTTAGTGGCGTAACTATGTCTACAGATACGGCCACAAAGAATAATGACGCTCCTTTTTCTTATATTAGGTCTGGGGCGGCAACATCACCAACCACTTCTAGTTTTCTAAATCAAGACCCAACAACTCAAAATGTTGTGAATGTGTAAGGAGATAATATGTTTGTTAAAGCAAAAGACGGGGCAATAGAAGCATTCCCGTATTTCAAGTCTCAGCTTAGACAAGACTTTCCTAATGTATCGTTCCCATCAAACATTTCTGATGAGGATTTAACGCATTTTGGGGTTTATCGAGTAGAGCGAAACGAAGCCCCTGTTTTTGACCCAAGGACGCAGTATCTTTCAGAAGAAGACGCTCCTGTATACGAAAACGGGAAATGGATTCTTCGTTGGGTTGTAGTGCATAAGTCCGCAGAAGAAATTCAAAATGAGCTAGTTGGAACCGAAAAAAGCGCACGCGCATTAAGAAATCAAAAACTAGCAGATTGCGATTGGACGCAGTTGAACGACGCGCCAGTTTCTAGCGCCTCTGAATGGGCCGCATACCGGCAGGCACTAAGGGATGTTCCAAGTCAGGCCGGGTTCCCTTATGACATTGTGTGGCCGAAAAGCCCTGCTGAATTAGGTGTGGAGTCGGCTATTGGGGTGGCGCGTGTCTGAGGGTATTACGCATGACATCCAGATTGCGGACAATGTTTTTGTTCGCATGATGCGCTTTAAGAAAGCTGGGACTGAGTACGACGGTCACTCTCACAAGTTTGACCACATATCGCTACTTGCCGCTGGATCGGTGCGGATGAAACACGACAAAAATGGCGGGGGCGAACAGGTCTTTTCTGCACCGTACCTCATCGTTGTGTCAAAGGGCGTTGAGCATCAGTTCACTTCGTTAGAGGACAATACTGTATTGTGCTGTATCCATGCAGTCAGGGACGGGGATGGCGTAGATGATGTATCTAACCCCAATCTTTCATTGGAGTCGCAGTGGCAACTTATGTCTAAATACGGAACAGTAGAGCCAAAGGATGAGTGATGCCCTCGACGAACGACGATCTGGACAACAAACTGGACGAGATTCTTAAGACCCTGCACGGCATGGTGGGGGCGTTTGCGAAGAATCCTGACGGCTCCGTCGATTTTGACGGTCATCGTCGCTACCACGAGTCTATGATTCGCGCTGCAAATGCTCAGGAAAGATTCTGGGTCGAGTTAAAGCTAGAGATCGCCAAGAAAGGCGTGTGGGGTTTGCTGGTGGTTATCTGTGGATTGGTAATCGTCGGTATTTCAGCCAAGTTGGGTATCGGTGCAAAGTGAATCATGCAACTCGATATCACCAAAACGATTGGCGCGGTCAGCGCGACGATTGCCATGCTGGGTGGTGGGTACGGGCTTGCAGATAAGGTTGGCTGGCTCAAAAAAGACATCCTCATGTGGGCACCGGAGCATTTCAGAATCTCCAGCGCAACTGCGGCAGGGGAATTTAAGGTGGTGGTTGCCCGTCAAAAGCTGCGTGATGATTGCGAGGTGACGGGGTTTAAGTTAGAGGTGCGCGATTCGGATTTCGTGGTGCATCCTGCCAAACCGAGTATTGCCGCATTCAGCGGTCCTGCATCACCAACGGTCGATAAATTCGGCTACAAGTTCCAAATTGACGAGGATCACCAGCATAAGGTTGCACCGGGGCCAGCGACTCTGTTGGCGCATATCAAGTACAAATGTCCCGAGGGTGAAGTCATGGTCAACTACCCAAATCACGCAAACCTGACGTTCAATATCGAGGAGTAACCATGCTTGAGCTACTCGGTGGGGGTATTTTTGGATCGCTGCTAGGCGGTATCTTCCGTATCGTGCCGGAAGTCCTGAAGTTTATGGACAAGAAGAACGAACGCCAGCACGAGCTATCCATGTTCGATAAGCAATGCGATCTTGAGAAAGTGCGTGGGCAAATCCGCATGCAAGAGATCGGCGCTCAACGGGACATGGCGGTCGATGTCGGGGTTATGACGGCATTCAAGTCGGCAATTGATCAGCAAACGCAAATGGTCAAATCCGCTGGGGGCTGGGCTGCGTCCCTGAGCGCGTCGGTGCGCCCATTGATGACCTACTACCTGCTGCTGCTCTACGGCGCTGCAAAGACCGCTGCGCTAATCATTGCATGGCAATCTGGTCAACCAATGCTCCAAGTGATGAAAGAAGCGTGGGCAGTTGACGATATGGCGCTGCTCTCTGGCGTCATCAATTTCTGGATTCTCGACCGCACTTTGGCCCGTCGCGGGTTGGCGTGATGTTACAAATCGCAGCCGAGTTGTGTAAGCAGTTTGAGGGGTTCCGGGCGAAGCCATATTTGTGCCCAGCCGGAATCCCAACGATTGGCTACGGGTCAACGTATTACGCAGACGGCAGGAAGGTCACGCTCCAAGACGCGCCGATTGATGAGGCGGAGGCCGAGAAGCTGCTGATGCATGAACTGGAAACGACATATCTGCCGGGGGTTTTGAGAAATTGTCCGGGGCTTGCGGCAGACGAAAGAAAGCTTAACGCCATAGTTGATTTTGCGTACAATTTGGGTGTAGGGCGGCTGCAAACCAGCACCTTAAAACGCAAGATAAACGCCCAAGACTGGGAGGGCGCTCAGGAGCAGTTGATGCTCTGGGTGCGGGGTGGCGGAAAAGTTCTACCGGGTCTGGTGCGTAGGCGAACGGCTGAATCCGCATTGTTGAGGTAGAGATGCCATTATCCAAGCTGCTATTTAAACCCGGCGTCAACCGCGAGAACACGCGCTATACCACGGAAGGTGGCTGGTATGAGTGCGACAAGATTCGATTCCGGCAGGGCAACCCCGAGAAAATTGGCGGCTGGGTGCAGTTTTCCTCCAATACGTTTACGGGGGTGTGCAGGTCACTTTGGAACTGGGTAACGCTTCGGGCTGAGAATCTTGTCGGGGTTGGCACAAACCTGAAGTTCTACATCCTCAAAGGCAACGATTATTACGACGTAACTCCGATTCGCAAGACGGTTACGCTTGTTGATCCTTTCACAGCCACAGACGGGTCAAACGTAATAACGATTAGCGAAGTTGACCACGGGTGTGCAGATGGTGACTACGTTACCTACAGTGGTGCCGGTATCACTGGATTGGGCGGGAATATCACTGCCGGGGTGCTGACAGGCACATTCCAGATTACGTTTCTTGATGACAATAGCTACACGATCACTGTTAGTGCAACGGCCAACGCTACCGATGCTGCGGGATCTCCGGGGGGTGGGTCGGTAGTTGCGCAATACGAAGTTAATACTGGCCCAAGCTATCAAGTACCATTAGTCGGGTGGGGTGCCGGTCCTTGGGGCGCTGGTCCTTGGGGTGTTGGACAAGAAACGTCTACCGCGCTACAGCTTTGGAATCAGCGTAACTTTGGTGAAGATTTGATCTACGGGCCTCGGGGTCAGGGCGTGTACTACTGGAGTGCCAATGTCGGTTACTCCCCAATTCAAATCACAATCAGTATCGGCGCTCCCGGCGTTATTACGCTACCTGCTGGGTTCTCGTTTCCGGACGGAACGACGATTACATTTACCAGCACCGGGGCGCTTCCGACTGGACTGGACGTTGGGCAGGTGTACTTTGTGGTGAATTCCACGGGGGGCACATTCAATGTATCCACCACAATCCAAGGTTCACCGATTACAACCTCTGGCACACAGTCCGGGCTGCAATACATTTCCGCTAAGGGCATCGACCTTGCGGATGCCGGGGACTCCGACGCACCGCTCTTCCAAAATTGGATTGAGGTATCGGATGTATCGAGGTTCGTGCTGGTGTTCGGCACCAATGATTACGGACAGACGTACCTTGATCCGATGCTGATCCGGTGGTCTGGGCAGGAAGATCCTTATACATGGACTCCTTCCGCGACAAATCAGGCTGGTAGCATCCGGCTGTCTCATGGGTCATACATCTCCTGCGTAATGCAGATGCGACAGGAATTTGTCGTTTTTACCGACTCGTCTTTATATTCCTTGCAGTATGTGGGCACCCCATTTGTCTGGTCGTTGCAACTGCTGGCAGATAATGTCTCAATAGTTGGCCCAAATGCTTCGACTATCGCCTCGGGACGCACGTATTGGATGGGTGTTGATAAGTTCTACGTGTACGATGGTCGGGTACAAACGCTTAATTGCGATCTGCGCCGATATATTTTCAACGACTTTAACAAGCTACAGCCCCAACAGGTATATGCTAGTACCAACGAAGGGTTTAATGAAGTTTGGTGGTTCTATTGTTCGGCTAACAGTAACGTAATTGATCGCTACGTTGTATTCAATTATCTGGAAAACGTCTGGTATTACGGCACGATGGGCCGAACCGCATGGCTGGACTCCGGATTACTACCTCACCCAATTGCAGCGACTTATAGTGGTAAGTTAGTGCAGCACGAAGATGGGGTTGATGACGTAGAAACCGGCTCTCCAGTGCCAATTGTTGCCAATATTTCTTCGTCGGAATTCGACATTGGGGACGGTCATAACTTTGGCTATGTGTGGCGGGTGATCCCAGATTTGACGTTTGATGGGTCTTCTCAAGTTGCTGGAGTAAGCGGTTCTGGTGTACCAACTCCCACGGTCACAATGACTCTATACCCCATGCAAAACTCTGGATCAGGGGTCGGCAATCCTGCGTCCAAACAAGTTCTACGGGGTACGTCTTACAACATCACAGAAGAATTTACTGGGCAAATCTATACACGGGCGCGTGGGCGGCAGATGATCTTTAAGATTGAATCCACGAACCTTGGGACTACATGGCAGCTTGGGGCACCACGGTTTGACATTAAACCGGACGGACGCAGATGAGTACATTACCAGTCACGACGGAGTTTATTCTTGATCGGGTGGTGCCACCCAACCTTCCGTTGGCTCCTGCGCAGTACGATCCGAGATACCATGAGGCACTAAATAACATCCTGCGGCTTTACTTCAACCGTGTAGATAATTTTTTTGCAAAGCTCGCCAAAGGCGGTGTAATTGATTACATCGACTTCAATACAACAGAACCCAATGTTCCGCATCAAACCGGCAGAATAAACTGGAATTCAACAGACAGCACTCTGGAAGTTGATCTGGATTATGACGTTGTAATGCAAACCGGGCAGGAGATGTACGCCCGAGTAAGAAACCAAACAGGCTCGACAATCCCCAACGGTACGGTAGTTGGTTTTGCGGGAACCGCACCACAATCTCTTCTCGTATCCCCGTATCTGGCAGATGGATCACAGCCTACCTTGTATATCTTGGGCATTATGACCCATGATTTGCCGGATCAAGCAAAGGGTTATGCGACGGTCTGGGGGTTCGTTCGGGACATAAACACCAGCGCCTTTAGTGTTGGTGATGTTCTTTACGCATCTCCAACAGTTGCAGGGGGGCTAACCAATGTTAAACCAACCGCGCCAAATAATGTCATTCCCATCGCTGCGGTAACCGCAGTTGGCACAACAGATGGGATTATTTTTGTCCGCCCGACAATTACACAACAGCAGTATTACGGTGCATTTTCGTTGACCAACGACTATTCCCCAGCCGCTGCAAATACTGCTTACCCTATATCGCTAAATGAAACCCGGATCAGTAACGGGGTGGTGATCGACGGAACCTATCCGTCACGGATTGTTGTGCCGCAGTCAGGGCTGTACAACATTGGGGCGACGTTCCAATACTCCAGCAGCAACGCCTCCGCAAAAGACATCTACAGTTGGGTGCGTAAAAATGGGACTGATGTAGTCAGATCATCAAGGATTATCAGTCTGTCGGGTTCTGGGGCGTACAGCCCGGTAGCACTGTTTGAAACCTTGTCGTTAGATGCTAACGAGTATTTTGAATTGGTGTTTGCGTCCACGGACACCTCAGTAACTTTGAATGCGGTTCCAGCGACAGCGTTTGCACCGGGGTCTCCAGCGGTGTCATTGGACGTAACGCAGGGGCAGCAATGAAGTATTTTCTGGTATTTGTTGACCTAACTGATTAAAATTAAGCCAAATTTGTAAGGGGCGACCCATGCTCATACGTAATAAATTCAACGGCTACCAACCTGACGGTCGGCGCGTGTACCCAGTCGGTGGCGGTGTTGGTGAAGCTATGCTTCTCGGTGCGGCTATGGGCGGTGGCTCCGCTGCAATAACTGGTGGCGATCCGCTCAAAGGTGCGCTGCTTGGTGGCCTTACTGGCGGGATCGGCGGGGGGATTAGTGGCGCACTACCCGGTGCTGAAGCGGGGACTCTGGCTGGTAGTACCTTGGGGGCAAACCCCACGGCTGCACAGGTTGGAACTCAGTTGGGTGTTCAAGGTGCAGCTACTGGTGCGGGATCTCAAGCAGCTATGTTGGCTGACCAGATGGCTGGATTCGGTTCTCAAGGGCTGACCAGCTTACAAGGCGCAGCGCAGGGCGCTATTCCTACTAGTGCATTGGCACCGTCGGCGGTTACTCCAGTAGGTACAGCGGTTCAACAATCGGTAATCCCGGCGTCTCCCGGTGGCACCTTCACAGAAGGTATGGCGAGGTTTGCCCAAGACCCGTGGCAGTCCATCAAAAATCATAAGTTCCTTGCTGGAGCCTCTGCGCTGGCCGGTGCTACCGGGGCGCGTCCGGATATGGGCATCCCCGGCAGTGATTACGAAAGTGTTTTGAAGCGGTTCCGGTACTCTCCGGAGCGGTATCGCCCGGCGTTCGCTGCGGCTGGTGGTGGCATTGCGAACCTCGCTACTGGTGGGTACGACAGGGTAGTTGGTGACTCGCCGATGTATGCGCGGGGAGGCATTGCCGATTTAGGTACGTACTCTGATGGTGGCCGCATGCTGCGTGGGCCGGGTGATGGGATGAGCGACAGTATCCCCGGTGTAATTGCCGGTAAGCGTCCCGCACGGCTGGCCGACGGTGAGTTTGTGGTCCCGGCTGATGTTGTTTCTGGACTCGGTAACGGGTCAACCGATGCTGGCGCTCGGCAACTCTATGCAATGATGGACAAAGTGCGCAAGGCGCGTACCGGCAAGAAAACCCAAGGGCGTGAAATTAACGCTCGCAAGTACATGCCCGCGTAAGGAAAGATCATGGCCGATAGTGGACAAGTGGTAGTTGGGTATGACGATAATGGACCTATTTATGGCTCCCCTCCCGCTGCCGAAACGCCTACGAAAGCGCCTCCGGGGCAATGGGTTTCGCCAGAACCGACCGCCCCAAGGAACCCATTTGTTTTTGATCCCGCTGCGGCAGGAGAAACAATAGAGTCAAGAGCGGACTACTACAATCAATTACTTGGGCAAGGCTACACACACGCGGATATTAGAGCCGGTGTAGAGAAGGTAACCGGCCCCCAGTCAGACGCAAACTGGTCCTATCTTGCGCAGCAAGCTGGCATGCGGTCTCCCACGGGGCGTCCAGTAGCTGGGTCGGCGCAGTTCTACCAACCCGTTTATCAGCCGCAGTACACAAACTACGCAAATCCATACACGGCTTTTAATGTAAGTACGTATGGTACGCAGCCAATTATGTCGGACGCGCAGCGTTGGCAAATGGCAAACGGTGGTAGCCAAGACAACATAACGTCGTCAATTCGTTCTACGTTAAGCGCCAACCCCAATGCGGACATGAACACTATACTGGGGGCTATGCGCAGTGTTGGCATGAGCCCCTATGACGTGCAAACTGCCGGAGGGTTTTCAAACTATGCGCCCTCTATGCCTATGTTTGGCATGACTACCCCGTTCAATCCGTATACCGCTCAAAACCCGTTTAGTTACAACCAGCCTAGCTACGGCGGTATGGGTGGCTACGGTGGCTACGGCGGCTACGGTGGTATGGGTGGCTACGGTGGTTATGGCGGTATGGGGATGTCGAACCCGTTTAGTTACAGCCAGCCTAGTTACGGTGGTATGGGTGGCTATGGTGGTATGGGTGGCTATGGTGGTATGGGTGGCTACGGCGGTATGGGTGGTTATGGTGGCATGGGAATGTCTAACCCGTTTAGCTATGGGCAATCCAGTTTTGGGGGCGCAAACACTATGGGATTCGGTGCGCCAGCGCAGCCAAACTACGGACCTTCCTCTGCTATTGTGTCAAGGTCAGCCGGTATGCGTGGCACTCCTAATGTGATGCGTAGAGCGTCCGGCGGCATTACGGATTTGTTCAAGAAATGAACTTACGGGTAGCCCACGTTGACACAATCCACGTCCAACAAGTTTGGCCGTTTGTTGAGGAATTTATTCAGTCTGCGCTGAGTAAAGACGAAGGGGTAGCCGACTACAACGTCCATCACGTGCAGGCTTTTCTAACGGCGGGGCAGTGGTTGCTAATCGTGGCAATGGATGAAGAAAATCGGATTCATGGTGCGGGTACCGTGTCATTCATAAATTACCCCATGAGTCGCGTAGCGTTTATTACATCTATTGGTGGCAAGTTAATTTCCAACGACGATACGTTTGAGCAGCTTAAAGCTATCTTGAAGCAGCGTGGCGCAACAAAGATTCAAGGCTACGGGCGTGAAGCAATCGTGCGTCTGTGGAAGCGGTACAACTTTGAACCGCGCACTACATTAGTTGAGGTGACAATATGAGCGGTGGCGGCGGTCCAACTTCCACAACTGTAACCCAATCCAATATTCCGGATTGGCTGCGCCCACAGGTCGAGACACTTCTTGGTGGTGCGACTCAACAGCTATTTTCAACGCAGCCACGGATAGACCCTAAGACCGGGGAAAAAGTCTTAGATGAGAGCGGTCAACCAATCTATGACATTACCGGTACTCGTCCGTTTACTCCTTATAGTGCAGACCCCCGCGCATATGTAGCTGGGTTCAGCCCCCTGCAACAACAAGTTCAATTTAACGCTGCCAACCTTCAAGTGCCGGGGCAGTACGGGCAAGCCACAGGTCTGGCCGGTATGGCCGGTATGGGCGGTATGCAGTCTGCGCAGCAGGCGATGGGCTATGGCAATGCCGGGTTCCAGTCCGGGCAGTTGGGTCAGCAACTAGGGCTAGCCGCCGCGCAAAACGCAGCAAGGCAAGCAGCGCAAGCAGAAAACGCCGCCTATGGTTACGGCGCTATGGGCGCACAAGCTGGCATGCAAGGCCAACAGTCTGGTCTTTTGGGTCAGCAACTAGGCATCCAAGGCGGTCAATACTACGGCGGCATGGGTGCTGGATACGGGGCAGAAGCAGCGGCTCTTGCTCCTCAAGCTCAGATGTATGGCGGGATGGGTGCTGGTTATGGCGCTCAAGCTGCCAATCTGGCAAATACCGCTCTGGGGTACGGTGATCTGTCTTCCCAGATCGGGCGTATGGGTCTTGATGCCCAACAAACAGGTCGCGGCATTACTGCCCAGTCTCAAGACTTGGCGCGACAGCAAGCACTCGCGGGGCAACAGTATGCGCAGATGGCAACAAGCCCATCCGCAGTACAAGCATATATGTCGCCGTACCAACAAGCCGTAACTGATCTTCAGATTCAGGCGGCGCAGCGTCAAGCAGATATTGCGGCGCAAGCACGTGGCTCCCAAGCTGCCCGTGCCGGTGCTTTCGGTGGTGCAAGACAAGCTATCGAGAACGCTGAAGCTAATCGGGCACTCCAATCGCAGATTCAGGGTATCCAAGCGCAGGGTACGCAATCAGCGTACGACAAAGCCATTCAGAGTATGCAGTATGGCTCCAACCTCGGGCTTCAGGGATTGGGCGGCGCACAGTCGGGGCTTGGCACCGCACTTCAAGGCGGTCAACTTGGATTGTCTGGAATTGGTCAGGCACTAGCTGGTCAGCAAGCAGCACTTCAGGGTGTCGGGCAGGCAGGCTCCATGTATGGTCTTGGTATGCAGGGTTCCCAAGCGGGGCTTGCAGGACTTCAAGCCGCCAATCAGTTGTACGGAACTGGCATCCAAGGCGCAGGGTTGGGACTGCAAGGAGTGGACCGTCAACTGGCCGGTACTGCTCAAGGTATACAGGGTGCGCAAGCGGCTATGCAGGGGGCTGGAGTTGGTTTGCAAGGAGTTGGGCAAGCTATCAATGCGGGCCAGCTTGGACTTCAAGGGGCGGGTGTCGGGTTGCAAGGCACAGCTCAAGGAATGCAAGGCGCTCAAACTGGCCTGCAAGGGGTCAGCGGTGCGCAAGCCGGGTACGGGCTGGCAAATCAAGCAGCAGGTACGCTTGGGTCACTTGGCACTCAACAACTTGCTGCACAGACGGGCATTCTTGGGTTGCAAAATCAGATTGGTCAGCAGCAACAAGCGCAAGAGCAGGCTATTATCAATCAGGCCATCTCCAACTACGCGCAAGCGCAAGAAGCTCCTTACAACACCCTTGCTCAGTACAACGCCCTGCTGCGTGGCTATGCGGTACCGGGGCAAACGACATCTCAATATCAAGCAGCGCCTTCTATGGCTAGCCAACTTGCTGGCCTTGGTACCGCAGGAGTGGGCTTGGCTGGGATGGCAAATATGGCAGGCGTCGGTAGAAAAGCTGGTGGTCCCATTCGGGAAGAAGGTCCGGGGATTGATGAACTTGCACTTCGTCGGGCTATGAAGAAAAGGAAGGCAGCATGATTAGCGGAATTGGACGTATCGCTACGGCTGAAAGAATGTCCGTAGATCAGCTAAAGCAGTCCCTGCAAAACAAAACGCTTCCAGCGTACATTGCGATCCCGCTCATCGAAGAAAAGATGAACATGGAGGAGCGCATGCGCAACATGCAAGCGATGCAGCAGCCTTCTCAACAACCGCCCATTGCGGAACAAGTTTTAAGTCGAGCGCAGGGTATTGATACGCTACCAACTAATCTGGCCCAAGCCCCCACTCAGGATATGGCAGGGGGCGGCATCGTCGCGTTCGCTGACGGTGGGGACGTTGAACGGTATCAGAATCAGGGGTTGATCCCCTACAGGCCAGACCAACAGGAAATCGGTAGGCTATATGAAAAAAGAAACCGAGCGGTGCAGGAGGGCGATCTTTATGAAATGCGGCAGATAGAAAGACGCCTTGCCGAACTAAACATGCCTACCGCACCGTCGGCGACACCAACACTACCTAGTACGCCTACACCGGCTGAGATGCGCGATGTAGAACGAGCGCGTCGGTCGGAACAAGGCGCAGGGCTTCGCGCTGCCGCAGGTGAGTTCTACAGGGAAACAAAGCTTGGATCAGAGCCAGACCCGGCGCAGAGGTACGTAATGCGTCGAGGTGCGGACGAATATAGCGGCGCGGTTACGGGTTATGTAGAGCCACCGCCATATGTCCGAGATATATACCCGGAAACAGCAGGGACGCGTGGGCTACCGTCTATCTCTTCTCCCGCTACACCTACCGCTAGTAGCCCAGCAGGTAGTAAAACGGGGGATGGGTCAGGAATTATGGGGCTTGGGACTGGATTACGCGCAGCTAATTTCCCAAAAATGCCGTCCGGTCCTTCGGCTACCGAGATTACACAAAACGCGTTGCAGGGAGTTGGCGAAGAAGGTGTTGGAGGGTATTTTGCGCGCTCTCAGGAACGTGAGCAGCGGCTTATGGATGCTCTTAGCAAAGACCGCCTGCAAGGAAAAGCCTTTGAAGGGTACGAGGCTTCGCTAAAAAATGAAGCTCTCCAAGCCGGTGCCGATAAAGAGCAAGCTAAGTACATGGCGTTGTTTAAGGCCGGTCTCGCAATGATGTCAGGCACTTCGCGGCATGCGCTTCAGAATATCGGTGCCGGGGCTATGGTCGGCGCGGAAGATTATCAACGGGCTTACAAAGATCTTAAGAAAGCCGAAAAAGAACGCACTAAAGAATTTGCGCTTATTGAACAGGCTCGTCGTGCTGAGCAAAATAATGATCTTAAACGGCGCGATGAGTTGCTGATGCGGGCCTCGGATGCAGCCCAAAAACGTGATGACTTTGGTACCCAAGCACTTATTAACGCGGGTGTTAAAGATGCTGATCGGGCAGCGGATATGTGGAAGACGCAGTACAACGCGGCGGCTCACGAGAATATTGCTCATATTACGGGTGGGTACAGCCTAGCGGCGGCACAGGCCCGCGCACGTAATGCTGCCGGACTTACTGAGGCGCAACTTCTGAAATTCCGAGCGGATGCAACTAAAGCGGTTGACGACGATAAAGGATCTTTACGCGCTGCTGTTGCTAAAAAATTAAATCTTGCAAAAGTACCTCCACCCAATGCAAACGCTAAATTTGAGGAGGAATATGCTAAAGCGCGTAGAGCAGAAATTGACCGATATATGAATGATCTACTGCAACGCGGCAGTCCCTCTGCTTCCAATATGCCATCTGAAGTAAATTCACTTGTGAATAAGTACGCCCCCCGTTAAGGAACTGCTATGGATTTAAGTCGCGTTTATGAAGCACTTAAAAATGCAGACGCGGCGGGGGATACCGCAGCGGCTACTGAACTCGCCACATATATCCGTCAAACACAAGATCAAGAAGCAAAAGAACTTAAAGCGCTACGAAAAGAGTACGGTCCCGGTATCTTTAAGACCTTCACACAAGGCGTAGGTCGTGGCGCGGGGGAGTTTGGCTCTCTTGTTACGGACATTATTCCTGCAATGGCAGGGTCTGCGCTTGGGTTTGAGGACTATGCCAAGGAACAATTAGCGGAAGCCGCGCAAAAACGCCAAGCGCGTGAACTGGAAGCCCCTCCGGTATTCCGTTCGTATAAAGATGTTGAAGGCTTTGGAGATGCGCTGAAGTTTGGCGCTGAAGTCATTGGCGAGCAGATACCCAATATCGCAACGTCCTTAATTCCCGGTGTCGGGGGTGGCGTTTTAGCTGGTCGTGCTGCGTTAACTACTGCTGGCAAAGCTCTTGCTACACAGGCGGCAGAACGTGGGCTTGTTGGTGAGGCGGCTACAGCATTCGTTGCTGAGGGTATGAAACGTGCTGCACCACAGGTGGCAGCTAGAGCGGGAATGGGTACAAACGTCGGAACCTTCCTTGGAGCTTACGCGCAAAACGCTCCGGAGGTTTTCCAAAACGTCTTTGAGGAAACAGGCCAATTAGAACCCGGCGTAGCGATGTTGTTTGGAGCGGGTTCTGCTGCTCTGGATTCAGTGCTACCCGCGACATTGGCTAGGCAGCTTACCGGTCCTATGAAGGTCGGTATCGTTGAGAAGGTTCTTGAGAAGTCCGGAATGGACAAGGGGCTGCTGCGTAGTGTTACCGCAGGCATACTCAAAGGTGTCCCCAGTGAGGGACTAACCGAGGGCGCTCAGGAAGCGATCAGTATCGCGGCTGAAAAGTTCGTAGCCAACAACCCACAAATCTTTGAGAGCAAAGAGTGGGACCGCATCATGGAGTCCAGTGTCCGTGGCGCGATTGCTGGTGGCGCATTTAGCGCTGCTGGTAGTGGTGTGGAGCGGATGCGGGAAGGTGCTAAGCGTAAACAACAGTTAGCGGATGCACTTGAACGACGAGGACAACGCCAAGAAGCTGCCCGACTACGTGCAGAAGTTGCACAAGCAGAAGCCGAAATTGCCGCCATCGAAAGTGGTGAAGCACAAGGACAACTTCCCGGAATGGAGGTTGGTCCCTACACATCCTTATTTACCCCCGCTCAAGTCAGTGCGGAAGCTAAAAAGCAGGGGAAGCAGAAAGCCGCAGGCGTACAACGCGAGTTCTTTGATGCCGAGGGCAAGCTAACCAAGGCTGCGGAAAAGGCGGCTACAGCGGACGAAAAGCGTACCGCAATTATCGAGCGCCAACGTGCCCAGCGCGAAGCTGCTGCACAAAAGGAAGCACAGAAAGCTGACCAGCTAAAGCTTAAGAAACTGCTTGCCGCACAACAGTTGACTCTTCCCGGCTTCTCAGAAGAAGAAATTGCTGCAACGCGGCAACGCGAAGCCGACGTGCAAGCACGGATTGCCGAAACCGGTCAGGGGGATTTATTTGGCGGTATGCCCCCCGCACCCACAACCGCACCCGCACCCGCACCCGCCCCTATTCCGGGAGTGGAAGGTACTATCATCAGTGACACCAAAGCATTTGGTAAACAGCTTGGTGTCGGCCCTACGGCCAAAATGCTCAAAGCCGTAGCGGGCAAAGATCTTTCCAACCCCGCAGACGTAGCCGAGGTCAGACAGATACTGGAGGCTTATGCGTCGGGCAAGCCTGCTGTCGGTGCCGCAGAGAAGATCGAAGCGTTCCTCAACCGTCCAGAGTTTCAAATTGCCGAAGCGGAGGTGCCAAGTGAACCTACTACAAGACCTGACGTTGGAGCAGTTGGGGCTGGCGTTCCAAGTGTTAGCGAAGGCGCAGGAGATGTCGGAGGTGGAGGTGCCCCCGCAGTTGGAGAGTCTATCGGACTCGGACTGGGCGAGACTGGAGATGTTACTGGACAGCCTGCTACTGGAGAAGAACGCGTCCGTTCTGCACTAACCAGCCATAAACAACGCGCTGAATTCGCGCGGGCGTTAGGCAGTGTAGTGCCCCAAGATACAAAACTTCGTGGGCGAGCAAATCTCCCGGCGCAACGTGCGGTACTCGCGGAAAACTTCTCTGGAGTGTTGGACGCGCTAGAAAAGAGCAAGAACAAACTTGTTGCTGAGATTGCCCGACGCGCAAGGGGGCTTAAAACCCGTATTGGTATCGACAAAACCGCATATGAGCAGTATGAAGTTGAAGATACCTTTGCAAATCAGCGATCCATTGACGGTGCGAAGATGCACTTGGGGTTGCTTGAAGCACTGCGTGAGTTGGCTCCAGTAGTTGACCAGTTACCCGAAGGGTCACAGCTTCCGTTTGAGATTCGGGATGCACGGGTTCCGGCGTTTGAGAAGGGTAAGGAGCGTGGCCGCATAAGCCTAGGGTATGTGGCAAAGTTCAATAACAGCATGTTTGCGCCGCTTGGATTGTCCGAAGAGCAGGCTAAGCTTACGACTAAAGAAGACTTCCAAGCTTTGCTGGACGCCTTTGAGCGTGTTACCCAAGATATTGGTGAAGATGACTTACGCCTTACATCTACAGCTTCAGCGCGTCGTATAGGTGCCCAAGGGGCATACGACCCAAAAGCGGATAAAATTTCTGTCACTGATGAGTTTTTCGCTAGGGACGAAACAGTGTTGGCGCATGAAATCGTTCATGCACAAGTTCTTCAGGCGGTCGCTAATCCGACCCCAGCGCAACGCCCTGCGGTACAGCGGCTTAATAAGTTGTACGAGCATGTCAAATCACATCTGGAATCTATAAAAGGTACAGATGCGTACTTTCAATATGGTAGGCCGCTGCCCTATGGCGTTACTAGCGTGCAGGAGTTTATCTCCGAAGGGATGGCGAACCCCGAGTTCCAATACATGTTGTCCCGAATTCCGTATGAGAACACTACGGTGTGGGATAAGTTTGTTGCAGCTATTGCAGAAATCTTGGGGCTAAAGAACGATAACGCGCTTACCGAACTGCTCACGGTCTATAGCGACCTGACCCAGCAAAAACCGGCTGCTAAGCCAAAAAAGAAAGCCAAAACTGAAGCCCCCGCCGCTGAAGCACCCGCAGTTGAAGAGGCGGAAACGCCTATCGGTGGGTTGGGGGGTATGGCCGCGCAGTTGGTTACACTTGCCCCCGCAGGGGCTAAAGCCCCTAGAGCACCAAAGAAAGCGGAGCCGCCAAAATCTTTGTCTGTGGGATTGAATTGGGTCGCTCCTAAGAAGTTGTCGTTACCCGTCCACCGTGGCCCTGACTTGGATTCTGTTGGTAAAGATCTTGCCATCAGTGGTGACTTGCGTGGGCTGATCGACCATCTCCAAGCGCGGACCACGAACCCCATAGTCCGGGGGATGCTCGCCAAAATCAAACGGTTGAACCTTAAGACGAAGATTGTCGTTAGGAATCCTGAAGGCCCGATGGCCTTGCGCACTCCTGAGTTTCAACGTTGGTTTGGGGATAGCAAGGTTGTCGATGAAAATGGCAATCCGCTGGTGGTGTATCACGGTACAAAAGCATTTGAGGAGCATGGCGATAGAAAAGGCGAAGCTATTCGCCAGTTTGCTGGCTTACCAAATTGGTTTGCTGAAGAGGCATATACCGCTCGCGGTTACACTGGTGCAGAAGGCACGATGTATCCTGTGTACTTGTCAATAAAAAACCCATTGACAATTACAAATTTTGACATGAACGATGACGCAATGTTTGCGTATGCTTTGGCTAGACGGCTTGGTGTTGATGTCGAATTTCTGTACCTTGGGAGAGATGCAAAAGCCTACAACGTAGTAAATACCCCGCAATTTGTTGAAGCGGCGCAGGAGGCAGGATATGACGGCATTAAAGTTAAAGAGGGTGGTTACAACACCTACGCCGCTTTTGAGCCCACACAAATTAAATCCGCCATTGGCAATGTAGGAACTTACGACCCTAACAATCCGGACATTCGTTACGCCTCCAACAAAGCTGGTTCATTTGACCCCCGCACCAACACAATCGCGCTGGACCCCGATAACGGATTGAACGAACACACGGTGCTGCACGAGTTGATGCACGCTGCTATTTCCCATGTGTTGCGCAACCCAAGTCTGCCGATCACCAAGCAACTGACCGAACTGTTTGATGGAATACGAGGTCAGATGGGTACTGCCTATGGTGCCCAAGACATTCAGGAATTCACGTCTGAGTTGTTTAGTAACCCAGAATTCCAAGCACTGCTCAAAGAGATCAAGGCTCCTAAGAGCGGCAGTCTGTTCAAACGGATTGTGCAAGCACTGGCAAACTTCTTTGGATTTACCAAAGGTACAAGTGCCTATGACCGGGGCATGAAGCTCATCAACGACGCACTGGACATTTCTGCTGATGTGGAACCGTCTGTGAGCGACATGATGTTCCTTGGCACACCAAATCTCATGCGCGAAGCGTTTAATGTCGTGGGGGATATTGGTCGTGCGATGCCATCGTTAGCTGGACGCACCGTAGAAAGCACCAAAAACTCTCTGTCGAACGCCCCGTCGGATTTGAAATCCATGGCGCTCAGCCTTTTGCGGCTGGACAACCTTAACACCATTTATGGGAAAGAACTGCCTTCTATCCAGACTCTGACCGACAACATCGAGTTGCGTAACGGAATGCAGGAGAAGGCGATTGCGGAAATCAATAAGAACTACAAGTTCTTTGCGGAAACGCAGAAGAAATTCCCGGCTCAGTTTAAGGTCATGGAAGACATGGCCTACGATGCTCGCTTGGAAATGGCGGACCCCAAAGATCCAGACTTCCTAAAACAGACTGGGCTGAGCGCCAAACAACAGCAGGAATATCGACGGCTGCGCAACATCTACAACTCCTTACCCGCAGATGTGCGTAAGACCTACGACATGATTCGGGACGCTTACACTAAGGCGATTGACGACTACGAAGCCATGCTGGTGGGCGATCCCGACAAAGGTATTCCGGGACTTGTCGATTCCTCAGTCGCTGCCAAACTTAAGCTGCAATTCCAAGCCAAGAAGCGGCAGATTGCCTACATTCCATTTCTGCGTAGGGGCGACTTCTGGGTTGAGTACGACATAGACGGGGAACGTGCGGCTTCCGCTTTCCAATCAATCCGTGAGCGTGACCGCTTTATCCGGCAAGAACTTGCGCCCAAGGGCGTCCAATACCGGATGTACCAGAACATTGAGAACCAAAGCTTCCAACAGGGTACGTTGCCACCGACCAGTTTCATCGTGGGGGTGATGGCGGACCTAAACAAGCAAGGCGCTAGTCAAGAGATTAAAGATAACGTCTATCAGGCGTATCTGGCGCTGTTCCCCGCTGCATCCATCTCCAAGAACTTTATGAAAGCCGACAATGTTCGGGGTATGGAGCGGGATGTTGCACGGGGGTATGCGGAGACCATGGTTAAATGGTCCCGTAAATTGGCTAATACCAAGTACGCTGGTCCTATCAATCAAGCGTTCGACGCTATTGACGGGGAAGCTGAAGCGGTAAATGACCCGAGTGTATATGCCGCTGCGCAGAATATTCGTAACCGGCAAAACTTTATCAATAACCCAACGTATAACAAGCTAACGTCCGCAGCCACGAGCCTTAGTTATTTCACGTTCATCGCGGGTAACGTGTCCTCGGCACTGGTGAACTTATCTACGTTGCCTCTGTTCGCATGGCCTATGCTGGGGGGACGGTTTGGGTTTGATAAAGCTACGTTTGCACTGACGGGCGCGACAAAAATTGCGAGTATGTATGCGCTCAAAAAGAAGGTTCCGGGTAAGTACGCAAGGCTGTTTGATGTATTAAATGACCATGCGCAGTTGGAACATACGATGGCGCGTGAGGTGCTTGAGGGGCGTAGGCAAACCACCGCAGATTATCTGGGGTTCAAAGCTAGGGTAATGGACCTCATCTCTAAGCCGTTCCATATTTCTGAGGTGATGAACCGGGGGGCTACCGCAATCGCGGCGTATGAGTTGGCGCTGAAGGGCAATCCCGCGCTGAAGATCCCGGCTATGAACGAGGCGGATGCCATCAGGTATGCGCTGAGCGCCGTGAAAGATATGAACACGTCAGGCTTGTCTGCCAGCGCCTCGACATACATGCAGCACCCGCTTGGTCGCGTGATGCTTACGTTCAAGTCGTTTGCGTGGAACCAAGCTGCGTTGATCGCACGGGCCTTCCATCAGAGCGTTAAGGGTGAGTCCCCTGAAGTTCGCAAAGAAGCCTTTAGGCAACTAGTCGGCACCTACGGAATGGCGATGGCTCTTGCGGGGGCCAACGGGATGCCCTTTATGGGGGCCGCTTCGGTTTTGGCGAACATGATTAACGCCCTGCTCGGAGATGATGACGAGCCGTTTGATTTTGATGTGCTGATGCGCCAATGGACAAATGAGTTGTTCTACAAAGGGTTGCCCAACTACTTTCTGAATTTGGAAGTCTCTAACCGTATCGGTGTGGCAAACGATCTACTCTTCCGTGATGACCCCCGTGGCGTTGCTGAGGATGGCTACGTGATGACTGCGCTTAGGCAGTTGGCTGGCCCTCTTGGGTCTTACGCAGTGGGCGTTGAGAACGGGGCAAAGCTTATGCGGGAAGGCAACGTGCAGCGGGGGATCGAGGCCGTACTTCCCAGCTTCTTACGGAATGCGCTGAAGGGTGCGCGGTATATGTCCGAGGGCGCACTTACCCTCAAAGGCGACCCGATTGTCGATGATGTTTCCGTGTACAACGGAGTCATGCAGATGCTTGGGTTTACTCCCGCAGACCTGTCTCTTGCCTACGAAGATGTATCTATGCGGAAGGGGTATGAGCGAGAGATCTTGGCGCAGCGCAAGCGGTTGCTGGATAAGAACGAGATAGCCCGCACTACCGACGATTACGACTTGATGGAAGAAGTCCGGGAAGAGATCGCTCGGTTCAACGACAGGCGCATCGACCCGAAAGCGCGGATCAGTTCCGATACCCTGCGGCGGTCCATAAAGGCAAGGGAAGCTGCCGAGAAGAGCATGATCAACGGGGTGCGTTTTAATAAGCGGCTGATGCCCGAAATCACCGACCTGCTGGAAGAGGAGTGAAAAAAACCCCGGCATTGCGCCGGGGTAACATCTTCTCTAGGAGGAGAAGGAGAGTGCAGTGCGATTATAGGCTACACCCTCCAGACCCGCAATCCATATTTCCCGTTCTCAATAACGTGTTTACACAAGATACCCACCTTCATACGGCGTGCTTCTGATTCTACAAACCGCTGCGTGAGTTTGCGGTCGATACAAGGCACGAAGAACGACGTGTCTGGTTGGAATTTAGCCCAATCAATCAGTAGTGGTAGGCCCAGTATCTTCATCTTTGAGTAGCACCGTATCGTCAAAGAACTCCAATCTGGAGGTATCGAAGCACAGGCAGTTCACCGCAGCTTGGGTGTTGGCGACAGTGCCAGCGGTCATGCGTTTTTTCTTGATCTCCACCAGCGCCTTAGTCTTGTGATATGGGGCCAGTGATTCATCAAAGTTCATAAAGTTCTTGGCGCAATCATCCCGGTACGCCTTGGTCATTACGTACAGCATCTTGGTATCTGGTTCGTATCGTGCGGTCAAAGCCCCACGGGGTTCGCGGATCGGGCCGTGCTCAAGGCCGGTGTGCTTATCACTCTTGCCGTTGATTACTAAAATCTCGTGGAAGTGACGTTGCAGGAACCCGCCGAGGTACTCATCAGCGTCGAACATGTGCTCCCGATTTTTTGCACGTGTGGTCTGTATGAGATTGATCCCAAAGTCGAACACCGGCTTTATCTCAATATCGTGCAGCCCCAGCTTCTTAGCGATAGACCCTCCAGTTACAGCAAGCATCACCGCTGTTGACCAGTACCGTTCTGTGTTGCGCACCGTTGCGGCGGCATCGACTTTCTCGTGAATACCCCGCATCATGTCCTGTACTGACGGTAGCTGAGAAACAATAGTTTGAGCGAACGGCTCGGCGGCATGCCCGTAGTTGGTCAGCAGTTGCGCGAAGTGGTTCCGCGACCAGCTTGTATCTGCCCCCTCTTCCGGCTTTATGGGGATCTCAAGAACACGGTTCAACTCCCCATCTGGAAAGCTCTTTATAGAGAGTAACGCGTCGGGGACTGACCTATTGCTTGAAGAAATTACACAGGTAGCAAAGCTTGTGTGGTTCAGGCGCTCAGCGTTTTCATGCTGCCTCATCCGGTTCTTACCTCGGCTGGATGTCACGTCATAAATCTGTTGGGACATTTGATCCGGCGGCATATTGGTGATTTCGTCCAGAGTCACGGCGAAATTACGCATGGTCCCAAAGCGTTGCATGCGGGAGTTGTATGTATCTTTTGGGTACAGCAGGAGTTCTTTGGGTCTGCCGTAGATACTGTTGATCGCATGCAGAACCGTAGTCTTGCCTGACCCTGACTCGCGGCTCATCAAGTTGAGCAAGAAGCCATCGAGCGGCGTGAACTTCATCAGCATAGCCCCAAAGCCCATGAAGAATGCGAATGCGCGGCCCTCCATTCCGGGTCTGTTGTATGCGTTGATGATGTCTTTCCACACGTGGAAATCACCTTTGGCGGTGAACAACGGCACCAGCGGTAGTGTCGGTGTGGAGGGGGGACTGTAGACGATTTCAGTCGCCCGAATCTCCCGGTCTCCAAGAATGATGGCTGAATTATCATCAACCCACCCGAACTGCTTGTGCGCTTTTTCTGCTTGAGAATTCATTTGTAGCTCCTCTACCCACTTAGTCACGTACCACATAAGAATGTCCTGCTGCTTGCTTAAAACGGCGACGCCTTTGGATGCGATTGCTTCCCTAAACTTGTCTTTTGCCAGTACCGATGCCAGCGGCATGATGAACTCCCTCACCCCGTCCTTGGGTAAGTGCAGCCGCAAAAGCAAAGTCTCCCCGGCGTCCGGGTCCAGCATTCGTTTGACGACGTAAAAGTCGTATGGATAAACAACTTCGTCTTTGTCGTTTCCGTCCGCATCTTTGCTGCGAATGAACACACCCCCGCTCTTGCCCCTGAAGAATGGGAACGGATACTTCGGGACTACATATTCTTTTACTTCCTGTGTAGCAGCTTCGACCCCGACGACCTTGCTGTCCTCTTCGGTTGCCTCTACGATCTCTTTCCCAAGTTGTATGGGGGACGTGATCTTGAGTGTGCAGCCTTCGCACAGGCTCGGGTTTAAGCGTTTGAACGTCTCACAGGTGTATGGACCCTTTGTCTCGTTGGCTTTCCTCTCGGTATCCTCGGCGTTGTACTCCGGGTACCCCTTACTGATCGCGTGGATTGCTTTATCTCTGTCCACACATTGCTGCGCAATCGACAGTCCCGCCCGCCATAGTGGCTCGTCAATCGTGGATTGGTTCTCGTAGATGTTCGCTATCTGTGCGCAGCCGGTGCCTTCTACCGATTTAATCAATATGGTCTTGAACCGAGACTGGCTTGACCCCATCAGGGCGAGTGTTACCGGGTCCAGCGGGCGTTTCTGAAACGTCTTTGTCAGTGCCTCTAGTACGTCCTCATCTGGCTTGAGGAGTTCCGCCATAACTTCATTGGCTACGGGCGGCGCTACATACAGAAAATCTACCGGGATCGGATTAGTCGGATCTTTTACGTGCAGCGTGAGCGGTACTCGCAGCACCCGTGCAGCATCGGCGGGAACTGCGTAATCAATATCAAACTTGTCTGCGGTACACAGCTTCTTTAGCTGCTCAGCTAACGGCTTCCACTCGGTGCGTGGCATGGCTTCTTCAAGCACCCAGTAGACATGCGCACCCCGCCCGGATCGAATCAATGTCGGGCGTGGAAGTTTGTGCGTCCTACAAAATGCTTTGAGTGCGACTAGCCCATCTTCCAACGTGTCGTATGGCTTACCGGGACCACAATCGAGGTCAATAAAAAAGCTCTTCAGAGATACCGCATTTGCAGCAAACCGCCCATTTTTGGCAGCAGCAAACTTCGCCACCGCAAAAAATACGTTAAAGCCTTCATCCCCAAGGGCTGTGGACTTCGCATCGAGATCATCAAGGTCAATCGCGGGGCGCTGCTTAACTACTTCCCGGTTGTTGACTATCTTTAGACCCCAGCTAAAGTAGCACTCCCCTTCGTCCAGAGGCGGGAGTATTAATTGTAAAAACTCCTTGCGTGAAAGCATGGCCGTCCTTAACGCGCCGTCAAAGAGAGGTTGGGCAGGGGCGTGACGGCGACACCCTTTTCGGTAGCGAACCTAGCCCCCTCAAACCTTCAAGCTAACTTCTTTATTAGCTCACTCATACGATCTTGGTGCTTATCGGAAACAACAGACACGCCGCTAAACCAGTTGTATACGGTCACGCGACTAACACCGAAATACTTGGCTATGTCTTTTACGGGGATGTCGAGCCGCACACATAGCTGCGCGAGGCGCACTCCCAGTAGCTTCTGATCTGCATCGTCAATCGTCTTGATGGTTGTCAGTGAATAGCCAGTAGGCATTACTGATCATCCCACTCGTCAAGGATCTTGCTCAGGTCTTTCTTTTCTGCCGGTGCTTCATCTTTCTTTGCGGCTCGTTTTACCGGCTCTTCTACAGCTTCGACCTCTTCCGCTACCTGCGCTGACGGTTTAGCCTCCAGCCTCGGGGCAGCTTTTACTCCGTCCGCTTCTGCGACCGTCATAGTGATAGCGCGTTTCGCTGCGGGGGACGCCCCTTGCTGGATGACTGTCTCATGCTCGTGTGGCTCCAGCACACGAACCGGTTTGAACGTAAGCTTGGGCGTCGCGCTGCTGGTGTCGAACCGCATCTCAGTCACTACCGCCGTGACCGGCACGCCTTTGCTGCCAATCATCTTTGCGTACATCTGCAACGGCCATTTACCAGCTTCGCCGCTACCGAAAATTGATGCCCCCGGAAGGGTAAGCTGAAACACGTCGCCACCAATGTCGTTGGCTAATACGACTGCCAGCCTTTGACTGAAGCGGCATGCACGGCTCTCGCCCTGACCGGAACCTTTAGCGTTCTGCGGGCAATCGAAACACCGCTTAGCTTGTGGGTTCTTAGCCTTGTCACTGGGTGTATCCCCATTGGCCGACCAGCAGTCGGGAGCAGTAACTTCACCGCCTTCGGAATACTGCTTAGCGTAGAACGTGCGCGATACCTTCTCGGCTGCGGCTGCGATCACCACATTCATAGCGCGATCTTCGTTCTTGGCGACTTCTTTGCCGTTGACCATCATGCGCCACACACCGCCCTTGATGGAAATCCTCTTGGACTCACCGCCGCTTGAGCCGCCCATCAGGGCTTTGGTAGCGTCATCCAGTTGAAGTTCCTTTAGGTAGGAAGGAAGCCCTTGGTCCAGCACTGCGAGTTCGTTGCTCATTTGTTGCTCCTTAGAAAGTAGTGGGTTGTGCGATTGCGCGGGTGAGGGACATAAAACCTTTTTGTAGGTCAGTTTTGGCGATGGCGACCCAACGTTTGTCCGTTTCGCCCATCTGGTCTAGCGATACGATGAGTTCCCCGGCTTTTGCGGCCAGTTCCTTCACGCCGTTTATGCAAGCGATCTCGTGCTCATTGAGTTCACGGCACCCCTTAATTTCTCGGTGTTGGTTTTCCATTGCACTCTCCTTAGCGTTTGACAATCACAACTGTTTGAGACACATCCGCGTTTAGCCCCGGAGGATGTAGATCGGGGTTCTCTTCGAGAAACTGCTCCATGTTCGCCGTGTTGATGCGTTGGTACAGCAACTGCATGGCGTCTTGGTCTTTGACGAATTTATAGAAAGCATCCCAGTCGGTAGGCCAAAACCGCTTGGACGTTCTTCTTGAGACGGTTCCGTATTCGGTGCGTATCGTAGAGGCACCCTGCTCTTTGCAGATCTCCAATAACTGTTTGGCAATTATGTCTAATTGCTCTTCCAGTTCCTTGTCCTGCTTAGCAAGTTCCCTACGTCGCTCACGAATCTTGACGTAGACTTTTGTGAGTTTGTCGGCGGTACACGCCTCTGTTTCTTCGATCACTGCACTCTCCTTCGCTTGTAAAAGGAACCCCTATTATAAGGGTGTGGTTTACATTGTCAAGTATCTTCGATCACATTTTTATAAAGGTCTATGACCCTCGTGTGGATGTCCACTTTTTCTGACAGCATCTTGTAGACACGATGCTCGACAGGGCTTCCTCGTAGATGCACCACCGTACAGGGGTTGCGTTGCCCAGCGCGATGCACTCGTGCATTGGCTTGCAAGTATGTTTCGATGGAGGTGATCGGCCCCCACCATACTACGACATTCGCGGCGTGTAGCGTCACACCATGTGCGGCGGCTTGTGGTTGGATCACAAGCACTTGAGGGTCGGGTTCCGTCTGGAACCGCGCAAAAATCTCGGTGCGCTTAACGGCGCTGACTCCACCGTGGATGACCTCGGCTGCAATCTTACGCTTCTTAAGTTCGTCCGAGATGATCTCAATCGCGTGTTTGAACGGCACGAACACGATCACCTTATGACTCGCCTCGTCGATCACCTCGATCAGTGCTTCCATGCGGTTCTTCGCATCGAACGCAACTACCTCCCCAGTATCGGAGTAGACTGCGCCACCTGACAACTGCAAGAGCTTGTTCAGATTCGCGGCTGCGTTGACCGTGGTGATCTCTTCACCCGCTGCTACCGTCATCATGTTCTTACGGATGGCTTCGTAGAATTTCTTTTGTTGTGCAGTCAGTGGTACGTCCCGGTTCACGTAGGTCATGTCCGGAAGGTCGAGGCACTCTTCCTTCGTAAAACGTATTGCTGGTTGCAGCGCATCGTGTACTGTTTCTTCTGAGTTGCGCTTGGGCACCCACTTGAACTGTGTGATCTTGAGCATCACCATGTCACGGAACGCGCCGAAAAACTTGGGCACTCTGCTCGGCACGATGAGCTTGGCAAGTCCGTAAGCGTCCGTCGGTGACTGCGAGGCCGGGGTACCGGTCAACATCCAAACCCAAGTGTCGGCTCTAATTAAACTGGCCAGCGCCTTCCATCGTTTTGTGCTGACGTTTTTGTAGGAGTTTGCTTCATCGACCACGATCAGATCAAAAGCCGCAGCCTCGATCTCGTCTCGGATAATCTCCACCCCGTCGTAGTTAATGATAACGAACTCTGCATCGCTTTTAATCGCCTCGACGCGCCGCTCTTTGGAATAGCTATGGGCTATAGCTACTGTCCGGTGCATAGCGAACTTAAATAGGTCCGCTCCCCATGCTGACTGCATGATCGACAACGGACAAAGCACAAGCACCCGCTTAATGTGCCCTTCATTCAGTAGGTAGTCCGCAGCCCAGATAACGCTTGAAGTCTTGCCGGTGCCCTGTTCGTTAAAACAAAACGCCCGTCGATGCAAGGTCAGGAACGATGCGGTTTTCTTCTGATGGTCAAACGGTTTATACAACCCCGGCCATGCGTACTTGGCGCTAATCGGGGAGGGTACATTCTTGATGCGCAGATTCTTTAGCACCTGCGCTTCTTCCAGCCCCCACTTGACCAGCACTTCGCCTGAATCCAGCACCTTGGACTTCGGGATGACGGTTGTTATGCGGTTGGGTTCTCTGACCCTTAGCAGCAACGCTTTATCGTCTATGATTTGCACTCTTTCCCCATACGCCGACAGGCCGAAAGTGGTATTTCCACTCTCAGCCCAGAAACTGCTCTAGTTGTACTGCGTACTACTTTGCTTCGCGCTTGCTACGTTCGGACGTGAGGTTGCCCTTGCTGTCCCTGCGAAACGATCTGTTCTTCGCTTTGGATTCTACACGAACTCCGTCCTTCGTGGAACCCCCCTTGTCGATAGCCTTCGTATGGGCTACGTCCATGCCATCGCCCTTACGTACTTTGCCTTCGCGTAGCAGTTTGCGTCGGGCCGCGTTACGCTGGGCACGGTTCTTCTTTTGTTGCTCGGAGCCTTGATACGACTCATACTCATGGTCGTAGTTCCGGTCAGCTTTGTTCTTGTACGGCATCGCACACCTCTAATAAGTAACTTTGCCATTATGCACACAGTCCTTCACCGCGCAATACTGGGCGCAGGTGAAGTTGGGGCGCGGGTTCCACACGTTTAGCTCCATCGCCTTTTCCAGTCGGCTTACGTCCTCAATCCACTTCAGCCACTGCGCCCCGGCACTGCTTTTATTGTATTCGGCCTTAATGAATTCGTTGGCAACCACAAACAACAGCCCCGCCTTGATCCGTTTGACTTGTGGGAAGTGTTTGAAGGTTGCCAGCGACAGGATCTCCAACTGCTTGGTGTCGGCGTATTTAGCGGACTTGCTTGTTTTGTAGTCAACGATGTAGGCGCTATCGCCACGCAGCACAATCAAGTCGGCAATTCCACGCCACCAAACATTTTTATCGGAGAACTTACACGGTTGCAGATCCCGTGTCATCCCCATCCTGTACTCGCACAGCTTCTCGCCGTCCATGTCCCGTAGCTTAGTGAGCGGGGCCAGCATTTCTTGGTACTGCACGGGGATCGGAGTGCCATCTTTGATGAAGTGTTCGGCTGCACTGTGTACCTTCGTGCCGAAATGCAGGTGTTCCTGATACGGCTCCACAACATCTTTCTTTACCTTAATCCGGTAATACTTGTGCGGGCACAGCTTAAACGAATCAAGCGCCGAGTACGACCATTTAACATTCGCCATAATTACTCCCTACTCCTGACTCGCAGTTTAACGGTAGTGTTTGCGCCCAGTCTGGACGCCATCGCATACATTCTTCCACGTAGGCTTGCGCCACTGCGGCTTCTTCTACAGGCGCGATACAAGCAACTGCGTCGTGAACCGTCAATACCACGCGGTACTTATTGCTGATTTTGAGCATCTGTTCGGCAATCACACACCGGGCAACTGCTTGACAGATGTTCTCTACCAGCTTACCGCCGTAGATCTTGGTCGGTCCCTTACGGGTCTTGTACTCGTACTGCTCCTTACCCTCAGCGTCCGTTACTTTGGTCAGCCCCTCGTATCGTTGCCATAACCCGCTGGGGAGCTTAAATCCGTATTCCCTTGGATCAAACTGCACTGCGTCTACATCGCCAAAGCTAGAGGCGTTGCCGGTAATAATAGCCTCGATACACCGCTGCCCTTGGCTCCACAGTTTCGGGATCTTGGCATACGTAGTGCGGTACACCTCGATAATGCGCTTAGCTTCATCAAGTTCTATATCAGTACCAAACGTCTTTAGCTGCGCTTGGAACTTGACTGCGCCCATGCCGTATCCGGCACCGAGGATTGTGGTCTTGCCTACAAATCGCTCATCTTTGGAGATTTCGTCTTCTGCTTTGTTGTAGATAGCAGCAGCCATGATCTTGTATACGTCCTCTCCCCTGTCGAACGCACGCACCAAAGCAGTCTGCCCTGCCAGCCACGCCACCGTCCGCGCTTCGATCTGGCTTGAGTCGCAGTCGATTATCACGTACCCCTCCGGGGGTTTGATAGCGGCTTTCAGCTTACCGGCGTTCTGCCCCCGGCTTGGCAAGTTTTGCAAGTTGATCTTGTCGTCACCACCCCACCGTCCAGTGTGCGCGGCGTAATACTTGATGGGTACAGGTAGCTTGCCCCGCTTGCTTATATCAATAAACCGTTGGGTGCGGGTTTCTTCCAAAGTTGTTTTAGTGCCCAGCCTCGCTGACACCAGCGCCTGAACTCTTGGGTCGTCATGCTCGGCTAACGCTTTGAACTCCTCGTCGGTTTTCGCAAACGCCCAAGTTTCTTTTCCAGTACGGGCGGAGATCTTGCGTGGAGGGATTACTTTAAGATGTTTCAGTAAATCAGCGAACTGATCGTTGGACATCAACGTCTTTTTATCTGCGTTCGCAGCCTCTAGTAACCGCTCCTTCTTGGCCTTCACGTCAGCCAAATGCTGCTCCAGCAACGCCGTATCTAGTTCAAGCTCGGGGTCGATGAACATCTTTAGAGTAGTGTCGATGACTTTAAGCTCCTTCTTGGGGAACGGCCCCAATAAAACTTGGAACAGATCGTAAGTCAACGCCACATCGTTACGGCAGTATCTTCCGTAATTCTCCAATTCTTCTTGAGAGAAGTCGGCTCGACGCTTGCCCAGCGCATCGAGTACCTCGGTGCCTTTCTCCCCAAGGTTATACCGTTCTGCCAGTGCTTTGAGACTACCTCCCGCATCGACCCCGTGGATCGCACGTGCCATACATAGTGTGTCGAGCCATCCTTTTGCGGTAATGCCGAATCGCCATGACAGGATTGCCCCATCAAACATCGTGTTGTGCGCCAGCACCAGCGAGTTAGCCCAATCGAACCCTCGCAAAAACTTGCGCGTCTCGTCCATACTCCCCGAGAACCACGCGGTCTCCCCGTCATCAACCTTTACCGCGACCCCGATAACCTCAAACTCATCGGCACGTACGTACTCCTCTGTCGTCATCTTGGACAGGGAGTACGCCTTGTCGTAGTACGTCTCAAAATCGACGGTAATGATCATAGTACCGAGCCTAGATGCCGGACCATGTTTAGAGCTTTTTCCGTGGGGACCAATTTGCGTACGCGTAGGTTCTCCTCGTCGCCAATCCGAGAAATCCAACCAGCTTTAATTAACTTCTTTACTCGCGTATGCGTAGTAGCTTGTGATGCTTCACTGAAATTTTTTATCAGGGTCATCGTAGGCACGTCGCCATGCCCTCGCATCCGCATCAACTCGTTAATGATCAGCGCGTCGGTGCTATCCAACCCGTACTCTGTGCGCAGCACCTTAGTGATTTGAGAAAAGTTATCGAGATTCATCAGTCTCTCCTTATTCGGTAATAGTACCGCCGATCCCGGCCTTGGTACCAAAATTCAACAACTCCAGCATCTTCAAGCAAGCACATGTATCGCTCTGCGTTGCTCTCACTCATCCTCATGGTTCGGGCGATGTCTTTTACGCTAACCGAATACCTGCCTTGTATCCGACGCCCGATCAGTCGGAGCTTTGCCGCACTCGGCTTGGCTCGTCCCGTTACTGCTTCTTGTTCATCACCTTGACGCATTTTTCGCACATGAATCGTGTGGTTTTGGATTCTTTCGGGTCAACAATCAGCACCCCGTTTGGGCTGAGCATATCGGTGATGCCGCAGAAAGCGATCCGGTACTTGGTTCCGTTTGCGGTTTTTTCAGCCGCTTGCAAATGGGTTTGCATTTATTCACCGTCCACCAATGCGTGAAGATGCGCGGCTTCCGTCAAAATTTGCTTGGCTAAATCCCGCGCTTTGTCGGACGACACCCCGCGTTTACTGTTCAGTTCTGAGTACAGCATCCGCGCCAGCCCCTGAATGTTCAGGCACAGCAAGCTGAAGTCCCTATCTTTCTTTTTCATTAAGAAGTTCCTTTAAGTTCATCAAGTCTTGTTCGTAGTGTTGCGCTGCGGTTCGCTTGTCCATTGAGTGTCGTTGCACTTTGGTGCGCCGCCTAAGTTCTGAAGTTACGATTTGTTTGACCATGCGGATGATGCGCAGTTGCTTTTCGGGAGTCATTGACACCAATGTTCAGATAGGACAAAGCCGATAAGGAAACCGGCAGCAAAAGCCACAGCGGTGAGCACCAAGAGGTGTTCAAGATTAAATTGGAACATCACACCAATGCCTCGGGTTGGTTTAACTTCTTTTCACGTTCTTGTTTTTTGAACCACGCAACGATCTTCTTGCGCTGCTCCGGTGTTTTGAACGGCCAGCGCCACTCGGCTAAAGTCAATCCGCTCGGGTGCTTTAGGTTTTTCATCTAGTTCTTTCCTTCTTCGTAGTTTACGGAATGCTTTGGCTTCGATTTGTCTGACACGCTCTCGCGTTACATCAAGAATATTTGCTACCTGCTCAAGCGTGCGTTCTCCAGTGCCGTCAACACCCCATCGCAATATGATGGCTTTTCTTTCTCTTGGGGTTAAACTTTCAAGCATGTCAGATGTAACCTTAACAGTTTCTTTTTTATACAACGCCTCCTCCGGGGAGTCGTATGTTATTTGTCCTGTTATTGTGGGAAGATTTTGCGCAAGCTGATCAAGGTCGTCACGGTCCATTCCCCGTTCGGAGTAGTTCTTATGCAGCTTCATTGTAAGTTGCTCATCAGTCCACAAGTCATTGGGTGCCGCACCAAATATTTCCATTAGCTTTTTAGCAGCTACGCAAAATTCACCTTCTGAAGTGATGGGCGCTTTTTTGAGGGATATGAACATATTCAAGTCGTTGTAGTGGATGCCGTGATCCTTGGCGAATTTGGGTATAGATGTGTAACCCGTTTCTTCAATCAAATTAAGAATCAGGTTATTGCGAACAATTACCTTAACCCGATACTCGCTGACGGTATCTTCGCTCATGTGTTCTTCTTCCTTAGTTTGGCTTCGATGGCTTGGGCAATAGCTAATGGCGAAAGTTGTGCAAACCCAAGTTGTGAACACTCCTCGTAGACTTCCTCATCCGTCAGCCCAACCCACTCTCCGTCTATCTGTTGTTGAATGGCTTGGCTCAGAACTTTGATTGGTTCAATGCAATCTTTTCTGACAAAACCCGCCAAATCCATTGCGTCTTCATGAAGTTTATCTTCGATGATATAACCGCACCCTCCGTAAATTTGTTCTAGTGCTTTTAACGCTTTCTCCATTGCATAAATGCTCATGTGTTCTCCTCCTAAAACTTGTAGTTGTGTTGGCGCATACCGAGGATCTGTAACCAATGATTCTGAGTTTTACCCCGGCTCTTCGTCGTCTTGCCGTTGATGACCACGCGCATCTTCTTGGCGTAGCGCAACTTTGCGGCTCGGATTGTCTTGATACCAAACGCAGGGCGCGGCGCGTCGAACAACCCGTCGAACCCACGCAGGTACATGGGTGCTTCCCTACCACCGTTGCCACGTTGTAGTGAGTAGTTGACGATCACAAAGCCACCAGTGCCGGAGCCGTACTTCTTTCTCGCATGGATGACCGCGCTACTGACCGAGTGCTGCTTCAGGCCAAGCTCGTCGGTAATCTGTGCAATGGTACGGGGTTCTCCGTCAGCAAGTAGCGCATCGACCGCATCACGCACTACGGACTTATAGACCCTTGGCATCACCGTACTCAACTTCTAATATTTTTTGGCAGTAGTGGATCGCCTTGCGAATGTCCTCAGCACCGTTCTTGTCTCGATACCGCGACAGGTACTTGATGGCGTTCCCGGCTAGATACGGGATCTCGTTCCCGGCAATGTAGTCCCAAGGCTGGATTGCCCTGCCTTTGTAGTGCGCACCGCCAACCTGTAGATCGTTGGCCGTCGTTTGTTTTTTGGTTGTTGTCATTGTACGACCCCAAAAAGGATCAGAAGCAGCAGGGAGAGGGCGGCGATAGCCATGCCTACACCGACCAACATGTCTTGTTTTTGTCTGAACGTCGTGTATCTCACTTTGCACTCCGTAAAAAATTAAAACTAGCGGAATCTGGTAACTCATTAACACGTGTTAATAAATCAGCAAAAGATTCCAAGCCAGTTTCGTCGACTAGGATGGCAACCCCGCCCGCAGATGATAGTTCCCGCAAGTTCTTTAGCTGAAGATCCGTAGGCTGATTGCCGTTGGCTTTGCACTCGATGCCGAGGAACCGTCCACGTAGGCAAGCCACAATATCGGGAACCCCGGAAGCACCGTAGCCGTGCGTGGCTGGCATGAAGTGGTAAGCCCCATGCGCAGCCAACAGCTTCTTCACTTTGTCCTTCACCTTTTTCTCAGGCGTGGACATTTCTTGCTCACTCTACAGCAGTCGAGATGAGCTTGGCTTCAAGATACCTGACGACCGCCATCGCGTCGTAGTATTGGGTTGACATTTTGCGCAACTGATGTTGCAACCCGGCGATCTCTTCTTTGGCCGTGTCCAACTCTCGGCGTGACGGGGCTGGGGGCGCGACTGTAGCGGGTTTGGGTGCGGGCGGCGCGGCGTCCTCTGGCAGCAGGATGTACCCCGTACCTATCTTGTCTACGGTACCAGCACTAAACAGTTTCGATATCGCCGTGTACACCTGAGCCGATGGCCGTTTGATTTTGGCTATGATTTCTTTCGGAGTCATAGGCGCTTTGGATGCGGCGAGGGTTGCGATAACTTGTTTGCGAACTGAGATCTTTTTCATTTGCACTCTTCCTTGATTTGTTGATACTCGTCATACGATATGTAGATCACGATTACATCTTCTTCTAGCTTGCGTCCTATACGTTCTCCTCTCCTAGATTTATTAACATTTGTTAATCTGAGCAGCGCAAACCGCTCTGACACGAACTTCGGCGCTACCGCCAAGTTTGGGATGTCTATGAACTCGATGTCTCGATTGTCTATGGCCCGAATGGAATGCACTTGGTTGCTGTCGAATGTAACGCGGACTATGTAGCGCATCTATAAGAACCTTTGTTGTGTACGTAATATATAGCTCCAGTTGAACTATGTCAAGCACCACAACGGTTCTTATTCTGCGAGTACCTCAACCCAGAAAGTGTTAGGGCGTGTGCGCATGCCAACCTCGGGGACTAGCTTCCCCTCATCGACTAGGCGCAGCATGGCTACCGCTTCTTGTACACAGGCCGGAGCGGCTAGTAGCGATGGGAGCACCGTAAGCCCTCTGTTGATTCCCCCATACCCTAACTTGTCATAGGAAAACATATCGACCGTATCATCCGCGTTTATCGTTATGCTCACCTTCATAATCTGACGCGATTTCATGCGGTCCCACTCCTTGGCGGCAGCGATACCCTTGTCGTACATCCTAATAAATGATGGCGTGCGTGGTACGTAACCGGAAGCCACCATGCGTTCGACCTCGACTATAAGATCAGATTGTGTAGTCGAAAACGCCTCGATGAACGCCGTACGCAGAGAATACTTCCACGCATCAACCTCATTGTCGTACGTGTGAAATGTCCTGTTGGCAACCTCTTCTGGTGTGAACGATATGGCGAAGTCGCGCAGATACCTGAGCACCTTTTTCACATCTCCAGTTCGCTTTTGATGCTTACGCGCCCCATTGAACCGTGATTGGTTGATTAGCCTAGACTGAACTACCCACGCATCCTTATCCCGGTACAAAGAGGCAAGCAAAGTACCCGACGGAAATCTAGTGTCGTGGAACCGGACAGATGATGGGTTCAACACCTCTATCCGGACGGGGAACCTGCTCACATGGGTTCGTCGTAAGTCCTTTAGCAGCGAAGTTACAACGGGGCTAAGCTGATCGGTATTTTCGATTAGCAACATGGCACTCTCCTTAAAACATAGAAAGAATCTGATCGACCTTGGACTTCACATCTAAACGTGTTGTATCGTTCTCTCTGAGATCCTTAGCTGATACTCCAACGATTGCTGTCTCAAGCTGTTTACGGGCAGTCTCCAGTTTGGTATCGCCCGTCACGTTCAGCTTAGTCAGCAGCCCGCACAACTCCACCGCATTAGTGACCAGCGTGTCGCGGAAGATCTGAGTCTTGATGACCTCTCCGTCTTTGCTGGTGCGCGGTGATTCCGAGTCGGCCAGCTTCTCACTCATCCGAGTCAGACATTCATGGAGCCGGCTCCATGCATCTTGCATAGCTTCTGACAACTTGTTCTGATAAAACGATTCGTACTGGGATTTCAACTCCCCGAGATGCTCCTCGTTCACGTCAATCCTGAAGTCCCCGATCTCCGGCACGGGCAGGAACACATACCGGAACTTGAACTTATCCTCCAGCTTGTGCGCGTCGGGATACTCGTCTGCATCGAACAGATCGCCTAGCTGGAACGCAGCCGCACTCACCAGCGTCGGGTACTCGGTCAAGAACTCATCGACCGCTTCCTTGAACTGAATCTCGTAGTCGGCCAGCATTGCCTTGTAGTCAAAGAAGTTCTTCATGGGTAGCAGCCGCGAACCCGCATCCGACCACGGCAGTGTCTGCTCGTAGTGCCACACGCGAATCGCACCGACAAGTTTCTGCAACTCGGCCAGCTTGCCAGTGTTACCGAGCAGCGCCTTGTGATAGTTCCCCGCTCGCCCCTTGGTGTTTTTGGCAACGTCGATCTCGTCCGAGACTTTCTTGTCCATCTTGCGACCAGTCCATGCCGAGATGTTCAGGTCAACCAACATTGATGCGTTCTGAATACTCATTTGCACTCTCCTTAATTTATTAACAGGTGTTAACTTATTGGACGCGGACCGTCTTACCGGTCTCGCTTACTTGGTCCGACGTGATACCCCACAGCACAGGGCACGGCCATGTGCCACCCCAGTCACTACCCACGTACCCATCACTTAGCACAACCGCACACTCGGGCTTGAGTTTATGCTTGGCGATATACTTAGTGATGCAACTAGGCGCAGTCCCGCCACCGCCCCGTGGCTTGGTGCTGGACAACAAGTCCTCTAGCTGATCACGCTCATACTTCTCGTGCTGCGCTACCCGTGTGTCCCAATACAACAGGTCAATCCCCTCGGGTGTAACCGTCTCACAGATCTTGCGGATCTCGCCTAAGAACTGCCCGATCTCCTGCGGCCCGATAGAGCCTGATGTGTCGATGGCAACCACGATGCGTCCAACAGACTCACCGATTAGAGATGGCATGTAAACATCTTCGCCTATCCACCGCCGAGATGGTCTGCGCCACGTGGACTCGTCCTTATCCTGACAAAAGCTAGTCACGAACTCGCGCAACGCTTCGCGCCAGTCCACCTTGGACTCCAGCGCATCGGTGATTTCACGTGGAACATTGCCACCCAACTTGCCAGCGAGGATCGCACCTTGGCGTAAGGCTTGGTCTATGTCCTTCGCCAAAACTTCTTTCTCCTCGGTACTCATCTCCTCGGCCGCTTCCCAGTCATGGGCGTCCATACTGTCGGCCTCATCCACAGGCACGTCCTTGCCTACCGGATCTCCTTTGGTCTTGATGCGTACGGAGCCCTCCTCAGCTTGCTGCTTAAGATCTTTATAGACGCGCTGTGCATCCCACCCTCGGTACTTCGGGTCAAGTAGTGCGCAGTCAGGCAGCACCACACCGTCGTTCTCGATCAGCAGGTTGATCACATAGTCACATGCAATGTTCGCAAGCTGCGCATGCTCCTTGTACAGATGTTTCCACGTGGTCAGATGCCGGAACGCTTTATGCAGATTCTCGTGCAGGATCACGGCACGTAACTGCTCGTCGGGTAGCTTCGATGAGAACTCCCTGCCATAGAGCACATCCCGCCCATTGGTCGCTGCGGTTGGTAGATCATCCTCGACCGACACTTTGCCCAGCATGAAGATGCCCGAGTACAGGCAATACTTCGGATGCTTCATCAGCCACACATGCGCACGTTGGATGCGCTGCTCAACGGTTAGTTTGGTAGTCATTTATTAACTCCTGTTAATTTGTTTTCAGAACAACCACTGATTCTTCAGCGCCCAGTCCTTGAAATCCTTGTTCATCACGCAGAACGACTGCTTGTCCCTAGACTTCATCACGCTCGTAGCGAACAGGGCTTGCCACTCCATGTCCATACGTTGTACGTACACCATCCACTTAGCCAGCGTATCCTTAGTCACGCGAGTAATAGCCGAGAACACAAGGATGCACCGCGCCACCGTATCGTCAGGCAACTTAGCCCCACTCGGGTTGTTAGTGATGGCATCCCACGTAGGCAGCTTGTCCACCACCGTAAAGAACGCTTGCATGTCACGTGCCGCAGACTCACCGATAGTCCCCGTCAGCAGAGAGATGGTCAGCGCATCACCCAACACTTCACGCTGCTTGGCGATGTGGCTCGCTTTCTCTAAAGATCTTGGTGTGACAACCGCTCCACTGCCTGCACGCGTCGGGTTGAAGATGTACGGATTGTCGGACTGCGATGCGTCGGTGTAGCTTGCCAGCGCATGTGGAAACTGCTTTGTCCAAGCAATGATGGTCGGGTCAATGTCGTTCTGAATCGCCCACTCGATCCACTCGTCAGCATCAGGCTTGCGCACAGTCACCAGCGCCACGCGGTTGCGAGCGTGAGCCTCAAGCATATCCCCCACCCCGTCAGTCATCAGGTTAGTGGCGCCGAACACCTTAGAGCCCTCGGGTAGATAGTCATCCCCGATGCGCCCCTCCAGCATGAGCGTGAGCAGCACATTCTTAACTGCTTTCATCGCTTTGCCGATCTCGTCGAGCATAATGATCACGGGTTTGCCGGTATGAAACTTGAACCGAGCATTGGGCGCGAACCTCGTCACCTTCTTATTAACACCTGTTAATTCGTTTTGGATTGTCTCGGTGTACGGTAACGCAAAGTCACCCAAGTCCAGCAGGGTGCAGTCGATGTACGCAATCTCGTACTCCGGGAACCGAGCGGCCAACACTTTGAGCATGGAACTCTTGCCGATACCCGGCTCGCCTTGCCCGATGATGGTTACTTTGTCGCCAACTGTAGCGATGGCATCCGCGAACTGAGTCAGGGACACCGAGTGTCCGAAATTGATAACAGCCATGTCACTCTCCTAGAAAACAGTAGTCACCATAACCACTGTTATAAACATTATAACATACCTAGACTTTGATGTCAAGTGTTTTAGACAACATCAGTAATGGGCTTTGGCCCCGGCTTAACCTCCCTGAGCGCAAACACGCTGCCTCCAGCACGCTTTGTAATCAGCCCATATAGCCGATCCTTAAACTTCGTGGGCATAACTCGCACGTCGTACATCGTTTCGGTTTCGCCCGAGCTATTCACAAAGTTGTACCGACGCCTATCGTACCCAGACCACTCAGACCAGAACATATTGAACAGCGCATGGGCGTACGTATCCGGGTTAGCTGCCAACGACAACACATTCACATCAGGGCGCGTGGTGCAGATCCCAAGCTCCCGCGAAGTTGTCCCCATCAGCCAGCCATCTGACATTTTGAGGAACGCCACACCCCACTGGAGGAACTCTTTGTACGGCTCCCGCGCTCGTTTCATCGCGTCACGGTCAACTACCCGCTGGTGCATCACCACAGGCTTGGTCGGCACCCACTTGTCCTCAACCGTCTCGAAAACAATCTCGTCCTTGTGCGGCACAGGGTAGGCGATCCCACTTGCGTAAACCCACAGCCGGTTATAAGTCTTATTGCAACTGAACGGCGACCACTCATGGACGAACCGCGCGGTTGATGTCGTGTGCCAAGTGTCGCACCTGATCCCAACCCTGCCGTCGGGGTAGTAGCGCACCACTTGGGTGTTGTACAGAACACACGCAACCACGTCGCCGTCCATCTCCAACCGCTCCCAGTCCCGATGCCGCATCCCGATGGGGCGAATGTCTGCGCTTCTGCCACGGATAGGCTTGGTGTTGAGGTACCTGTCCTTAAAGTATTCGTACGTGAAAGGCATTTTATTAACTCCTGTTAATTTGTTTGTAGTTGAAGAACTTGTGGCTCCACGCTCATGTAGACCCACTGATCCTGCGCTCCCAGCTTGCGCACCTGCACCACTGCCTCGGTCATAGCGGTAATCTCGTACCGTGTCGGATGCCCTCGGTAGCGTCGCACCAGCACAGACCCTACCTGCACGGGCTTGCCCGTTAGCCGGTCGATCATTTCTTCCTCCGAATCTGCGCGTACACACGCTCAAAGGTTTTGGCAATGTCCGTCGCACACGCTGGCACATACGGATGGGTTTGGAATTTCCCGTCGGTGAACCGGGGTGTTTTCATCGGCACAACGGGTGCCGGGATTGGTTTGGTTTTCATTCGTATCTCCTAAAGTCAGTTGGTTAGTTGTGGTGAGTCTGTAGATTAGTACCGTGCTCACCGGCACGGGGTTAGGGGGTGCCATGAATCCACCTAAACGGCACCGGACCGCAGACCACATCTACAAGGCTTATGTCTGCGCGCCTTTCACGAAACTTATTATCACGTGTTAATTGAACCCGTGTGTTAACGCGACTTTTTTCCGATTAAAAAATTAACCTCGTCGCAATTCTCGACGATGCACCATCCATCGCCCCCGTCCATTAAGTACGCTTCTCCTGCCGTCATCGCAACATCGGTGTTTTTGAAATGCAGCACCGATTCCAAGCGCTGAACCAAAACGGCATTGGGGTTGTCCGAGTTGGTGATCATCTCGCCTAGCAGCAGGGTTTTCATCGGATTATTCCTCCCTTAGTTGCGGCTAAATTGGTTTTATGGACAGTGCGAGACATAATCAGCATGGAACGGTCGGGGTATAGATACAACGCATCGGTTTGAAACCCGGAACGCTCGTCGCGTCGTTCGGCAATTAAAATTCCGGGGTTTAGTGGAAACGCCCGCGCATTGACCCGCTTGTGCTGCCATAGCACGGCACGGGATAGGTCAAATCCGTCTTTTGCAATATACCTGCAATACCATTTAACATCCTCAGCCATACTCATCTTCATTTCACCAGTCCTCCCTTATTATTAACACCAGTTAATAAATCCCGGTCAGTTATTAGCACATAGTTGCTCTTGTGCATGGGTGCAACGCACCAGCGGGTTCGGGCTTGGATCGCGTCACGCTCTCCGCATGGCTTGCACAAAGAACTTATGGCAAGCCTTTCCTTGGGCTCAATGGCTGAGCCACAGATCAGGCAGTCTGTGTTCATGGTGCGAACTCCTATTTGTTAACACTGTTAATAAGATTGTGGAACAAAGAAAATTGGTTACTTCTACTACTGTAATAACAATTATAGCATAAGTAGGGGCACATGTCAAGCATTTTGGACACTCTCGTTTCGAGGCTGGCAGGGTTGTGATGGGCGGCGAACACGTGAAAACAACGCGTTTCTGTGTTGGGCAGCGGGCTTGTTCCGGATTTTGGGGGGTTTGTGGCGATTGTTCCGAAAATGAGGTTTGCGGGAAAGTTGTTTGAAATCAAGATGTTGGGTTGTTCGTTGGGGGATTGTTCCGTTGTTCCGGTGGTATTACGGGCATGCCGAGGTCTCCTCTTTCTGACCAACATAGAAAAAACGCGTTTACACGTGTTGGGGGTAAATTTTGCCCCACGTATCCTTCTTATATATATGGAACAATGGAACAATATATATAAAAAGCCCGGAAAAGCCTTATAAATCAAGGACTTGCTGTGTTCCGGAGCACCGGAACATTGCGGAACAAGCGGAACAAAGGTTGGTGCTTGACAGGCTGCAAAAAGTTCGTTATGCTGGAGCCCAGCATAACGAAAAACGAAAAAGCTCCACTTCGCGGTGCATTAACACCTGTTAATACGTTGCGCTGCCGCTGCCACATCTGCTTCCACCTCGGCAACTATCATCACTTGGCGCTTGACGCGGGCGCAAAAAAGCGGTATGCTGTCCAGCATACCGGTGAGACACCTGCTTGTGCATCAACATCGGCAACTATCATCAA
>Ga0208019_1000027_pt1 | contig 64985 bp, 59 predicted proteins | sample CB_VirMetaG_5_FD_184540 | JGI IMG/M metagenome (GOLD analysis project Ga0208019, IMG submission 184540) | Freshwater to marine saline gradient viral communities from Chesapeake Bay - CB_1508_1D Viral MetaG (SPAdes) (version 4) | ecosystem: Environmental > Aquatic > Marine > Coastal | place: USA... | reverse complement strand
CTTATAAAGAAACAGATTGAAAAACTTAAAAAAATGAGGCAATCAGGATTGGAGAAGGGTGGAGAAATGTCCAATGAGAATATAATCTATAAGGTAATAAGAAGCAGAGGTCTTTTACAAAAACTTTTTGACGTTAAAGACGAAATATTTGATAAAAATATTAGCAAGATAAATTAATTTCTTTTTCGATAATCTTGAACTCTTTTCCACTCTGATTTATCGACAGATCTAGTTTTACCACCGCGAATAAAGCTATTAACTCTTGCCATTGCCCATGCATGCTGAGGAACGCCTTGTCGATGACCTGTAAGCCAGGCAGCTAGTCCTTTTCGATATACAGAAGATAGTGCACCTGTGGGCATATTTGCTTTTTTTGCTTTCTTTCTAAGAGTTTCTCTTGTTTTAGAAGATAATTTACTAGATTTCTTCTTTTTCTTTCTTTTTCTTTTTTCGTAAAGATCAATTTCTTTTAAGATTAAATCATCAATATATTCAGTATTATTTGTCTCATTTTCTTCTAAGTTTAATTCTGACATATATTGAGTGTTTCTTGATTTCTTATAAGTTTTATCAGCTGTCCATTCATCGTAGCAACTTTTGGGCCTAGGCTTTTTAGCACACTTATTGATTTCTCTCTTCATTTGTTTGTTGCTTTTCTTTGTACCCTTAAGATAGTTTGGATCATAATTTTTCTTTTTCTTTCTTTTTCTTTTTTCTTCTAAGACTTCTAATAAAATAATATTTAATAGATTATTTAATTTTTCTCTATTATTAATCTTTATTATAGAATTAACATTAGACATATTTACAATTTCCTGATAAAATAAATTATTATTTAATTATTTTGTAAAAAAGATAATAACACTATTAATAATTATTCAAGAGGAATACATGTCAATTTTTAAAAAGCATACATCTAATGCTGATCGATCTGCAACTGATAGAAGAAGACATAAGCAGAAAATTGAAAAAGCTATTAAAGAAGGAATTCACAATATCGTTGCTGACGAATCGATTATTGGACATGACGGAAAGAAAAAGATAAAAATACCTGTCAGAGGTGTTAAGGAATATCGATTCATTTTCGATCAAGGTTCAAATAAGAAGGTGGGATCAGCACCAGGAGCAGATATTCAAAAAGGACAAAAAATTGGTGATGGAAAACAACAGCAATCGCAAGGACAAGGAAAAGAAGGAAAACCTGGAGATTCTGCTGGTGAAGAATTTTATGAAGTTGAAATATCTTTAGATGAATTAGCACAGTATCTTTTTGATGATTTGAATCTTCCTGACTTAGATAAAAAATCTTTTCAAAATCTATCTTCTGAGAAATGGAAAAGAAAAGGTTATAGATCTGAAGGGATTAGACCTCGTCTTTCTAAGAAAGAAACTTTAAAAAATAAAATAAGAAGACAAAAGAAAGCTATCAAATCAGGAACATATAATCCTGAGGAAGATGAAAGATTTACTTTTCACAAAGATGACTTGAAATACAAACACATAACAAAGACTTATAAAAATATTACAAGCGCAGTTATTTTCTTTGTAATGGATGTTTCAGGTTCGATGTCAAATAACAAGAAATTTCTTGCTAGATCTTTCTTTTTCCTGTTGTATCAATTTTTAAGATACAGATATGAAAAAGTAGAAATTGTTTTTGTATCACATACAACTGAAGCTCAAGAAGTAACTGAAGAACAATTTTTCTCTAGAGGTTCGAGTGGAGGTACATTTATCTCTTCTGGTCCGGAGAAATGTTTAGAGATTATTGAAAAAAGATATCCTGTCAATAGTTGGAATATTTATGAGTTTCATTGTAGTGATGGAGACAATTGGGATACTGACAATGAAAAAGCTTTAGAATTGACACAAGAACTTAAAAAGTTATGTCAGATGTGTGCTTATATTCAGATTAAAGGGTATTCAGATACAGTTTTTGGAATAAAGCCAATGGCACAAATTTACGAAGAGATTGTAGATGATAAATTTAAAGTAGCTGAAATCAATTCTAAAGAAGATATTTGGCCGCAATTTAAAAAAATATTTGGTGCTAAATTATGAACAACGACTGGTCAGAGAAAGATCTTAAGTACTGGGACGATAAAATTATCGATCTAAGTAAAAAATATGGTTTAGATTGGTATGAAATCAATTACGAGATCTGTGATTATTACGAAATGATTGGACATATGTCATATCACGGAATGCCTAGTCATTATAATCACTGGTCATTTGGGAAGACATTTGAAAGAACCAATCAGATGTACAATCTGGGATTATCTGGTCTTCCTTATGAGTTAATTATCAATTCTGATCCTTCGATAGCTTATTTAATGGCCCAGAATCCTCTATACTTACAAATTTTGATTATGGCTCATTGTGTAGGTCACAGTGATTTTTTCAAGAATAATAGATGTTTTAAAGACACCGGTGCTGGAACTGTTGTTTCTAAATTTAGAAATGCCAGAAATAGAATTCAAGCTTATTCAGAAAATCCAAACATTGGAGCAGATGCTGTTGAATCTTTTCTTGATTCACTTCATACGATATCTTTTCAAACTGAAAGGTATGGTTTGCCTAGACTTTCTAAGAAAGAAATAAAAGAAAATTTTATCAATGACATGAATTCAAAAGATAAGATTGACTTAGAATCATTGCTAAAAATAAACGATAAGCTTATTGAACCAGACAAAGATATTCTTGCATTTTTATTAGAGTACGGTGAATTTGAAGATTGGAAAATGGATTTGATTAACATTGTCAAAGATCAATCGCATTATTTTATTCCTCAGATTAAAACAAAAATCTTAAATGAGGGTTGGGCTTCTTTTTGGCACTATAAAATTCTTCATGAGTTAGATTTACCTCAAGAATATCATATTCCTTTTGTAAAAATGCATAATGCAGTCGTTAGACCTCACATAGGGGGAATTAATCCTTATCACGTAGGATTTTATCTTTTTCAAAAAATAGAAAAAGAAAAAGGATTAGACGAATGTTTCTTCATTAGAGAGACGCATGACGATATTGCAGCTATTAGAGCATATTTTGATGAAGAAGATTTTAGAAATTTAAACTTTTTTACATTTTCAAAAAATAAAGAAGGAACTTTCATAGATGAAGTTTCTGATCATGATGATTGGAAAACAGTTAGAAATGAATTATTAAGAAATATTGGAATCAACTCTATCCCTATGATTTATGTTGATTCTCTTTCAAAGGATAATCAATTGACTCTTAGACACGAACACGACGGTCGTGATTTAGATTTAGAATATGCTGATGCTGTTGTTGATAGTATTAGAAATATTTGGGAAGGGGAAGTTAGATTATTTACAATTATTGAAGAAGATATATGGGAAATTTAACACTATAAAAATCAGTGTATTATATGATTACATTTACTAGAGGGCAAAATGGCAGAAAAAAATAGCTTTTTAAAGTTAATTCAAAATCAAAGAAAAGAAAAAGAATATCAAAAATTTAAAGGGACGTTCTTAGAGTATCTTCAGCGAGTTCAAGATAATCCTGACATTATTAAGTTGGCACATAAACGACTTTTTTCTGTAATTCATGAAAAGGGTAATACGACTGTTGATGTTGATGATGAAAAATATAGAGATATATTCTTGGGTGATAAAATTAGAATGTATGATTATTTTTCTAAAGAATTTTTTGGTATGGAATCTGTTATCAATAAATTAATGAGATTCTTGCACTCTGCTGCTTTAAAAGGTGAAGAAAGTCGTCAAGTTTTATTACTTATGGGTCCAGTGGGAGCAGGAAAATCAGCTTTAATTGAGTATGTTAAAAGAGCTTTAGAATTAGCAGAACCTGCTTATCACCTTGAAGGATGCCCTATTAGAGAAGAACCTCTTCACTTGCTTCCTCGAGGACTTAGATCTGAATTTGAAGATCTTTTAGGCGTGCATATTGAAGGTGATTTATGTCCTATTTGCCGCCACAGATTGATTCATGAATTCGACGGAAAATATGAAAATTTCCCTGTGACTCAATCATCTTTCTCTCAAAGAGGTCGAAGAGGTGTTGCTGTGGTACCACCTATGGATGCAAACTCACAAGATGTTTCTCTTCTTGTCGGTACAGAAGATATTTCAAAATTAGATTTATATCCTGAGGATGACCCTCGCGTTCTTTCTCTTAATGGAGCGTTTAACGTTGGAAACAGGGGTATTGTTGAGTTTGTTGAGGTTTTCAAGAATGAAATTGATTTCCTACATACAATGCTCACAGCAACTCAAGAAAAGAGAGTGCCTTCCCCTGGAAAGAATGATATGATTTACTTTGATGGTGTTATTTTATCACATTGTAATGAAGCTGAGTGGAATCGATTCAAGGGAGAGCATACCAACGAGGCTATTTTAGACCGTATTTTAAAAATTGAGGTACCTTACGTTCTTGAGTTAGATCAAGAAATTAAGATTTATGAAAAAATGATCAATAGATCAGACTTTAAAACAGCGCATATTGCGCCTCACACAATTCGAATTGCTTCGATGTTCTCAGTAATGTCAAGATTAAAGCCCTCAAATAAATGTGACTTGCTGACAAAAATGAAAATTTATAACGGAGAAGCAATTATCGAAAAAGGTAGAGTGAAAAAAGTTGACATCAGAGATCTTAGAGACGAAGCTCGTCACGAAGGAATGGATGGTATCTCAACCCGATTTATTATGAAGTCACTAGATAATGCACTTTCAGATTCAGATAAAGAAATGATTACTCCCGTCAATGTAATTGAAAGCTTAACAAAACAAGTTAAAGAACAGATTATTGTTGATGAAAAAAGAGAAAAGTATCTAGAAATTATTCAAAAAATTATTAGAGAAGAGTATTTGAGAATTTTAGAAACTGAAATTGCAAAAGCTTTTATTACAGCATACGAAGAACAAGCTCAATCTTTGTTTGAGTCTTATTTGGATAACGCTGAATGCTATACAACAAAACAAAAAGTAAAAGATAAAATTACACGAGAAGAGCGAGATCCTGATCTTAAGTTCATGAAGTCAATTGAAGAAATGATTGGAGTTGTAGGGTCAGCTAGTGATGGATTTAGATCAGATGTAACAGCATATATGTTTGCTAAAATGAGAAGAGGAGAAGTAATTGACTATAAAGCTTACGGACCTCTAAAAGAAGCAATTGAACAATACTTGATTACTTCAGTTAAAGATATCTCTAGAATTGTTACAAAATCAAAATCACGTGATGATAATCAGAAAAAGAAGTACAATGAAATGATTCAAACTTTAATTGATGATTATGGGTATAATGAACATTCAGCAGAAGAAATTTTGACTTATGCATCAAACAACTTATGGCGCGACTCATAAAGTAAAAACGCTTTCTAGAGAAGATTATGTTAAAATTTTAGCAGAAGAGGTTGATTGTTTTTTTAATGTTAGTGAAGAAAATACAGTTTATAACAATAAACTGACAATCAAAGACTCTTCTGTTAATTATTTAAATTCTATTACTTCTTCAAATTCTCTTTTTACTTTTAGAAAATTACTAGAAAGAGAATTTGACGATTGCGAAATGATATCAAAAGGATCGGGAAATATTTTTTTATCCTATGTCTTTGAGTATATTCACAGTAATAGAAAATTATTTACAACAAATTCTTCTGATTCCGAATTTGAAGAATCACTATCTTATCTTGAAAAAGAATTAGAAGAGGTTAAAAATAATTCTTTTAAAATGAACAAAGAAATATTTTTTAATTTTTTAGAAAAATACAATAAAGAATCAGTGGAAGATTTTTTAAAGATTATTAGTGATTCTAAAATAAGTTCTTCTATTTTTATTGAAAAATCAAACTACCAAAAAACAAGAATCAGAAAAAGAAATGATTGCGTTTTTAATATTTCTTTTGACAATGATTTCCTTTTAAACAGAGACAAAGTAGAATTTAAAAATTTTAAGTTTGTTATTATTGATGGATTTATTGATAGCGTAAGTGAAATTCATCACCTTCTTCATGAGTCAAGTGAAACAAATCAGCCTTATCTTTTAATATGTAAAGGAATGAGAGAAGAAGTCAAATATACAATCATTCAGAATCTTATCAGAAAAACAATTAATTTGTTTCCAGTTAGTCTTGCAACAAATGAAGAAAATGTAAATATAACTTCAGATTTTGCTGCTGTTTTAAACGGTGATGTTGTTAATCATTTGACAGGAGATACGATATCAGCTGCTGTTAGAAGAGATTTGAAAATAGGAAAAAAATTAATCGTAACTAAAAATAAAATATCTATAGAACCAGTTGACTCAGAAAGATTATCTAGACATATTAAATTTCTTAAGAAAAGAGTGGAAGAATCCGAAGTTGAAATTAATAAGCAGTATCTTTTGAAAAGAATTAAATTTGTGACTGCTGATCGTATAGAAGTTTATATTAAAAATGAAAATGACTACGAATATACACGAGATTTACTTAGAATGATTGATTCTTTTAAGCATTATCAAAAAGGATGTTTTATTAATAATGATTATAAAAGTAATCTAGAACCAACTTCAGTGATCACTATGGTAATAAAAAAGGTCATTAGCTTTCTAAAAATTATTTACAACATACGATTATGTATTATTTTAGAAAGAGAAGACTAATTTTGAAAAGTCTCGGGAGTTTTTTATGGCTGTTAAACAAACTGACATTATAAGATCTGTTACTAATATTGTTTCTTTTATAAAAGAGCAGACAAGATTGAATTTAATAGAAGCAAATAGAAATGGTACAATTGATATAGACGATTCTATTTTAGAAAGAATTAATAATATTGTTGAAACGAGTATATCGCAAGCTTACGTTAAAAGCAGCAGAGAAATTGAATCAGTTACCAAGCATCTTTAATTAAATGAGCCAAGGAATTAAACATCTAATAGAGTGTCATTGCACACTTAAGATTTTTAAAAATGGTGATGAAATTATTTATCACAAGTTTCCTGTTTACTCTAAATTAGACGAGGAAGACCGTTTAAAAGTCAAAATGGCTAAGTGTAATAACTGTGGAGTTATTCACAAAATCGTAGATGTTTGTAAGTCAGATATTATTAGTGGTAAAGATGATTCAATTTCAGTAGTCACAAAAGAAGATTTAGATCTTCAAATCGATCCTAGAATTACAAATGTTTTAAGGGCTAATGAGTGTGATATATCTGTCTGGGAACATGTTGCTGATATTATAGAAGAAGAAAGATGGAATGAAACAATTGTGCTTAGAAGACAAGTTGTTGACGGAGAAATGAATGTCAAAGTCTTAAAAGTACTTTCAGAAAATAGAGCTAAAATCGAAAATCACGTTCTTTATGGAGAGATTATGCTTGATGGAGAATTAAATGAAAATAGGTAAATCTGAAACTGAAAGAAAAGTAGAAAAAATAACTGAATCTCGCGACATCGTTAAAGAAATTATTAAATTTGGAATTAACGAAGAGCAGAAAAAAGATGTCATATATTTTTTAGCAATGGAGTTAGAAAATAATGATTTAATGAAAGATTTGTGTTTAGTTTTAAAAAAATATCGTCAAGGTATTAACCAGGAAGAAGAAACTGAATACAATGAATCAAGTGATACTCTTTCACTTGAAAACAAGAAGTCAAAATTAATAGAAATTTAGGAGATAAATTATGTCTGATAGTCAACTTCAAAGTGCATGGCAAGAATTTAAAGTTCTTGTTGAATCAATCGAGAAAGATATTGTCAAAAACTCTTCTGGTAATAAATCAGCAGGTGTTAGAGCTCGAAAAGGACTTAGAAATGTAAAAAAAGTTGCAGCTGACCTTGTCAAGCTTTCTTTGGCATCTGATACTGAAGAATAAACACTTAAAATACTTTAAAATTAAAGCCGGCGATTGCCGGCTTTTTTGTTAGATGAAATTAGATATCTTTTTTTGTATTTTTTGAATAACATTTTTTTCGATCTGACATATTCTCATTCTTGTCACTTTGAAAATTTCACCTACATCCTGCAAGGTTAAAGGACCACTTGAAGAAGCTGCAATAACGCAGTTTCCATTTTTTTTGTTGTCCATCCAGTACCTACATTCTGTTTTTTTGCATCCGCTGCAATTTTTTCTTTGATAGTCATAACATTTCATTTTTTATTTTCCTTATTTAGATTACAGACCATAATTACAATTGTATCGAGATTTTTCTCTTTTACAATATTGCGAGTAATAATGACGACCAAAAAAACTTTTATAGTTGACACTAGTGTCCTTTTGTATGATAAAGAAGCAATCCACTCTTTCGGTGATAATGAAGTTATAATACCCTTAGTTGTTTTAGATGAATTAGACAGATTTAAAGATAAAAAAGGTCTAATTGGAGAAAATGCTAGATATATCAATCGTTATTTAGATGATTTAAGATCAAAAGGAAACCTGCATCAAGGAGTAACTTTAGATTCGGGACAAACAATTAAAGTTGAATTACTAGGATTTGACAAAGTTCCTGTTGGATTGGATCCTTCTACGGGAGATAATAAGATGATATCTCTTGCTTTGAATTTGAGTCACAAAAAAGAAAACCCAGTTATTTTAGTTACGAAAGATATCAATTTTAGAGTAAAATGTGATGCTTTAAATATAAAGTCTGAAGATTATTACAGAGACAAAATAGCTGAAAATAAAAATGAACTTTATAAAGGTCACCTTGAATTGACATTAGAAGATGATGATTTAATTGATGATTTTTATGAAGAAGGGTTTCTTAACACAAAAGAATTAGAAGAAAAGTTTAAAATTAAAATACACGAAAACGAATTTGTTTGTCTAAAAAAAAATCAAAAGTCGATGTTGGGTTGTAACATATCAGGACAGATAAGAAAAATTATTTCTCAAAAAGAAATTCATGATAAGCATACGGGTATTAATTCTAGAAGTAGAGAGCAGCTTTACGCTTTGAATCTTTTGTGTAGAGATGAAATTAAGTTAGTCAGTTTGACAGGTTTAGCAGGCTCTGGAAAAACTTTTCTGACACTAATGGCAGGATTAGCTGGAATTAATGCTGGTAAATATGACAGGATAGTAATCACAAGAAACATTCAACCTGTGGGAAGAGACTTAGGGTTTTTACCCGGTGACATGAACGAGAAAATGCTTCCATGGATAGCACCAATTATGGACAACTTTAGAATTGGAACTTTTGACAATGATTTGAAAAGCTTTAAATCGATGAGAGAATCTGGTTTAATTGAAATTGCTCCTCTTTCTTACATGCGAGGAAGAACTTTCAATAGAACATTTTTGATTCTTGATGAGGCACAGAACGCTTCTATTCATGAGTTAAAAACAGTAATTACTCGTGTGGGTGATGAATCAAAAATAGTTCTGTTAGGTGACGTCGATCAGATTGATACTCCTTATATTGATACACTTTCAAATGGGTTGACTATTGTAGCAGAAAAGTTTAAAAATGCAAAAATAGCTGGACACGTTCAGTTGGTTAAAGGTGAAAGATCTGAGTTGGCAACATTAGCTTCGAAAATTATCTAGATACAAGATACTTAATTAAGTATTTTGGAGTAATATTGTGGCTACAAGAGACAAGCAGCGATTTAGAAAAATTTATCCTTTCCTTCGAAGGAAACCTATTTTAGAAACTGTAGGCGGAGGAGACACTGCAACAATTGAAGTTGGAGCAATAACTTTTTCTAATGAAAGTTCTGTTACACACGCTTTAACAACATCATTTAGTTCTGCACCAATCGTAACAGTTGTTTCTGTTGATTCTGAATCAAATGGTGGAGCTAATGTTAATGTGTTTATCACTTCCATTACAACTTCAGAAATTGTTGTTGAGACGTCTCAGTTATTTACGGGAACTATTCATTATCACGCGATACAAGGAAGCTAAAAATGGCTGTTTTAATCTTGGGAGGGAAGAATACACAAGTTGCAACTGAATCAGTAACAAATCAAGAAAATGTTGCTATATCTTTTGCTTCTTCTTTTTCTTCAGCCCCAAAAGTTGTTGCTTCATTAAAGTCTGACGTGGGTTCTGTAGAGTGTTTTTTAAGTGACATAACAGCATCAGGTTTTACTGCCAACTTTTCCAGCCTATTTACTGGTGAAGTTCATTACATAGCGATAGAGGAATAAAATGGCAACAAAAGATTTTAGAGCTAATCAAATAGAGACAAGTAAAATTATTGGAACAGGTAGTATTTCTGGTACAACTGTTGGGATTGCAATATACTCCGGTTCAATATCATCTAATAGAGAGGGAGGGATTTCTGATTCGGCTATGTTTGATAACGTTGGATCTGATGTTTTTCTTTTTGTGTCGGGTACTATTTCTAATAGTGATTTCAATAGAACAGATGCTACTCTTTTTGGTGGAGATGTAGTAATATCAGGCACACTTTACGCTGAAAGACAAGTTATCGAAGTAGATTCTGTTGCTGATGGTGATTTTTATGTGACAGGTAACATGTATGTTGAACCCGATTCAAACTCAGATTCTTCTGTTGTTTTTAGTCAAGCTGATGGCACTAGAGTTTTAAAAGTAAATACTAACTCTCCAAATGTTGATATTAACGGTAACTTGATTGTCACCGGTAATATTCATATGCAAAGTGATAACTTAGATGGGATAAACATAGAAGCAGAAAATAATTTTCAAATTGGAGCTCAAGGAAATATAATTTTAACAATTGATTCTGATAACGATGATGCACCTGGCTCTAGATTCTTCGGAATCAGAGATGGCGGCGGAGCTTACGGTTTAGCTATGTATGATCGTGGTGACATAATTTTTAACAATAGCTATTTGTCTACACAAGATTTTCAAGTTAGAGCTGATAACGACGCCTCAGCAATTTATGTCGATGCGTCAGAAGATGCGGTTGCAATTGGAAGGACACTTAATACAGATTTTGGAAGCGAATCAGGCGTAGGGGCTGATGTTAAAATTTTACTCAGTGGAACTATAGGGTCAAAAGATGGTTCTGATCGAGGTGTTGTTCTCATCCCGGGAGAATTAGTTGTATCAGGAAATATTTATGATGGTTCCGGAACTGAAATAGGTAACACTCTAGACCAAGCTTATGACCAAGGCGGAGCAGGAGCAGGAAGAATTATTACTGCAGACTCAGGCCCTGTTCAAATTGATTCCTCAGGAGCTGGAGTAGCACTTGCCATAACCGGATCTAATACTTCAGGTACTTTAATAGAATTTTTCAAAGCTTCTGGGGGTACAGTATTAGATGCCGACATACGATATGACAATAAAAGTTTAACTTTGCAAAATAATATTGGAGGTATAGGAGCGGGTCATATTATAATCAATCCAACCGATGCTAATGCAAATATTGTTTTAGGCAACTTATCAACTATAACTAATTTGGTATTTAACGGACATACATCAACATCTCCAAGCACGCCTTATATCAAAACTTCTGCTGCAGGATTTTCAGCAAACTTAATCATTGATGTTCCTAACAATCAATCAGTAGTTATTAACGAAGATAGTCAATCTTCAGACTTTAGAGTTGAATCTGATTCAAGACAAGGTGCTATCTTGGTTGATGGAGGAACAAATCAAGTTGCTTTATTGACAGACGGAACGACAGCAGCAGATGCATATGGTTTAAATGCTTCAGCCGATCCAATACCTTCTGACATAGCGTTGTATGTAAGTGGAGCTATCGGAGGAAAAGGAACAGAAGGAACTTCTGTCTTTGGTGGAGATGTTGTTGTATCGGGAACTTTATACGGTCAATCTAATTCTGTGATTCAAGAGGGATTAATAGTTAATAATGCTAAAGATGGAGCAAATACAAATGATTTTACAGTTTATAATGATCAGTCAAAAAAATCTATTTTTGTTGATTCAGGTTTGGGTGATGTTGAATTTTTTGGAAACCTGGATGGGCCTTTTTTAAAGATAGATTCAACAATTCAAGAGGTTGTTGTTAATAGTTATGCTGATCGAATCAGTCATTATGATATAAATTTCAGAGTTTCTTCTATAAATCTAGATTCAGCAATTCTTGTTGATGCTAATGATGATCAGATATTGATTGGATCTAACGAAGCAAATGCTGCAGATGAAAATGTCGGAACTGATGTTGTTTTATTTGTATCAGGAACATCTGGTGAAAATGGTGGAAAAGGTACGTCTGGTGGTGCCACAGTTATTGGTACAGATTTAATCGTTTCTGGTACTTACAGAGGCGGTTATGATGCCTTGGCCGGTTATGAATCATTTCAAGCAGTTTCAGACAATTATCTCTTTTTAACAAACTTATCTGATTTTGGCAGTTCTCAAATCCAAGCCACAGACTCCAATTTCTTCTTCACAGGTTCAATTGGTAGCAGAGGAGGCGCAACACTAGGAACAGCTGTTTTTGGTGGTGACGTTGTAACATCAGGAAGCTTATTTGTTATGACTGGTTCTAATCAAGGAATAATTTTAGAATCGCCTAACGGGACACAATTTTACTTAACAGTTGACAATTCAGGAAATCTTTCTACTTCACCAGTTTAATAAAATAATTTAACCCTCTCTTAAACAGCGTACAATTAGTATGAATTTAAGAGAGGGTTTATGTTTAATAGTCCGTTTGGAGAGGCCCCGAAGCCTCAACAGCCAAGTATTGAAGAGGCTGAAATTGTATTTGTTGCTGATGCATTTTCTGAACATTATATTGGAGGAGCAGAGTTAACAACAGATGCTCTTATTGAAAAGATACCTGCTAGAGTTGTTAGAGTCTTATCACAACAAGTGACTCCTGAGCTAATTCAGAAAGGAATGGATAAACACTGGGTATTCTGCAATTTTAGCAGTATGGATTTAAACTTAATCCCGACAATTGTTTCAAATCTTTATTATTCAATCATTGAATATGACTATAAATTTTGCAAGTGGCGTTCAATTGAAAAACACAAATCTGTTGAAGGTGAAGAATGTAATTGCCAGGATTCTCCGCAGGGCAAATATGTTTCTGCTTTTTTCCACGGAGCAGAAAAAGTTTTTTGGATGTCAGAAAAACAGCATCAGATATATGTAGATAGGTTTCCGTTTTTAAAAGGAGGGAAAAATCATATCTTGTCGTCGGTGTTTACAGACAGTACTCTAGACACTCTGACGAACCTACGTGAGAATACACAGAAAGATGATAAGTGGATAATCGTAGGATCAACTTCCTGGATTAAGGGAGTTCAAGAAGCTGAAAAGTTATGCAAAGAAAAGAATTTAGATTATGAGGTCGTTTGGAAGTTACCTCACAGCGAAATGCTACAGAAATTTGCATCTAGCAAAGGAATCGTCTTTACACCACTCGGAGGAGATACATGTCCGCGTACAGTTATTGAAGCAAGACTGGCGGGATGCGAAGTCCTCCTCAACGAAAACGTCCAGCATAAAGATGAAGACTGGTTCAAAGATAAGTCTCCTAAAGAGATTGATGCATTTTTACGAACAGCTGGAGATAGATTTTGGAAAGCTATTTCAGGGGCTGTCAAAAGAGAAGAAACAGTCAGTGGATACACAACAACAAGAAATTGCATTGAACAAAAATATCCTTTTGAACAATCAATCAAATCAATGCTTGGTTTCTGCGACCAGGTCGTAGTAGTTGACGGAGGTTCGACAGATGGAACCTGGGAAAGATTAGAAGCACTTTCAAAAGAATATGATAAATTAATCATTGAAAAGCGTGAAAGGGATTGGAACCATCCCAGATTCGCTGTATTCGATGGTTTGCAAAAGGCTTATGCTAGATCTTTGTGCACTTCCGATTGGTGTTGGCAACAAGATTCAGATGAGATTGTCCATGAAGACGACTACTTGAAAGTTAAAACACTAATGAAAAAAATGCCGAAAGCCCTGGAATTAATGGCATTGCCTGTCGTTGAATACTGGGGAAGCACAGAAAAAGTTAGAGTTGATGTAAATCCCTGGAAATGGAGATTAAGTAAAAATAGAGCTCATATCACTCATGGTATACCCAAACAATTACGAAGGATTGACGAAAACGGAGATCTATATGCTTCTCCAGGAACAGATGGATGTGATTATGTTGACGCTGAGACATTTGAAATCATTCCTTGCGCTAACTTCTATGACAAACACGTGCACGAAGTAAGAATTGCTTCTTTGAGAGGAAATCAAGAAGCTTTAAAAATGTATCAGGATTGGTTTGAAAACGTTATTAATAATCTCCCAGGCGTTTATCACTACAGTTGGTTAGACATTAAAAGAAAGATCTATACGTATAAAAATTATTGGTCAAAACATTGGCAGAGTTTGTATAATGTACCTCAGCATGATACTATTGAGAATAATATGTTTTTTAATAAAAAATGGGAAGATGTTAACGATGGAGATATTGAATTCTTATCTGCAAAGCTTAGCGAAGAAATGGGTGGATGGGTTTTCCATCAAAAAGTTGACTTTACAAAACCTACTCCCCACTTGGAAATTCAAAAAAGCGAACCTTTGATAATGATGGAATTTAGTGAACAATGATTAGCAAAATTAAAGATTGTAAAAAAGTTGACAAACCCTGGGGATATGAAATTCATTGGGCAAATTGTGAAAAATATGTTGGAAAGATTCTATCAATTAATCCTCATCATAGATTAAGTCTTCAATATCACGAAGTTAAAGAAGAAACCATTTATGTAATGAGTGGTGTTTTGATTCTTTGGGAAAGCGAAGATGAAGAGTCAGGAAAATTTTTAGGTCCAGGATCAGTTTATCACGTAAAGCCCAATCAAGTTCATAGATTTGGAGCGGGCAATCAACCAGTGATGTTAATGGAAGTAAGTTCACCTGAAATTGACGATGTAGTTCGTATTAAAGATGATTACAAAAGAGAAGATAATGAACAATAGATTTGTAATTATAATGCCTTGTTATAACGCAGAAAAAACTATTACGCAAAGTCTTCTTTCTGTGATATCTCAAAGTTATTCAAATTGGCAATTGTTAATTAGAGATGACATGTCAACAGATAATACTCGTCAGATAATTGATAATATTGTTAAAATATTTGGATTAGAAAACAAAGTATTTGTAGAAACAAACACAGAAAAAAAGTGGGAAGTAAGGAATATTTTAGAATTGCTTAAACTCTGTAATGAAGATGACATTATTTGCAGACTAGACGGCGATGATTGGTTGTCAGATTTAGATGCATTTGCAATTTTAAATAGAAGATACAACGAAACCGGAGCAGATGTTATGTGGACGGCACATCGCTGGTCTTTTACAGATTATAATATCTCCGGAGATTTACCAAAAGATGCTAATCCTTACACACATCAATGGGTGAGCTCTCATTTTAAAACTTTCAGAAAAAGATTAATATCAGATGTTTCTGACGAAAATTTTAGATCTGAAAACGGTGAATATTTTAAAAGAATAGGCGATCAAGCAATATATCTTCCTGTTCTGCATAATTCAAAAGGAAACTGGCACTTTGAGCCTAGAGTAATGTATCACTATACGATAGAAATGAAAAAACAAACTTTTGAATCTGAAGATGCAAAGTTTCAGAAACAAGAAGGTGAACATTTGAGAAAAAGAGGATTTTTAGAATGAAAATATTTTTCAATAGAGTACCAAGATATGAGGCTTACGGAGGCGGTTCTCATTTTGTAACTTCAATGGTTGATTATTTAAGAAAAATGAATTGTGAAATTATTTTCAATTTAGTAGATAATCAAAAGAATGTTGTCAAAGATGTTGATTTAATTTTCTTAATTGATCCTCGCCCAGGTGACATTGGTTACTCCATTAATCATGCTCTGGATTATAAACACAATATAAACCCTGACGTTAAAATTCTACACAGAGTCAATGAATGTGATGCTAGAAAAAATACAGATTTCATGGACGACTTATTGATTCAGACATCAAATTACACTGATAAAACTATTTTTATTAGTGAGTGGTTGAAAAAATATTTTTTTGAAAAAGGATTTAAAAATGCCAGCAATTCAAAAGTAATTTATAACGGTTGCAATTTAGAACATTTCTATCCAGAAAAAGATAAAAAGAAAAATGATAAAATAAAAATAGTTACTCATCACTGGTCTGATAATTGGTTAAAAGGATTTGATCTTTATAAGTTCATAGATCAAGAAGTTGTTGGTGAAAAATATGAGTTTACTTATATCGGAAGATACAATCAAGATTATCAACCTAAGAATACAAAAGTAATTGATCCTCTTTGGGGTCCCGAACTAGGTAAAGAAATTAGAAAACACGACATATATGTTACCGCATCTAGATTTGAACCTTGTGGAATGCATCATGTCGAAGGAGCAGCTTCTGGTTTACCTGTTATTTATTATAAAGATTGTGGCGGAATAAATGAATTGTGTAAAAATCACGGAGAGGAGTATCAAGATTTCAATGAATTTGTTAGAAAACTTGATATTGTGAGTAACAATATTGAAGAATACAGAAAAAAAATAGATTATAATACTTTAGACATAGAATATTGTTGTGAAAATTTTTACAATGAGTTGTTGGAAATGATGCAGTGAAAATTCATTTTTCAAATGTTAATTTTAGTTCGCAATCGGGCCCTAATAGTTTTGCTCACAGACTAGCCAGTGAGCTATCTAGAAGAAATGATTATAAAATTGTTAATCAAAATGAAGATTATGATATATTTCTTTGTTTTATCGAACCCTCTTCAATTCCTCGAAAAGGTTCAAAGTTTATACATAGATTAGATGGGATTTGGTTCAAACCTGAAGAATTTAATACACACAATACAAGTATTAAATGGGCTTATGAAAAAGCAGATCACGTAATATGGCAATCAAATTTTGATAAAAAAATGACTAGTCACCATTGGGGTCTACCAAAAAAAGGATCGGTAATTCATAATGGAATAAAAAAGATTATTTTTGAAAATCTTCATCCTGAAGTTCAAAAAATTAAGAATAATTTTGAAAGAATATTTGTATGTTCTGCTAGTTGGCATCGTCAAAAAAGGTTAAAGGAAAATATTCAATTTTATAAGAAAGTTAGAAAAGAAAAAGACGCGCTTTTAGTACTGGGAAGTAATCCAGACTGGATTGAAAAAGAAAATAATATTTTTTATCTAGGTCAGTTACCACATGAAATATGTCTTCAAATCTATTCAATATCATCTTGGTTTTTACACTTAGCTTGGCTCGACCACTGTCCCAATGTTGTTGTAGAAGCACTTTCTCAAAATTGTCCTGTCATATGCACAGATATGGGTGGAACTAAAGAAATTGTTAAAGAAAATGGGATTGTATTAAAAGAAAATAATCCCTATAACTTTGAATTAACTGATTACGATAAACCATACGATCTTAATTTTGATTCTGAAATATTTACTTTAGATACTAAAGAAGTACTATTTGATCTAGATATAGAAAAAATAGCTAGTCAGTATATTGAGGTTTTTAATGAAAATTTATACACTCGCACCAAATGAAGATTGGATTTGTGACAGGTTTGTAAAAGAATGGAATGATAATCAGACAATCTTGAAATCAGAATCGCCTTATGATTGTGATATTTTATGGTTACTAGCAGACTGGTGTTGGAATCAAATAGACTATAAGAAGATAGATAAAAATAAAACAAAAATAGTTGCTTCTGTTCATCATATAGTACCTGAAAAATTTGATCAAATTAGCTTTAGAGAGTGGAAAATTAGAGATAGTTTGATAGACTTTTATCATGTACCTTGTCAAAAAACAAAAGATCAAATTAAAAACTTAACAGACAAAAAAATATTCTGTTTTCCATTTTGGACAAATTCAAAAATGTGGTACCCACTTGAAAAAGAATTTTGTAGAAAAATTTTAGGCTTACCTAAAGAAAAATATATTATTGGAAGCTTTCAAAGAGACACAGAAGGATCAGATTTAAAATCTCCTAAGCTTGAGAAAGGTCCGGACTTGTTGGTGAAAACTATAGAAAATATTTCTAAAGAGAAGGACGTGCATGTTCTCTTGGGCGGATGGAGAAGACAATACGTAATAGATAGATTAGAAAATTGTGGAATAGAATACACTTATAAAGAATTACCTGATTTTGAGACTTTAAATGCAATGTATAATTCTTTAGATTTGTACTTGGTAACAGCAAGATACGAAGGCGGCCCTCAAGCTATAGTTGAATGCGGTTTGACAAAAACTCCAATAGTTTCTACTAACGTAGGTTTAGCTAGCGAAATACTCAGCAAGGAATCAATTGCTGAAAAAATTGAAGACATTATTAATTGTCGACCCAATGTTGAATGGGCTTATGATAAATCAAATAAAATTGACATTTCAAATGAGGGATTTAAACCTTTTTTAGAAATGTTTAAAGAAATAACAAAAGAAGGAAATTGAATGAAAATTGCAGGATTATGGTCGGGTCATGACTGTTCGTATACAGTTTTAGAAAACGGTGTACCTCTGGTTCATGATGAATTAGAAAGATTCAATAGAGAAAAAGAGCCCCAAGGTGATGCTTTTCAGTTGCTAAAGGAAAATTATCTAGATTATGAAGACATTACTCACTTTGCGACATGTTTTCCGGAAAAAAAGCTTTTGCAACATGAAGAATCTTTCAAAGAAATACAATCGATAGCTAATAAAAATAAAGGAAAGATATATTTCATAGGACATCACACTTCACACGCTGCGAATGCATTCTATACTAGTAATTTTAAAAAATCATTGATTGTAACACTTGATGGTGGCGGAGTTGATGAAAATAGTTTAGAAACATCTGCAACTTTATGGGAAGGTGAAGATAATAAAATAAAGTGCATTCATAAGTTTCCCATGCATCAATTAAACATCGGCGGATTATGGACAAGAGTAACGAGATACATTTTTAATCTTCAAAACGGTTGGCCAAGAGGTTGTCAAGCTGGAAGCGTAATGGCAATGGCAGCTTTCGGAGATCATAGAAAGTATTTAGAAGATTTTAGAAAAATGCTAACTGTTGATCAAGTTATTGCTTCTCACAAACCGAAAGGTCAACCGCCGGGAGCTAATGTGGGCACTGATCCTGAACATCCGTATCTACACAAATATAGAATAATAGCAGATAGTTCAGAAGAAGAAAAGTTTAATTTAGCTGCAAGTTTACAATACGCGACTGAAGAATTGATTAGAAGCTTGCTGTCTCAAGTTTTAAAACAATTCCCACATGAAAATTTATGTTTATCAGGAGGAGTTACTCTGAATTGCGTTGCAATTGGTAAAATTAAAAATTGGTTTCCCGACTTAAAAAATGTTCATGTCACACCTACACCACATGATGGTGGGCTTCCAATTGGTGCTGCACAGTACGTTTGGCACGACATTTTAGGCAATGAAAGAGTTATTTGGGAGGACAATTTCAAACCGTATTTAGGAAGAACTTACAGTAAAGATACGGTTGAGCTAGCAATAGAGGAAAGTTCAGAAAAATTATCAGTTAAAAAAAATGTGACAGTAGAAGAAATTATTAATCTATTGGATGATCAGAAAATTGTTTCTGTCTTTGGCGGGGGTTCTGAATCTGGAAGGAGAGCTTTAGGTAACAGGAGTATTCTAGCCGACCCTCGGTCTGAAACCATGAAAGATTTGATCAATGAAAAAGTAAAGCATAGACAATGGTATCGACCTTTTGCTCCTTCAATGCTTCGTGAGAAAGTAAAAGATTGGTTTGAAAGAGACGACAATAGTCCTTACATGAATATTGTTTTAAATTTTAAAGAAGAAATGAAAAGTAAAGTACCTGCTGTTGTTCATAAAGATGGGACTGCAAGAGTTCAAACTGTAACCGAAAAAGATAATTCTTGGTATTATAATTTTTTAAAAAAATGGGAAGAAAAATCAGGCGTTCCGATTATATTAAATACTAGTTTTAACGATAGAGAACCTATTTGTGAAACTCCAGAACACGCAATTAATTGTTTTTTAGGTACTGATATCGATTACTTGTATTTTTATGATTATAATATTTTATTGAAAAAGAAAATTAGAGGTTAAATTGAAAGTTTGTGTATTAGGTTTAGGTTACGTAGGTTTACCAACTGCAGCAGTTTTATCAAATTTTAATCATCAAGTTTTAGGCGTCGACATTAATTCAAAAGTTGTTGACACAATAAATAAAGGGAATGTACACATACATGAGCCAGGCTTGGCTGATATGATTAAAAATTCAGTTCGTGATAAAAAGCTTAGAGCATCAATGACCCCGGAGGAGGCTGATGTTTTTTTAATTGTTGTTCCTACTCCTTTGACAAAAGATAAAGATCCAGACATGAAATTTGTCAATCAAGTTGTCTACTCAGTATCCCCTCATCTTACTGAGGACAGCTTGCTTATATTGGAATCAACAAGCCCAGTGGGTTCTACAGAGAAAATATTAGAAGATATTAAGAGATTTCGGCCAGATTTATTTTCTTCAAGTAATCCTCTTTTTAAGTTAGCACATTGTCCCGAAAGGGTTTTGCCGGGCAATGTAATTGTCGAACTTGTTGAGAATGATCGAGTTGTCGGCGGCATCAATGAAGAATCCACAAAAGCTGCAGTTAATTTTTACAAAACGTTTGTAAAGGGTTCCATTTTTGAAACTGATTGCAAAACTGCAGAAATGACTAAACTAGTTGAAAATTCTTTTAGAGACGTTAATATTGCTTTTGCAAATGAGCTTTCAATTATTTGTAATAATTTAGATATCAATACTAGAGAACTAATAAGTCTGGCAAATAAACACCCAAGAGTTAATATTTTAAACCCAGGTGTCGGGGTTGGTGGACACTGTATAGCTGTTGACCCATGGTTTGTTGTTTCTCAAAACAAAGATGAAGCTAGAATGATAAAAACTGCTAGACAAGTTAATGATCATAAAACAACCTGGGTTGTTGAAAGAGTATTGGAATGTTTATCAGGTTGTAATTCTAAAGCTTCTGTTGGTGTACTGGGGTTGTCATATAAACAAGATATTGATGATACAAGAGAGTCTCCTGGTGTTAAAATTGCTGAAAAACTAATTGAAAAAATAGGTAGCGATAATGTATTATGTTGCGAACCTCACTTAAAAGAAGGATTTGAAAATTTAAGTCTATTTTCGCAAGATTATTTAATTAAAAAATGTGATGTTTTACTTTTTTGTGTGCCTCACAGTTGCTTTAAAGAAATATCAAAAGAAAAGATTAAAAATAAAATTGTCTTAGATTACTGCGGGGTTTTTGAGGATTTATAATGAAAATATTAGTAACAGGTGTTTTAGGAGTTGTTGGCTCTAAATTAGAAGAGGTTTTAAAAAGTCGAGGACATAAAGTTTTCGGTGTTGACTTAATGCACACCAATAGGGTTTATGGTCATGGCTTAGGCAAAGTTTCTGATGAAAATTATTTTAGATGTGATATCTCTGAGTTTAGACAAATCAGTGAAGTCATTCATCACGTTAAGCCAGATGTAGTATATAATTGTGCAGCAGAGTTTGGAAGATGGAACGGAGAATTTTTCTATGAAAAAGTTTGGAAGTCAAATGTAATCGGAATGAAAAACATCATCAGACTTCAAGAAAAGATAGGTTTTAAACTCGTTCATTGTTCCTCATCTGAAGTTTATGGAGACTACAGGTCAATCATGTATGAAGATTTGCTAGAAAAAGTTCCAATTCCTCAAATGAATGACTATGCAATGTCTAAACGTGTCAATGAAATGCAAGTAAAAAATTCTAAAATAATGCATAACACAGAAACTGTTGTTGTTAGAATATTCAATACTTACGGCCCGGGAGAATGGTATCACCCGTTCAGAAGCGTTAATTGTTTGTTTACATATAACCTTTTGCACAATAGACCCATTACATGTTTCAAAGGTCACACAAGGACTTCAACTTATGTTTACGATTGCGCAATTACAATTGCAAATATATGTGAAAATTTTAAAGCTGGTGAAATTTACAACATTGCAAGTCAAGAAAACCACACAATAGAAGAGTTGGTTGATCTAGTTTTAAAACACACAAGAGCTTCTCCTTCGCTGGTTCAATATTCTGAAAAGCCTGAAATATTAACGACAAAAGATAAGTTTGTTGATGCAAAAAAAGCTGAAAAAGATCTTAATCACAAAAGTTCAATTAGTCTAGATGAAGGCGTTAAAGAGACTGTTAGCTGGATGAGTAAATACTATAATATAAGTTAAGGGAGTGAATTAAAATGTCTAAATTGCCGTTAGTTACTTTTGGATTTGTAAATTGTAACAGACTTTTTTATCTGAAGTCTTGTGTTGAGTCTTTGTTAGTTTGCACAGAAGATTATCCAAACAAAGAATTGATAATTATTGATAACGCTTCTGTAGAATCGGGAACGAAAGAATATTTAGATAATTTATCTTCTAGAGGATTTACTGTTGTAAGAAATAAAAAAAGAGATCCGTCAAACGAATATGCAAAAGGCATTAACACTATAATAGAACTCGCAAATGGAGAATATATTTGCCCACTAGCAGGAGATATGCAATTTATTTTAAAAGGTGGATGGCTGAAAGAATATGTTCGTATCAATGAAAGTTTAAATGATTTTATAGGGAGCATTTCTTTTGATGCTCAAAGAAGAGTAACAATAGAAAGAAGTCTTTTTGGAAATGCTGTTAATGTTGATAGCAGTGAATTTAATTTTGTTTTTGATTACTCTAGGCCACCTTTTGCTCCTTCATGTAATTCTTTTTTTCATCGATCTAAATTAAAATATATTGGATCTTGGAGTGAAAATTCTAGAAGTCATGAAGGCAGTTCTAGTGCTGAGTATTTAATTCAAGAAAAAGTTAAAAAGTTAAAAAACGATGGGATTATCTTCTGGAGTCAGCTTTTGCCCATTTATCCCGTTTCAGTTGCAATATATACTGATCAAAGAGGTACAATGGGTAGAGTTAGAGGAAACAAAAGATTCGGAGATTATTGGGAAGCTAAAAGAGATAACCTTTATTATGAAACTACATCTTATGAAGAAGCAATTAAATTTAAAAATGAAAGAAAACCTGTTCCCATTGAAAAGATAGCTAAAGGAGTTGAATGGGACGTCCCAATTGATGAAAATGGATCTTGGAAAAAGAATCCAATCAGACCCGAAGACTGCGAAGAAAGTGATTGGCAAGAAATCATTTAAAATCAATAGAGGATACAATGTCTAAAAAATTATTAATATCTTACCTTTCATATGTTAACGACAAAAACGAAGATAGAAGATCTAAAATATTTGATGAGTCTTTTGATTCTTTGAAAAAGCTATTTGTCAAAGAAAAGAATTCGGCTTTTTTCTTGTCTGTTGACAATAACTCAAACAAAAAAACAATTGAAAAAATCAATCAATCAAGCATTTTTGATTATAAGCTTCATTTGAAAGAAAACTTTATCGATGTAAGCTTACTTTATTATACAGCAAAATTAGCTTATGAAAGAGGTATTGAATACATCTTTTACACTTATGATGATTTTATATTTTATGATTTTGAGTTTGTTGAAGATTGTGTTGACTTTTTAGAATCCAATAGAGAAGTTCATTCAATAAGAATGCCGATATTTGACGTAGATAACATAAATGTTTATAATTCTGAAATTACTCCCAAATCAATAAACCCAGATGCGATAAGACATTTTAATTATTTTGCTGACAGGAATTCAGAAGATCGTCGTTTAAAACTTGAAGGACCGTTGAAATTTGGTATTCATGAATTTTATAAAGCTAATTGGCACTATACATCAAGACCTACTTTTTGGAGAACAGAATACTTTTACAAAGTTTTTAAAGAAATGAAGAATATTAATGTCATGCAAAATTTTGAAGCAGACGCAGGAAAATATTTTTATAAAAACAAAATGAATTCTTCCTTAATCAACTTAGGTGTCTGTAGAACTTTTAAACAGTCAGAAAGAATGACACAAGGCGGCGGCAGTTATTTCAAGACAGTCTCTTTTGAAAAAAAATATTTAAAAGAATACTTTGATAAAACATTAATTGAGGTTCAAAAAGATGAAAATAATTGCAATAACACCAAATAAGAAATTTGATGCATTAGTTCCATCGATAATAGAAGGAATGTATGATCACGGGGTTGAAGTAATAGCATCAGACACGGGGAATAGCGTAAAAAGATCATACACAGAAAGCGAAATTTTACATCATGCAAAAGACGCAGATTATATTTTTTCTTTCTTTGGAAAAGTTAGAAATAACAAACCTCCCAAGTATCATCTAACTTATAAAATAAATCAACCTGAAAAGTCTGTTTATATTGACGGCAGTGAATGGACAGCAACAGCTTACCCAGATGGTAATCGTACTGTAACAGTTCCTTGGGGTTACAATAGAAGCAATACTAACCTGAATAGTCAAGTTTATGAATCAAAATTTGATTCAAGAAGATGTAAAGGAACACCGTGGCTTAACAATGATATGTACAAATTTTGCAAATGGTACTTTAAGAGAGAATGTTATGCCGAGGATTTAAAAGATGGGATAATACCACTTAATCTAAGTACTCATAAAAAATATTTTGGTAATCACAATCTTGAAAAAGATATTGACGTTTTTTGTTCTTTTGGTCATTTAGCTAACGGTTTAAGATTAGAAGCGTATGATATATGTAAACAATTGCAAAAAGAAGGTTATAGAGTCTTAATTGCTAACAATTTAAGCTACGAAGAATATCTAAAGTGTATTAATCGTTCTTACATTGGGTTATCAGCTTGGGGCGCTGGAAATAGCTGCATGAGAATGTGGGAAATATTTGCAAACGGATCTTGTTGTTTTATTCAAAGACCAGAAATAGAATTTATTAATAAATTTACGGACGGAGTAAATTGTGTTGAATATTCAACTGCTAGAGAATTAGAAAGTAAAATTAGGTATTATTTAACGAGAAAAGAAGAATGTATTAAAATCGGTAAAAATGGTTTAGAATTTGTTAAAAAATACCACACAGGTAAGTCTAGATTTGAATATATTTTAGAAAATTTAAAAATTCGCAAGTAGAGGAGAAAAATGTTAGCTATAAGCTTAGTGTTTGAATATGATTTCAAAAAACAATTAGAAAGCGGAAGAACTTGGGGAAAACAAGGTTACAAATCAAAAGATTTCATTTTTGAATATTCAGCTGCGTCTTTTGCAACATTTGCTCATCATAATCCAGGTCTCAGACATGAAATTATGACAGATGATAAAAAACTTTTAGAAGAAAAAATGAGCGCTTATTCTGTTGATTGGTCGGGTGTAAAAGTAATTGAAGCAAAAGAAAAGATAGGGAAATGGAAAGAACACAGGTATTGCTTTTACCCAGCTATGATGCACTTGTTTGAATATAAAAATTCAAAAGAACAAATACTAAAATTGGACAATGATTTAGAATGCTTGACTTCCATTGACGTCTTGAAAGATAGCAAAGATGTTCTAATGTGGCGAAAAGAAAGAAATGTTAAAACGGGAAGAGAATATTGGGGTGAGAGAGAAGCAGCTAGGAAAGCTTTCGGGACTGACAACTTTACTCTCTACAACATGGGAGTATTTGGATTACCGGCCGGGGACAAAAAAGAGTTCATTGAAGATCTTATTAGTGAAGCTTTAAAAATGTCTGAAGTTGACATTAGTAACATTGTTAAATTTCCCGAGTTGCCTTCACACAAATCTCAAATTTGGTCATGCTCTGAACAAACCGGATATTGTTATGTTTTGTATAAAAGAAATAAAAAAGTTAAAACTGTTGAAGATATCATTAACCATCACTGCTATGGGTTCGATTCTAAAAAAGATTGTATAGAATCTGCTAGACACTTGAGAAAATAAATGAATGAAATTGCTTTAGTTACTTATACAAATTCTGTTTGTCATGATGTATTAGAAATTCATTTGTCGCAAATTGAAAAATTTGCAAAAAATTTCAAAAGCTATGTGTTTACAGATAATCTCGACAAAATCTTAATAGAAAAATTTGATAATCATCAATTTTTAAAATATGAAAATGAAAAAAAATATTACGAACAATACTTGAGGTGTTTGAAAAGTGTAAAAGAAAATTTTATTATTTACCTTCAAGAAGATTTTTTCTTGTACGACAACGTTGACATCGAAAGACTGCAGACATGTCTCGATTTTTTAAAAAATAGCGAATATTCTTACGTGAGACTAATAAAAACAATTCTTCAAGGCGGAATCCACCGAAAAGAATTAAAAATAAAAGAATATCCAGATATTCAATTGACAAATAATATTTATGATGCTTATGTAAGTGATCCTGACAGTTTTGCATTTCATATGCAAGCGACATTATGGAAGAAAAGTGACTTTATTAGTCTTTATGATCACGTAAAATCTGAAAAATGGCTTGAATCTAGAGAATGGGATCAAGGAATGAGAGAAATTAAAATGAAAGGATCTTTTTATCATGATTACAAATTCAATCAAAAATACGGCAAATATCATTGGCAATCTGTGATTTATCCTCACGTGTGCACAGCTGTTGGAAAAGGAAAATGGAGTTTGACGCATCACAAATATTTAGACAACATATTAGAAAAAATATTGAAATCTTATGATGTCGACTTAAGTATTAGAGGAACCAGATAAAAATGAATTCAAATATTGAAAGTTTAAGACTTTCTTGTTTGTATAAGGAAAATTGGAGTGTCAAATTATGAAAATTAAAATTAAAAGAGAAAATATTTCCGATTCTATTAAAAGAAAGTTTAACTTGAGAAAAGTTAATGGTAAAACAAGAAAAAGTAATTTAAAGTATCCTGAGAATTTCAATAAAGAATGTCATTACTTAGAAGCTTTGTATTCAACTTTGATTCAAATCAAACCAAAGTACTGCATAGAAATAGGTACACATAAGGGAGATAATTCTACTAAAGTATTTCAAGAATATTTCGACAATTACTGCAATGAGGGTCTTTTAATTACACTAGACATTGTGCCCTGCTCGAATCTTAATTACAAAAATGTTAAACAAGTTCTTGTATATCCTCACCACCAAAACATAACAACAACTTGTGGCGCAAACGGGAAATGGTTTGCAGAAAGAGATTTGAAAAATGACTATAGACGCATGATTAACAAAACAGTTAGTGAAAATATTAATATTGTTAAAAAAGAAATGGAGAAAAACAAAATTGATTTTTTTGACTTTGCTTTTATCGATGGGGATCATGAAATTGAATCTATTAAAAATGATATGAAGATTTGTAAAGATCTAACAAGGTTTCCTCATTATACAATTATTGATGATACTAAAGAAGAAATTCATCCATGCTGCCATTATTATCAAGAAGTAATTAAAAATGATAGTGATATGACTTGTTACGATTTTGATGATTGGAATGTTTTTGTCGGCGCTTCTCTAGTAATGTGGAATTAGTTCCAATTGCAATTTAAAATTTTTAAACTCTTTATATAATATGAGATGTTAATTCTAATTTATATCTAAGGAGATAAGACAATATGAAAAAAATTTTAGTTTGCGGAGCTGGAGGTTTTATAGGCGGTCATCTTGTTTTTTATCTGAAACAAAAAGGTTACTGGGTTCGGGGAGTAGATATCAAATTAAATGAATTTCAAGATGTAGATAAAGTTGCTGATGAATTCATTTTAGGAGATTTGAGAGATCCCGAGATAGTAAAAGAATGTTTGAAAGATATTGAAGAAGTATATCAATTAGCTGCTGATATGGGAGGCGCCGGCTTTGTTTTCACCGGTGAAAACGATGCTGATATTATGCATAATTCTGCATTAATTAATTTAAATATTGCACACTACGCATCAAAAATGAATGTTAAAAAAATATTCTACTCATCGTCTGCATGTATGTACCCGGAACACAATCAGATCGATCCGGATAATCCTAATTGCAAAGAGAGCTCAGCTTATCCTGCAAACCCTGATTCTGAGTATGGTTGGGAAAAGCTATTTTCTGAAAGGTTATTTTTGTCATTTATGAGAAACAAAGACATAGAAGTTAGAATAGCAAGATATCACAATATATTTGGACCGTATGGAACTTGGAAAGGTGGAAGAGAAAAAGCCCCTGCTGCTATGTGCAGAAAAGCTGCTGAATTAAAATCAGGTGAATCTTTAGAGGTATGGGGTCCCGGAAATCAGACTCGATCTTTTCTTTACATAGATGAATGTGTCGAAGCAACTTACAGACTAATGGAATCAGATTTCACGGGACCGGTCAATATCGGGTCAGAAGAGATGGTGACTATTAACGATTTAGCTTGTTTAGCTATAAAGTTTTCTGGTAAAAACTTATCTATTCACAATATAGACGGAAATGAATTTGAAGAAAAATATGGTCATAAATGTCCGATTGGAGTAAACGGTAGAAATTCTGACAATCATCTCTACAGAGAAAAAATTGGATGGGAAGTATCTGAACCTTTAAGTAAAGGAATTGAAAAGACTTACAAATGGATTGCTTCTCAAGTTGACGAAGGAGTTTGAAGTGTCTATAACATTTGTGGGGATGAATTCTAGATCATCAGGAAAAGTAAGAGGTTTACAACTAGCAGAAATTGAAAAAAATTTTAATTTTTTCGACACAGATTCAGGTAGATTTTTTGGAAAAAATTTTTTTCAAGAAAAAGTAATTTTTCTTAGAAGATTTAAACCAAACCTTGCTAAAGAATTAAAAAACAAAGGTTTGAAAATAGGTTACGATGTAATTGACAGACCAGTTGCAGAGCTGCATGACCTTCAAAAAAGAAATCCAGAAGCTGATTCAATCGATTGGAAGGTTATTTGTCATGACTTGATTGATTTTTATATTGTAACAAATACTCTTGCTAAGCAATCTTTGAGTTTGGTTACTAATAAAAAAATATATGTAATCCCTCATCATACTGTTTCAAATGAATTAATTCAGAAAGATACAAGCAACATTAGCACAATTGGTTACTTGGGTACAAAAGATCAGCTTTATAAAAGAGAAATAATAACAGACGTATGTTTTCAAAACAAATTAAATTTTTACGAAAATCACCCTGCAGATCAGAAAAAGTGTATTGAAGATTTAAAAAAAATAGATATTGGTGTTGTTTATTTAGAAAAAAACAAAAGAACAGATTACGTTTTGAAGTTCAAGCCTAATCAAAAGCTCTCTAACTTTCAATGCTTTGGAATTCCTTCAGTAGTGGTTCCTTATGAAAGCTATGTTGAGTTTGGAGGAAAAGATTCTTTTTTGATAGCAAACAATGAAAAAGAACTTGCTGATCAGCTTAATAAACTTATAAGTGATGTAGATTTGAGAAAAAGAATACAAAAAAATGGCTATGAGGCAGCTAAAAATTTACTTGTAAATAAAGTAATTAAAAGTTATAGTTTAATATAATATTAAATTTAGAGAGTTAAGTGTGAATAAATACTCGGTTTTTGGTTCAACTGGATTCATAGGATCTGAATATGTCACGTCATATTCTGACAGTTCAATATCTATTAAAAGAGAAGATAGAAAAACAAAATCAGAAAATATAATTTACTTTATAAGCACAACAAACAATTATCATGTTTTTGACGATCCTTACTTAGATATAAATACGAATCTCAAATTGTTGATTGAAACATTAGAAGAATGTAAAAATTACCAAGAGAACAATCAGAAAAAAGTAACTTTTAATTTTATAAGCTCTTGGTTTGTTTACGGAGATACAAAATTACCTGCTAATGAAAAAAGTAATTGTCAACCAAAAGGTTTTTATTCCATTACAAAAAAATGTGCTGAAGATTTGCTGATATCTTACTGTCAGACTTTTGATATTAACTATCGAATAATAAGACTTTGCAATGTATATGGAAAATCTGATAAGGGGTATTCTAAAAAGAAGAACGCTCTGCAGTATATGATTGATAGAATTAAAAGCAATCAAGAAATTGAACTGTATTACAATGGTGATTTTTACAGAGATTACATGCACGTTTCAGATGTTTGCAGAGCAATTAATTTAATAGCAAAATCAGGAGATCTGAATACGATTTACAATGTAGGGTCAGGAAAGAAAATTAAAATGAAATATATCATAGACTTGTGTGTCAATTACTGCAATTCTCAAAGTATAATAAAACCTATTGACAGCCCACCGTTTCATAAAATTGTGCAAGTAAAGGACATGGTGCTTGATGTTAGCAAAATAGAGAAATTAGGTTTCAAACAAAAAATTTACATTGAAGAAGGAATAGAGTTATTATGTCGTTAAAAGTAGAAAATGCAATTAAGAATTTTATAAAAGATTTAGAACAGAGTGAAACAAAAATATTTCCTTACATGGCTAATAATAAAGATTTCAATAAAGAAAAAGATACAGTGTACTACTCGGGACCCTTTTGGACTAATGATGAAATTGAGTCTGCAATCAAAACTTTTGTTTTAGGTAGATGGCTTAGCTCTGGTGAAAATGTAAGAAAATTTGAATTAAAATTTTCAAAAATGTTTAAACAAAAACATTCACTAATGGTGAATTCAGGAAGTTCTGCTAATTTAGTAATGATCGCAGCTCTAAAAAAATATTTTGGTTGGTCAGATGACAGTGAAATAATTGTTTCTTGCGTAGGATTTCCTACAACTTTAAATCCTATTATACAAAATAATTTAATTCCTGTTTTTGTTGATATCGATTTTGAAGACTTGAATTGGAGTTTGAAAGAAATTGAAAATAAAATAACATCTAAAACCGTCGCAGTTTTTTCTTCTCCTGTTTTAGGTAATTCTTACGACATGGATGAGCTCTCAAGGATATGCAAAGAAAAAGGAATACACATCATAGCAGATAATTGTGATAGTTTAGGAAGTATGTGGAAGGGAAAATATTTAACAGATTATTCTGTCGCTTCGTCATGTTCTTTTTATCCAGCACATCATATTACAACTTGTGAGGGTGGTATGATATCTTCTAACAACAAAGAGATTATTGACATAGCAAGAAGTTTCGCTTGGTGGGGAAGAGACTGTTATTGTGTTGGATCTGCAAATTTACTTGCCTGTGGGACGTGTAACAAAAGATTTGATAAGTGGCTTGAAAAATATGACGGGATTGTTGATCACAAATACGTCTTTTCTAACATTGGATATAACTTAAAACCTTTAGACCTTCAAGGCGCAATTGGAAACGTTCAGATTGAAAAGTTTCAATTAATACATGAACTAAGAAGAAAAAACAAGAAAAAAATTGGAACAATATTCGAATCAATTAAGGGTGTAAGAGTCGTTAAAGAAAGACAAGCTGCTGAGACGAGCTGGTTTGGAGTTCCTATTGTTTGTAACAATAATAAACTAAAACAAGAATTAGTTAGCTTTTTAGAGAAAAATAGGATACAAACAAGAAATTATTTTGCCGGAAATATATTAATGCACCCAGCTTATGAAAAAATAGATGACTTTGAAAAGTATCCAGAAGCTAATAAAGTTTTAGATAGAGTCTTCTTTGTTGGGTGTTCTCCAACAATAAGCGAAGCAATGATAGAATATATCAGTGAAGTAGTTACTAAATTCAAAAACAGGAATTAATATGAAAGGAATTATTTTAGCAGGTGGCACGGGATCTAGATTGTATCCGCTTACTTCTGTTACTAACAAACACTTACTGCCTGTCGGAAAATTACCCATGATCCTACACTCAATCAACAAACTAGTTGAATCAGATATTGATGACATCATGATCATCACAGGCACAGAGCATATGGGGGACATGATTAATCTTTTAGGAAGTGGTAAAAAATATAACTGCCAGCTAACATACAGAGTTCAAGATGAAGCTAACGGTATTGCAGGAGCTTTAAAGCTTTGTAAAAATTTTGTTGGTGAAGAAGATTTAATAGTTTTGTTAGGCGACAATATTTTCTATGATAGTCTTGAAAGTTGTATTGAAAAATTTAATAATTTTAAAGAAAATCATAACAGTCTTTGCTTACTGAACCTCAAAGAAGTCAAAGATCCTGAACGATATGGAGTTGCTGAAATAGAAAAAGATAAAATAATTAGAATTGTTGAAAAGCCAAAAAAGCCCAAGAGTAGTTACTGTGTGACGGGAATTTACATTTATACATCTGATGTTTTTGAAAAAATTTCTTCTATAAAGATGTCTAACAGGAAAGAGTATGAGATAACAGATGTTAACATGAGTTATGTATCTGAAAATAAGTGTATTTTTAGCTTTTTTAATAATTGGTGGACAGACGCAGGAACTCACGAATCATATTTACAAGCGAACTTACTTTGTAATAGTTTATAGAGAGAAAAAGTATGAAAAGACTAATATTCGGCGATGGAAAAGTATCAAAAGTTATAAGAAATCATACTGATGTTATTATTAGTAAAAAGGATTGCAATTTAAACGATAAATCTAAGATTAAAGAGGTCTTAAGATTTCACAAACCAGATATTGTTATTAACTGCGCTGCTAAAACAAACTTAGAATACTGTCAAGAAAATAAATCAATAAGTTTTGATTCTAATGTCAATGGTGTTTTGAATGTTTTAGAGGAGAGTGCTGAAATTAAAAGTAAGTTTATTCATGTGAGCAGTGGCTGTCTTTTTGATGGTAATGATTTTATTTCTGATGAAAAAACTAACCCAAGTCCGTCTGTTTGGTACACATGGACAAAAAAATGGGCTGATGAAATAATTTTAAATTTTGGATACGAAAACGTATTAATTCTTAGACCTCGACAGTTAATTTCAAAAAAACCACACCCAAGTAATATGATTACTAAATTTTCCAGCATGAAAAAAATTGATGCAATTGAAGAAGACAATTCAATTACTTGCATAGAAGACTTCTCTGAAATGATTAATCACTTAATAAAAATTGATGGAAAAGGTATATACAATTGTGCTAATAAAGGTACTGTCACACCTTACGATATTGCTATGTTAGTCAGAAAGTATATTAATCATGATTTAAAAGTGTCAAAGATTGGTTATAATGAATTACTTGAAAATTTACCAAACAAGAGAGTCAATACGATTTTATGTACAAAGAAAATTGAAAAAACTGGATTTGTGCCTCGTGATGCTTCTGAAGCTTTAGAATGGTGTGTAAAGAATTATGAAAAATAAAAATTTGCTAATAACTGGATGCGCGGGTTTCATAGGGAGTCATACAGTTGATTGTTTCTTAGAAGATAAGAATTATTCTGTCTTTGGATTAGACAAAATGACTTATGCAGCTAACGAAAAAAATTTGAAATTAGCCTTTGAAAACGAAAGGTTTAAGTTCTACAAGGGTGATATATGTGATAGTGATTTTGTAGAAAACATTTGCAGAGAAAATAACATTGATTGGATTATTAATTTTGCTGCTGAAACTCATGTTGATAATTCAATTAGTGATTCTAAAGAATTCTTAAAATCAAATTTTCTAGGTGTACATTCTTTACTAGAAGTATGCAAATCAAATAAAAATGTTAAACTTTTTCAAATCTCAACTGACGAAGTGTATGGAGTTGCTAGTGATAATGTATGCTTTTCTGAAAATGACAAACTAAACCCTAAAAATCCTTATTCAGCTACTAAAGCTGCTGCTGAGCATTTGATCAAATCTTATGTAAATACTTACAAGATAAAAACTTTAATGGTAAGACCTTCAAATAATTACGGCCCTAGGCAACACTTAGAAAAGTTTATTCCTACAATTCTTAACAGCTTAAAAAATAATAAGAAAATCCCGATATACGGAAATGGAAATCAGATAAGAGAATGGACTTATGTAAAAGACACAGCTAAAGCTATAAAATTCATCATCGAAAAATCTGATTACAATCAATGTTACAATGTTACTTCTAACGTTGAAATGAAAAATATTAGTCTTGTTGAGCAAATCTGTTCAATTCTAAAAAAAGATTTTAATGATAACGTTACGTATGTTGAAGATAGATTAGGTCATGATCAAAGGTACTCTATCACAAATTTAAAAATTAAAAATTTAGGATTTAAAAAATATTCTAATTTTGAAAACAATCTGATCGAAACAATTAATTTTTTTGGAGAAAGTTTTAAATGAACATAGGAATAATTGGGCAAGGATTTGTAGGATCCGCGATAAGAGAGGGACTTAAAGAATCGTATACGGTAAGAGGTTACGATTTAGATCCTGAAAAATGTTTTAATTTAAAATGGCTGAACAAATTAGAAGAGATAGCAAATCATTCTGATGTCGTATTTGTTTGTGTTCCGACGCCAATGAGAAAAGACGGAAGTTGCGATACAAGAATTCTTGAAAATGCAATCAAAGAATTGGATGAAGCGTGTGCAAGTGTTGGTAGAATTGTTTCCAGACCCGTTGTAGTTATTAAATCAACAATTCCACCAGGGACTACAGAGAAAATTGGGAAAAAGTACGTTGATAGAAACGATGAAAAACCAGATATGCATGTTTGCTTTAGCCCTGAGTTTTTAACAGAGGCTAATTCTTTTGAAGATTTCAAGAATCAAAATCGAATAATTATTGGCGGAGAAGAAAATGCTTCCCAGCTCGTTAAATCAATGTTTGAAAAAGTTTTTACTGATATCCCCATTGTCAAAACAGATACACAAACAGCAGAAATGGTTAAATATTTTATTAATTGTTTTTTAGCAACGAAGGTGACTTTTGCTAATCAAATGTTTCAAGTTTGCTTAGATAATAACATTGAATTTAAAAAAGTAGTCGACATGGCACTTTTAGATCAAAGAATAGGAAAAAGTCATCTATCAGTCCCGGGACCTGATGGAGATCTAGGCTTTGGAGGACATTGTTTTCCAAAAGACTTGGCAGCAATGATTGCTTTTGGTTCTATTAACGATGGTGATACAGATTTTCTTAAATCAGTTCAAGATTTTAATGATAAAGTCCGCATGATTAGAGACTGGGAACATATGAAAGGAAGAGCAGTTAGTAATGATTAGCTTAGTAACGGGTGGTTGCGGATTCATAGGCTCACATATTGTAGACAGATTGGTGGAGCTAGGTCATCAAGTTAGAGTAATTGATGACCTTTCATCACCTGAAAATGAAAAATTCTACTATAACGATCAAGCTGAATATTGGAATTTTGATATATCAAAAAGCGATTGCGGATTTATTTTTAATAACGTAGACTATGTTTTTCATTTGGCAGCACGCAGTAGAATTCAACCAACGATTGGTTCGCCAAATGAATGTTTTGAAGTAAATGTAGTAGGTACGCAGAGGGTCCTAGAATGGTCTAGAATTAATTCTGTAAAGAGAGTAATATATTCAGGTACTTCTTCGCTTTACGGTAAACAGAATTCAATTCCGTTCAATCCTAACATGTCTGCTGACTGTCTTAATCCTTACTCCATGTCAAAGTGGATGGGTGAACAAGTTTGTAAGTTGTATAGTCAACTTTATAACGTTCCAAGCATTGTCTTGAGATATTTTAATGTTTATGGACCTCGTGAACCCTTGAAAGGCGAGTACGCACCCGTAATTGGTTTGTTTAAAAGAAGAAAAAAAGAAGATTTACCTGCAACAATTGTTTCTCCGGGAACTCAAAGAAGAGACTTCACTTACATTGATGATGTGGTTAATGCAAACATACTTGCAATGAAATCATCAACTTCTAATATTCCATATAACATTTACAATGTAGGTACTGGAAAAAATTACAGTATGTTTGAAATAGTTGATCTGATCTATGGCAAAAATGATAACAACGAATGGCCTAATTGTACTTTTGAAATGCTTCCCCCAAGGCCGGCTGAGGTCAAAGAAACTTTAGCTGACATTGAATCAACAATAAAAGACTTGAATTGGAAACCTGAGTGCGCTTTAGAAGATAAAATAATGAGTTATTGAAATGAAAAATGACTTAAGAAAAGGATTGATAGCAGGTAATTTTGATGTAATCCACCCAGGTTACGTAAAAATGTTTCAAGACGCTAAAGAAAATGTTTGTGATTATTTAATAATTGCTTTGCATGGAGATCCAACCATTGAAAGACCTCACAAGTGTAAGCCTGTTCAAAGTATCAAAGAAAGAGAATATATTTTGATGTCAATAAAATATGTCGATGAAATTGTTCACTACAACACAGAAAAAGACTTGTTAGAAATTGTCAAGCAACATAATCACGATGTGAGAATAATAGGAAGTGATTACAAGGGCGTCGAATTTACTGGGAAATCCTTTGAGAAAGAAATTTATTATCATGAAAGAAGTCATGATTACTCTTTAACAGATCTTAAAAAGAGAATAATGGAGCAAATGCTAGCACAGAATTCTTGAATTTTGTAAATATTAAATCCTTCAGAGTAATATTTTAATAATTAAAAGAAGGTAAAAAATGAGTACTCAAAAAGATTTTCCAACAGGAAAACCGCACGTGTCATTTTCTGAGATTAAAGCTTGGAAAGAATGTCCGTATCGACACAAACTAATACACATTGATAAGATTGAAACTTTTGAAGAATCTCCTTATCTGCATTTTGGAACAGCAGTACACGAAGGCTGTGAGAGCTTAATAGAGACAAAACAAGTTGACCGTGATAGAATATTAAGGGTTATGAAAGAAAGTTGGCAGAACGCTGGATTTGAAAACGAGGCATGGTATTCTAAACAGCCCGGATGGTATAAGCATGAGCCAGTTGAAACTTGGGAGCAGTGGGCTCATAATATGTGGGATGAAGTACTTCAATTCTTAGACAAAGAATTTGAAGGTTGGGAATGTTTCAAAGCTGAAGAAGATCTTTACGAATCAATAGAAGGATTAGATTTAAATTTTAAAGGTTTTATTGATGGAGTTTTAAAAGTACCGAAAAAGAGAGGAACTGGTCACGAATATTGGTTAATAGATTGGAAGACAGCTAGCCCTCGAGGGTGGAGCAGAGACAAAAAGCAAGATTTGGGAATGACTGCACAGCTAATTCTTTACAAGCATTTTTGGTCTATTAAGCATAATATTCCGTTAAAAGACATTAGGTGTGCTTTTATTCTTTTAAAAAGAGGAGCAAAACCTGGAAAAATTTGTTCAGTTGTTCCTGTCTCAGTTGGTCCAAAAACTTTGACAAAAGGTGTAAAATTGATGACAAACATGATAAAATCTGTAAGAAAAGGAATGTACTTGAAAAATAGAAATAGTTGCAAGTATTGTCCTTTTTACAATACAGAAAAATGCACATGAGAGGAAAAATGAAAAAAAGAAATTGGGCAAAAAATAGAGAACTACTAAAATCGATTCCCAACCCTTCTGGTGACGCTTACGAAATAAAGATGAAAATACCTGAACTTACTTTTGAAGGAGTTAGAGGTCAGCCAGATTTTGCACATCTTTATATCACTTTCTATCCGGGAGATAAAGTAATTGAACTAAAATCTCTTAAAGAATATTTTTTTGCTTTTAGATCTCAAATTTATTCATATGAAAGAATTATAAATGTAATTTATGATGATATGATGGCTGTGTATAATCCACACAGACTCCGTTTAGTTATAGTTTGCAATCCTCGAGGAGGGATATCTTCAAAATTGACAGTTGATTCAGACTGGTCAGTAAGAGGTGGCAAAGAAGATTATAAAGATTGGGTCGGACAAAATGAGGAATGGTAATGGTTAATCAAATAGATAATTTAAAAGATTACAAAATTAAAGATATTAATCTTAGCAATTGGGGCAAAAAAGAAGTTGATCTAGCAAAATCGGAAATGCCTGGTCTGTCAGAGCTCAGAAGAAAGTATTCTAAAGAAAAACCCTTGAAAGGAGCAAGAATAGCTGGCTGTCTTCACATGACAATTCAAACTGCTGTTTTAATTGAAACTTTGGTTGAACTAGGAGCTAGTGTTCGATGGATGACTTGCAATATTTTTTCAACACAAGATCATGCTGCAGCTTATATTGCAAGTATAGGAATTCCAGTTTTTGCATGGAAAGGAATGTCTGAAGAAGATTATGAGGAATGCTTGCAATTAGTTTTGAATTTTGGAGAGCATGTTCCCAATTTAATTCTAGACGATGGTGGAGACTTAACGAAGTACATCCAAGAAAAATGGCCTACTTTTTGGGAAGAGATTGTCGGAATATCAGAAGAAACAACAACAGGAGTACTTAGACTTAAACAGTATGAAAGTGAAGGTTTACTAAAAGTGCCAGCAATCAACGTAAACGATTCAGTTACTAAGTCAAAATTTGACAATAAGTATGGTTGCAAAGAATCTTGTGTTGACGCGATTCGTAGAGCAACTGATATCATGATGGCTGGAAAAGTAGCAGTAGTTGCTGGTTACGGTGATGTCGGAAAAGGCTCAGCAGCATCACTTGCATCTGCTGGATGTCGTGTAATCGTAACTGAAATCGATCCAATTTGCGCTCTACAAGCTGTTATGGATGGTTTTCAAGTAATGAAAATGGAAGATGCTGTTGAAGATGCTGACATCGTTGTAACAGCTACAGGTAATAAAGATGTAGTAACTGGTAAACACTTTAATAGAATGAAAAACAATGTTATCGTTTGCAACATTGGTCATTTTGATAATGAAATTGATGTTGATTGGCTTAATAAGAATTGTCCGAAAATGAATATCAAACCTCAAGTTGACCTTTACGAGCTTTGCGATACTGGAGTGAATTACACTAAAAATATTATTCTTTTAGCTGAGGGCCGACTAGTAAATTTAGGTTGTGCAACCGGTCACCCTAGTTTTGTAATGTCTTGTTCTTTTACAAACCAAGTTTTAGCTCAAATAGAGTTGTGGAAAAATCATTCTAATTATGAAAATAAAGTCTATACGCTACCCAAAGAATTGGATGAAGAGGTCGCAAGGCTTCATTTGAGTCATGTTGGTGCTGATTTAGACATACTTACGAAAGATCAAGCTAGTTACATAGCTGTCGATGTTCAGGGTCCATACAAGGCTAATGAATACAGATATTAAATAACTGTATTTACTTTTTGAAAATTTTTATTAGAATTTATTATATTCACAAGAGGTTGTATAAATGCCTGTCAACGGTAAGCTAAAAGTTTTAGTACTTTCTGATCATGCTCTTTCCACAAGCGGAGTTGGAACTCAAACTCGTCATTTAATAAGTGGCCTTTTAGAAAAAGGAGGATGGACTTTTAGACAGTTTGGTGCAGCTTTAAAACATGCTGATTATAGAACAGTTGTAGTTAACGAAGATTTTATTATCAAGCCTATTGATGGTTTTGGTTCACCAGAATCTTTAAGAGTTGCACTTGCAACAGAAAAGCCCGATATTCTTTTGATTTTTACAGATCCACGTTTTTTCATATGGCTTTTTGAAATGGAAGATGAAGTTCATCAGGTCTGCCCTATTGTTTGGTGGCACGTATGGGACAATTATCCTTATCCTGATTTCAATGATATACTTTACCAATCGACTGATTTGATTAATTGTCATTCTCATATGACTTACACTATGCTAAAAGAAAAGCATCCTGAAAAGACTCACTTTGTTCCTCATACATTACCTCCTGGAATGTTTAATAAACTTAAAAGTGAAGAAATTCAGCATTTTAAAGCTACTTTGTTAGGTAAAGAAAGAGAAGATCATTTTGTCGGGATATGGGTCAATAGGAATGCCAAAAGAAAAAGATCTAATGATGTTATTGCATCTTGGAGTTTATTTTTAGATAAGTTGGAAAAAGAAAAAGGGCATAGGAAGGCCACTTTGATTATGCACACTGATCCTAATGACAATGAAGGACCTAATCTTTTTAAAACAGCTGAACAATTTAAAGTCCAGGACACAATATTCTTTTCAAAAGATAGATTGGAATTTGATAAAATGAATGTTCTTTACAATATATCAGACTTTTGTTTGAATATATCATATGCAGAAGGGTTTGGGCTTTCAACACTTGAAGCAATGATGACAGGAACACCAATTATTGCTGTGAAAACAGGAGGTTTAACAAGACAAGTTGTTGATCATCGTGATGGAACAGAAAATGGTGTTGCTTTAGATGTTGATATGAAAACTTTAGTAGGAAGTCAAACAGTTCCTTTCATTTATGAAGATTATTGCAAAAATGAAAATGTTGCTGAAGGGATTTATAAGTTATCTTGTTTGAGTGATCAAGAAAGATCTGAATTAAGCGAAAAAGTTTATGAGTATGCAACAACTCAATTTTCATATGAAAAAATGATTGAAGATTGGCATAATTCTCTTTTAAAAATTCACAAAGAATGGAAAGAAAATTATGTTAGAATAACACAAACAACTCTATAAGGTTTAAAATGAAAAAAGTTTTATTAAGAGCTCCTCTTTTAACACAGTCAGGTTACGGCGTTCATAGTCGTCAAGTTTTTGAGTATTTGTATTCTTTGAACGGAGACAAGATTGATTTGACAGTTGAAGTTTTAAACTGGGGAAGAACTTCTTGGTTTGTTAATCCTGATTATGAGCGAGGATTAGTTGGAAGAATAATGAGTTGTTCGAAACCCATTGATTCAAAATTTGATGTCACTTTTCAAGTTCAATTACCGGATGAGTGGAATAAAGATTTGGGTAAAAAGAACATAGGAATAACTGCAGCTGTTGAAACTGATGTTTGTAATCCTAAATGGGTTGAAGCTTGCAATTCAATGGACATGGTAATTGTACCTTCAACTTTTACCAAAGAAGTTATTGAAAATTCAGGAAAAATAAATTCTAACAAAATCAAAGTAATTCCTGAATGGTTTTCAAATGTTCATGTTGAAAAAGAAAAAAGTCATTTAGAAAAATTAGCATTTGATAATTTTAAAATATCAACACCTTTGAATCTTATGTTAATTGGTCAGATAACCGGCCAAGATTCAAATACAGATAGAAAGAATATTTTTTACACTATTAAGTGGTTTTGTGAAACTTTCAAAGACAGACCTGACATTGGATTGGTTTTGAAAACAAACAGTGGAAAATCAACAGCTATTGATAGACAGATTACATACAATGTTTTAAGTAAAGTAATATCTGAAGTAAGATCAGGTCCTTTTCCTAAAATTCATTTTATTCACGGGCATATGACACCTGAAGAAATTGCCTGTCTATATTATCATCCAAAAGTAACCGGTTACCTTTCAGCAACGCGAGGAGAAGGTTACGGATTACCAACAATTGATGCTGCAGCTTCTGGGTTACCTATAATTACAACAGACTGGTCGGGTCATTTAGAGTACTTAAAAGATGGTTTATTTACTCCACTAAAATACACGCTACAGGAAATTCCTGATCAAAAGTGTGACAAAAGAATATTCATGAAAGGAAGTAAGTGGGCAGTTGTTAATGAATTTGATTTCAAAAGTAAGTTATTAAACTTTTTTGATAACGAACAATTTTTAGAAAAAAGACAAAAAGCAGAAAAATTATCAGAATCTGTTAGAGAGAATTTTTCAAAAAGATCAATCATGAAGAGATATGAAGATTTATTTAGAAGGTTCTTGTAATGGAAATAACTTCACATGTTATATACTTAGCAATAATTGCAGTGTTATTAGTTTCTAATGGTGCTGCAATTTTTTATCTTTATAAGTTTGCTAAAATAATTCTTAATTTAGAAGACACGCTTGAGGAGTCATTAGATGAAATTGATAGTCAGTATAAGATAATGTATGACATATCTACGAAAGAAATATTTTTTGACTCAATTGAAGTTAGAACATGTGTAAAAGAGCTAGTAAAGTCTAGAAATTTGATGTTGAAAATTGCTAATAAATTAAATAAATCGTTCAAGGAATAAATCTATGCCCGTCAAAAGAGTTAAGGTAAAAAAAAAAGTTGTTAATAATGATCACGAAAGTGATCTAAAACAAGTTAAGAAAACAAAAAAGAAAAAAGTTTATTTTGGAAAAGATACACACGATTCAATTGTTGACTATCAAAACAAAGATGAAAGAGAAATAAAAAACGAAATATACTGCGCTAGAATAAAACCTTCTTTTGAAAAACTAGTTGAAAATTTAATTTTTATTCACGGATTTGCTTCAAGCGAAATACATTCAAAGGAACTTAAAAGTGACTGTGTTTCTTTTTTGTATGAAACTTTGGAAAAATTTGATCCTAGCAAAGGAACAAAAGCTTTTTCTTATTTCAATGTAGTTGCAAAGAATTGGTTAATAATTCAGAGCAAAAAAAGGTACAAACGAAAAATAAGACATGTTTCTTTAGCAAATTTTAATGAACTTAAATCTTCTGATAAGATTGAGATCGAGACTTATAAAATGATTCCTTCTCAAGAAAAGTTAATGATTATTAACGAAAACAAAGAAATGCTAATCCCTTTACTAGAGAAGATTAAAGTAAAAGTTTCTAATGAAAATGAAAAGTCTTGTATTAATGCAATCATTACTTTGTTTACAAAAATTGAAGAACTAGACTTTTTAAATAAAAGAGCTGTTTTTGTTTACTTAAGAGAACTTTCTGATTTAAATCCTAAGCAGTTGTCAGTTGCAATGTCAAATATTAGAAAATATTATAGAGAGATAGTTAAAAATGATGACAATCTAAACTTCTTTCTTTTTTAATTGTTGGAGAAAATATGACTTCAAAGAGTGTGTCAAAAAATTTAAAAAAAATAAGTGATAAAGATACAAAAATATCGAGATTTAGTGATATTTTAGATTCTTTAGATTCTTTAGAGGATAAAAAAAAGCTTCTTTGGAAAGAGATATATGAGAATTCTTTAGAAGATAGAATTAATGCAAAAATACTTTTTGATGATCTTATGATGCAATCTACAAATAATCCTGCGAATCATGCTATGTTTGGCTCTACAATGTCAAAATATTTAGAAAGAATGTCAAAATCAAACGATCAAATATTGAAATTAGTTGAATTAATAGCAAAAGAAGAAGAGAAGAATGTGATTACTGATAACGAAATTTTCAACCAGATAGAAGGGAAGTAATAAATGAAAAGTATCAGAGATCTAAAGCATTCTAGAAATACTTTTATGGAAAAGTCTCTCAAGGCTCAAGAGAGAGGCCTTAACGATAGAAATTTGCAAGATAGCTACTTTACTAGCGCTGTCATCAAAGAGTATATAACTAATCCTGTCGAGTATTTAAACACTGAGATATTTGATACAAGACAAGATGCAGAAAAAGAAAAAATAAAAATTAAAGATTTTCTTTTGTCAACTAACGAGTTAATTGACCCGGACCTTTTGGATTTTATGCCGCCAAATTCCATCTTGGCTTATCCAATGACAAAAAGAGCGGGCAGATCAAGCGTTGAAATATTTTATCCTTTTTTTCCTCCTCACTTGAGTTTTCCTGCAAAAGCAGGTGAGCATGTTTGGGTTTTTTACGAGGTTATAAACAGAAGAAAAATAGGCTATTGGATGTGTAGAAAACCAACGCATCGTCAAGTTGATGATGTCAACTACACCAGGGCTGAAAGAATTAATACAATTTATCCTATTGATAGAGTCTATAGAGATAAACAGACTTTAGTAAAAGATGAAGAGATCAGTAATCTAGTACAAAATGGAGGACCTTCAAATGGTCTTCCTGATAATATCTTTCACGATGATGTCTTGAGAGGCTCTGTCTCTTATACAAGGGATTTCTTACCTGAGCCGGTCCCTAATTTTCCTAAAAAGTGTGGAGATCTACAGCTGCAAGGATCCAATAACGCTTCGATAGTTTTAGGGACAGAACAGTTTTTTAATTCTGATCCTGAAAACCCTCACTTTATAGCTAATTTAACAACGATTAGAGACAATGACTTGCAGTCTATTAGAGAAGGATTAGATAATTTATCAAAGTCTGAAAAAGGAGATCTTCAGATAAGAAATGATTATAACGTCAAATTTGCAAACAGAAGAGCTTCGGGTGCGATTGACTTAGCTGTTGGCAAAGGATTAATAACTTATAAAAATACTTCTCCTGGTGAACTTTCTCAAAAATTAGAAAATTTTATTACTAATCCTGACGATTCTAGAAAGATAAGTGACAGTCCAGAGATAGGTGTAATCAAAAATTATGTTGAGACTACATCTAATAAGAAATTAGAACATTTAGAAATAGATAAAACAAGATATCTTAGAGGAGAACAAGAATCGGATCCGGGAAGTTTAATCGAAAATAAAACAGATAATTGCGCAGCAAGAATTTACGTCTCATCAGTTTCTTCTCCAGATACTTTGTGGGCTCGTCATCTACTGCCTTCGTCAGTTTCTAGAAAAACAACAGCTTATCATGAAGGATCTTGTGCAATCAATTATGCAGATCATGTAAGACTTTATGGTAATGAATCAATTAGGATGGTTGTCGATTCAGATCGATATTACGGAGAAGTACAATCAGCCTTTTCGGGAGACAGTAACACTGGAATAGAAATTAATTCTCAATCTGTCTACCTCGTTGGAAGAAAAGGATCACGTATTGCTTTTTCACCTGCGGGTTCTGTTATACTTCAATCTTCTGGAGGTGCATCTATTGTTTTGAAAGCAGATGGTAACGTCGTAATCACTCCAGGGCAGGGGAAAAACATTAAACTCGGCGGAGAAAGTGTTGATCATCAAGTTCTTTCAAACATATCTTTGGGAGAAGGGCCTGATGGTAATATTGCAAAACCAATAGTATCCACAGCTTTAGGAATCGTAGGTGATAATGTTAATGACACCAGAGGGGGATTCGTTCCCAATCTTTTAGTTCAGGGGTTTAAGCAACTAGTTCCGGGCCCGCTTTCAGCTCCTAATACTTCTGAATCTGATCTAGAATGTGGTGTTGATGAAACAGAATTTAATACTTATTTTGGTTTATAGTTTTGAATAAATGAGATTTAAAGATGGGAATATTTACGGACAGAAGTTTATTATCAGATGGAGAGCTTACTGATACAGGTAAAGCAAACTTCCTGTCCTCTGTTCATGATTTAGTTTTTCTTGACGGTCAACCTGACTTTTTCCCTGATTGTAATCTTCCACCCATAATTCTAGAAAGTCAAATTGCTAAAAGTGATTTACCTGATAATGTTGGCTATTATTTTTATGACGGATCAATTAGTGTAAGTGAACATCAGGAAAAGCACGAACAATATCATCAGACATTTTTAAAAGCTTATGAAATTATTTTAAATGTTTTTGATATTGAACCTTTAGCAGTAATAATTCAAGATCCTACTCTATTGATACAAAAGATCATTCAAGCTTTGGTAGAAATATTACAAGAAGTTTTAGATTTTATTGCAGACATTAAACAATATGTTTTAGATAGAATCAACCTAATTTTGTCAAAGATAAATGAATTAATAACAATTATATTAAGATTGCCTATTGACGCTAAAGAAGCAATAATAGATTTGATTGATTTCATCATTGATCTTTTCGAATGGGATCGCGACGAGATTAGACCTAAAATAGAAGAAAAAATAGATGAAATAATAGAGAGAATAAAAGAGCTGATTCCTGATATCAATATAGGGATCAACTTTAGCATTCCTAGTATTCCCGTGCCTCTTTTAGATATCCCGGGAATTAACTTACCCGATTTCAGTTTGGATATACAATTTCTTCCTATACGAGGAATATTTGATCTTTTTGGCTACATAATCTCTTTGATAGTAGAAGGAATCCAAGAAATAGTTGACGCAATACTTTCTCTTTTGCAAAGACTCAAAGATGGAATTCAAGCATTCTTGTGTGCAATAATTGAAATACTTTTGCGCCCGGTCATTCAATTTTTAGCGCAGCTGTCTTCGATGGCTAACGTAATGATTGCATCACTTCTTGTTTTTTTAAAAAGAATTACTGGAGGAATAGTCTGTGGATTAATAGCAATTTTAATTGGAGATGGATTGATTTTAGAATTTGCTGTTGGATTTTTTGAGTTTTGATATTTATTCTAGAGGTTAAATTATTATGGCGATTTCTTTTAAAAACGTAGGAATTAAAAAAGATAATATTTTATTTGATCAAGCTTTAAATCCTCAGCCTATAGGAATAAAAACTCCCTTAGAAGTGAATGCCAACGGATTTGGGCCTTTTCAAATGATTTACGATCCAGTCAAGCAGCTCAAAGACAATTTGAGAAATTTAATTTCTACTAATAGTGGCGAGAGATTGGGTAGATATAATTACGGCGCAAATTTAAGATCACTATCCTTTGACTTAACTGCGAAAGATGATTTTGATGCTGAAGTTGCTTTTAGAATAAAAAATGCTGTCAGGAACTATATGCCGATGATTGAATTGGATGAATTAGAAACTACTCCTTTGAAGATTACAAAAATTGATGACGCAAATAAAAGCATTGCTAAGATATTAATTAAAGTAAAATTTAACGTTCCAAAAGCTCGCTCTTTCGATGAAGTTGTAGAAGTAATAATATACGCAGGTGGATAAAAATGGCAAAAAACATTAAAAAAGAAATTAGAACATCAAAAGACATATCTTATTTGAATAAAGATTTCGATTCTTTTAGAACAGAACTGATTAGATATGCAAATGTATTTTATCCTGACAAAATACTTGATTTTACAGAATCAGGACTAGGTGGTCTTTTTGTCGACATGGCAGCTTATGTTGGAGATGTTATGTCATTTTATTTAGATCATCAATTCAATGAAACAAATTTAGAAACAGCAGTTCAAGATGAAAACATTGAAAGATTAGTAAGAGCTGCAGGCGTCAAAATCGTTGGTGCCAGCCCAGCTATTGTTCCAGTTGAATTTACAATAACAGCTCCTGCAGAATTTTATGAAAACGAGTATAGACCAAAAATAAATACACTTCCGAAGATAAGGTCAGGAACTATTTTAGGTAGTAAGAATGGAATTAATTTTACCTTGATGGAAGATTTGGATTTTGCAAAAGTGAATGCTTCTGGTAATTTAATAGCATCTGTTGCAATTGCAACTTCTAGCAACAACGCACCTTTAACTTATACTTTAAAATTAACAGGAGTATGTACTAGTTCTTTAACAAGAACGCAGTCAGTAACTATTGAAAATAATTTTAGAGCCTTTAGAACAGTTTTACTCAGTCAGTCAAATATTAATGAAATAATATCTGTTTATGATTCAGATGGAAACGAGTATTATGAAGTTGATAATTTAACTCAAGATGTTGTTTTTTTGAGAAAAGATAATTTAGCAAACGATCAATACGAAGTTCAAGAAAGACTAGAACTAGTTCCTGCTCCGTATAGATTTGTAAGAATATATAATCGTCAAAACAACACAACATCACTTCGATTCGGAAGCGGAAGACAGGACGTTTTTGATGATGATGTAATACCTGATCCTAGCGAACATTCAATTCCGCTTTACGGTGACAGGAAGACTTTAGATTCAATTGCAATTGATCCTAACAGCTTTTTAGAGACAGCTACTTTTGGAATCTCACCTAATAACACTACTTTGACTATACGATATCGTTACGGGGGTGGATTAAGTCATAATGTAGGACCTTTGAGTATAAATTCAGTCAAAGATTTAATAATGGATTTTCCAAGTAGCGTAGAAACAACAGATTACGTATCAGTTAGAAGATCAACAGCTGTCTCAAATCTTGTTAGCGCTAAAGGAGGAGAAGATCCTCCAACGCTAGATGACTTAAGGTTTGCTGCATTGAGCGCAGGAAACTCTCAAAATAGAATTGTTTCAAAACAAGATTTGATTGCCAGAGTATACTCTATGCCTAATAAATTTGGAAGAGTTTACAGAGCTGCTGTCAGACCAAATCGAAATAATCCTCTCGCAGCTTTATTATATGTAGTTTCAAGAGATGCAAGTGGAAAGCTTTTGCAGAACTCTCCTGACAGTTTGAAGGAAAATTTAGCAACATATTTGAACGAGTTCAGAATGGTTTCAGATGCTATTGACATTATGGATAGTCCTATTTGTAATATTGGGATAAAATTTTCTGTAAGTATTGAAAGAAACTTTAGTCCTCAAGCTGTAATAGGACAAGTCATTCAAAACATTATAAGTTATATGCAAAATTCTGCTTTTCAGATTGATCAACCAATCAGTATCTCAGATATTGTTAATATAATAATTAATGTTGACGGTGTTATATCATTAATTGATTTACAGTTCAAGGAAAAAAGCGGGTTAGATTCTGTGACAGGTAATTCTTATTCACAATTTAATTATAGCGTTGCTAGCAACACAAGCAGAGGAATGATATTTCCTGCAGACGGGGGTATTTTTGAATTAAAATATCCAGAAGATGATGTAGTCGGAGAGGCAGTATAAAATGTATTTAGCGTTATCATCTAGTAAAGACACTTATATTACGAACAAAATTATCAATAATACTTTCAGAGCAACAGACGCAAATGCAGGATCAGCGGGTACAATTGATATATTTAAGTTGTATAGTGAAAATACTTTAGCAGGAGAAACAAATCCTATTGAGTTGTCAAGAGGTTTGATAAAATTTGATTTGAGTTTGTTGAGATCTTTAAAACAAACAAAAATTGACATTAACGATTCTAGCTTTAAATGTTTTTTAAATCTTCACGATGTCTACGGGGGCCAGACGACTCCTGCTAATTTTAAAATGATAGTTTTTCCTCTTGCAAAAAGCTTTGATGAAGGAACTGGTCGTGACATTGTTAATTTTGCTGATCTAGATTCAACAAATTATATAACAGCTTCGGTTGATTCCTTGCTAAATGTAACTGCATGGGATGAACCCGGAGCAAATGCTTCAGGATCTTTGGGAGACGCTAGTATTGATGTAATTGTTAGTGGAACGCTTGAAGGTCCAAATGGAAGTCAAACTGTTTCGCTTTCTCCTGAACAAACTTTTATTACAGGTAAAGAAGATTTAAAAGTTGACATAACAACAATTATATCAGGCGTTTTATCTAACCAAATTCCTGACAACGGATTTTGTATTGCTTACAGCGGTAGCTATGAAAAAGATAACAAGACTTATTTTGTTAAAAGATTTGCTTCTAGAAATTCTAATAATACTAGAATTAGACCTAAGCTGATTGTCAATTATAACGATAAAATTGAAGATTACCATCAAAATATGATTTTTGATGTTTCAGGTTCATTGTTTTTAAATAACTATCATTTTAGTCAGCCTGCTAACATCCTCTCTGGATCTGAAGCCACAGAAATTACTGGCGATGATTGCATGCACTTAATTTTAAAGTCCGGAAGTTTTACAAAAACAGTGTCAGCATCACAATACAAAACAGGCGACAATTACCAGACTGGAATATACTCAGCATCTTTTGCAATTTCACAATTTGAGTCTTTACTTAGAGAAGAGGTTAAGTCAGCAGGTTCAGCTTCGTTTACAGAAATTTGGTCATCTATAGATGAAACTGTCGGTTATTATACGGGAAGTCTTGTTGTTAACTCTGCACAGCGATCTGCTTTTGATAATCGATTAAGTAGAATATTAATATCTGTCGTAAATCAACAAGACGTCTATGAAAAAGATGACATACCTAGAATTCGAGTTTTTGCTGAAAATAGAGATAGAGAAATCACATACAAAAAATCACCTTTTGAAAAGACAAGTGAGATATTTGTAAAAATGTTCTACAGAGTAATCGACGCAGATTCAGGAGATGTTGTAATTCCTTTTGACACAGATACAGAAAATAACGCAACTGCTGTTTCTTTTGATAAGAATGGAATGTTTTTTGATTTTTATATGAACTCACTGTCTCCCGGAAGATCTTATTACTTTGATTTCAAGATCAAAGACAAGGGGTCAATTAAGATTATTAAAGATAATCCTTCAACATTTCTAATAGAAATAGGTAAAAAATGAGTGAAAGAAGCAGAAGAACTTTAAATAGAAATGTTTCTAGAATATTTCGATCCAAGTTTGATAGAACTGATAAATCACTTGCAGATTCAAACTTAGGCTCTGTAGGTCAGAGTTACACACTTAAAAATTTTGAAAATGGAATTTTTGATCAGAATATTTTAAAATATAAAACAAACGGTTTATTGACATCAACACAAGAATTAAATATAGACTTTTCAAAGTTTGAAAATCATACTTTTTTTGATTCAGCTGTTGCGAAAACAAATGTTTCTCTTAATAACATTATTAACAATTATCCTTTTGACGGAAGCCTAGAAGAAGTTGAAAGGTTTGAAAGTAACATGTCAGGATTTGAAAAATATATTTTTGATTCAATTCCTAAAAATAAAGGTTACTTGATTCTTTCAGGGACACAAACAGGTGAGAACGGTTCAAATGGACAATTTATAACAGTTTCAGATATAGCAGGTGTGGTTTTTCCTTCTTTTTCCAAAAATAAAACTGCTAAAGCTATTTTAGATCCGACAACTAGCTCTTTTTCTTTCGAAACTTATCTTAATCTTCCTACGATTGCAAATGACAACCAAGTTATTATTCAAAAAAAGACTTCTTTGTCAAGTCATATGAGCCTTGTTCTTTCAGAATCTTCTTCAACAGAAACATGTAATGTAATGTTTGGTTTGACACAGGGCACAAAGTATTTGATGGCTTCTGCTAGTTTAGAAAAGGGTTCTTTTAAGCATGTTGCTGTTACTTACGAAAGACAGTCGCAAACTTTAAAATCTTTAAGTCTTTTTATTGACGGTGAACTTGTCAATACTTCTTCCAAAGATGTTGACATAGATTCGATAACTTTTAATAATTCTGCTTTAATTATAGGCAGTGGGTCAGAAGTTAGAATAAATGATAGCGTTTTTACACCTCAGCAAACATTTTCTGGGTCAATTGATGAATTGAGATATTTTCATTCAGCTAGAAGTCAAAGCCAGATAAAAGAAAAGATTTTTAAAAATGTTTATCCTGACAATAAAAACATGTTGATTTTAAATTTTCGTTTCAACGAATCAGGAGATGCAACAGAAATACCAGATGCTGTTTTGGATTCTTCTGGTAACAGCCTTCATTCTCAAATTACAAATTACACATCAGCAATTCGTAACACAGGAAGTTACGGAGCTCCCCCACTTAAATTAGAAAGGTTTGATAGAAATCCTGTTCTTTATACATCTCATCCAACAATTGAAACATTGACAACAGACCTTTTAACATCAGGCAGTGAATATGATGATTTAAATCCTAACTTAATTACGAAGCTGGTACCTGTTCATTACTTTTTAGAAGGAAATAATTTAGAAGGGTTTAGCGAAGTATTTGGTAATTTAACATCAGGATTTTCATCAAACACAATTCCAGGTTCGAGTCAAATTCAAAGTGCACAATTATTAGTTACGTTTTTGCTTGTTTGGGCAAAGTTTTTTGACGAACTCAAGCTTTATATTGATAATTTTTCTTTAATTAACTTTGTTGATTACAACGATAAAGAAACAGTACCCGATATATTTTTAAAGAATTTAGCGCATCGTTTGGGAATTGAATTGCCTGACTTGTTTGCGTATGGGAATATAGCGCAGTTTTATGACGGTGATGATATTCTAAACAATAGTGAAAAAGCCAAACAAAATTTAAAGCAAATAAGAGACCAAGTGTGGAGAAGAATATTAAGTGTTACAACATCGCTTCAAAAAAAGAAAGGAACTTTACAATCAGTAAAAAGCATGTTAAGAGCTTCGGGCATCAATCCTGACGACTTTTTAGAAATAAGAGAGTATGGAGGGCCAACAAAAAGGACGTTGGCAAATGCAAGAGAATCGCAACAAAAAGTTATAAGATTAATAGATTTTTCAGGAAGTATTGGTAATACTGATCAGGCGACAGATAGTTTAGGTTATTACAGTCAAACTCCTCACATCATTTCTTCGTATTTGAGCAGCTCTCGAGTTGAAAAAGGTCTCCCGACTCCTGTTGGCTCTTTTGTAGCTAGTGAAGGACTTTTTCACGGCCAGTCAGATAATCGATCAGATGGATTATTAACATCTGGATCTTTTACTTACGAAGGAGTTTATCAATTCAAAAACAATGTAAAACATTTTGCTACACAAAGCCTGATGCGTCTTTTTGTTACTGGAACTTCATCACCTAGTTCACATCAAGGTTTGATCGGAAATCTTCTTTTGATATCATCAAGTAACTCTAGCACACCAACAGAGCTTAAGTTTGTAACAAGAGTTTCGACTGGGTCATCAAGCGAAAATGTTCATACTGTTTCTTTATACAGCGCTAGCTTTTTCGATGGCTCACCCTGGTACATTTCAGTTCAGAGAATCCCGGGAGGTTTCTCTGGGAATCAAAGCATTCGATCTTCAAGCTTTACTTTGAGAGCAGCTAAACAAAGTTTTGGCAAAATAGTTGAGCAGTATTTTACTTCTAGTTTTTTTCAAGAAGACAAAGCAGGCACATCTGGAAATATTATCCTTCAAAATGCCTCAGATGAATTTAATACTTCTGGTAGTTTTATTGTAATAGGATCACAGAGTATTCAAGAAACTTCTTCGAATTATTTCTTGAACGATAGCACGATATCTCCAAGTGATGCAAGAGAAACAAATTTCTCAGGAAGATTAGCTAGAATTAGATTTTGGTCCAAACCTTTAAGTAGTACAGAATGGAAAGAACATGTAAGAAACTTTACTTCTAAAGGTGTAGACGATGCTTACGTTAACTATAATTTTAACAAAACATCATCGGGTTCTTTTGAAAGATTAAGACTTGATGCAACTTTACATCAAAATACAACTGGGTCAGACTCTTCTGGAGAGATAAGAATTTTTGATTTTAGTCAGAATAATTTTCATTTTACTGGAAAAGGATTCGAGTCATCAAAGAAAGTAATTAAAGGTGATTATTATTCTCTTTCTAAACTATCATCTAGATTTGACAGCAATGTCTCAAGCCAAAAAGTTAGAGTTAGAGGTCTTCTCAATGAAGATAGAATAGATGAAAATCCGTATGCAAAAGTAGGTTATGCTTACGAGTTTCCTGTAACTGAAGAAGTAACTGATGATACTCGTTTTTCAATTGATTACAGTATTGTCAAGGGAATGAATGATGATATTATTTCTACTTTTTCTTCGTTAGACTTTTTTGATGATGCTTTAGGTCGACCAAATCTTATGTTCTCAAACTATTATCATGATCTGGATAAGCAAAGAGAAGTATACTTTAATAACTTGACTCAAAAAATGGATTTTAAAAAGTATTATAATCTTTTTAAGTGGTTTGACAATACTTTTTCAGATATTATATTAAGCATGTTACCAAGAAAAACTAGTTTCATGGGAATAAACTTTGTTGTTGAATCTCACGTTTTAGAAAGACATAAAATGAGATATTATTATGATGAAATTTATCTTAAGTCTGTTGAAAGAAATCCGGATCGAGGTAATTTACTTTTAAGTCAATTTGTTGGAAAGTTAAAAAAATATTAGGAAATAAAAATGACGCCGATAGAACCTTTTGTTGATAACCCTGCTGTCGATTTAGTAACAGCTGCTAGCTTTGAAGTAAGTGCTTCAGTTAGTGCTGCCTCAATTCAGCGAATTGGAGCTCCAAATAATTTAGATAACATTAATAATTTTCCGACTCTGGGAAATTTAGAATATGGTGTGAATAGAAGTTTTGGATCAGTTACAATCGCTAGCCCTCCCGATCCTGAGAACACTTCAATAGCAGACGAAGTCAATAGTAGAAGACAAGGCATCAGCGTTAAAACCATGAATCATTTTGATAAACTGATGGTTCCTCTGATGCGAACAGGAAGAAATTCTGTTAGTGAAAATGTCAATGTTAAAGGCAATAATTTGGTATCACACGAATCCGAAAGATTAAACTTTGGGCAAGGAAGACTTTTTGAGGCTTACACTAGAAACAACGAGGGAACATTCTATAACGATAGATATGGTGATAAGTTAATAGCACAAAACCTAATTGGATTAGACACGCTGAATACGGGTAGCGATGGTTTTATTGCATATCCAATAATACAAGATTTTAATAATTTTGTCAGTCCGGACGCAATGGACGGTGTGATTGAAGTTTTCCAAATCAGAGAATCAATAAGTTCAGAATTGACTGATGATTTTCTTACAAGAAAAATGTCTTGTGATATGATGATTAATGAGTACAATAAAAAAGGATCCGGATTTATAACTGACAAAGTTGAAGTTAAAGATTTTTCGAAAGAAAGAACTTACGATTTCTTTGAAGATGCTCAAGAGACATTTGGAGAAGCAGTTTTAGTTGCTTCAAAATCTTTTTCAGATCCAGGTAGAGACACCAGATCTTTGGGAATGATGGGTTTTGTTTCTTTGGGAGAAAATAAGCTAAGATTTTATGATGATAGTGTAAGCTATAAAGACGATAGTTATGAATTTATGAGTAATCCGGAAAATTTATTGTCGGGATCATTAAGAAATCAATCTGAAGTTGGAACTAGATTTAAATCTTCAACTTGCGGTTTATTATTTGGAGAAAGTAATATTTTGGGAACAGATTCGATTGCTTTTGGAGGTTATTTAAAATGAAGTTTAAAAAGTTAATAGGCAGTTTCCCACCTTTAAGCAACAATCGTTTGAGAAACTTTAGAGTAGTTAACCCAAAACCAAATGCACAAGGGTTACCTTCTCAAAAATTAATTGATGTTGAAGACAAAGACCTTAGATGTTATATTAGATTTGAAGAAACTCTTAAAGATCTAATTCCTGCAGGGATTTCAGGTTCAGCCACAACTAAAACATTAACATACAGAGCTTTACCATTAGGAAATACGGAAGGAGAAGTTGGAGTTCAAAGAATCGTATTTAATGATTATTCTGCAGCTAGATTTGATGATTCTGAAAGCAAGTATGCACTTTTGACTTTTGATTCCGCAGACAATGATATACATTTCCCGAGATTATCTGGGACTGAAGATCAAACTTTTACTTTTAGTTTTTTTTATAAAAATGACCCTAGTTTTGAATCCGGATCAGATTCGACAACTCAATACTTTTTTGCTAAGTCAACTGCAAATGCATCTTATGCAACGAATATAGAATATGAGTGTTATTTTGACAAGGGTACACCCGGTAGTTATAAGATATATTTAAGGCTGATTGGCCCCGGGGCGTTAGACCACATTCAGAATGCTTTTAGCGTACCTGATGATTTCGCAGTCAACAAATGGGAACATCTTACTTTTACTTATGACGGAGGGCAAGACGGAGCTGATATCAAGCTTTATATAAATGGAAAAGAAAATACAGATAGTACTCCCGGTTCAAATGGGACTTTTCTGGGAATGAAAAGATCAGCGACGCAGTTGATGATTGGTACAAAGTACGACACAGGAACAAGTAGTTACAGTAATCAGTTATGTGGTTACATGGCTGAATTTATGGTTTTTGCTTCTCATTTTGATGCGAATGAAGCATACGCTTTGTATAGTGCTGTTGCTAGAGATTATTATTTACCTCGAAGTGGTTATATAACAAATCCGACAAGAGTTATTTTAGGAGAAAGAGATTCAGCCACAGGATCTTACCCGACAGTTGCAAGAATGGGAGATGAAAGAAGAACAGGAGAGTATAATGTATTTTATGATGATACAAATACAATTGTGTTCGATTCTCCTTTTGCAACTGCAACTATTACATTTAATACTTTAGATGAAAATTTTTCTTACAGGCCAGAGTTAGGAACTGTCATAGGGATTACGGGAAGTAACAGTGCATCTAACTTTGAGATCATTAGTTCAAACCCCCTAGTTGGGCCTACTTTAACAGCTGGTAATGTAGGAGTAGAATTTCCATTTTATAATATTTCTGCAGAAACAAACACACAGGGTAATCAACAACTTTTAACAATTAGACGGGCGATGAACAAAGCTTTAGTTATCAACTTTTGTGACGCTGTTAATAATCAAAACTTGGGTTTGAAAGTTAAAAAAATTAGTGATAATTCTGTTAAATTAACTCAAACAAAACCGGGCGAAGCTTATAATACTCCAATTGTAATAGTTTTACCCGCAGGCTCCGATGTCGTTTCTGTCAGTCAAGAACAAGGGCAGTTATTGCAGATTCCTAACTTAGTGATTCCTGGGATTAACACACCAGTATCTTTTAGTGGAGGTAAGGATTATACTGTTAATTATCCAACAAAGTTACACAATCAGCATTCTGGTTATCAACAGTTAGGGGTTGCGACGCCCAATGTTTTAGCTGATATAAATACACACGGAGAATCAAAATCAGGAATATCTGACGTCCATATTACATTTACTCCTGGCGAAGATATGGGTGCATTTAGAGATTCATATTTTCCTGACTACAATACTGCGTTTATGAATCAAGGAATCGATCCTAACTTGTATCAGGGGTTTTCTTCTAAACTTAAAAATAAAACTGTAATTCAAGTGCCCGTCAGTACAGACTTAGAAACTGATCTAGGTTACAATAGCAGTTTAGGGAGTGCTACTCCTTCTTCTGACACGTCTGGCAAAGGTCAACAATTGATGGCTTATATGAATTTCTCAACCAAACGATGGGAAAGGATAGGTCACCCTTTTCATGTCAATAATGTGTCATCAGCAAATGCAACTGTTGAAAATTTAATTGCAAATGTTACCAGCAGTTGTATTGGTTTTGGACCGTTTCAATTAATTGCGACAGGCAGCGATAATACTTTAACAGATGCTACTTTATATGATTCTCAATACATGAGATCAATTGGGTCGAAAATAGATTCTTATGGTTTTCCTTTTTCTGCTCAATATCACGCCTCCGATGACAGAACAGTCAAAGCTTCTAGTATAGGGATAACCAAACCCTTTTTATTAGAAAAGATTACTTTTGACACGACTATTAAGATGAATACATTTCCTTACACACTTGCTTCCGGAGGAGCTAGAGGCCTTTTCAGCGCGGGAGTTTGTTATCCTAATGCAGGGAACGGATCTTATGTACAAAACGTACTGCAGACTAAAGTTATAATACCTACTTTTTTCATTTTAAGACAGAAAAAAGGTAATTTTTCAACTGAAGTTATTTTTGATGATGACGTCGGTTCAGTCGGTCACCTTACTCCCGTTAAATTTCAAAGTAATATTCCTAAAACTCAAATAATCAGTCCAGGAGCTCAACCCACTTATGTTGATACAACTAGAGAATTAATCACATTCGGTCAAGTTTGTTTAATATCTTCAGCTTCTCAAGCTGTAATAACAGCTGCAAGTTCTCCAAAGTCTTTGCCTTTTAGCACGAATGATATTTTAAATTCGGGTCTTTCGAAAGAATATAATGTAGTTTTAAATGACCAATCATTAGGCGCAGCTTATACTGGATCTATACACATGGAAATGACTGTTAAGATGGCTCAACAATACCCACGTGTGCATGGGTTCCACTTTAGAGAGACTGGAACAAAGTACAAGTCTACCTTGGGAAATCAAAGAAATTCCAGATCAGCAGGATTTTTAGAAGAGTCAAATCGAGCACTCTTTAACGGCTTCGGAGGTAAAGTAACTACTAGCTCATTACTTCTCCCGGCAGAAAGAATTCAAAGTGGTTCTGTACCCATTTCTTTACCTGCCAATCAGATTGATTTGACTTCTCCTTTTTTAATCATGCCTGAAGATAATTTGATCTTAGGTTGGCAGTATCCGGTGTTTGGAGATTCTCACGATGCAAATTTAGGGTCAGGAGATACAAAATGGGCTTATATGACAATTGGAGGAGGAAAATTAAATTTTTATGGATCACAAATTAGAGACGGTGTAGAATTTCACGACACGTTAAATCAGCCTTTAACTTCAGATGCTATTCATGAGTCGATTCATTATGACAATCCTGTTGTTGATCAGTTCGATATTGAAACTTCATATGAATATTCAGGATCTTACATAGCTCGAGCCAGAGGTGGAGACGATAATACTTCTTTCTTTTTTCTTCCTCGTTTAGGGATTAATACGCGAAGTAATTACTTTGGACACAATATCAGCTCTGTTGTTGAGCCTCACTTAAGTAGCAGTTTCAATCGATTTGTTACTATGACATCAAATGAGTCGTATTTAGATTCGTATCCACCAAACCCGCTTCTTATTTTAAATCAAATCGGAGCTAGTTCACCGATACAAGCTGGGAATCGATTTTACATATCTTACAGTGCTAAAGCTAATTTTGCAAGAGCAGGAGAAAGAGTGTGGAATAGAATATTTCCCTTTACATTTACTTTGGGAAGTGATTTTATTGAAGGCGCGAGTAATCTTCCTGTGCCTCGAGGATTAGATCTATCTAATTTTAGGACTGATTTTGAAGGATTTTCATCCGGACCCGTCGGAGAAACTTATTTTGCACCCTCACAGATTGGAAAATTTTCTTTGGATAATCCAGACTATCACAACTATTTGGCACTTTATGGTATCCATACGCAGAGCCCATCTGGGTCTGTTAAGTTAGTTGATCAACTTCAAAATCCCGAGCTCCCGGGTCAACTTAAATTCTTTTCTTCTACTAACTCTGGGATCAGAAAATTTGAAGTTCAAGGTTTTAAGTACGGATTAATCAACGCAGTTCCTCAAAAAACATGTGCAGTTTATAGAAGGGATAGGTATGGGCAGTTTAGAGACATGTTAGAACAGAGAAAATTTAGCGTGTTTAGAGAAACAGTAGCTGCTGAAAATGACTATAACAGCCCAGATTCAGTTTATCAAGAATTTCCTGTTCAAGTTTATTTTGTTGATGAAAATAATGATTCTTTCTTGGGAAGATATTATACAGACATTTCAAGTATTCAAGAAAAATTAGATTCTTCACCTAAATTTCAGAGTTCAAATATTAGTAATTACTGTACTTCGTCTTTACCTTATTTTGATGATGACACGCCCAGGAACAGAAATTATCCTGAAGAATTCGTGAGTTTTGAATAATGCCTACAATTTCTAGAAAGCGATTATTAGAAGAAACATTTGTCAATGTCATTGACAAAGCAGGTAAAAGAATTAAATCAGTTTTTGGAAAATCAATTCAAATTGGAGTTTCCGGAGATTCTGAGTTTAATCGATCAAGTTTGACAATAAATAATTATACTTTTCCGACAAGCGACGGTTCTAATACACAAGTAATCAAAACAGATGGCGCTGGAACTTTATACTGGGATAGCTTAAGTGATTCAGGTATAGCAGTTTACAAAGTCAATTCTTCTGGTACACAAATTACAGCTGCTGCAAACATCGGTGACCCCGGAACAGATGATTTTATAATCCCGTATGATACAGCTGTAATAGCGAATACTAATGTTGTTTCGAGTAATTCAAGTGGCACACTTACTTTGAATTCTACAGATAGCTCTGTTTTTAAAATAACAGTTTATACAATTGCAGCTAGGCAAGCTGCGTTTGGTGAAGGCAGCGACAAATTCAGGATGCAAATAGAGGCAAAAAAATCTTCAGGAGATGCAGGTTTTACTGAAATATATGACGGAACAAAACAAACAATTTCAAATACAGACACTTCAAGTTTTGAGTTTTTAAATTCAGTTACTTACCTTTCAACTACTGGAACTGACGCTCAAGTAAAAGTTTTAATGATAAGAGACTTAGGAAATACAGGACCCACTTACTTGCAGTCTGTCTCAGCTTCAGATTGCACGATAACGATAGAAAAGTTTTAAAAGAGATAATTAGTTTTATGGGAATTTTAGATAGCAAATCGAGAATAATGGACGTTGTCATAACAGAACAGGGTCGACGTCAAATTGCAAGTGGCAAAATGAGAGCTGAGTTCATTTCATTTACTGATGGATCTACCTTTTATGAATTTGATGTAAATGAAGGTCAAACTGACGCAGCTGACCGGATATACTTTGAAGTTATGGAAAGACCCGAAGATATGATTACATTTGAAACAGACGATTCGGGTAAATTGTTTGGTCCTACATTTTCTCCCAATGTTGCTGTTCAAGACGGACAAATTCTTCAAATATACACAGGCAGTAATCTTACTAATCGATCTCAGGTCGCGACCGGATCTAATTTTGCTTCTTTGTCAGCAACTTTACTCTCTTCTTCTTTAACAAATTTTAAGAACAATTATCTCATAAACACTAGAAGAGCTGATGACATCAGCAATCAATTTCAATTAGATACTAATTCAATTGAATTTAAAATAACTAATTTTCGGCCTTTTATGGGCGGACCTGATAATGAAAAAATTAATCTTGACGCCATTGAACCTTTCTTTTTAGATAAAAGACTTAGTCATTTAGATAATTTTAAGTTTTTACCGCCCGTCACAAAAAATGGTGATGCTTTTGGAAATTATTCAGATATTTCAGAAAGAAAGGTAACGACTTTTGATGAACTAATTCAAGAAGTTGGTTGGGAAAAAGATAATGAAGTTATTTACGATCGACCAAGAAATCCGTACACATTTTTAGGTTATAATGATGTTGATGATCCCCTACTTCAAAATGAAACGGGTCTTAAATTTCTGTCTAAAGAAAGACAAAAAATTAAGTTTCAAAATAGTTCAGCAGAAAATAATGTAATCATACAATTTTTTGAAACCGCAGAGGACAATTTAAGAAAGCTTGATATGATTGATTTTGGAGAATTTAGTTATTCAGAAGATTCTCTTAGACCCAACAAAAGAGTTTTCTTTGTTGGGAAAGTTTATGAAGACAATTATGGTGCGCATACTTTTGTTAACTTATTTACTGTGGTGATGGACTAATGTTTGTTGTTAATCAGACTTCTCCTAAAATATTTTTAGGATCTCAAATTGTAACGCAAGACGACTTAAGACTTACAGGATTCGATAGTCAAAATAGCACTGTTACTTACGCAATACCTCTGACAGTTGATCTTCGAAAAATTATTGAATCTAACATAGAAAAATTAAGAGTTAAAGTTTTAAATGACAGTCTAGACGAAATTAACAACGAAGTAAGTCAGATTGTTGTTAGTGTTAACATGCCTTTAGAAACTTCTATTTCTCATTTAGAAGAGTTAAAACTTTTAAACGTTGTTTCTAATAACAGACAATACGTTGCTTCAATACAAGAATTAGATTTTACTAAATTTATTGACAATACTAATATTGCAAATTTAGAAAATTTAAATGATCAGGAAGCTTTCGGAGAAAATAATGTAGTTGTTGTTGAACCAACCAACGCTTCTAATCAGTCAATTAACAATCCGACAGTATATGCAGTTAATTATGATTCTATTTTCACAAAAGGTGATTTAACCTTTAAGACAATTAACAATACATTAATCGATATCGGAGAAGACCCAGCAGTTCATTTATATAATACTAAGAAAATACAGAGTGTTTTTGAAAGCTTTTATTCGGGAGATTTTACTTCATCTAGTCCAGTTGCAGTTAAAAAAGTAAATGAAAAAACTTATTCTGAAGTTTTAAAGTCAAGTATAAGACTGAAAGCACTTGATGAAAAAAGTGAATCTCAAGATTCATTGTCGTCAGTTACACTTTCTGATGCTGTTAGAGTATATGAGTCAAATCAGTCTTCTAGATTTTTAAGAGCTTATTTTAACGTTAATATTCCTATGTCTTCTTTAAATGAGGGTAAATTCAATCTTTCATTTGAAGCAATTGATTTTTTAGGAATTATTCAAGATGCTTTTCAGGTTTCATTCGACCATTTGAGCTACATGGATGCAGCAAATTACTATTTGCCAAAAATTAAAATTAGTGTTGAAAATTTAGGAAACAATAAAGATAGAACAAGAATCACTATTAGAAATGACGGTGTTAATCCAGTTCAATTAATAGGGTTTTATAGAACTAACAATGAATACTCAAGTCAACCCTTAAATCGCTTTATGCCAGTAATTAAAGGAAATTTCAACGTAGGACCCAAATCTGAAATTTACATTGAAGATAATGATCACAACTTTGGCCAGGGAGTAACATCAACAAATGACACTAAAACAATTGGCTCAGTAAATTATCGTTTTCTTTGTAAAGTCAATGACAAAATACTGGCAAACATATACAGTGCTAAAAGAAAATCATCAATTGCTGAAATTAATAAAAACTGTAATTTATTTTGTTTTTCTAGAGACGAATCCATGAATGTAATCATTTCAGACATTCCACAAAGCGTGACAAGGATTGCTTTGCTCAAAAGAAAAATATACGATGGATTAGGCACAAAATTCGAAATTGATTTTCCGAATTATTACGATAGAGACTATAACATATACAGAGAAAATCGAAATAGTTTAACAGAGAATACAATCACTTCATCATCCGAAGATAGTTTTATTTACTCAGCAAATCTTGCAAGAAATTTTTTTATTAGTGATACGTCAAACGTGATATTGACTGACAGAAGTTACTCTAATACACGACATGGAGAAAAAATAGAATATAAAGTAAGAATGTTTTATCCGGATGGAACATACTTTGATTCTTTAAATACATGTGCAGAAATTAAGTTAGGCTTGAATGATTCCGTATCAATTGAAATGTCTTCTAATTATTTTCAAACAACTAATCAAGTTTTGTTAAATGCTCGGTTACGGTTAAAAAGTCAAAGTTTTCTGAAAACTGTTTTGACCGGTCTTAATATAAATGAGATTAATGTAACAAATAATACAGAAAATAATATCTTTTCTCAGCTGACACAATTGATAGGCAAAGTGGTTAAAGTAAGACTAGAAAGATTTGATATGATTTCTGGTGAAGTAAAAGAATTAGCAAGTCAGTTTGTTGATTTCACTACGGGAGACAATCAGGATGTTGAATTTGAAGACGTTGATATTGTAACAGGACGTCAGTATTATTATAAATTAACAACTTTTAGTAAAAATCGATCAGCTCTAATACAGGATGTCGTCAGATTATTGTCAACTTATTCTTCTAACTATACGCAAGAATCTAATTCACCCTTTCCAGCTTCTTTTTTTAACAATTTTGACCAGTATCAGCGATCTAGATCGAGAGTAGGAAATAAACATATATCAGAAAAAAAGAGATTGACGGGTACTATAACAGATGACTTTACACAAATTGTAGACGGTGAAAATCAAATCAATGAAAAGTTATCCAAAGACAGTATTGTTCGAGTTAATATTCCAAGCATTACTAATCTTTCACTCAAAGACAATAATGTAAGTCAAATTCCAACTTTGTCTGGTCAACCCATGAAAGTTAAAGTTAGTTTTAAGTTGGCTTTAAATCAAAATCAAAACATCAATGATATTGATTACATTGTTGTTTATACTATGAAAGGTGACTTGAAAGAATTAGCGGGTTCGGGTCACTACAGCACTGACCTTCCTGAGTTTTGTTTTCTTCATGAAATAAAAGATAATTTTCTCGGGTTGATCAATTACTACGTTTATGCAGTATATCTGGACGGTTCCAGATCTGAACCTTTTAAAGTAGGTGATATTATTGTCAGAAAGGTGAGTAACGCCGCAAGTAGTCAAAGCAATGTTTCACTTCCAAGCTCAATTCCAAACGAAGGATTACAAACAGAAAATGATTCTTCAAATTATGAAATGGAAATTTTAACCTAGAGAGAGCATATGTCTATAAACACTAACGACACATACGTCAATGTAGCAACACAAGCGATCAGAAATTCTCAAAGTGAACTTCCTGCTCTAGCTTCAAGTATTACCGGCTTTGCTTATAACACAGCATACTTAGACAATCTTTTTTTAAATAGAGAGATCAACTCTCCACTTCGACAAAATCTATCAAATTTAATCAAAGTCAATGTTAACAGGCCTGAAGTTGTTTCAATTTTTGATTTCATGCCTCTAGTTAAAGATGAAAATTCAGAAGACGCTCTTTTCAATTTGTCGTCAGATCAAGAGTTTTCTTTAGATTTGACATCAGCTAGCATACTTTTGGAAAAACAAATTATTTTAAGAAGACTATCTGATGCAAGCTTAAGTGACTATATCTATTCTTTTGGAGGAAGAGATTACTCTAAGTTACTTCTAAATGATGAATTTAAAAATACAGTTAGAGGAGCTATTAATGAATATCTTTCAGAAAAAGAGACCAGCCAAAATCAGACTGCGTTGATTGAAATATTTTCTTTTGAAAATACTCAAAACATTGCTTCTGAAGTGATTGATCAAGTCAAGGTAAAAATAGCTGACATTAGCTTGGATCAAGATGCTGAAAACACAGACAATATCACAGATCAAAATAATCTTCAAAATGAAAATAATTTCATCAAAAATATTCAGTCAACTTCAACGGATTTTAATCTATTGATTAACCAAAATTTAGATTCGCAGACTGCTGATCGAATGTTGGAGACTGTTATAGAATATTTTGTCAACGAAATAATGTTAGAAAGATTAATTACAGAAATCATTTCATTCAGTATATTTATTGAACAAAAGAAAGTTTTGCTTGACAACTTTTAAAAGAGCGTTATTATGGGTTTAAGTCAGTTAGGATTAAGTGTAAGTGAAGAAGCTGTTGGATTAGATTTTGGAAATGTTCCTTATGCTGTTCAAAATAATTCTAGAAAAATAAAAGAAATTCTGTCTTTTAGTGAAAATCAGATTAGTGAAAAAAACATATCTAATTCTAGAATTCTTTGCGTCGCAGTTCAAAAAATATTTTTTAGTTTATCGGGTATTAACTTAGTTTTCCCAGGAAGAAATACAGAATCAATGAGCACAGGAGAATTAGCATACTATATAGCTAATGCAGTTAGCCTGGAACGTTTTTTAGGTTTGATTCCTTCTTCTCAAAGTCTTCGCGGGATTTTCCCCAATGCAGTTACAGCTAATTCAAGCATTAGTTCTTTTATTTCTAAAAAGAAACAAGTTTCAGGTTTGATTTGTTCAGATGAAAAGGAAACGTACAACCCTTATACAGATCAAAGTGTAGGTCTTAGTTCTAGAAAATTTCTTAAGACGTGTCTGTCATTAATGTTTTTAGAAAAGAACTTTTTAAAAAATAAAAACTCTTTATCATTGGGTGGTTTGTCTACTAGCTATGACAGTTTTTTGAATTATTATTCTTCTTTTGGGTACGGAATGGAAGGTACTCCAGCAATTGAGTATATACTTTCAAGAGAAGCGACAGACTCAATTTTTAAACAAATGTTCGGAGCAGGATCTTCCCCCGATCCTGATTTGATAGACACAGATATTATGCCTGCTGAATCTTCTGAGAATTATTATGATTTTAGCTTTCCACAC
>Ga0208019_1000026_pt1 | contig 65010 bp, 70 predicted proteins | sample CB_VirMetaG_5_FD_184540 | JGI IMG/M metagenome (GOLD analysis project Ga0208019, IMG submission 184540) | Freshwater to marine saline gradient viral communities from Chesapeake Bay - CB_1508_1D Viral MetaG (SPAdes) (version 4) | ecosystem: Environmental > Aquatic > Marine > Coastal | place: USA... | reverse complement strand
TTATCGTGATTATTACTACTATGATAAACGAAAAAACATCCAGTGCGAATGGAAAAAGAGAGACCCACCAGATTGGTGGAGTAGAATGTTGGCACTTGATGAACTTACTGAACAAGCACAAGAATTAGATATGGGATATTAGGAGTTGATCTGGTAGTGCCTTGAGATGTCGGGCACCGGGGTATTTTTCTTTCCTTATAAGTCAGGAGCATAGCGACTGTGAAAATCAATCAACCTAACGGTATTAATGACTCCCTACAAGTCTTCCAAAATTTTGTAGGAACATACCATACACAAGCGGGGTGGGAAGAATATAATGACACAACCTACATTGAAGACATGCTGTACGGTTTAGCTATTTCCCTGAACCCAAAATATAAATTCGCAAATGGTTTTAGGGTCTTCAAGTACGACCTTATAAAATATCTGTCAGCACAAGACGACGTTATGACACTAGACACAGTGATCAAGGCTACCGTGTATGATGGACCTGAACAAATAACAGCACTGCAAGTCGGCAACCCTGTACGTATAATCAAAAAATCAGTCAAATATAACCCAAACATTAATAATGTTGGATATATTGGCATTATTGATGAGATACTTCCAAGTGGCTATAACATCCAATGTATAGAGCCGCATAATTCGTATGGTGCGGTAGACGCGGATGCTGTCGTCTATTACTATGATACGTATCTCCATGCTGGATATCCAGGACTTGTAAGATGAACGAAGAACTTCAAAACAAACTCATCGACTACCTCAACACGATTGAAGGCGGCATCGAGAAAGCCGTGGACTTCACAGCCGAACAGACACCGCAGGTTATTGAGGAGTTGATTCAGTATACGCTGGTGATCAGTTGTGTGAAGGCAGGCGTGGGTTGCCTTGTAATGACGGCAATACTGGGACTGTTTATTACCTCTTGCGTGAAACGCGAGCAATGGCACCCGCAGGACCCAGTGTTTCTTCCTGTCTGTGTGGGGGTGATAGGGGCTGGTCTGTTGCTACTCACTTTCTGTGCTACTCTCTCGCCCATCCAAGTCGCTCTGAAATGCTGGCTGGCTCCGAGAGTGTTCATTCTGGAATACATCTGCGATCTTGTGAATTAACTTGACACGCGGCTTGCCGCGTGGTAAGATAATAGAATACCCCGAAACCAGATATGGACTCCGATTTTCTTTACCACAACATCTTATTCTAATAGCCAATGAATGGGGTTTGTCAGATACAGAATTTAGAGAGGCGGTATATTCACACTTATGCAAAAAGAATACAGGCTATACAAATTCAACGGAAATCTAGTTTCTTATGATAACCGAGAAAGAAATATAGATGGATGGTACTCGGATTTTTCCAAAGCTATCAGCGACCTACAAAGAGCCTCTGGCTACGAAGGGGGGCAGTTTGTACTTGTAGACAAATCTCATAAAGATTACTCAGAAAACGGGTTTATAGCAGCTTTGTCTTCTGGTGGTAATTATGTTCAGTGTTCGCATCCAGACTATTACTAGGGATAAATATGAGTGATTACATAATCGACACTGGTAAAACCAGAACAGAACCAATTGATTATAGCTGGAGAAACCAACCCGGAGCGGGATGCCTCGGAGCTATTGATTGTAAAGAATGTGGATGTATCATGGCTGCTCAGGGTAGTCACTGTTTTTGTATGGGTATTTATACCTGTCCAAGATGCGGTTATGAGTCAAAAGGGTGGGTTCATAATATTCGTGGATTTAAGAATGGTAGCCCAATTTATGATGATCCCGTTGATATTGATTCAGCGACCTTTGAGAAAATCAAAACTGGATTTAAAGCTGTTGACTTTGCTCCAACAGGTGTTATGATAGACCTGCCAAGCGTATCACTAGCTCAATTAAAAGAGCTATCTCAAGAGGATAGAGCTAAAGTATTCCGACATTTTTGTCGAGGATGTAATCGCTACCTTGAAGATGGGAAGAGTTGTTACTGTGAAAAATATTGAGGTTAAACATGAAGGAATATAAATATATTGATGTTCCAAAATACCATGAAGGAAAAGTGGTTATGGAATCAAAGTTAGAAATCTGCCCTCTATATCATGATACAAAGACCGTCAGCACTCCACTACAAACCACTAAAATGATTCTTGATCCAGAATACAGAACTGAATGTCATAAATGTAAAGTTTGGTGGTATACTTATAGAACAGAATTTAGGAGTTGACAAATGACTAATTACATTGTAATGTGGGAAAGAGATGGCAACGAAGGTTTTGACTTTGTAAACGCAGAAGATGAAGACTCTGCTATTGAACTATGGCTCGAACATCAAAATGGTCATCATCCAGATGGTCGTTTATACAAGATGATTATTACTGAAACCAGCAATACCTACAAGGTTCCACTGGATACATATGGATATTATTATGGAGTTGATAAATGACTGACAAGTCAGAAAAAGAGCCAGACGGATATATTGACATTCCCCATTTAAATGCTAAAATACCCTTCTGGAATGTGCCGCCAGTAAGTCTAATGGATGTAAATCCTATCTTTATTTCAAAAGAAGATCGGGAAAAACTATTAAAGTCAAGGGCAGATATGTACGATCATTGGAATGACAGATATGTACGATCATTGGAATGAGTGGGGTGGAAAATGAGAGCGAGAGTAACTGACAGCATAAGCGAAGCAATTCAATGGTTCTGCGAAGACGAAATTGAAATTGGCGATCCTTTGTATGGAAACTACGACGACGATCCTATGATGGCCCGAAGTTTTAAAAACAGAAAACCGGGAGATAAATTATTGGGCGTCTCTACCGTATATGTGGTAAATATTGATTTAACAAAGCACCCAAGTCATGCCCGTTCAAATGTAGTAAATTTAGGAAATAAGATCAGAATCTTACAAGATGGTGAAATTGTTATCCATAGGAAATATGATAAAATACCCACAGGGCAACCAATGTACGTATCCAAAAAGGGTGAGATCACTTGGAGAAAACAATGTGAACATATAGGCTGGGCATCATCCAATCAAGATAAAGATGGGTTTTTGAAAGTTAGGATAAATATTAATGAGAAATATTAAATTTCGGGTTTGGCACAAAAAAGAAAACCGATGGCTTGATCCGTGGGCAGAGGAAGATCCTATTCTTTCTTTAAAGGACTACGGAAAAGGTTGCGAGGTATTTCTTTATGACAGAAAAAGTAAAGAACACAGTAATATCAACTGCCAAATGGATGATATAGTCATCCAGCAATATACCGGACTCAAAGATAAGAATGGTCGAGAGATTTACGAGGGAGATTATGTTCTATATCCACATAAATCTGGTCCATTCATCGTCGGACTTGAACTTTCGGAAGAAAAAACGAATTGGGTTCAGTGTGAAGTAAAATGGAAAACTGGTGGACTCGCTGCCTATTGGGGTCATAATGACTGCAATATTGTAACTTTTAATTTCAAACAATTTATTGTTGTCGGAAATATCTTTGAAGGGGTTGATAAATGAGTTCTGACGAACAAATCGAAAACGCAGTAGATCAAATAGGCAAATCATTTAGTTTGACCGTTACTGAGAGAATCAATACTCAGCCAGGGTTTAGAAGAGAAATTCTAAGGCAGGTTGTTGAATGTGTTGAATCTGATGATCTTTTAACTGCTAAAAAAATGCTTGACCAAGTTCTTGAAGCTGATGAAGGAGTTGATAAACGAATAATGTATGAAATTATACTTGGAAAAGACATCAGGCCCGGCGACACTATTATATACAATTCATCAAAAGCGTTAGTAACATCTGTTGCTATTGGCAATGGGGCTGGATCATTTGATTTTGGCACATACATCATTATTAAGGCGGTAAATCACAAAAACAATGATTACAGAATAGAATTTTGCACTTTTGAAAACTGTCCAGTAGTAAAGGAAATTAATGAGAGATATTAAATTTAGATTCTGGGATAAAAGAGTCAACAAATTTCGATATGATCTATTAATCTCTAACGCAAATCAGTATGAGGGATTAGAGTTAGATCACGTATTTCCAAATAAGGTATACGATATCTACAATGACTATGGTGGAATGTTTTCGTCTGGACTTGTAAAAGAAGATGTGTCTAATCATGTTGTCGTCCAACAATACACCGGCATTAAAGACAGAAACGGTAAAGAGATCTATGAGGGCGATATAGTTAAATGTGAGCCAGCTTGGTTTTATCAGTTTGAACATAGTGGAGAGATATATTTCTCAGAAGAACGTTCTGGCTTTTTTTATAAAAATGATGAGAAGAATATAAATTGGAATATAAATAATACTTTTGAGTGTGAAGTGATCGGGAATATACATGAGAAAGGGGTATCATAAAATTTATCCAAATTAGGGCAGACTGCATTTCCCACAAACTGCCAATCTGTCCACAATGCCAAGACACTAAGAATCTTACTGCTGATAATGTAATCAAGCTTACGGGTATCCCCAAACAATTAATTACTTGTCATACGTGTGACGTATGTTGGGACATGGTTTATGAATTTGATAAGGTTAATTAATGATTAAAATCATAGATCTTTTGAATATGGGTCAAGAATTCATCTTTTCCCAAACACATTTTCATACTGTTACAAGTAGTACAGCAAGGGACGCAGTTTTCTTCAGTATATCCTATATTATTATCTACCCTATCTAAACCATTAGACAATAGATGCCTTCTTTTTGATTCGTCTTTATGATAAGTTGAAGTGGTCCGAGAATTTTTAGCCCCACAATAATGACATGGTTTATCTATCTCCTTCAAAAAATAGGTCAAATCTAAATCAAAACTATGCCCTCTGTCTTTTGCACTGCTTTTATAGGCTCTAAAAATTTTATTCTGTAAAGTGTCTTCAGACTCTACAGAACATTTCATACATTGGTTTGATTTTCCCATTTTTAGGTTACCGCCAAGAACGTGTTGATGGTTACCACATTCGCATTGACACAAATGATACCAATTCCTATTTTTAGACGACTTACGAGAATATTCTCGAATCACAGTCCATTTTCCATACGTCTGTCCATTTTCTATGCCCGCCGTTTTTTCCTTAGCACCACATCCACACCCCTTGCTGTTTTTAATGTTGTACTCCTTCATAGCCTTCTTATTTCCACAATCACAGCGGCATAGATGATAATAGACCCCATTATTACGTTTTTTGACTCGTAATTCTAAAACTTCTAATTTTCCAATTTTATCGCCAACCTGCATAATTTACTCCTAGATAAGACATTCAGAACGTCACTACTTATCTATACACCAAAAAGTTAGAAAGATGCAATAAGTGAGAGTCATTATCGGATGCGAATTTTCGGGGGTGGTACGAGACGCATTTTCTTCTCGTGGTCACGATGCGTGGTCGTGTGACACAGAACCCACTTTAAGCCCTGGACAACATTATCAAGAAGATATATTTTCCGTACTAAATAGAACTAAAGGAACCTGGGATTTAGCCATATTTCATCCTCCGTGTACATATCTCTGCAACTCTTCAGTCCGATGGCTCTATAAAAAAGGAGTTAAGACAAATGGTAGAGACGAAACCCGATGGGAGAATATGAGAAAAGGCGGGGAGTTTTTTCAGAAATTAAGAGACTGCGGAATTCCCCGTATTGCTCTTGAAAATCCCGTCCCACACTCCTATGCTTTAGAATACATGGGTCCGTACTCTCAGATAATCCAACCTTGGCAATTCGGACACACAGAGAATAAGAAAACTGCCCTTTGGTTGTTTGGCCTTCCTCTTTTACGAGAAACCAACAATGTTAAGTATCTTATGAAAAATATGTTAAAAAAAGATACTGATAAAACACATTATATGAGTCCTGGTAAAGATAGGGGGAAAAGACGATCTATTTTTTTTAAGGGTATTGGTGAAGCAATGGCGGATCAGTGGGGCAGGACTAATGAATAGCTTACAGTTACGCGAACAGTTAGTCTTGCAGTTACACTCGCAGTTATACTGGCAGTTACTCTGGCAGTTGAACTCGCAGTTACACTCGCAGTTACACTCGCAGTTATACCGGCGGTTATACTCGCAGTTACACTCGCAGTTATACTCGCAGTTGGATAGAGATAGTGAATAGCTCGCACTTAAACTCGCAGTTTCACTCGCAGTTATACTCGCAGTTTCACTCGCAGTTAGACTTAAAGTTATACTTGCATTTAAGCTCGCAGTTACACTGGCAGTTACACTGGCAGTTATACTTGCAGCTAAACTCGCAGCTAAACTCGCAGTTGGAGAAAGGTAGTGAATAGTCGGCAGTTAGAATCGCATTTATACATTTATTTTCACTGGCAGTTATATCCGTCGTTATGCTTATGTTTAGACTCTGAATTAGACTGGCGGTTAAGATCTAAGTTATACTCCTATATGCCCTCTCAGTTACAATCGCAGTTACGCTTGCGATTGGAGAGATTATATGATTTAGACCTTCCTATTCAAGATAAATGAAAGTAACTTATGTCATCTATATATGAAATTGAGTATCTAGGTCGTGAAAATACTATAGATATTGAAATAGATTCAAAAGATCATATTTTTTACGCTAATGGAATACCTACATCTAATTCTCATGCAGTAAGTTATGCTTACATGGCCTATTGGTCAGCTTACTTAAAAGCAAACCATCCATTAAGCTTCTATCTCAACTGGCTGGTAAACGCTAAGGAGAAAATGGATTCTGACCGTGAGACATATGAATTAGTAGAAAGTGCTAAACTTGATAATATCCCGATAAGAATTCCATCTATTGAATATATGAATGAGACCTATTCGATTCAAAATAGTGCTATTTATTTTGGGGTTACCAATGTAAAGAATGTGGGGCAGAATGAATTCAGAAAAATGGATAGGCTGATAAAAGAACAAGGCCAGGAAGTGACGCAAAATTGGATGTCTATTCTAGTTCGTGTATTATCGAAAGTAAACAAGCGTTCGGTAAATAATCTAATTTCAGTTGGAATGTTTTCTAAATATAAGAAAAGTCGATCTGAAATGCTTCATGAATATTCTTGTATTAAAGAGTTAACAGCAAAAGAGTTAGAGAAGCTGACTGAGACATATGATTCTGAGTTATCATTAAAGCAAAACCTTCTAAAAATTAATCAACTAAAAAAGAATGGCGGTGCGATTTCAAGTGAGAAGAGACAAGTTGTATTTAATAGTATCATTGATAGGTTAGATAATCCTGGGCGAGATTTAAAAGATACACCATTAACAATCTGTTTAGCTGAAGAAAATCTTTTAGGCGTACCTCTTACATATTCAAAGACAGACGCATGTCGTGATGCGTCCAGTGCCAACGCTCGCTGTAAAGATATTGCGGATGGCAAATTAGGACGCAGCATATTGGCTGTAGAAATAGTAAAATATAATGAGCATAAAACAAAAAATGAAACTTTAATGGCTTTTCTCACAGTAAGGGACGAATCTATGGAATTAGAGAATGTTGTTGTTTTCCCTGACATTTATGAAGAATACGGGGATATAATCTATGAAGCGGCCACTGTACTCCTGTTTGGCGAAAAGGCTAAAGATAGAGATTCCTTTATTGTGAGTGAGATTATTCAAATATGAGCGAAACATTTGCGGAATACTTAGAAGTTGGACTGTTAAAAGAATCAGATTGTTATAAAAAAATTCTTTTAGATGGCTGTATAGTGAAAAAAGGGGATGCAGAGATTAGTGATCTACGTTTTTTTATGAAAAAATATAGAAATGAGACATCTCCGAAACTTCAAGTATATAAGTCCAATTTGAATGGAAAGGAATTCATTAAGGACTTTTATAACTTCGATGAAGCTATTAATTGCTTTCGGAGCCTGATAAAGGGGGTGGTTGCATGAACGTTTGTACTTTTATTGGGAAAATTACTGATCCTTTATCCTTAGAAGAGGAACAGAATACTCAAGTTTTAAGATTTAAGATGATGGTTGAGCAGACAAGAAATATTCGAGGTGGTCGAAAAATAACTGATAAAAACATATTATCTTTTGAGGCTTGGGACTCTGGAGCTAAAACAATATTTGATAATTGTCACATAGGTGATGAACTTGTAGTAGAGACTACTGCTAGGAGTAATGCGGGAAAAATAATTTTTCGTATTAATCAATTCAGGGCTATTAATAAAGGTCAGACTGTATGATAAAATCAGAAGAAGACCTGATAAAAGAAAATTACGGACTTGCCATATCTTTAGCTAAAAAGTTCTACAAAAAGAATAGCCTTTATTCTTTTGAAGATTTAGTTCAAATTGGTTTAATAGCTATGGTAAAAGCTCACAGACAATATAATTCTGACAAAAGCGTCTTTTCAACTTTTGCTACATATTGCATAAGAAACGATTTGATAAAGTTTGTTAAGAGAAATAGGAATGATTTAAATGTAGATCTTGTTAATTCTCCTATTGAAGAAAAATTTGATTTAGATGAAATTACTCCTGCTAACTTAACAGTTTTAGAAGCAGGAGTTTTTTATTATAAAAAGTCTGGTTATAAGGATGTAGAGATCCGTAGGATTCTAGACTTAACGCCTAATGATTTCAAAAATATCACAAAATCCTGCTTTAAGAAAATAGTTAGAGCCAATGCGTAGAAAAAGAATTTTATTTGTCTCCGAAGCTAGTTACTTAAATACTGGCTATGCTACATATAGTCGAGAAGTTATATCAAGGTTGCAAGCAACTGGAAAATATGACATTGCAGAATTTTCTATTTATGGTACTGAGGATCATAAAGAGAGGAGTTCTATCCCCTGGAAGAACTACCCGAATATGCCAAATGGTAGTTCACAGGAACAGCAAGAAGCTTATAAGAGCGATGGAGCTAATCAGTTCGGAAAATGGCGTTTCGAAAGAGTTTGTATAGATTTCAAACCTGATCATATTTGTTCAATAAGAGATTGGTGGATGGATTCTTATATTCAGCATTCACCTTTAAGAAAGTACTTTAACTGGATCTATATGCCTACTGTAGATGCCAGCCCTCAAAATGAAGAATGGATTGATACATTTTCTAGTGCTGACACTGTTCTAACATATTCTGATTGGGCTGTAGATGTTCTAAAAAATGCAAATCCTAATATGAACGTTAAACGTTCCGCCACACCATCTGCTTCTGAAGAATTCAAACCAGTGCTCGATAAGAATGCCCATAAAGTCAAAATGGGTATTAACCCGGATTGGAAAATTATTGGCACAGTCATGAGGAATCAACGTCGGAAATTATTCCCCGAATTATTTGAAGCTTTCGGTAAGTACTTAAAAGAGACAGGTGAAAAAAATACCTATCTTTACTGCCATACTTCTTACCCTGATAATGGTTGGGATATTCCTAAGTACCTAATTGATAGTGAGATTATATCAAGGGTATTATTTACGTATGTTTGTGGAAATTGTAATAATGTGTCGTATAGTCATTTTGCAGATACGGTCCAGCCTTGTCCTACTTGTGGACAGTTCTCATCTAAATTAAGTAGCGTATCTTCTGGTGTTAGCAGAAGTGTATTATCTGATATTTACAATATCTTTGATGTTTATATCCAGCCAGCATCATCTGAAGGATTTGGTATTCCCGTCGTAGAGGCAGCAGCCTGCGGAATTCCAGTCATGGGAACAGACTATTCGGCAATGGAGACCGAGATCAGAAAACTTAATGGACATCCTATCAAAGTTAGATCTAAACATTTAGAAATGGAGACGGGATGTGATAGGGCTTTACTTGACTTAGATCATACTGTAGAAATATGGAAAGAGCTATTAAATAAGCCTCAGTCTCTACGTATTCAAGATAGCTTAAAAACTAGGGAATCTTTCGAGAAGCACTATGGCTGGGACAAAACGGCAAAAGTCTGGGAAGAAGAAATAGACCTTTTAGATTTCTCTGACTGGACAGTAGAACCTATGATGGCGAATCCTACCGCTTTGCCTAATAAAGAAATGAATAATAAGGACTTTCTTGATTTTTTGATTAATGTGACTCTGAACGAACCATCATTAGTAAATACATACGCTTTTAATAAACTTCTTAGAGATTTGAACTTTGGTATGTTCCGTAATAATCCGGGCGGATTTTTCTATGGTGAACTTTCTATTTTTAATAGAGAAGAGTATAGACCTTTAAGTCGTGATCAAATTGTGGGGATGTTTACTGAAAAGGCCAAAAATAAAAATTTTTGGGAACAAGCCCGTTTAGGATTAATAAATTTAAAAACAGAAAGTTGGCTATGAAAAGTTTTGGGATGTCTTGTAATGGCTGCTCTTTTGAAAATGGGACAGATTGTTCTATTGGAATTCTAGATAATATAAAGTTAGAATCAAATATTTGTCAAATAGTTGACGGTCATTATCAATTTGACAGAATTTGCCCTCATAAAAACAGTGAGAATCTAACTAAAGAGCAGTCTCTAGAAAAGAATAAGCTCCCCATTTCATTCATTATACTGGATAATGATCTAGAAAAGACAGAAGGCATTATTAATAACGTCCTCTCTTTTACAAAAGGAGAGAAGGTTTACAGTATTTGCGTCGTGACATTAGATAACTTTCAAAAATTGAAAGTTTTTTCTGACAAATATCATAATTTTTATGTATTAAGAAGTTTTAGCGAAAATAGAGAAGAACAGATTAGGGATGCATTTCTAAAAGTAAAAAATGGATACTCAATTATTTTAGGTTCTAATGAGAATGTAGAACAGAAACATCTAGAGTCTATTAATTGTTTTGTAAACGAAAAAATGAAAAGACTTGGACTAATTTTAGATTCTCCTATGGTCATTAATAACTCATTATTTCAATACCTCAAAGGAGATAAGGTTGTATCTTATCAAGAAAAGTTATCTCAAATGTGCGAAGAACAAAAAACAGTAAAAATGGTTCATAGCTGGGAGGATGTTAATGAAGCTGTCGGTATCTAAAGAGTTGTCAGAAGATGAAGACGTAGACGAACTACTTAACATTCTAAATCCTAAAAAATCGGATGAAGTATTTATTAGTTTATTTGATACTTCTCTAGGTAATAAATTTGCTGAAAAAGGTGTGATAAATGTAGGATTTGAAGATAGGTTAAATGTAAAAAGTTTAGCTATCCAAGAGGCTATAAATAATCAATGTCATGCGTTTTTGTTTATCCCAAAAAATTGCGTTCCTATTCAAGGTATGGTAAATGCTTTGGTAGAACCAATGGATAAAGACGACAATGTATCTGTTACTTACAGCGATTTCTGTGTTGATGGTGTAGTCATGATACAAAGTATGCCTATTTGCTTTTGTAGAAGATTAGAACCTAATATAGATGATCTATATGATATTTCAAAAACAAAAGGGATTATTAAGTATATACCAATAAGTTTGTATAATGTCAAACGATAAGAATATTAGGTTTATAAAAAAAATAAAAGACAGCAATCCATTAAATACTTTTATTCTACTTAATGCAGGTTGTGGACGTAGAACTAAAAATTATGGAAATAAATGTCTAATGAATTATCGTGGGAAAAGAATAATTGATTCCCAAATAGATACTATTAATAAAGTATATGGAGATAAAGTAGATATTATTAATGTCACTGGATATCTATCAGACAAAGTTATCAATGAAACAAGGAATATAAGGTCTGTTGAAAACTTAAGATACGATTCTACAAATATTGTAGAAAGCATGAGAGTTGGTTTAAATGCCTCACTAGAAGGTAATGTATTTTTTATACATGGAGATATAGTATTTTCACCTTCTTTTATCAAACCTATAGATTACATTAAAATTTCTGTGCCTATAGATAATAAGAATAAAATCAATAAAGACGAAGTCGGAGTAGCAATTCAGCAAGGAAAAGTCTGTAATTTCTCTTACGGGCTTAACGATAAGTGGTGCCAAATAGTATTTTTCCCTAATAATTTTTTCTATGAATTAAGATCAATACTAAGCTCTGTAGACAAAAATCTTACTACTTTTGAGTTTCTAAATTATTTAATAAATAGAGGATCTGATATAGTGCCTTTTACGACAATTAGAGGTAATATAAAAGAAATAGATTCAATGAAAGACACTAAATGAAATTTAATATAGTATCTCAAAATCAAAGATTCATACAGTTCTGTAAATATCTAAAAGAAGATGGACATCAAGTCGCCATAGTAAATGGAGAATTTTCCGAATGTGACGTTATGATATATGATACGCATTTTAAACAGCAATTAGCTGGAGTAAGAGACTGTCTTCGTATTGAATTAACAGATACTCAAAAAGGTGAAGATTTTTGTCTATCATTTAATCAGGTTCCTGGTGCCTATCAAATACAAGATAGTTGTCTTTTACTAGGACAAGGACAAAAATTAAAAGAACTTGTTTGCGATATTGTTGCTGTTGATCAAGATTTGAATAAAGTCAAATATATCGACAGATATATGAATATGAATTACAAGGTAAGATTCTTTGGCAATCAGTCAATAAATACATATAACTATTGTGGAGTAATTAGAGGTAAGCAAATTTCTAATGCCTATGCTTCTGCAAAAGTTAGTATATGTTTAAATAAACAGTCTGTTTTAATGGCGTTGGAGTCAGGTGGAAATGTTATCACAGATTCTGACTATGGATTAGGATTACTTTCTGAGCAGGTTTTCTACGATGAAGAAGACTTTTACGAGAAGGTAGATGCTGTATTAAATGGAAATTATCAAGATGCAACTGAACTAAGAAATAGGCTATTAAAAGATAGAAGCCCATTTAGTATATGGGCCGACATCTTTAAGCAAATAGGGCTAGAGCAGGCATCACAAAGAATAGGCAAAAAAGGTGAGTCGGTACTCAATGCTCTATATTTCAAATAAGGGAAATATCTCTGGAAGAGATCCTAAAAAAGAAAATACCGTAGAGTACTTACTTCAAGCAGTACAGGATGGATACTGTATTAAAACTGACTTATGGGTTATCAAAGGTAGGCTTGTTACAGGAAACGATTTTCCCGCCAATGGTATTATACTTGATAGATTCGAAAAAGACAAATTGTTGATTCAGGCTAGGAATCTTCCTGCCCTTCTGTTTTTACTAGAAAACGGATATCATTGCTTCTGGAGAGAGTCAGATGATATCGTCTTAACTAATAAGAATTTTGTACTGTCTTTTAATAATTCCCTTATACCTAAATGTATAGTAATGAATCCAGAAAAGAATATTATTTCTGACTGGAGTAATTATTTAGGTCTTTGCAGTGATTTTATTTCAGGATATGTACAATGAAAATAGGTGTTTTGTTTGATGATTTTTTAAAGAGTGATAAAAATTATTACATAATGAAAGCTATGAATGAATATGTAGCAGTAGAAACAGACAATGTATGTGCTTTTGTTTGTAACATGAGTAATAAAATTATACCATCACTTTTTGGATATATGGGGATCAGTGATATTTCTCATTTTGAGAACGGGGTTTTAGTAGCCACGACTTTAAATACAGCGGATGCCTTGAATAAGTCTTCTTCTAATTCGAAGAAAGTGTTCTATTTATGGAACTTTGAGTGGGTTGATAAGACTTTTAATTTTTACGGGGTTCAAAAAATCCTAAACAATAAAGACTTACATATAGTAGTAAGATCTCAATTACAAGCAGACATTTTGAAAAATAACTTTAATATTGAGGTGGATGCAATACAAGAAGATTTTAATCTGGAGAAGTTAAATGAACTTTGCAATTGAACATGAACAAATTATTCGTAGTATGTATAAAAAAGGATGCAGTAGTTATGAGATTGCTGAACATCTAAATACTTATTCTACGAAAATTTTAAGGGCTTTAAAGTATCTTGACATTGAGGCTCGTGACTATGAGACGGCACAGAAAATTGCTATTAAAAAAGGAAGGAGTAAAGTCCCCATAGAAAAAGGAGCGACTCTTACTGAGGCACACAAGATCGCCGTTTCTGAGGGCAGGGCTAAGGCGTGGTCTGAAGTATCGGATGAAGAACGTGCGAGACTGTCAGAGATCAGCAAGGCCCAATGGGCAGCAATGAGTGAAGAAGAGAAGCAAAATCTCCGCTCATTAGCCGCCGCTGCCGTCCGCGAAGCGGCTGTAGATGGCAGCAAAACTGAAAGATACCTCAGAAAAACCTTGACAGAAGCGGGTTGGTCTGTTAGATTTCACGAGAAAAATTTACTTCCTGGACAAACCTTGGAAATCGATCTTTTTGTGGCTGACTTGAAGACAGCGATTGAAATTGACGGACCTTCTCACTTTTTACCAATTTGGGGGGAGCAAAAATTACAAAAGCACCAGAAAGCTGACAATAGAAAAGCAGGTCTTTTGATGTCAGCCGGATATGTATTAATTAGAGTTAAACAGATGACGAAAACACTCTCCCAGCACAAACTTAGATTAGTGTCTGAGAGAGTATTGGAGGAACTTCAAAAAGTTCACCAGAAATTTCCCGACCCCGCAAATAGACTTATAGAAATCGAGGTTTGATTTTGGCTAAAGCAAGTATAGGATTTAGTATTGATAATACTATCGAAAAAGAGATGAAATCATCACTAGAAAGCTTTATAGCTTCTGTTGAAGATAACGATACGTATTCTTTTGATGATCTAAGTAATAAAGATAAAAAGGCCGCATATTTGTCTACTCATTGGGACGCTTTTGTTATGTCCCAATTTGATGAATCAGAATTGACTGATGGATATCCAAGAGTAAATGGGCTACGACGTGTAGCTGAATTACTTCTAGGTGATATTATTAAGAGTTGTCCGACTGAAGTTTATCCTGTGGCTCAACGCGATGAGACTCAGCGTTCTACCGTTGTGCATTCTATTACTTTCTTATGGTTTGATAAAACGGAGAGGACTTATGCTGAAGTAGCTGATTGTTATTCCGGTAATCAAGATCCTGACTTTTTGGTTTATTCTCCATCTACAGCTTCGACCAGAGCAGAAGCCAGAGCACTTAGAAAAGCTTTAAAACTTAAGAAGTGTTCTTTTGAAGAAATCAGCCATGTAGAGAATAATCATAGAACATTAGAGAAAAAGAATAAAGCTGGGAGTGGTGCTTCTAGACCTGATCCTATTTCTTCTTCTCAAATAAGGTTTTTAGACAAAAGATGTAAAGATCTTGATGTGGATGTAATGAAACTAATTAATCAAGGGCAGGGGAGATTCGATGCTATAGAAAATATGACAAAAGTTGAAGCTAAGGAATTGATTGATTTCTTAGCTAAAGTTTCTGCTGGAAAAGAAGAAATAGACAGTTTTATTAAAGGTTATAACCCAAATTGGAGAGATTAATATGCACGTAGTTTTTACAGTAAACCCAAAAGATAGTCACATTGAAACTTTTCAGGCTTTAGCGGCGGCAGATGAAATTTTTACAAATGAAGTCTGCGGAAAATGTGGACATGAGCATACTACGTATGTAGTTCGTGAAGTAAACGGAGATAAGTATTATGAAAAGCAATGTCTAAATCCAAAATGTCGGGCTAAAAAGCCTTTCAGCCTTCATAAACAGGGGAATACAATGTATTTCCAGAAAAAGAAGAAGGATGCAGAGGGAAAACTTACGGATGAGTATTGGGGCAATAACGGATGGCGTGTTTGGAATAAAGATACAGGCCAGGAAGAATAAGTAAAGTTTAAACCCCGCAGGTTAATGTATAGCAAGTTAGTCTTAAGACTAATATAATCCGTTGCCGTATTGCTAGTCATATGAGTCATATGATTCTGTATAAAAGGGGTTTTTAAAAGAAAAAGGTGTAATAAGTTTAAGATTTTGGCAATTAGGTGGATGGTCTTGTAGCATAACTGGATAATGCAGTGGTTTTCTACACCACCGATTGGGAGTTCGAATCTCTCCAGGACTACTAAGTTGGCAACTGGCTGTTAAATAGTTGTCGGGATCGGACACCTTATGGTGGTGATAACCTGAGCGGTAACCCCGAAAGCGTTACGCTGGATTCGTAACCAGCACTTTAAAGGCGATTAGTTTAATGGTAGAACGGTGGTTTTACATACCACAAGAGAAGGTTCGATTCCTTCATTGCCTACTGGTTGCCAGACCTTAAAACTGGATAAGCATGTAGAAGTTATTAAATTAGCAAAACAGGACGCGGGGGGCAGAACCCCGCTACCTCCACCAAAAGCACACTCTTTAAGGTCTTGGTCGTTACCAGCCTGGCAAAAACGGCGACAGAGTGTGTTTCTGGCGGGGGTAAAATAGAATCGACTGGTTGTATAAGTTAATAGCTGCATGTACTGGTTTGTCGAACGGCCAGTTAAAAAATCGACTAAATAATAATTGCAACTCGTAATTATGCGTTGTCTGCGTAAGCAGGCGGGGGTTCGCCAGCACCTTCTTACCCAAGCTGGCATTTTTCTCTAAAAAAAGGAAGAATAATGAAAACATTCGCTAACGTCTTCTAGTGCAATTCCGCACTTAGGAGATAAAGATGTACCATTTTTTAAGATTTCCAAAGACGACCCAGGAAAAAAGAGCAAACGGTAAAAGGTGTTCCAACAATAAGAAATATAGGGTGAGAGCCAAAAGAAGTTCCCGCCAATTACCAGATGCTTATGATGATCTATTCCGTCATCGAGACAAGTGTTGGAAAAATACAAGAAAGACTCAGTATAAATGAATATTGCTATTTCTGATACTCTTCATAGCTTACTATGTCGTAGAATAGATGAAGAAGACTATATGAGGCGATACAAAACATTTTTTGGGGAATTACCTAATTCATGTCCTTATACTATCACATTGTTATTGTTTGAAGACTTTCTTAAAAGGGGATATCATGCGTAATTTATTACTGTGCTTTTACTACTATTCCCAGACTACCCACTAATGGACTTAGGATAAATAAATGCACCCAGACGAATATCAAACAATAATGGATTATGAAGACAGAATTGCAGCACTTGACTACAAACTCAACCAAAAGAGAGATGTGGTAGAAAGAACTTGGGGTCACTATAAAGTACTACATAAAGGTGATGGGTATACTGTTAAAGAACTAACTATTTTGCCCGGAAAATCACTGTCGGACCAGAGACATTTTAAGCGGGACGAGCACTGGCTAGTGATTAAAGGCACCTTAATGGTTGAATTACAACACGAAAAACATTTTGGCGGAAAGCGTTATACAGTTTTATTAACTGACGAAAGTTTAGATCAGACTAGAGATTTATCTTATTACATCATCCCAAAAGAAACTTGGCACCGACCCCACAACGAAGGAACTGAGCCAGTAGTTGTTGTTGAAACGTGGCTTGGAAATAGCTCTGAAGATGATATAGAGAGGCGTAATGTTTGAATTTGATAGACTTATGGAAGGACAGGGACATCTAACAGACAAGGTAAAATGTCCTCAGTGTCAGCATGAATATTTTTCAGTAATTATCCGCACTGATATGTCGGGCTTTTTTGCTGCATGTAAAAACTGTTCATATACTACCGCTGGAATTGGTGGGTTACAAGGTATGTTAGAAGACAGACTAAGAGCGGTAATAAAAGTGGATATGGGGAGACGAAACGTCTAATTTTAGAAACTTTTAAACAGAAAGCATAAATATGTTACGTAGAACATTTCTTAAATCAGTAGCTCTTGGTGCAGGAGCGACATATTGCACCCCATCAATGGCGGCAAAACCAGATAATGAAAAGTCCGTTATCTCTATCCATCTTCAGGGCGGAATTTCTGCCATTGATTTCATTAATCCTATTCCAGATGCACCACCCGAATTCAGATCTTCTAGAGGGTCTGTTGACGCCGGTGGTTTTTTATTGGGTGGTGACTTTAAACAAATGGCAACGCTGGGCGACAACATGACTATTGTTCGTTCAATGAAATTTAAAGACGCTAACCATCAAACCGCAACAATGGCTCACATGACCTCTCATTTTCACGTTCCTAACGCTGGACAACGTGAACCCAGCTTCGGGTCTCTTATAGCTAGAGAATATCTGCCAAATAGCCCAAAGTCAGGTATTCCACACTATGTAAAGCTAAGAAACATTGATGGTGATGATGCTGCCTGGCTAGGTATCCGCTATAATGGATATGACGCCGATGACGAGGGCGTTAAAAATATGAGTCTTCATAACGGAGTAGACTCGAAACGATTTGATACTCGCCTAAAAATGATGTCAATCATAGATGACACAGCTAATCTCCCCGGACTGGGCACTGACTGGACAGATTTAAAAAATATGGCTGTCAACATTATTAGGGGAGATGCAGCCGAAGCTTTCGACCTAAGTCAAGAGCCTAACTCAATTTACGGCAATTCTCGATTTGGTAAAGATCTTCTTCTTGCTAGACGATTGGTTGAGCGTGGCACTAAGTATGTTAGCTTGAATAGTAATGCGGGCTGGGATAATCACAGCAATATAGATGCCGCATTTGCTCAAAACGCTCCCGGATTAGATAATGGTATCTCCACACTTATCACGGATCTTAAACAAAGAGGATTGTTAGACAATACATTGGTAATTCTCTGGAGCGAATTTTCTCGGACAAAAATCAATATGAATGGCGGAAGAGACCATAATCCAAACACTAACACTCTTGTGTTATTTGGGAAGCATGGTAAAGGTGTGATTGGACAGACTGATGATCATGGGTTGGTCAGTATGGGGGACACCTATTCACCATCGGACCTAGCATGGACTATTGGTGACCATATGGGGCTTGACAAACGCTTGACAATCAAGGATAATAGCGATAGACCACGTCACGTTTTTAAAGATGACGCTAGAAACATACTTTCTTAAAGTGATCTGAGCTATTCCGTATGGACACCTAGTGCTATAAAAACATACAGGCAATGTGTGGCTGAAGTACTAAAAAATGTTGGATGTGAGGGTATATGACAAACGGCCATAAAGAAATAGAACCGCCATTTAAACCCGGAACTCAAGTAAAATGTATAAAAGAATCTACAGATGTATGGGTGGATGGAAAAGATATGTTCAATAGTGAATGTATAAAAGATGAAATTTATGATGTAGAATATTGTATTTTTAGTCCTATTGGATGGCTGATCGCGACACCCCCACCGCATAAAAGTGCTTGTGAAGAATTTTATAAAGCTGAAGATTTTACATCAAACTATTAACATAAGACATTGGATAATTTATGGCTTATAAAAAAGAAAGGACATATGAGTTTCATACCATTTTTTGGAATTTTTTTTGAATGCCGTAAATATCCGAACATTATAAAGAATAATACACTATACTTGTGGTATAGTCTTTACCACATTGTCTCGACGGCAATAATCATAACTATAGTTTTAAGGATCTCCAATGCTTAGACGAACTTTTCTACACACAGCCGCTTCCGCTTTTGCCGCAGCAACAGTAATGTTTGGTAGTGGAGTAAAGTTCCACAGATCAACACTGGAAACTAAGATTGTAAATTGGTATGATTTTCTAAAATTTACACCAAAACACACAAAAGACAATGAGACTTTCATTGTTCCTTTAATGTACCGTTCTGAAGAAGATTTTGAAGAACTTATTATTAGTATGCATGAGGTCGCTAAAAAGCAATACCCGGAGACTAAAGAATTCTGGACTTACACTATTCTTAATAGTGATGGACGTGTTGGATTTATTACCAGTAATTTAGAGCTAACAGAGATGATTTTGCATGAACAAAAATAATGAGTTATAGTTAGATAAGCAACAGACAAAATAGAATAAGCCACTTTCCTACTGGACATTTCGCAGATTTCCAAGCGGATTTACTTTTTAGATAGCAGCCACATTTTCCGCACCTATCCTGTTCTGGGATATAGAATTCACATCCTTTACAGATATCTAACCTCTGTTGTTGAAGCTCATCTTTAGCTTGAGCCATTCCCGTCTTCACATGATCTTTGGCGGCACTAGCCAAGTTTTTTGCCATTTCTATTTTAGAAGGCAGAGATTGTTTATTTCGGCATTCGCCAGAGCATCCATTCTGATTACAAAACATACATTTCTTTACTTCTATAATTTGAGACTGTTCTACTTCTTTTTCTGTCTTTACTTGTTTTTGATAACAATCAATAAAGTTTTGTCTAGGGTCGAGACCCTCTAAAAGGCACTTATATCCGGTCTCTTTTTCTTCCATTTTAAATGCTTTCTGTAATATTTTTAATTATCAATAACACTTTAAGTCTGATTAGGTAAATGTTGCTTTTTCAGTTACTCCAGAACCACTCCATGACCACCAGAACAAAGATAACGTATATCGGTTCCCTTGGATTACCTGATTAACTTTATGACCTAAGTTTGCTTCAAAGGTTACTAGTCTTCCAGGTTTTGGCTGGATTGGCTCATGCCCATCAATAACCAATTCTCCTCCTAAACAGTCTGACAAAAATAGAATGGAGCTTGCTTTTCTATACCATCCCGTCATTGGATGGACCTCTCCGTCTTTGTGATGTCCTAAGTTTCCCCTCTCAGGAATCCAGTGTAGTCCTGCTCCATACAAGTCAAGATCAGGAAACAGAGTATCTGTTATCTCAACGTTTAAACACATTAACTGCAAAAGAATCTTGCAAGGTTCTGAAAGTCTAGAAGCATCTTTTGTAGCATACTTTGTAGAGTTTTCATCTGAATATTTATGCCAGTGAGGCCAGTTAGAAGACGGCATAACCGCCGTCGCTGATCTGATTAACGGCAGCCATTCAGGGAATTCTTTAACAATCAATTGCTTATTCATATTATCACTTCCTAAAATTAAAGAAGCCTGCGGTATTCTTGTAATTTTAATTGAATAGGTATTACGCGATCTCTACAGTAAACTGAAATTCAGACTCATGGCAAGTTCCTGGGACAAACTTCATGATTTGATCATCTGTTAATTTAGAAAACGTAGATAGTCTACGGGCCTCTGCAAAATGAATTGTTGGTCTAAGAATGGTGTTTTTATATACGAGTTTCTTTTCTTCCCAGAGATTGATTTCAGGAAAGTAAGAAAAATGGTCAATCATATCTTGAGAAATTACATGCTCGTGTCCTGGATGCATTGCCATTGGATTAAATGGGTGAGGGACTTTAATTACAACAAAAGTTCCGACTGCACAGATTCTGCATATCTCTCTGAAAACACTGTAAGGGTGTTTAAGATGTTCAAGGCAGTGACTTGAGTAAACCTCGTTAACTGAGTTGTCTGGCAATGGGTAAGGGAATTCGTCAAGGTTTACTTGAAGATGTGCTTCAGGAACTTGGTCAAGATTAACAAATCTTTTTGACTGTTCTGGTTTGGTCCCACCACCAAGTTCGATTCTTAGAAGTGTTGGATTTTCTCTTGGAAGATTGTTGATAATATCTCTGTCAACATCATATCCAAGACTCTCCAGATGATCAGTTAATGACTCTCTGAGAGAACCGAAAGGTAGAATAGTGCTGCAATCTTTCTCCATAAGTCTCAAATACTTTTTCACATTTTCAACAGACTCATCAGAAGAAAATTTATCCCAACCAGGTAGAGGGTGACTAATAAATTCACGATTCAGGTATTTAGTCTCTTCATCCCAAATAGACTGATCATTGTTTGTGATCAGGTGAAATCTCCAATAAGATTTCATCCAAGAAAGCACTTCTCTGCGAAAACAGAACGAATTACTTACAGGTTTGAAGTATTTAATTGGAGAATGTTTTTGGCAAACTTTTTTGTTTGGTTCAGGATTTTCATATTGAATATTAAAAGTCTGAAGAACTTTTTCGACAAAGTGTCCACCTGTTTTTGGAATATGGATAAACAAGGTATCAGTTTTTGGTAAGTATAGCGTCATGTCTTTTCTCCCATTGTTGAAATTCTTGTCGCGGTTGATTTTCTAGTTTGTATAATTCACCAACATTGTCACCAAAAATACAATATGATTTGTTAAGTGGAATCACATCTCCTGGAAGAGATTCAGTCCCCCAGTACCTGTCTTTAATTTTTGGAACACCATGCTTAAAAAACTCAGAAGCCCTTAATGAATAGAACGTGCCTGAGTAGTGGTAGCGATATTTACATCCAAAGTGTTTACCAAGTCTTCTGAAGCTTCCTGCAACTATATAGCCTTTAGAAAGAGCATCTTCAATTTCTTGAGGGTTACCAACAACGGTGGCATACATTGCTTCCGTCCACCAGTTAATAACTTCACTTTCTCTTGTATGTTGTTGAGCACCTTTCGCATGAGCACACGTAATAATTGTGTTTTCGCCTTCATTGGCAACCATTGGAAACATTTTCCTGTATCCAACAACTTCCCTTAACTTAGGATCATTCTTGACACTGATATGCTCCCAGCCATCATCAAATATACTCTTAACATCCGGATGGTTACCTTCAGTGTTGTAGGCACAACACATGATCTTTCGGTCATACCCAGTTGCATACTTTTTCAAGAGTTCTTTGTGTCGTTGAATGTCACAATTTTCCCATAGATAAAATAACAGGATTCTTTTTACTGGTCCTATGAATGGCTGAGGTTCTAAGTCAGCATTCTTTGATTCTAGTAAAGACTTAGAATCAGACGTTGTGAATGAAACAGATTTTCTTGATTTAATGAAGTCTTCAAATGCGTCTTCTCCGGCAAACTCACACGCCGAACACTTAGCAACTCCGGCAACGTGCATCGCCAGCGAGCATTCTTTCTTTTTTACTTCTGGGTGCTTGCATTCAAAAATAGGGATTGCGACCGAACCCCTGCATGGGGCACACTTATGATCTCTCAGTTTCTCGCCACGAAATTCACAGGGGATATCATTTTCCGTAATACTGAGAAGCAAGGACTTTGATTGTCGGACAATCTGCGGCCTCTCACTTATCATTCCTGAATGTGATGTCACAACGACTTCATTTGAGTCATTCTTCCTTGCAAGCCTCTGAGCGTAAGTAGTGCCGTTTTCCCATGCTCGCCTATAGGAATCGCACTTCGCTTCTGAAATGTTAATTCCTTTACAAATTTCAATGTCTCTCTGGGTTTTTTCTACTCCATGTTTCTTGCAGTACCCAGCAAGCTCGCATTCACAATAGTTCATAATGTTATCCTTAATTGAAACGAAGAACACCCACAGTCACAAGGTGCATTGAATGGCATTTCGAAGATCAGTTCAAATGGATCACATGAGGCATAAGTTGGACTGACAGTTCCAGAAGTAGTTTCCTGTGCGAAACCACAATTTGCCACGAACTCATACATCAGCCTGTAACCCATAGGGGCAGGTGGGACAGGATCGCCCCCAGCAGCTACGCAAGAGCTTGGATAGTACAATGTCCATCTAACGGTTGCGTCAGTTTGATCTCCAAAAAACGGGTCTCCCGGATACCCCGTAGACGTGCAAGATATCAAGTCAAGAAAAAAGCCTAAAACGTCCGTGTTGTATGCGTGATATACCTGGCAGGTAGTTTCGTCTGGCTGCAAGAATCCCTGTGTAATAGACGGAGGCTGCTCGTAAGTTGCCGCATGGAATGCCGCACTTCCGGAAAACTCGCAACTTCCCTGAATTATTGTTCCAGTGAGGACAGCCAGATGACAGTCGGGATTCGCACCGGGCGGCATTCTCACATCGAAACAGGCACCTGGGCATTCAGCGTCTGGGTCTTCCAGGCAGTAGCAGTCCTCGTCGATCATTATCATGTCGATATTGCCGTTGGTTGCATCTGTTCCAGGAACCTCTGTTTCATCAAGCGTTACGTCGCATCTCTTGATGTAGTTCTTAGGATGTGCCCCATTCAGTTCTATTCGTGTAAGTCCATAGGTAAAGGCGACCTCGCCAGCGTCCGACTCGACCTTCCAAATTATTTCACACTCAGTGTTCAACTCACCTGTGACTGTAATTACATCAGGATAGATACCGCCACGGTCAACTGAAAATGTCTCCGGGCCGTAAACGCAATCAGCGAGCTGGAGCTTAGCTCGATGTCTCACATAACCATCGCAGATGTTATAGGCAGTGTATGTTAAGCATACTTCATTAGGGACGCACTGGCATGGGGATAGGAACCAGCAAAACTCATCTGAGTTCAAATTGCCAGCAGCTATTTGAGTAGCAAAGTCTTCGCCAAAAGTCCTGGCAGCCGTCTCGCTGGCAACAGAAAGTTCAGGACGAGTGCAGTCTTCTATCGATAAATCGGGAGGGTCACTTCTGGGGTTCATTCTTATCAGTGGGCAAGGTGGTGGTTCGCCTAAAGACAGGTCGCCTCGTTGCCCGTTATTCGATACACCTACCGCAGGAGCAACACTAATAAGTCCTGTGACTTCTACTGGCGGATAGTCCGGAGTGAACAGTGTAAATTCCTGTTCGTCAAATCCTACTTCAAAGTTGTCGCCACACTTAGAGAAGGACACGGAGTCTTCCCCTAGAGTAAGCGTCATCGTAAAGCAACATTCGTCATCTACAATGTGAAGCTGAAATGACGCAGTTATCCCTATGTCGCCGCAATACAGAGGGACTGTAAGATACCCATCTTCTCGGCACAAATAGTGAGTTTGGCCGGAAGCAAACTGACAACACTCAACGCCGCTGAGGAATTCAGCTTTAACACACAAGGTCTCTGGCAGGCATTTCGTGCAACCAACTACGTTATGCTTTACGAAGCAGTCGCAACAGCAGCAATTATTTCCTACAGGTTTGAACTTAGCCATTATGGACAACCTCCCAACGAGCAGCACATAGTAAGAACTACCCACTGACATTCTTCTGTGTCGTATGGATCACACATTGAAGTTGTTTTCATCTTCGTGGCGAAGCCGTATGCACCAAGAAGAAGAATAGGGTCAATGTTGAATTGACAGCCTGCTTCATCTTGAACGATAATTTCATCACCAACATTAACACCAGCTCCACCGCAAGGTATTAGTTTAACAGTAGCAGTAACACAGCCCGTGCCAGCTTCATCAGAGTCAGTAACTTCAAACATAATAATTGATCCACCACCACCACCAGCAGACCAAACCTTTCTTTCATTATCCCATCTTAAGTCTACGGGTCCAGTTTTCCATATATTAGGATTCCTAAAAGCTCCAGTTGCAAATATATTAGGATTTCCTGTATCTGCCGGTACTGGTTTTTGGTCAGTGTCATAGCCCCAACCAGAAAGAACCATCGGTGCTCTTAGTCCAATAGATCTGACTCCATCATAAGTAAAAGTCCCATTTTCATAAAGATCTTTTACAAAAGAAGCGTCTCCTGTTGTGCCATTACCGGCAGCTTGCCAAGTATTTGCAATTTGAATATTATGACCGCTACGAGCAAACCTATCATTATTTATTGTTTGAGAAACGCCTGTCTCAAACATATTGTTTGGGTTAAATGGGTCTAATGTATAAGAGTTAGGTTCTGTAAGATTTGTAGGATTCTCAAAGTGAGGTAGTTCAGAGTGCCCAGAAGCAGTAGTATACGGAGAAAAGATTGTATCAAATCCAGCCAGACCTTTATTATTTACATCAGTACCAATATCTTGAATTGCAGCAGGAATAGACATTGCAGCAATTTCAATAGATTGGATATTACCACTTGAAGACCCACTATCTTGTATATAAAGAGGAGTAGATCTTCCAACAAAAGCAAAAGATGGAGTGCCTAAAGAATCCGTAAGTCCATTATTTAATTCTAATCTATCTGTCATTTTATATCCTATTTTACCAAATTAGCTATTGATTTAATTTTTTTGCCTAATTTTGATATATTATCAATAAATCGTTTATTTGTTCTTCCTAGTTTAGGAGCAAAAGTTTTCATACTGTATGTAGTTTTTATATCTGTTACACTAATATTTACAGATATATCTGAAACCAAAGGTCCATTAGTTACTAAAGAAGCTCCTAAATTTGTCACTGAAGGAAGACCCGGAGATGTGACAGATCCTTGTTCTATAAATAAGAAGTCAAAATTGTCTACAGTATTAACTTTTGCTTGACCAACAAGATTCAAACCAGCTAAACCAGAAGTCAAAGTATAACTAGTTCCTCCAATGGTTATTGTAGCTGGAATAATATAATTTTCTGGTACTAAATTAAGATCTTGTTCATATTCAATTTTTGCACAATAATCTAAATTTATATTATCTGTTACCCAAGGACCATAAATAAATCTGTTTGACTGTTGAGGTATACCAAATGATCTAGGTGCTACTATAGCAGGAAATGGACCTTTAAAGTTTACATCTCCTCCTTGTATATTCTTATTAGACTGTTTATTACCAGAGGAACTAAACCCAGCAGAGGCTATAAGACTACTATTAGAACCGGCAGAATCTCCACCTGCACTTTCATTATACAAAGGTCTATAGACCCTTTCTGTCCTACATATAGCATAAGGTATCATACCTACTCCATTTTCTGATATAACCGACCCAGCACCAGTTAAATAATTAATCGCAGAAGTGACATTCGCTGTATCAATTCCTACAGCTAGAGGTTTGTTATTCATTACGCCACTGCCCGAAAGAAGATTAGTAAAATTAGCCCTGTCATAGTTAGTGAAATAGGTTGTAGGCAAAAAGAGATAATCTTTATCTAATTCTAATGGAAAAGAAAAGATATAATCGGAAGCGATTTGAGTTTGAGCAAATTTCTGACCTTTATACTCTGAAAAATCATTGTTTACATATAAGCTATTATATATATTCGACGATGTAAAATTAGAATTAAAATTAACATAAGAAGAAAGTCTTCCGTCTTTAACGAAGTATGGACTCTGAGGTGCTTCGTATGCGGCAAAATTAGCTGGTTCTAAGTATGCAGAATCTGATAAGTCCCAAGACCTAACAAAATCAGCAATCACCGATTCTTCATTTTCATCGACTTTGGTTGTAAATGCAGGCTGTTTAACTACCCAGCTTTTGCCGTAATGATCTTTTCCAATAGTTGAAATCTTGCCATGAAGCATCTGTAAAAACCTTTGAGCCTGTACATTAGCCTGAGCATTAATAGGGTCACTTGGATCAATATTCGTAGTAACGGCATTAGAGGATGAAGTAAGATGTTTTTGAATAGTAGGGAGAGCATTTGCTTGATAAGCTGCTCCTACCCAAGTATAACCACCAGCGGAAGTTAAGAATGGTTGATATGGTGTTCTTAAGGGTTGAGCAAAATGAGTTTGCATACTATTTAATTTTGCTGGTTTGATATGAGTTAGAAAATGAATCCAAGTATCAAAAGAATTCATTGCGTATCTTATTTCCTTAAGGCTACATGCATATATTCCAGTTAAAATAGCTCCTGTTATATCTCCATCACCTACAATATCTTGACAGTCAATCATTATACAATCGACTATATCATTTGGATCTAAAATTTTAGTAACAACAGGTATGCCTCGTTTAGCCGTATCATATTCAGTCACACTCACTCCGTAATTATTAAGTCTTTTAACTTCCCCCCAATACTGGTATACATCACTACCATTATTTTCAATAAAGCCAATTCTTGACTGAAAACCACCTGTTAACATTTTTCCAGCTACGGCACCTTCATTAAGCGACACACTTAATTGGGTAGAAGTATATCTCTCTAGTTCATCAATTGATATATCCTCAAAAGTAGCTAGTCCACCAAATGGAGAAGATGCAATAGGTGGTCCACCAGGATGTACAACTCCAGTTGTCCAAGCAAAATCTAAAGGTAAATCAGCACCGCCAAATCCATTAGAAAAGGCAGCACTAAACGAACTTGGAATATATCCTCCATTCTTGTCAGAAATTTCTCTTTGGACAATAAACTTTGAAAGTGGAAATTTGTTTGAACCATATTGATTTCTGTTTTGTGTAATTATATGAATTTCGCCACCAAAAGTTCCAATCTCAGAATTGCTAGGTGGTAAAGCGTTTCCATATGGGCCAAGAATAGTAGGATCTCCTAAACCTAAAGGCTTTCTAAGATCTACCATATAAACATGATTTATCTCAGTGCATAATTCATCTACAAAATCCATTAGAGTTGTAGATTTTACTCTATAGTCATATGGTATAAAAGAAGAGACTTGGCTGATAAATCCATTTATATCAAAAGTATAATAATAAGGCTTTGATGCTGTGGGAGAATTAGTCCATTGATCAGCACCATAAATTATAGGACGACCAAGTTCTGGATTAGAGGTTGTATTATTGACGTTGATTAATTCGTCAATAGCAGCTACAAATCGATCTAACCTCATCCCGTCTTGATTAACTTGAGAGGCACCAAAACCTTTAGGTGTAGATAATCCATAATCGTCGTTTTCAAATACTCCAAAAGGATTTAAGATATTATAAACATTGTTAAAATTGACTAATGGGTTTATATGTCCAAAATCTAAACTACTAGAAGTATTGGGTGCTACAGCTTCTGTAGCATTGCCAGAACCAGCATAATCTTCCGTAATAATAGAACAAGAGCTTAACAAAACTGTAGGAGTTTGAAGTACTGCGGAATAAGTTCTATCTCCATTCGAAGAAACGTTTCTTGATATATCCTTCAATATACCATAAAAACAAAATACTAAATCCCCGCTATTATCTATAATCTCAAAATATTGAGGAGACCCAATAACAGAGGTTGTGCTAATTCTTTGTCCTTCGTCTTCTATCAAATTAATACTACATACGCCGCCTTGAGAGTCCCAACTAGAATTACAACTAAAATCTATAACGGTGGCACCTAAAAAAGTTTGAGTACCAATATCAGGATTAGCTACTGCTGTATCTGTTCCAATTACAATTCTATCCGTCATATTTTAAGCCCTTTCATAGGTCCATTCAACGGAGAAAGAATATTGTCCAGTTTTAGGATTCCAAGACTCTTGTGGAGGTCCATAAAATACTCTTCCTGATACAGCTACGCCGGAAGGATTATATGTATTGTAAATAGCCTGTATTTCTCCAGTTCCCGGTTGGGTAAAAGTACAGCCAACTTGTGCCATTTGTGCTGTAATCTGAAGAGTCTTTTTAAATTCGCTTCTTGAGTTTACATACTGAATTATTGGCTGACTTCGCCCAATCACTGGAGTAATACTAATTAATTGACCTGGATAGATATTACTAACTTGTATATCTTCAGTAAGTGCATTTGCAATTGTATTACCGGGACGTGTATCAAAAGAAAGAGAATAGCTTATTGTGCCAGCGTTTGGGTTATGCCCTATCGCTTTAGAAGATGATGCGGAATTTAAACAAGTACTAGCATAAACCCCACTAGCTCTTTGATAAAGTTGACTATCGGAACAATTGCTGGAAAAAAAGGAAAGGGCATTGGCGTACTTATCTGTATTTTCATACATAGACCCGCTTTCAGCCAATCCTTGAATAGTCCCATTAATTGAAACCTTATTGAATCCGCTGAGATCACTATCTATAGAGAAGGAAACTTCTTCAGTGGCGGGAATTGCCCCAGATTCATAAAGCGTCCATTCTTCTGAGATGGAATAATTGCCAGCATTCTGGTCAATATTTTCGGTAAATTTATGATTATAGTAGTTATAGCCCATATCCCCATAAGGGTCCAACCAACTACTAGGGGCATTTGCTGTTCCTATACCAATAACATTATGGACATATCCACTAGCTTGTTGCCAAGCGTCTAATCCATTAATAAATTCACCGCCTGCGGAATAAGCTCTTTGTCCCACAGCACTGACGTTATGAGTCAAGGTATATAGTCTTTTAATAGTATCAATTGATCCACCAGAAAATGTAGTGGAAAACTGATCTGATTCATTAATAGACCAAGTCTCATCTGCTGTACTTATATAATATGTAAAGGCATCTTCTGAAGATTCATTAGAAAAGATACCATTTGAAGACTCAGTAAATGAAGTAGTTTTAAGAGTAATAGTATACCCGCAACGATTTGTCCACCTAGATTGATCGTCAAAATCAATGGATTCTACATCGCAATAAGCTTTTATACCGGAAGATTCATTGAATCCGGTTATATGTAAAAGAATCTTATTTCCCGTAATTAATATACTACGCAATAACTCTTGCTTTTTCATGATTGACGTTAACATATTAGTTTCGTCAATACTTGAATTAATAGGATCATCGTTTGGGGTTTGAGTAGAATAAGTGGGGTCGCCAGTAAAGGCTACTGTAGGACTACTGCCTGTAGATGTAGGACTGCCCTTGTTATCCATTAACAGGCCAGTTAACGTAATTGTATAATCTGCCCCTATTACTTTACCAGACCCTGTTTTTAAATAAGCCTTAGAAAAAGTAGCAGTAGGGGCCGGGACTATTAAATTAGAATCAATTGAGACTGGCATTATACAATATTCCCTGATTTAAGATCTTCTTTTAATTTATTAATTTCGGAAGTAATCCCTTCAAAAATTTGTGATTTTATCATCGGGGTCATTCTTGATAAGAGTTCAGCACCATTTAATGTCACGGTAACTTGAGTAGGAGCTACTGTTAATGTTAGTTCTTTAGGTATAGAGTTAAATTGATCTACAGACTCTTTAAACATGGCAAAACCGTTATTACCAACTAGTTTGTCTACAGAATTAGAAAACATAGTATAAGATTCTGAACTATTTCCAAGTCCACCAACAGACCCACCATCTGCGTAATATCCAACTTTTCCACCTTTATTATAGCCTCTGGCTGAATTCAATCTATTTAAATTGTTAATTCCGATAGCTTCTGCTGATTTTTTATTAATCACGTATTCACCACGAGTTAACATTGCGGGATTGGTATCAATTCCAGGAATTCCACTAACTAGACCGCCGGTATAAAATCTTGACAGTCTTGCAGAAGCTCGTTTTCTACTCAACTTTGGATTTTTTTTCATATAGTTAAGAAGTTCCTCTTCTCTAGACGCTTTTGATTGTGCTATTTCTGATTTTTTCTTAAGATTCATAAGTCCTTTAGTATTTGCAAAACCGTAACCACCAGCAACAGCAGCTTCAAAACTTTTTTGTGCAAACAGTTTACGGTCTTCTTCTGCATATGGACCTTTAAATCCTAAAAAGGCTTCCTCATAACGTGGAGAATTTTCCGTTCCCACATTTCGCATTTGAAAATCACCACCCGTAGCTTTTAGCTCGGCTGTAGTAATAGCTCTTTTCTGTTCAGCTATTGCCTTTTGTTCTTGAAAAGCGGCTTCTTCTTCTCTTGTAACTGGGCCAAACTTAGCTGCTCTCGAAGGTCCGGTTCCGTAAGTAACTCCGGTTTGTGAAGTTCCGGTTCCGTAAGTTACCCCAGTTTCAGCACCAAGTCTCGACGCAACTCTTGCTTTTCTTTTAGCCTCAGCGTCCTCTCTTAAAGACGTTGGTGCTTTTGGGAGCTGCTTAGGGATACCTCTAGACAACTCATCAACCACGCCTCTTCTCTGATTAACGACCCCAGAAACTCCTCGTCTCTGATTAACAACTCCCGAAACCCCAGCCCTATTGCTAGACGAACCAAGGTCTCTCCTATTAGTAGGGGCTAAATTTGTTACTTTCCCACTATCCCTCTTAGATTTGGCTTTTGCTCTAGCTAGAATACTGTCAAGACTCTCTTTTTCAATCTCGCTCTTTTCCCCAACTCTTCCGAATCGTGCCCTAGTATTTCTATTTGCAAGATCCCTATCATGTTTAACGATAGTCTTTAAAAGATTAATGCCAGCTTCGTCAGCCGTTAAAGCCTTAAGTCTTGGATCTCCAGCAGAAAATCTACCACTTGCCTCGGCAAACTCCTTAGCGAATCTCTGTTTTGCCTCTCTAGACGCTTTTTCTTCCTGTGCCCATAGAGCTTTAGACTGCTCGGTTGCGTACTTTAAGGCTGCATTATAATCACCCCTAGCTAACGCTTCTTCAGTAAAGTCTGACAGTCTCTGGTTTGTGGCACTAGCTTCAGCGGCCTTTGCTGCGGCAAGTGCCTTACTAGTCTCAGAAAGTTCAGATAACGCCTTATTAAATTTTTCTAATATACTATTAGACTCATCTAGCCTACTTTTCTTAGGCGTAGTATTTTCTTCAGATGATACTAATTGCGTATTTCTAACAGGGTCAAGTCTTCTAGTCCTTCCAAATCTACCACTAATAGTACCACTAATAGTACCACCATCTGCTCTTTGTTGTGGAGTTTCATTAGCTATTCTATTTGCTTTAGCTTCTTTACCTTCAGCTACAGGCCCAATGTCCAAAGGCTTCTCTCCGTATGGTCCTTCATCCAATACACTTTTACTTGCTAGATAAAGAAGATTTGGATTGTCTTTCATTATCCTTTTTTCAGCCTCTTCTTCAGTTTCAAAGAAACCTCCGTTTCTAAGATATTTTGGTTTAACAGCTCCACCCGTAGCATAATTCCCGGCATTAATAGCTGATAACATTCCCGCTCCGTATTTATCAACAGAGCTTTTATTAATCACAAATTCACCAGGTGTCAGCATAGCTGGCACCGTATCGGTTCCTTTTGGTTGGTAGTTGACTAATTTACCAGTACTTGCATAAACAGGACCACCAGCATTAAAAAGACCTATTTTTCTTAGTTCTTCCTCTCGCTGCCGTCTTAGTTGTGCTGGTGTTCCTGCACCTCTACCTCGCCTTCTATTACGCACCTCTTTTCGGCTATCAACAAATGCCTCTTTTAATGGGTCATTATTATTTAGAGCAAGAAAGGCTGCTTCGATCTCTCGATAAGCTTCAAGTAAACCAGTAAGGTCTTGTGTTAATCTTCCTCCAAAAATTTTATCTATATTCTTGTATACTAAAGGGTCTCTAATACGATTAGTCAAGTTCAGGTCTGAATTGTTTTGTAAAGTAGAAAGCATAGCTTTAATAATGATCCCAAAACGAACCAAGTCCTCACTAGGAACAATACGATTTTCTTTTTCGAAAACCGTTACTCCATTTTTAATAGTGGCTCCTTTTACAATACCCGGACCAAATTGATCCTCTCCATTTGGACCAACATTCTGCTTTAGCCCAATTCCTAGCTCTAATAATTTGCTATAAGTTTTTGCAAAACTGTTATTGTAAACTGAATTTATTTCTCTTATGTATTTTGCCTGTTTTTCGGATCTAGTACCTGTTAATTGTCTAAAACCTTCGGCCCAAGTTATCGACGGGGGCCAAAAGTTAGAGCCAGGATATTTTTCTCTTCCTGCGTTTCTAGGAACAGATAAATAGTCTTGGTATTTTTCTTTGACAAAATCCACAGGGAAAAATTGTGGCTTGGTGATTGTCTGTATAGAATCACCTATTTGACCACCACCGGCAAAGTTTCCAGCATTAATAGACTCCATCATCTTATTGCCATATTTACGAACGGAACTTCTCTTAATAACAAATTCGCCAGGAGTCAACATCGCCGGAACAGTGTCTGTTCCTTTAGGAGTAAAGTTAATAAGTTGGCCTTGAGATGCGTGAATAATACCACCATTAGCAGGGAATTGAAGTGCATTGGGTTGATTAGGATTAGGGGCTGCTAAATTTTGTTGTATAGAAAGAAGAATTTTATTTCTATCTACATCAACCCTTAAATTTTCTTTAATGGCACCAATCATGTCGAGTTCGCCAGCAATGAAATCATCCATAACATTATTGATTTCATCAAAAGATAAACCTAAACTGGCTAAATAGTTTCCGGTAGCGGCTCTCTCGGCTTCTCTACCTGTTCTTCCACCAAATAATCTAGCATTACTAAATTGTTTAAATAATCCTAAAACATCACTTCTTTGATTTTCTGGTATAACTTCAGCACTACCAGTGGCTCCCGAAATTTGCGATGCTCTAAAATCGCTGAAAAATTTTCTTCTAGATTCATTTGTGCCAAAAGCAAGAGATGTAGCCACTTCTCTTTTTGCAGCCCTTTCTGCTCTAGATTGCTCAAGTTTCTTTTGTAAAACAGCCGTTTCTTCAGTAGAATCAGATAGAAACTCCATTGCTTTTTCTAATTTTTCAGATTCAAACTGTAAACCTTTTAGTGCTTCATTTGTAGAGTTTATTTCATCAGGAGTGAGTACTTCACTTGATAGTCTTTCTTGGAATAGTTTTTCCGCATTTCTGTTTGTTTTTAATTGTTCTCCAAGAAAGGCAACATCTGCTGCTCTGTTACCTGTAAGACTTTGGCTAAAATTTGTGCCACCAAGTGCTGTTTTTGCTAAATCTATACTTCCTCTACGGGCCTGACCAGCGGTTAGTTCTATACCTGATATTTCTCTTATTTGTTTTTGTATATCCTGTTCTTGTTTAGCGATATCTAATCTTCTTTGTAAACCTTGTCTTTCTAACTCATTTCTTTTTTCAAGAATTGTGTTATAATTTTCAACTGATTTATTTATTCTACTTCGACCTTCTTCTAAAGTGTCAGCAAATGGACCAACAAATTCCTTGATAAGAGCTTCTTCCAACGCCGCTGCGGCTTGACCGTCACCATTTTCTTTAGTAAAATTCGTTATTTTTTCTTGAATTTTATCAATCTGATCATCACTTAAAACCCCACTCAATCTTTTTTTAATATCTTGACTTGCTTTTTTTGGATCTTGCACTAAAGTTTCTGCAAAGTTTTGGAACCCGCCTAAACCAACTTTTACTCTTCTAGCCTGTTTTGCAAATTCCGGACTAATCTTAGCAACTTCTGCCAAACCTTGATTGAATTCAGCAGTACCGGCTTGACTAAAATCTGTTAAAGAAGTTCCAACTTGGGGTATTGCTACGTTGCCTGTCAAAGCAAAATCTAATCCCGCGATTACCTGTTCTTGCCCTTTTAGACTTTGATCAAATGCGGCAAGCGAAGCGTTTAATCTTTCTTGTATTGCAATTTGTTCTAGAAAAATAGAAATACTACGTTGTTTAGCCGCATTCTCCGAAGCTATAGCCGCAATAGACGCTTGACTCGCTTGAATCCTCTGTTTCCACATAGATTCAACTTCACCCGGAGGAAGTGTGGCTTTAAACGCTTCTACCAATTCCGGATAGTCTTGAGCTACTTTTTCCAGAGATATGCCTTGTGCATTTGCTGCTTCTGCTAACTGATCAAACGCATCTTTAACCTGCTGATCTGACTGAGCAATAATTTCTGCTCTATTAGGAGCATCTTTGGATAATTGTAGAGCCGCATCTTTTTGTGCTTTGGTTGCTTGTGCAAGTTTATTGGCTTCAGATGCAAATCCAGCAAAATTAGTTTTTGGATCTAAGTCTCTAGATGCATTTCTAAATTGGACGCCAATACCATCCAAGGCTTTTTGAATATTAGTAGTTTTGGCTTGTTCAACTCTCTTTTTCTCATTTTTGGCTAATTGTTCACTATATGTTTCCGTTTGTCCAAAAAAACCAGTCATATTAGCAAAACTAATAGCACCATCATAAAGAGAAGTCTTTAATGATGATGAATATGTTGCCAATGTTCCAGCTATTGCTCCAACACCAGCACCAATTGCTGTTCCAACAACTGGTACAATACTACCTATTGCTGCACCTGTGGCTGTTGCTCCTAAAATTATTGTTTTGTTTAATTTTGCTTCTGATTCTTGTCTAGCAGCAAGTGCTGCTTCTTGCACATCACCATTTTGTGCCGCAGACTCTGCTAAATTACCAAAAGAACCTATTATCTGACTTAAAATAGAATCTAATGACGCTGCAATAGCTGCTGTTGCAGCTAAAGGATCTATTTTTGAAGCGACTGATTTTACTTTCTCAACACCAACTCTAGCACCGGCTCCAATTCTTGCTCCAACAGCTTTTGTACCAGAGACTATACCTCTACCAGCCCCTGCGGCAAGTGCCCCCGGACCCGGAATTCTTATTAATGCTATTTTTTTAAGTTTACTACCCGCAGCAACTATACTACTTCCGAAATTTTTGATAGATTTCTTTAGGTCACCAGAGCCTGTGCCTTTTTCTAATTCAGCTATTTCTGATAATAGTTCTTGTTGATATTTTTGTTTTTGCCTTAAGATCTTAGAAGATTGATTAACTGCAAGTTTTTCAGCATTTGTCAATTCCTCGATTTGAGAGTTCGCAGCCTCTAATGATTCAACATAGGCCTTAGCGGCATTCGACTGAGCTAATAGATCTCCTGAATATTGATTAATAACATTCTTGAGTCCTTCAACAACCGCTCCTGATTCACCATATTTCTTTGAAAGCGAATCAATGGCTGTGTCTAATCTTACTGCCGACCTTGCATTTTCTTCATCGGATCTAGTAGCCGCTCCAGCTCCAAATGTGCTTGAGACTGCGACCATAGCAGAATCCACAGCATCCCTTTGAATACCAGTGCTGGGATCTGAGAAAGCTCTATTTTTCGCTGTAAGTAGATTGGCAGCGGCGGCATCCACCGAATCTTGATACTTTTGCAAATCTAAAGTTTCAAAACCTTCTTTTGCCGCTGCTATTTTCAACCTTAATAATTCTCTAGCTTCAATATCTTTCTTTATAGCCCCACCTGATTTGCTTAGTCCATCCTGAAACTGTTTTAAAGAACCTGATATCTGTTTAAGAGAAAATAATAAAATCCCAAATTCAGCAGCAGCAGAAGTAATAAAATCAAATCCTGCAAATCCTCCAACTTCCCCACCGTCTGCAAATTTTTGAACACCTACAGGACCGCCCTTAGCATACTTATTTATCTTTTTGAGATTACCATAACCATATGCTTCAGCAGATTTTTTGTTGATTACAAATTCTCCCGGCGTTAATAGTGCTGGTACAGTATCGGTGCCTACGGCACCGCCTTTAGCTTTTCGTTCCATTCGGGAATAGAAACCAGCCGCTTTTGAAAGTTGCAAATTTGCCCTTTGTCTAGATCTGGCTTTACCATCACCATCTTCAAACCTTACAGCAGAAACCCTTCTGGTAGCTTTTCCTAAAACACTTCTCTTGCCACCAAATGCATCCATTAACGCTTCGGCAATATCTGAAGATATAACATCTTGGTCAGTATCTAAGTTTCGTCTTGGTGTTATTTTTTCAGCAAAAGATCGGGCTATACTTACCTTTTTCTTCTTTAATTCTATAACAGCGGGGTTGCTTTTGCCACCAGTTAAGTGGGCTATATTACCGCTATTTAACAGGCTGTTAAAAATAGAGCCGCCTTTACGTTCTATATAATTTTTTAAGCGAGTGCTTGTAGTGCCTTGCTTATTTTTTCTATCCCAGTCTCTATTCCAGTTTTTTGGTAAATCAACACCAACACTAGAATAAAGCTGTCTTATATTTCCCATTCCCTGCTTTTCGGCCCATCTTCGTGCAGAAGCGGAAGTGTTAAGTTTATCTAAATGAGTAAACTCCGTATCTTTAGAAGGTGGTAGTTTTTTAAATTCCCCTCCCCCCGCATACTTATTAATCCCCGCCAAATTTTCCGCACCAAATGCCTGAACAGCACTCTTCCTAATAACAAACTCACCGGGTTCTAACATTGCAGGAACAGTATCACCATTCCCAGTACCTGGAACAGAACCTCCGCGATTAAATCCTAAAACAGTACCACCTTTAGCAAATGGTCTTTTGGTTCCTAAGCCTGGAGTAGTAAATCCAGTTTTAACCGCAGTAGAAAAAAGGCCTCCTAGTTTAATAGAGCCAAGAACGGCTATTAAAGGAATAAGGGGTTTAAGGGTGCGAGCGATCTCTAAGAATGCGTTAGCCATACTCAAAGCAATCTTAACTATCTCCTTAAAGCTCTGAGTTTGACTAATCTCACGAATTAATGCAGCGAAGTTTTGACGAGTTCTCTCAATTGCCTGTGCTGTAGTCTCCTGTGCTTTAGCAGCATCTTTATCTAACGAAACCCCACCAGCTAAAGCAACCTGTCTAGCTTCTTCTGCTTTTTTGAACTGTCCAAGCAATGGAATCACACGAGACACCTGGCGAATACCACCAAGCTGTTCTACGACCTCAGCAAACTTAATCTGCCCCGCTTTAATTCCCGCTCTGTCCAATCCCTCACTTAATCTTTTAACAGCCTCAAAAGCACCAACGAAATTACCCTGACCATCTTCAAGTTGAATGTTTAATTCTTTAAAATAGTCGATAACTTTTGGACGTTGTAATCTAGCGAAAATTGTACGGAAACCAGTAGAGATGGTCTCGGCGGATTCACGAGTGGTACTTCTAACAGCAGTGAAGAGAGAAATGAACTCATTAAATGTACCATTAGCGGCTTTAAAAGCACCACCACCACGACGCACTGCTTCAATGATATCACTAGACTCAACAGCAAATTTCTTAGATACAGCGTTAATTGCACCTAATTGTGACTCTAATGAGCCAACGCCTTCTTCAAATTGAGCGATGATAGCAACAGCACCTTCTGCCGTTTGAGCTATATTATCAAAAGTAGAAGCTAGAGTCGTTTTGGCTAATGAATTTAAAGCTATCTGGGTCTCTCTAGCAGTCAAACCGGACTGTGCTAAGACTACACTAGTTTTAGCAATAACATTAGCTGATAAGCCATACTGTTGAGATAATTCAGATATTTTATTACTCAAGCCTTCTAAGTTTTTGACATTAGTATCAAATACCTGGGCGAGTTTAACAAATTCTCTTTCAAACTTAATAGCGTCTCTAGTTGCTCTAGATAAAGCTATACTAATTCTACCTAAAATTGCTACTGCTGAAGTATAAGCGGCGAAGTTTCGTCCAGCTATGCCAATAGCGTCACCAAAAGCCTTAGTGTCTTTAGTAGATTTTTTAGTACTGGCACTAATTGCATTAAGCTGTTTATTAGCAGTAGCTGCATTATTCAATTGGACATTGGCTTGAATATTCCCAAGTCCAGCTTGAATCTGTTGTCTCAAGGCTGAAACATTGCCGCCAGTTGGTGGAGTTAGTATTACCTGAAAAGTAAGGCCATTTGGCAATGATGACATGCTATTACTCCATAAAAAAGGGGCGTACCTTGATTATTAAATCTTGATACGCCCCCTTCTATATCATTAAATTATTTATTTTACTGCTGTCTTTTTCCTTTTTGGGGGTTCTTCTTCCTTAATAGTTAATACACCTAAATCATCTTCAAACTCAGCCTTTTCTACATTATCATCTTTTTCTAAAATAGGAAGTTCATTAATATTAATTCTTTTGCCATCTTCATTTAATATATATCCAAATTCATCAAGACGATTACCGTCACGGTCTATAGGTCTTCCATCTTTATCAATTAGTTGGTTTTTATCATCTACAAAATTGAATCGTTTAAGAAATCGGTTTTCTGTTAAAGAATTTTCATATTCTGGATCAATCTCATATACAAGTTCGCCAACGTGTTTTGCTGCATCCACACTAGCCTGATCATTCGACTTTTCCTGGTAATCATCGAAATCAGTATAAAAAGGCTTTTGGGACAAGAAATCTTTAGTACAAACAAAGACTAAATACGAGAATTTTTCTGCGTCAGCTTGTCCTTCTGCTGTCAAGTGATCTAGATTTTGTCTTTCAGAAATTAGGTCTTTAAATTCTTCACGCTTATCACGCAAAGACAAAGCCATTTCTTTAGCTTCACTAATCTTAAGCTTTTCGCCTTCTGTATTTTTCCCCTTATTTAGTTGATAATCCAGAAGATTAATCTCCTTAATAACATCAACATATTCTTTTTCTTGTTTATCTGTCCAAATACCTTGATCAATCATATACATATTAAGCTTTTTACGCAGCATAGCACCTTCTTCCAGAGCCTGCCTAAAAGCTTTCTTGTATACTTTTTCCGCTTCCAAAGACTGCTTGGTAGTTGGAGTAGAGACAACAAGCTCTATTTCTTTACCATCTTTGTCTTTAGTTGTAAATCGTTTTTCCATCTTACTTCTCCTTAGTTTTTAGTGAATTTAATAGGCGTGACCGGAATTTGATATTTATATCTATTCCAAAGTACGTCATACGTAGACAACTCAGATTCTACATTTCGTATCTGAGTATTTCCTTTATCCAGAATTTCCGATCTAAGATCATCATAAATTTTTCTTATTTCTTCTTGATCTGTAGTTAGCGGTTCTTCTGAATTATGTCCCCATAAAAAGCCAAAATGATCTTCAATGCTACTTAGAGATCCAATCATTGTGGTTTTTATTTTTTTCTCTATTGCTAAAGATAATTTCTCTTTAGACTTTTTTTTATAATGTACGTCCTTCGGCATTATTATCCCCTCTTCTTAAGGCTTTCCGAAAGTAATTTATTTGCTTGCATTTTTAATTTAGTTTGAACATGAGAAAATTCATGTTCTTCTAAAGAACCTTTTTCTTTTAACTCTTTCTCTCTAGATTGAATAGTAGCCTTTCCTTCTTGAGTATTCATATTATAAACGTTTTTAGCATCTTCTTTATTCTTTACCATAACGAAAACTTCGCCTGTTTTTGGCAACGCATCCTTTGCTGACTGTTTTCTTTCATCATCCCTTTTATTCCTTTGAGCAGTAAACCATCCGTCTATAGCATAATCATCTTCAATAATTTCATCAGAAGGCATATCTGGAGATTCATATATACTATCATAAACTCTAGACCAATTTATCAACGACTTTTGCATATCGGTAAAATCACAAGCTGGAAAAGAGAAAAGGGCATTCCCGGTTTTTTTGGAGTTCCATATCAATCTCCATTCATGACTCTTGCTTACACGTCTAATCTCTTTATCGTCTAACAATTCTTCATTATATTTTGAATAAATAAATTGAGGATTAAAATAATCTTTATCTAGTTTATTTCCGTATTGGTCAGTAGTGCATTCTTGAATGATAAACATTGTATATGCATGGGTTTTTAGGCTTTCACATGTATAATTGAATAAACCATACTTAATACGCTGTAAATCTTCAAAGACAGACCCTAGCTCTTTAATAGCCTTTTTTGTTTTTTCTTTTTTATCTGTTCTGAAAAAATTATTAAAGTAATCCACCTTCATAGCTTCTAATTGCTTAGGTATATCAGTTAGCATGGTTTCTTGTTCATCAGTCCACCATTCATTTTTAATTATAAGATCTTCTAATTCTTCTTGAAGGAATACATTATCTTGAAAAGCCTCTTCATAAATCTGTTGAGCAAAAGAATCAGCCAGATACCTAGTTTGGGCATCTGGCTGATTTACAATTATCAATTGATCACGTAATTTTACAATGATTTTTCCAGAAAGTATCTTATTTAATTCCTTCATCTAGTTCCTAATCTGTTTATGCCCCGATAATTTTTTCAGTTTTACTGCTATAAAAGTGTCGAAGAAAACACCCGCCATAGCCGAAACTAATCTAGATTATCATTAGAATTTATTACTCCAATAAGTACTGCCTACTCGAATAGGGTCTCCGCTATGCAGAATGACGAAATCATTGAAGTTAGAGAAGTTGTAAGTAATACTGGCGTTTCCTCCACCAGCGTCACCACCACCATAGGTGATAGAAGATATCTTATTCTTTTTACCAAGATGAATAACTGTTGAATCTTTAAGAGCAATACAGATTTCGTGATTATTCAAATTGGTTCGATTAGTTTCTAGAGCGTTTACATTATCTCCAGCAATAGCAATAACTTCTATAGCAGAAGTAACTTCAGTTGGAAATGATACATATCGATTATAAGGAGTTTTTGTTCCAAGCTGATTAATGGATTCACGACCAAGATCTACAGAACAATTAAAAGATTGAATATGGGCGACATTAGTATTCAAACGACCAGCGGAAGTTGGTGCTGTACTAGCCCAAACAGTTCCAGAGATAGTACCGTCTGCCTGAACCCCTTCAATAACAGATGGGAGTATTGTAGTGTATCTTTCAGAGGCCAAACTTCCACCAGTTACATCACCAGACGTTACAACGTCTTCTCGACGAAGAACATGTCCTGTGCTATAGTTAGGTGCATCATCACCAAAAATTGAAGCAAAACCAGCACTGACCCCTCCACCTACATTAATCAATACCAATTGACCATCAGCATCATCCGTAAGCCACTTTTTGTTATTACCAACGAATGATACATCTTCAGTACAGTTTCCATCTGTAGGAATAGTATAGCTAATACTAGACACATACATACCGGAATTGTAGAGTTCAGAGACAGCACTATTGCCAGATGTAACAGCTTCTTCTGTAGTAGCATTGATAACCATACGCATATCGGCACGGGTATCTGCTCTATTAGACAAAGTAGTAGATGTCCCAGATATAGGATTACCATTTCCATCATACGATGAACCTAGATGGTAAATCAAAGGATATCCATCTAAAACCTTTTGCATCGAAACAGCAATTTCGGGGATATCTTCAATGTTCTCATATAGAGACAATTGACCTAACTCAAATGCCTGCTCAAGGTTAAAGTTAGTGTCAACACCGACACTTTGAACACCATGAACAATTGTGCTGGCACCTGTTTGAACTCCTCCTCCAGTTACCCATCCGTCAACTGGAACACCAGTATTACCAATAGCCCCCAGCGTAACAGCTTGAGTGGCATAAAAAACTCTTGTATTAGTATTTGAAAAACTTGCCATAATTATCTCCAAGGAAAAATGTTGTATTGCAATTTATTATACACCTAAAATTACTTCAACGGAACATTTAACTGTTCCAATGTGTAAATTAGGGCTAAGGCTGTAGATAGAGTCAAATTTCATATTAAAAAGACGTAAGTTCTTAAATGGGTATTGTGTTATGAGTTCCGGAAAATGCAATGCCCCCGAAGCTGGAACACCTCTATGATCAAGGGGGAAGGCATTTGCTTCAGCAATTAGGTTCAAATCATACATTTTAAAGTTTTTATCATTTTGATAAGTAACTATATCGAGTAGATTGTCTCTAATATAATCATCCTCAGATATACAATGAAATAATACATCTGTATATACATAAGAACTTCCGCCAAGTTGATATCCCTTAAAAGATCTATTATTAACCACTTCTATACCAAGAGCAGGTAATTGAAGTCTATTCTGGGATAGTTGAGACCAGTCTCCTGAAGTAGTATGGAATTGAGAGTTCTCCACACGCTCTGATTTTTTCTGTATCTCTTGAAACCAGGGCAATCCATCAGATTTTGTAACATTCACATATTTGTAGCTGTAGGCACAAGTAACCGTACTAGTAGTTGGGATCGCTGTATCAAAAACTACTCTACCCTGTGGATGATCTACATAATGAGAATAAGTACCAGTTTCTGTGACAGGATGAAATACATCATTGACATAAACCCCTGTAACTCCTGGGTTTGCATTGTCTGTACCAACCAAAGGTGGATCAAATTCAGTAGCTACCCCGCTCTGCCAAACCCAATTACCGCGAAAACCTTCCCATACTTGACCAGCGTTGTATCTAGGATCATTAACAAGCCTAAGCTGGTGTTCATTTCCACCATAATATCCACTAGAAGGTATAGATACGTTAATAAAGTTTTCTTTTTGCAGAAGTCCCCAATCAAAGAAAGAGATGAGATTCTCTCTTATGTCATTAGTAAGAGTCGAATCACCAATCTTTTGAAAGCCTTTCAGATCAATATTTGCCATTATAATACCTTATTAATTTCTTCTTTTATGATATTCTCTATTGCTGTCCGGCTTTCAGTAACTATCCTCGTCAAAAAGTTATCATCTTTAGTTCCTGCAAATCTAGGATCAACACGAAAGCTATTACCTGACTTAAGCATAAATCCTAGACCACTCCTAGAGTTATTAGCATTTACAGAAAAAACACTTTCAAATCCGCTTACAACAACTTGGGAACCTCTATTAAGTAACCAATCCATCCAGTTAATTATATAACCATTACTATCATAAGAGCCGGAAGGTATATTTTGAATTGGACCAACAGGATCTATTTTTATTGAAATACCAGAAAATCCGGCACTAAAAATTTTTCCGCCTTTTAAGACATTTACAGAGACTGAACTTTCTATAGCCTGCAACATTTCATTAATTGCTTTATCGGCAACCTCTAGACTTAATCCAAAATCTAGAGCTAATTGTCCATGTCGTAATTCATCAAGAATTGGATGTAAAACTAATTGTTCAGTAATCAAAGATTTTATTCTCTGCTCAATAAAAACAGAAGCTTTGAGCATCTGCGGATCTATTTTCTTAGCTAGTAAAGAGAAAACTTTAGCGGTAAATTGACGGTCTGTAGTAATTAATTTTAATCCCATGTAACACCTACTCGTTATCGCTATTATCTTCTTCTACTTCTTCTACTTCTTCTACTTCTTCAACCTTTTTAATTTTAGGCTGAAAATAAGAAATTTTTACTTCTGGAATACACACCTTACAAGTATCCCTAAAACCTAATTTCCCAGAAACGTCTTTATCGAAGAATTCCAGACTGACAATTTTTCTTTGTCCACATGTTTTACATACTTTATTAGCCATGATTATTCTCTCTTCCAAAAGGTTATGATATAACGGTCGTGTTTAAACCCGTGAGGAACAGGTTCGGTAATTCTTGTATATCTAAATGTATCGTGCCCAGCTAATTCAGTATCTGTTACTAAAGCTATTGCCCTGTTAATTTTGGTAAGATCGCTAAGATAGCCAATAGTTTGTATAGCTCCATCAGGAACATCTATTTGTCCTATCTTAATGAAGTCTTTTTTATTACGATAAACTCGCATTCTTATGGCATCAGAAGATTCTACAGTTTTAAATGTAGAAGTCCCCCGGCTAAAACCGGCTGATTCATTTCGATTCTGTATATTCAGGCTGCGTCTTTGCTTAACTGTAGGTACACTGTCTGTGATTACTTCGACCTGATGGGTATAAATTAAATTGCAGTTCACGCCAAAAGACGCAATCATCTCATCTGCAAATTCTTTATATTTAGTAAATATGTCAGAAGGAATAGATACCATAATTTCCCCTATGCGGAATAGTAGTCGTAATCATCAAATCTCCCAGTTAAATAACCGCTCTGTGCGATAATTTCTGATCGATTAAATTTAGGGGCTGTATTATAATAATTCCCCAGTTCATCAGCACCTACAACAACACCGCCATTCACAATGTCATTAGCTGTTTTTATTTTCTGAAATACATCAGCCATTATAGCCTCTTTTCTTTAAAAGTCTACGAACATGATAAAAGGAGATGAATAATATGCATAGCCTTTTCCAATTTTATTAACTTGATTATCTTCGAAAAAATGAAACATTATATTAACCTAAATTCTGAGCTAGTACCATTCCGTCATAGTGATTTCCGGATGTACATAGAAATCCAAAAAGGTCAGCCCTATTTCCAGAAGTACTAAGAGTTGGTGTTGTAGCTCCATCCCACTTGATTGTATTGAACCAAGTAACCGTTCTATTTCCAGTTCCATCTTGTTGCAGTCTCAAAATAAACTTTTGCCCCACTGTAGGATTGCTAACAGCAATAATTCTATTGGCTCCTCCTGCTCCTCCTAAAGTTGCATAATGAGTATTAGATTCATTTAAGTCAAATGTGATAGTAGCACCGTCAGGATTACTTTTAATACTAGTTTTAACAGCTTTATTAGTAGTTAATACACCGCCAACATTCCCTGAGTCACTGAGAACTAAAGCATCAAAATATCCTGTTCCTGCTGTAGAAAACTCAGATCCATTTAAAGCCAAGCCCGTCCCCGCAGTATAAGTAGTATCCGTCCCGTTAATAGTTAATACGTTGGTAGAAGTATTATAACTGGTAGTTACAGATCCAGTTCCACTAGCATATACACTATCACCAGATGCAATAGTTTCTGTATTCCCGCTACCGTCTCCGAACACCCAATCATAACCTGCACCACCACCACCACCACCTTGTGAAACTCCGCTACCATTAAAGTAAAGAACGCCTCCTACATTATATAGTTTGTTAGTAGTTACATCGGGAGTTCCGGCCAATAATTGTACGCCGCTTCCAACAGTTATGGTGCCACCAAAGTTTCCACTATCTGTCACAACCATTGATGGAGCTGTAAATAACGAATTGCCACTATCGTATGTAAAGCCTACAACTGTGTGGATAGCTACATCGTTGCCGCCCTTTGCTATAATGAAGGGGACACCGCTCAACTGTGTCCCTGAATTACTAACTTGACCACCGCCAAATCTCGGACCTGTAGGTCTTAAAAATATAGATCCTGTTGAGGCATGACTTCTGACCACAGTTCCAACAGCTACTGAATAATTTGGCAACCCTGGTTTTGATGAACTTAATACTCCAGAAGATGTGGGGGATAAATACGCAAGCTCTCCTTCAGTTAGTGCCGAAGTGTCTATATTTCTGACAAGTCCAAAAGTTGTGATATAACCAAAAGATGAGTCCTCTATATCATGAGTCGCAAGCCCAAGAATATTCGAGTCTATAAAAGAAGAAGCTATGGCCTTACTAATTTCCATATTACTTCCTTGTACCCCACTAACTATCACTACCGTTCCATTAGTAATTGTTGAACCCGTATTATTCCTAACTCTAACCCAATTTTCTTGTCCTACTTGAAGACTAATATCAGATTCATCATTATAGAAGGCTAATGATTTATTTTCAGTGTCATAAAACAGCCGCCCCTCTTTATAAGGAAGCGTTCCGGTAGTTGCTAAATCTATTGCTGAAAAGTTTCCCGTGCCTTCCGTATAAATTTGTGAACCACTAATGGTCAATCCACTTCCAGCAGTAGAGACATAACCAGCATCATTCACAGCTTTTGGTGTTAAGGCTTTATTCTGTGATGCGTCTATAGTATTTGTTAATATTGTCACACCTGTGACAGAAGTTGACGCGGTCAAAGCATTAAATACAGTCCCAGATAGTTGTAATCCAGTACCAGCAGTATAGGTCGTTCCACTACCACCACTAACCCCAGACCATTGTACCCCATTATAAATCTTTAACCCATTGTCGTAGACAAGGTAGCCCGTTGGAGTTGGAGTAATTACATTTCCTGTTGGTAATACCTTAACGCCATAAACACCAGAAGCGTCATAAGGGATTAGAGAGTCCGCAATATGTTGGTGCATATTACGAAAATCAAGTGGAGAAATGTCTCCATTTATATTGTCTGTAAACGTTCCAGTAGAAAATACCACTAATTCTGAGGCTGTCTTAAAAGCCATTACCAACTCCTATAATTTCTATCTTGTTGCCTTAATGAATAAGGGGATAGAACAGCTTCTCCAATATTACCACCGGCTTGATATTGAAGTTTCGCGTTCTCGTATTTTTCTTTAATATCTTCGTATACTATTTTTAGTCCATTTAATGTTGCGGTCATATTAATACTTGATGGACCGTCACTAATACTAATCAAATTTGCACCCGCAGTTTTAATCTCGCTACCTAATATAATACACCCTGCTCGTAAAGAGACAAGGTTTATAAAGGCGTTATCTTTAGTCTCAACCGTAGGATCTGGCGATAAAGAACACCCATCCACATCAATAGTATAGACTTTTCCGAAATTTATTTCATTGTTCATTAATTGTGCGGCGACCAATATAGAAGTTTCCAATCTTGAATTTGTAAAAGTTGGATCAGATATATCAGTATCATTAATTAAATGTCTTACTATTGTTGTCATTTCGCTCTGCCACGCCATAATTATCTCCTAAGACAAATTCTTATAAACTCTAAATGTACTTATATCTGAATAAAATTCATTAACGCCAAAATCAACAAATGCTTGAATTTTCCAAGTTCCAACAACATCTAAATCTCCTGATGCTGAAGTATATGTGATTATTCCATCTGTTCCGTCTGTATAAAAAGAGGCGTTTTTAGACACAACGGTATTATCCGGCTTACTGAATCTAATATAATTAGTAGCTGAAGAAACATTTACGGCAGTCCCACTCTCTAGAACTGTCACTCTGAATTCTGTACCTACGTTATTTTGATGAATTTCATTCGCGGCCATTACATAGCCTTTCTTTTTTACTAGAAATTTTACTTCCTCTACAATAAGATACACCCTTAAGTCAATAATAGCATGAATGCTGGATGTGCTGTATTAACAATAGGTACAGTTGTTACTTCTAATTCTGGAGAAAAAGAAGATCCTTGCTCTGCATAATAATTACGATAAAAATGAGTTACATTAGAAGCCCATGTGGGAGTAGCGACATCTAGATCGTATGTACTTAATATTGAAACAAATCTGGATAATCCAGAAGTATTTACAGCCGCTCTACCAGCGGCATTCATTGTAAAAGTGTTATAACCAGCCGAATTTACACTTCCTGAAGTTATTTCCGTCGCTAAAGGAGTAGACTGAACAGCTTGAAAATCTGAAGTTGTTGGAACCGTAGTATTTGTAGAACTAGAACCATAAATATTTAAAGAGCTAGACCAGAAGGGGCTTGGGTTGGAAGAAGAGAAAATATAATATTTTAATAAACATGATGTTACTAATCCAGATAATGAAGATGTATCAAAGAAAAAATTAGCTCTATTCAGCAAATTAAATCTATTTGTTGTAGTATCAGATCTCATTCTTATATATCCGCTAGTATTACTAGCACTAGCTCCATTCCCATTTCCTGTACTCAATTGCGTCCATGTTTGTCCAGCTACAGATCTTTGTGTCCAAAAATCCATACTTTTAGTTTCTGGATCTGCATCTGGAACAAATGTAATATCTGTTCTTAAATAAGATCCATCAGAAAAAGCATTTAGAATAAGTTGTCTAGGAATAAATTTTGTACAACGAACAGTCTCCCCATCTGATAAAAGCTCAAAATTAACTTTTATATTATGTCTGATAATTTCTCCCTGCTCGTCATACCACCAGCAAACTGGATTTTTAATTAATACGCCTCTAATTTTGGAATCTCCAAGAGACACAAAAGCTTGAGTATTGTACAAGTCTACAGAAGCAGTTGTTTTTCCATCCCAAGGTCTAATACCTTCAGAACCTCCAACCCAGGCTTTTGCATTTGAAGACCTTAGTAAAAAAGAATATTTTACATATTCTTCGTCTCCTGAAGGCACTTCTCTTATATGCACAACCTTTTCAATTCTGGTAGATAAACCTCTCCATATCCCCAATACTAAATCAGCACCATTCCAAGCATTTTTATAGATAATACTACTAGGATGATTTTCGTCTATAAAACCTTCTATATTACGTTCTGTTTCAACACATAATGATAATGAAAAATTTGGTTCGGCGTTAAAGCCCAAACTCACAGGGTCTTCTATAGCTCTTTTTATAGAATAAGAAGAATCAAAAACAAAGTCCGACCATTCTTGTGAAGATTTTGCAAAATCAGCACTAGCTGGAAAAGAAGAAACAGTAAAGTCAGGAAGAATTCTTTCATCTATACTAGTCCATACTCCTTGTTTTCTAAAATTACGCCATCCTATACTTATTTTTGAAATAATAGTTTTACTGTCTTTTCTAACACTATCTATGTTCCAACCTTGCTGTAAAAAATTAGTCATTATAAATTATACCCTATTCCAAATCCGTCATATTGTCCACCAGAAGTACAGACAAAACCAAATAAATCCGCCTTATTACCAGTAGAGCTTAATGTAGGTACAGTATTATCGGGCCATCTTATTGTTGAAAACCAAGTAACTGTTCTATTACCAGTTACATCCTGTTGTAACCTAATAGCAAACTTTTGACCTACTGTAGGATTTGATAATGCAAGAGTTCTATTTCCTCCTAGTGTAACAGTATGGAAATTAGATTCATTTAAGTCAAATGTTATAGTTATAGAGTCAGCATTAGATTTATTAGAAGTCTTAATAGCTTTTGATACTGTTACTATTCCGCCAGTAATATTTCCGGTTGTAGATATCCCCGCAGAAGTAATAACTCCTGTAGTTGTATCATCAGCATCATTTCTTAGGTAGTTATCTTGTACATTAAAAGTGGTTCCAGCAAGCTGCAATCCGCTTCCGGCTGAATATGTGGTATCTGTTGGATTTCCATTAAAATATAATGTGCCGCCGTTGTTATATAATTTATTAGTAGTAACAGAAGGGATAGAGGAAGCTATTAATATACCAGTATCTACAGCTACTAAATTATGAACTATTAATCCTGTATCATTAACATTTGCGGATATTACTTCTAAAGTGGCATTAGGGTTTAAAGTGGACGCACTGATATTACCAATAGCCACTTTTTTATCTAAAGTATCTCCAGTAATAAGATAGCCAATATTAACCTTATTACTTTCATTACCAAGAATACTATTATCTTCACCGCTACCAATTAATTCTACATTATTATTTCCTTGAGAGGATTTTCCGGCATTATTGCCTATATAAGTAGTTCTGTTAGTACCAGAACATTCAAATCCTGCTCGAAAACCTAAATATGTTGAGTTAAGATTTCCACTAGCACTAAAACCAGCTGAAGCACCAATTATTGATGTTTGAACATTATTTTTAGCTAAATAACCGGCGTTATCGCCTATCATTAAAACTGAAATATTAGAACCATCATCACCTTTTCCAGCAGAATCCCCAATTCTAATAATATCTTCAGTTATAATAAGGGCTGGGTTGTCTTGAATAATATAACCTACATTTATTACTGGACCATCTATAACAATACCTGTCCCAGCTGTATATGACGTAGCCGCAGTAGTTTGTATAGTAGAATCAGAGAATATTACTCCGGAGCTAGTTAAGACTACTTGATCATTCGCATTCCTATAAACAGATTTTTCAGCAGGATAAGTTAAGAATACGGTATGCGTACCAGTAGATAAAGTAACGATACTATCCGCATTACTACTTGCTAAAATAGTATTACGTGTTAAAGTATCAGGAGATGCGTCAGTTATAGTTCCAATACCAACTTCCCAATCCGTTCCATTTGCATCCTGGATGGCATAGTAACAAGTATTTCCATTACCGACAGCAGACATAAAACCTTCGAATCCAGCAACAGCACCGTCTAAATCCAAGGTGCCTGTACCTGTCGTCGAAGATGTTTCTTTTACTCTGTCTTTTAATATTAAAGCCATTATAAGGCTACCTCAAAGGCTGTATCTATTTCTGTCATGAATTCTGTAGACTGATTTAGATTCATATTTAAAATACTATCAAATTCTACATAACTATCTATATTATTTATACTATGTACATTTAAGTTAAAGGGCTGAGTAGTAACTAAGCTTAAATCAAATTCACATAGAGACTTTTGTTCTAGTAAAGAAGATAGGCCAGTTGAAAGTTTTGATAGTGAGAATGTATGTTGTCTTCTGATGTTGCCATCAAACAGCACAAGTGATTTAGATTGACCTCCTATTGATGTTCGGCTCAATAGGGATTTTAGAGTAACTTGTTGTAATCTATTTATATACAGTGGGAAGTTAACAACTTCTGTTCTACCAACTAATACACCATTTCCGGTGATTCTAGAACTAGAAGCAAGACTTGCTGACAGTGTCTGAGTTACAATATTGCCATTTAGAGCAGCAGATCCGAAGATACTAGCTGAACTAGCAGATAACAAACTTCCTACAGCAGACAGGGTAGATGATCCACTGACTAATGAAATTCCGTCAGTAAAAGAATTAGCGTTAGTTATGTTTGAATTTAGTGTGCTTTGGGCGGAAAGCGACCCATTAATGCTTACTTCTTTACTAGACGTACTTTCCAGTATAGATCGATTAGCTAAACCTGCATTAATAGATAGTATAACACCAACATCTGCTGATACTTCAGATGATCCAATTATAGTCTTTTGACTCGTTAAGCTGACTGATCCTATAGCTGTAAGAGTAGAACTCGCCCTAAGAGATGAACTTCCTGGTAACTCTTGTCCCCCTTGGGATATTTCCCCAATTAAACGACCTTGTCCAGCAAATAGTAATGGTTTATTTACTATGCTAAAACCGTTATTAAACGCCTCTGAAAATGATCCAGGAGAATATCCGCCATTTATTATTAAGCTATTATTAGATCTAATTCTTGAAGAAGATATTAAAGATGTTGAGTTACTTATAGTATTGACTATAGTACCAGTAAGTTCTGCCTGTGAGCCAAAACTAGAACCTACAGATAATATCAAACTATTGTCAGGAACTATTGAAGCTTTACTACTTAAATTAGCACTATTAGAAGTAGATAGACTGCCTACAGAAAATACTCTAGAAGTACTTGACAACGATACAGGGTTGCTTGTAGTCAATTTTCCGTCTGACCGTACTTCACTGGATGTAGATAGAGTTTGATCTCCATCAATAATTATACTTCCTTGGCTATCAAGAGAAGCATTCGATACAAGTGAAGAATATATCGATTGCGATATACTTCCTGTAAAATTAACTTCAGAAGAGGCTGGTAAAAAGGCAAGGCTGGATAATACAAAAGAAGCCTCAGACACTAATGTAGCTTGAGAAGCTAGACTAATATCTGAGGCTTTAATGAAGCTTGGTCCGGCACTTATAGTTGACGTGGCAGACAGTGTAGACGCACCATCCTTGAATCCACCACCAAGTGATGAAAATGGTAACGTGCTAAAGGCTTCAATACTAAACATGACTTAACCTATTTAAAAGGATTAGTCAAATTTAATATCAAGATCTGATATATTGAACCGGAATGTATCTCCCAATAAAACATCTCTAGGGGTTGTTAAACCACCCTTAAAGAAGATATTACCGCCACTTAGAGCATCTGCAATAATAACTCCACTAGCATATCCCCAATTCCCTGCGGCAGTAGGGAAAGTAATAGCTGTATTATTAGAGACAAGTTGACCGCTACCATCTACCGTTGGTGGATCAAAATTACCAGTTGGGACGTGAACTCGTGCATATCCATTTCCAGTAATTTCATTGGCTGAAGGATTTGATTCGCTAGGATAGTCAGAAGTTAAACCAATATAAACACCTGTAGAAGGAAGAGTAAAAGATTGACCCCTAAAAATAGCCGATAATAGGCCGGATTCAAAATAGTCGGTCATCGCATTGCTCATGACGACTCCTTATTATTTTTGTGTAATGAATTAATAAGCTATACAATCTATTACACCTTATTATAGGTTTTTACCCATTTGGCCTGACCACAATCCCAAATCTTGTTCATACCGTGTTCATATCCAGTATTTGAGGGGAATTTCATACGGTGATAGGTAGACTGATTGTCTGTCCACTTAAAACTTTTGTAACATGATTGACAAGAAAATCCTAAATCAGACAAATATTCTCCAGATCCGTATCTTTTATCAATAAATGTCGTAACACTATCTGGATTGTGCTCTAGTTCAAAAGATTTTAATAGTCTAGAGAACCCCCCAGGAATAGAATACCCCTTCTTTGGGCAGAATCTACTAATTTCCCAATTATTATCTTTTTTTCTTCTGACTCTCATAGCACAATAAACGATTTTATCATTATGTAGTGTATATGTTAGCCCCTGACCTTTTCCCATTAAATGGTTATCTTCAAAAAACATTTTTGATAATGAAGCACCCATTTTTCCAATTTTTAGTTTCCTAGCATAAATAGTATCGCTGATTGATAGTTTGTTATTGATAATAGATTCAACAATTTCAAATTTATTCAATAACTCGTCTTCTAAAAAGAAAAGGGACTTATAACCAAGTGCTTCATAAGCGTCTTTTTTATTTATATGATATCTGTCATCCTGTTGAATTTTATCTGAGTGCCAAAATAACCCGTCCGTTTCAATAATTAAACTAAATTCCGGAATTACAAAGTCAGGGTAAAATCTATCTAATTTTTTATTGTACTCAAAATCTATTCCTTTCTCTTTTAATAGATTAAAAATTAAGGTTTCGATGTTAGTCATACTCTTTTTGTAATTAATAGCATAGTCCCATCCATGCTGATTTGCTAATGTCGCAAAGTAACTTCTAGAAATACCTATCCTTTGAGACCATTCTGTCTTGTTCATGCCCTTATGAGTTTCTATCTGCCCCATTTCTGTTTTTGTTTTTATGGACTTAGCATTGATAGTACAGGCATGTTCCGGCACCTGCATATAGTATTCTTTTCCATATCTATCTAGACAGGTTTGTCTTGATTTCTTTCTAACTTCTTCTAATTGGAAAACGTTATCAACTCCAAACTTTTCTTTTGATAATTTTTTACATGATTCTGAAGCTAAATAGTATTCATGACCATATAATTTTTTGTTAGTGTTTTTCCTTTTTTCTTTGAATTCATCAACAGAAGATACGTTCTCTACACCATATCTTTTCATACAAGTTTCTTTATATTTACTCTGTACTTCTTGAGATTGTACAGCAAACTCTACTCCGTATTTTTTTAAGCAGGTTTCTTTAGATCTATTCTGGACGCTTTTATTCATCATAGGATGTTCAGCTCCATATTTTTCCAAATTAGTTTCTTTTATTTTATCTTTAATGTCTTTTCTTTGGAATGGATTAGACACCCCATGTTTCTGTATAGATATCTCTTCCCTCTTTTTATCACGACATTTTTTACAACAGTCTTTTGGTAATTTATCTCTACCAGTACTATATATTTTCATTGTTGTTTCATAGGTATTCTCACAGTAATCACAGAGGGCTAATATTTTTTTACGAGAGAACTTACTTAGGTTTTTGACTTCATATCCAAATTTTGATTTAGTTTGTTCGTTTAAAAACATTCTGTGATTCCTAAAGAGACTATTTTCAATAAAAAAAGAGAGGCGGGCCAAAACCCGCCTCTCTATTATAGCCAAAATATCTTAGAAACTAGCCGCAATTACACGTCGAGAATCCAATACCCCAAAACCTAGTTCAGCAAATCCGTAAAAACCCATCTTCTGATGACGATGCAGCATCTCATCTTCGAAGATAGTAACTTCTTGTTTAACTGGCATAACAAAGCTATCGCCAGCCTTGAGGTCAAGACCGATAACCAGTTCTACATCACTATTAGGACCAAGTGCCCCACCAAGATTGGTAGTGAAGTAGTTCTGATATTCTTGGCTCTGTCCGAGTTCATCAAGAGCATGAAGATTAACATTGAACAAGCGAGAAAGTGCTCCACTTTCATCATTAGCGACATGAACTTCTCGACGACTAGTGTCATCAAGCTGATCAACGCCCCAGTTTCGCATGTCCTCAATTCCTTCAGGACTCAGATAAGCATCGGTCAATTGACCACGATTCATAGAACCAGAGTTACCGCCACCATTACGTCTCATAACGGTCTTCATCAGACTTACGAGTCGTTTGGTGAACTGACCAGGAGCCGCATCAGTATCGAACAGCAAGATATTACGATCAACAGTAGAAGCCAAAATAGTATGCCAACCATCATCGTTCATCTTCTTGACGAAACCAGCTTCCAGGGCTTGAGCGGCACGATTCACAACGTCCCAACGTGCTTCGCGAACATATCGAAGAAGCATATCGATTGAGTTAGTAATTGAGTACGTAGGAATCGTCACATAGTCGCCTTCAACAGTCCGCTCAGGCACACGACCATGACCAGGATTGGTGTAAGCGACAAATTCATCTTCTTCTCCTGGAGCAATAAGATCCAGAGGAAATTCAGTTGAAGTACCTGGCTCCATAGGAATGCGTTCAAAGATACCACCAAGGATATCTCCAACAAGAACGCCTTCTCGTAGAGGCAATTCAATAGCTTTAGCCAACTGATGCTGTGCGACAAGAGCTTCCGGCTTATTAGAACTACCGGCCCTTTTGATCAGTTCGATAAAGTCAGGACTAGGTTTAGTAAGAATAGACATTTATTTTACCCCTAAGAAAAGTTTGTTAGACGTTGACAGCGACCTTGGCAAAGCCATCGGCGTTCTTCGTTGATAGAAATTGACCAATTTTTGGAGCCGTACCATCCTGCGTAGCAGAGCAGTTGCCCGAATCAGCCAAATAACAATCTTGGCCTGCCGTTGGAGTACCAGAAATCTGGTCCGTAACGACCCAACCTTTTCGCAAGAGGGTAACTTTACCTCCCTGCTGAACTTCATCTTTCTGCCAATTAATATGATAACGAGACTGATCAATATTAACGACATCGTTTAAAAGAATACCAGCAAACTTCGCACCACTTGCTTCTGCTGCAACTGTAACAACAGCGTTGCTGTTATCCATTGCGGAACCAGAACCAGCAGTACTGATACTCATGAACTGACCTTTTTCAGCCGTTTCGTTAATGAAAAAACTAATGTCAGTATCAAGTTCGTTTCGATCACCTTTAAGAGCCATTGTAAACACCCCTGATTATTTAAGGTTTTGAGTAGTTTTAAGAACATTTCTAAAATAACTAGCAGTAGAAGCAAACGTATCTGTCAGATCTTCTGGAGTAGAAATAAGAGCGGCTTCCGCTTCTTGTTCAACTTCATCAAGTTCTTGAGCAACACTTTCTTCTACTTCTTCTACTTTTTCTTCTACCGCTTCAGCAATAACTACTTCAGGAGTAGCCTGTGGCGTATGGACCAATTCCAACATCGCTGCAAAAGCTTCATCATCTACAGAGTCGAACTTTTCTAAAAGATTGCCGACTTTGTCTTCAGTAATGCCAACTTCAAGAGCCTGTTTAGTACGATTCAACGTGCGAATAGTAGCAACAGCCTCAGTAAGCTTAGTTTTAGAAGCATCTAATTCAGATTTGACCGTAGCCAATTCTGTACTAAGAGCTTTTTCAGTCTCTACATGCTGTGCGATAGTTTCATTAAGTTCAGCAATCACAGCATCTTTTTCATTTTTCACATTTTCAAGTTCTGTAAGAGAAACAGAAGCTGCGGCAGCTTCCAATTCAGGACTCGTGACCGATGGAGTATCGGACATAGCAAACTCCTTAATTTTAAAAGGTTGAGTTTCTTGCTCGAATACATCTTGGTTCGAATCAAGAATGATACTTCTAGGATTAGCAGGTTGATTAACTAAGCCTTTACCAGAAAAAGAGATATTACGCAATAATCTACCAACTTTGTATCCATTCCATTTACCTTCGCCTCCATAAACCCGGAGATGTTTTGTTAAGAATGCAGAGTCTTCATCTCTAACAACTACATTTATTTTACCTTCTGGACTAATCACAGAATAATCAAAGTCAGAAAATAGACACTCCATAGAGACCGCCCATTTTCCTTCATCAATCTCTTCAGTCAAAGATTTAATTCTTTGACGGAGTTCTGGATCACTCCAGCTTTTATAAATAACAGCCGAAGTAATAATGTCGAATACTTCTGGTCTTTCTTCAGATATAACCTTCGACCCATCTTGATCAACAACAATAGAACCAGTTATATGCCCAATGATATCAGTTTCATTATGCATATAGTTAAATTGCTTATCTACCGGAGTATCTCTTGCCGCCCAAACTTCATCAGGATCAAAAACATCATCGTTTTTATTCCATCCAGTAGAGACAAGGATTGAGTTCAGATAATATAAATCAATCTGGTCAGGATTTGAATTACCAAAACCAGCAATAGTCTTTTGAATATCTTCTTTAGAAGGATGGGTATAGTCAGCATCAAGAAGAATTTTTGCTTCTAGTGCCACACTAGCACTAGACTTAACTATATCACTTAAACCATCTAAAATTTCTTGTTCATATATTTTCATATAGTCACCTCGTTTTATTATACACCAAATTTTATAATTCGGCGTCTTTTATTTGAACGTATGCAAAACAATAAATTTGACGCATCTCTTCTAGTGATGGTTCTTTAGAGTTTGAATTGAAGAAATCTTGCTTAAGACTAGCTATTTCAGATAGTATTAAGGGGGTGAGATTTGGTTCACTTTCCAATATACCAAGAATTACTTCATCAGTAATCTCTTGAAATAGTTCCAAATGTGATAATACACTTAGTTTTAAAAGTTCAAACTCATTAGACTGAGACTTTGTTAATGTCCTTGAATCTTTCTTATTGCAATGAGCTAGAAAAGAAGGAAGCAGGGAGTCGGCAATTTTCTTCTGTGCCGATATTGCCCATATTAAGGCAGATGCTTTCCCAGGATTTGTCCTTGGATTGACCCTTCTTTGTTTTCTAGGTTTTGTATCCCTAGCATTCTTAGGTCTGCCATTTTCCGGACTTGGTTGTTTAGGATTTTCTGACTTTGGATTAGCTCCTGGCTCTTGACCTATAGGAGCTTGGGGGTTACGTTTTACTCTAGATACTTGCTCAATGCTGATCTGATCCTTATTAAGAGCAATCTTGTTGAACTCATCTTCCTGTTGGGCATTATGATAAGGACCAGCTTTAGGAGGAATCTTATAGCTTTCTCGTGCTCTGGATTCTCTTTTGACTCTAGCTGTTTCAATCTCTTCATTTTCTCCAAACCTTTCTCTAACTGTTTCGAGAGAAATAACATCTCTATCAGCTAGTTGTATTAACAAGGCTTTTTCTGAAGAATCATCAGATAGAATCATATGGTCAAAATGTATATAGGCGGGATTCTTGAACCCCATAGCTTTCTGGACTTTTCGGATTTCTCCATTCCAGAATTTAGAGAGCATATTTCTACCGTATTCAAGTCTCTCAATTAATGTTTTAAGAGAGATGAAATTGTTAGTAAATCCGCCGCTCTGTCCAGCAATTCCGGTTAAAGTTGGGGGAATACCCAATCCGGCATATATGCTATTTAATACAGGACCATACTTTTCATTACCTAAGAATTTATAAACCTGGCTATTACTCTCTTTGAAGTCAATTTCCGGACCCCAAACCAGATCCATTGTTCCTCCACCAACGTTAGTAGCTAAGACATCTCGCAATTTATCAATTGCTGCCTTTGTTGGGAGAATTTTGTGCTCAAGATCTCCTAGACGCCAAAGACGAATATTAGATATAGCACCATCTAAAGCAGACATATCAGCAAGCTTCATCTTCTCAAGCATCGTGATATCGTCAAGTATTGGGTTAATCATGGGATATGCCCATAATTGCCAATCGTCTTTCTTATAATGAAAGACTTCTATAGTTTCTGGTTTTAGTTCAATCCTTTCCTGATTATTTTTTAATGCGTTAATTATATCAACTGGAAGATTTTTGAGTGTCGAATTTTTCTTTTTAAATTCATCTCGTATCTTTTTAGAGATTTTTACAAAATATTTTTTATCGCCAGAAAATAAAGCAGTCTCACCACCATCTACTTCTATAGTAGTTGGATTAAGAAAATTGTATACAAAAGGAATTCTACGAGTAGACATTTTCTCTTCGAGGTATTTAAGATCTTCATCACCCTTTGTTAAAGTTCTTTGATTTACTTTAGTAAGTTTCACATAACGACGTTTAACAATAACGTTTCCGGTACGAAATAAATTATTTAAGAAACGCTCAGATCGTTCAGACCCACCAATTTCTTCCCACCAACGACGATAGAATTTTTGGGCATTAGGATCACTATGAACCAAACTAATCCCTTGTGAGCCAAAATCGCCCATCAAGTCGATAACGTTTTTTATAATTCCAACTTTATCATATGCAGACATACATCGCTGCATAATATCCTGTTGATGATTGGGAGGTTCTTCCCCCGGTCTGAATCCATAATAACTATTTTTACTATAACTATCACGAACAGAAAGACCTGGCTCCATACTGAGGAAGGTCCGGCTTGAAGCACTAGCGGACATCATTCCTTGATATGAAGATAAATTTTCAGATGCTCTTTCTAAAGCATCTTTATCATTCATATCTATATATAGATTTTTAGCTGTACTAAGATTTTCTTCAGACATAATCTAACCTTGTTATGATTACAATTAAACTACGTCTGTTTAATACACCGTTTTTTAATAAACCCCATTCATTTTTTCTGTATACCAGTTAGGACCAAGAAAAATAGCCTCGCTTTTTTTATTACTATCTGGCACGGAAGCAAAGCCTCCATAAATTTCATAAGAGTCTTGAATGCGGGCGTTACGAGTTTGTCGAGCAGCCATATTAGCCATTAAAAGTGCTGAATATCGGTCTTTTCTCAGTCTATCTTTCTTGCCCACACCTGTCTTAACTTCTGGTGTATTCCACTGATCTCTACCTGTAGGAGTCTGACGAATTTCTATAAGACACAGTTCATCCTTCAATGCCTCAATTTCCATCACACAATCTTCCAAAGTATCATAAGTTCTGTTACTGGCTTTATCCTGTTCAATAGACAATCCAATTGTAATAGGATCAAATCTGGGGAATAGAAGAACTTTATCTTCCAGATCTTTTCTTAGACCATGATTAGCCTCAGAGAGCCAGTCATATTTCGCAAACTGGCATAATTCTAATATATGAAGACCCTGTTCGTCGTCAGTATCTTTTTCCTTGTCTTCATCGATAACAGGCCAAATAGGAAGTTCTCCTGGTAGAAGCCTAACAGGATCATGTAAAGCTTCAGCTACAGCAATTCCGCCACCTTGAGCATCCATTGCGATATGAATAGTTGGAAAAGCCCCCATTAGATCACGAATACGTCTGGCACAATATGCGTAGAAGTCCCCTTCTTCTGTTAATCCGCGTTTTAATCTCTCATTATACTCTTTTCTTGTAGTAGTCCAAACATGAGCTATTCTTCTATGATCTGAGTTTACTTCTAATACAACAATCGAAAAATTATCGACTTCAGATGCAGGGTCTACACCAATAATATATTGCTTATCAATTTGCCCCTTTAGTGAGGGGTCAAAGTATAAGTCGCCAGAAGGTAACTTGATTGGTTTTTGCTCAGAACCCGTACATGCTTCAATCAAACTTCTCTTAAAGAATCCTGCACTATCTGTACAGAAAACAGCACTAAATTCCATCAGATAAATGCCGTTATGTACGGTAGCCTTAGAACGGGCTACTTGAGCGTCATCCATAAATCCTTTAGGAATTAACTCAAAAGGCATTCTAATAACTGAATAATCTTTCCAGTTGAAACTATCCGGCACTTTTTCTTCGCCAAAAGTCTCTTTAAGCTTGACAGGATCGCCCTTAGAGTTTATAATTGAACGCCATCGTTTCCAATATGTTGAGAAATGATTAAAGTCATAATAAGCTGTTCCTGATAAAACAATCTGGTTACCAAAGTCTTCATTGGCAAAGTTTTCTTGTAAAAGAGAAGGGTCATATCCTCTTTGTTTTGCAAGATTCTTAGCTGCGGCTAATTTGACGCCTTCGGACGGTGATGAGGAAACGGCACCAAAACCGGCAATAACGTTTTCGAATATGTCACGGGACTGTGAAGCAAATTCGTCTGCAATGATATCATTGGCACGCTGACCACGAATCTTGCTGTTATGACTAAAAAACCCATTTGCACAATATTCGTTTCCTTCTGGAACATGTATATCACAGGTATGGCATTCCGAGTCTTCTATAGAATATACTTCATCATAGAATATATCAGGATTTACCAGTTCTGCCCAATCGGGAATATGATCAATATGGTCTAAGACCTTTTGTAAGAAATTAATTTGAAAAGTTTTTCTACTTTTGACCTTAGATGTAGACAGGCATTCTTTATATCTAGCTCCTTCCAAAGCTGTTAGAACCTGCTCTTGAGTCACAGGAACGGTATCATCAAAGCTATTCCAGCGTTTCTTTTGGGAAATAGCGGCATTAAGACTGTCTCTTTTTCTAGATAAACGGAAGTTAATCTGATCAGCAAATAATTTGACATTTCTACCATATATCCCTAATTCATAAACACGGTTCCATTTTTTGTCACGATCTCTATATGTTAATGTTGAAACGATGCCGTAATGCAGAAGTATATACTGAATTTGTTCTACAAGTCTCTTACTTGTATTTGTAAAATTGACAGAGATTGTGGTTCCGCCACGAGAAGTGTCTATAAAAACGTGACCGTCTGTGTCATATAATCCAGCAAGACATTCAGACATGTGCCGCTTAGAGCCTTCCAAAATAGTTCTAGGTAGACATTTATCTATAGCATAACATTTATCTAAGCCCCAATATCCTAAAAATTTATTTCTTAAAGGTTTAGAGCTGATCTTCCAATGTACTTCATCTTTTGACATCTTCCAAGGCTTATAGAGGATTTCATTCTTATTTGGTCTAGCAACTATTTGAGGGATAAGGTTGTCTATTCTATCAATAATCTCTTTATCTTTAGTCGCAAAACTCAAACCATAAGGATCTGTCCAACAACCATCACCGATCATTGCTCCTAGAGCATAGGCTTGATCCAAACTACAATTAATATCTCCCTCATGCCACCTTTGAGATCTATCGATTAAAATACGATCTCCTTTTTGCATATTGTCAGTTCTAACCCAATCAACAGAACCATTACGAAGAACTTTCATTGCGTGATTATAGGTGCCTTCATACGAATAACCCCGTTTTGTAGTGATAATCTTGGTGGGTTTGACGCCATTATCTATTGAATACTCAATATCACGAAATTTACCATTTCCCCAAACATTAGAATAACTATCTCCTTCAATAATATTTCCAATAGAATTATTGTAAGTAGTTAATGTAAAAGGACTTACGCATCCATCTCCAATAGGCAGAGCTGTTACCTGACTACTATTGATAATCATCCGGCACATATCTACATCACGACGTGGACCACTGTTAGAATCGCATAAGTCTCTTAATATGGGCGACCTTTTCCAAATCGTCTCCATATAGTCATGTAAGAACTTAGACTGGCGGAACGCAGACCCTACCACAACGACTTTTCTTTCGGGCATGATTAATGCCCTCATCAATGAATAAAGGGATAGTAGAAACGTTTTTCCTACCCCACGACTACCAATCAGCATGGGAAACTTTCGCTTCCAGATTTCCTCAAGCATAAGTCCTTGAAAAGGGACAAGGTCTATATTCAATATGTTCTTACAGAGAAAACAGAAGTACTCAGGCTGTATCATTAGCCAGGTAAACGTCTTGTAAAATTCCTCTGGATCGTCTGTAGTGAGTAAATCGAAAGGCTTACATAACTCATTTTTATTATAATTAATATTAAGCCAAGCATCATTAAGTTCGGATAATATTTCTACTCTTAAGCGTTCAGTCATTTAGGTTCACCTAGATTTATATCAATTCCGGTATGGAGTATTGAATACCCGGAAATAAAAGATGTAATTTGCACTCTTTTAACACTAATTCCATATTCTTGCATTCTTCGATGAACCAAACCTGTGATTTCCCTATTCATTTTTGTCCGGTCATCCATTAACTCTTTTAATTCTTTTCTAGCTACATAACGACAGATTAGACCCATAGTTTCATCGTCAATCTGGTCTGTTACTTCGTAGGCTTTAGCTATCGCTGTCATAACGTCATCGACCTCGTAAGACACCACAGACCTTAGTTTGAGTGGTTTACCATCTAACGTCATTAAGTCTTGTTCAAGCGTATACAGAGACTGTCTGACAACAGGTAATAGATAGTAAGTTGAGAAAAAAGGGATATACCAGTAACGACCTGGTAAAAGAAGAAGGGATGTGTGCATACCTTTGAATTTTACGCCTTGATGGGTTGGTTCGACTAGAATTCGACGGGGGATTAAATCCCCTATCAGTTTTACTAGCTCACCAAGCCATTCTAGATATGCAAAAATTTTATCATTCCTTAGAATTATGTTCTACCCATGTATCCCTAATTAATTGTGCCGCATATTTTTCAGCTTCTATCTTGTTCTCACAATACACAAATTCAATGTCGTAATTATCCATAACCTCATGAATTAATTTCCGGAAAAACCCGGAACCACCTCTTATATATTTCTTTTTACATTCTGGAATTCCGGAGTCATTAGGAAAACTAAAGATATGGGACTCCGGAAATTCACACAATATGATTGCTTTCTGAATCTTTGAGAGCTTATCAAGCTCTCTATAAAAACGCTCTTTCATCGATGTCTTCGCTAAGTTACCATATAGCTCACCACTAGTTGACTTTCTCTCAATAGCTAGAATATGCTCCATGCCTTCTATCGAGTAATCTCCCGCGTCTAGTTTCCGGAACTCTGTCTTCATATACTCTCCGGTAGACAAGTATGGTGCTACCTCAAAGAAAGGCTTTTGCTCACGAGTATCTATCAATATATTTATAGTCATTTTTTTTCATTTTTGGCAATGATTTGTTTGAATAGTCCTACATAATGGGCTTCTTTTCCATTAATTGATTCATGACACTCTTTACAAAGAGTAATTAGATTAAATACTTCATATCTTAGCCAAGAGGCATCAGACCAACGTTCAATATGATGGACATGTAATTTTTTACGGCTCTTGCATCCTGGCATTTGGCACGTTCGTTTATCCCTCTTTAAGGTTTTTAACCTAGCGTCTTTATAAATAGGGCAGTCATAATGTCTTCTAACCATTCTCAAATGACCAATCTTAGTCTAGTAATATATTTTGATTGTTATGTAAAACTAAGAAGATCAACAGATTCATATAATATGTCATTGTTTATGCCTTCATTAATTTTTAATTCAAAGTATGAACATAATATCTTTATAGATTATTCTACAAATTATTCGTAACTATAAGAGCCTGTATTAGGATTGGTTGTTTTTATTGATAGTTGATCTTTTACCCGGATTACTTGATATATACACCTACCGTTCTCAATCATTTGTCTAATTTTTTTTTGACGATCAGTTTCTCTTGATTCCCCCGTCTTAAATTCTATTAGAACAATCTGGTCACCTTTAAAATCAAAAACAACCATATCAATAGGAGAACCTAGAAATCGTACATCTTTCGGATCATATGGAAACCCATCTAGGTACGGAGCAAATTGTTCCGCTATCTGCCCTGTTCTTACTTCTGTTGATTTTAACTTGGATTTTATCTCGGAAATCTCTCTCCTGAGTTTTTGATTAGTAGATTGCTCTCTTTTTAAGTTATCTATTAAAATTTTAAATAAGATAAAGAGAATAATCGTAAAACCAAGTACAACAAAAGTAAACAACAATGTATTATAATTCATACTCAACCATTTCCTTTACAAGTTCTTCAAAACTATAGGATGGTGCCCATCCAAAGATTTCTTGTGCTTTTTTACATGATCCTCTCAAGTAATCCACTTCTGCCGGACGGTAGAATTCCGGGTCAGTAACTACAAAGGGTTCCCAATCATCAATATCTATATGCTTAAAAGCTACTGTTAGGAATTCCCTAATAGTTCTGGTTTCACCAGTACATAGTACAAAATCGTCAGGATTTTCTTGCTGTAAAATAGTATGCATTCCCTCAGCATAGTCTTTTGCATGACCCCAATCTCGACTTGCATCTAGATTACCTAAACGTAATTTA
>Ga0208019_1000022_pt1 | contig 68783 bp, 105 predicted proteins | sample CB_VirMetaG_5_FD_184540 | JGI IMG/M metagenome (GOLD analysis project Ga0208019, IMG submission 184540) | Freshwater to marine saline gradient viral communities from Chesapeake Bay - CB_1508_1D Viral MetaG (SPAdes) (version 4) | ecosystem: Environmental > Aquatic > Marine > Coastal | place... | reverse complement strand
CCGCTCGATCACCCTGGCAGCCGCTGGCGCCGGAGGTGACGAGGGGACGACCGTCCGATCACCTCGCCCGCTCGATCACCCTGGCAGCCGCTGGCGCCGGAGGTGACGAGGGGACGACCGTCCGATAGCATCCCCGACCGTAGAAACCAGCGAACCCCGGCCGTGGAAACGGGCACCCCGGCCGTGGAAACCCGAATAGCCCGACCGTGGAAACCAGACGATGACGCCACAGCAACGCGAGGCGATGACTCGACGGCTAGCCGTCGGCCTGAAACGGCTTGAACGATCGTGGAGCGGGAAGCCAATCGGTATCGGCTTCGACGCCGACATGGACACTGGACGCATCACGATGACCATCGGCCCCGAAGGGCCGACGTTCAACCTCGTCGTGACAGCGGCCGTGGAAGACGTTCGCGTCGGTGACACGACCGAGGAATTCAACTAGACCCGTCCATGGAAACGCGACCCCCGACCGACGAAACGCGGCAATCCCAACTGTCCAATCAACATATTGTGTCCGCTAGTCGCCTTGACCACAAAATGTCGCCCCACTTGACTCCTGACAAACTTTTGGCCGATATTACTGCGTCGCGGGGGCGAACCCCGTCCGACGAAACCCCGACCCGCGACTGCTAGACGGATGCCCGACACAACGCACCGGCGCGTCGCCGGTTCGTGGAAACGATGACCCCGACCGAGGAGACGAGACGATGCGACAGTCTGAGGTGAAGATCGGCGGCGAGTATCGGGTGCGGATCGGCAACCGGCTGGCGCCGGTGACCGTCCTGCGCCGCCTGGAAGGCCGTGGCGTGGCGCGGTATCTGTGCCGCACCGGCGACACGGGGCGGGAGGTGCGAGCCACCGCGGCCCGCCTGCGACCGCTGCCCGGCACCCCGGAGGCGGCGGCCGAGCGCCGGCGTGCATGGGAGGCTCGACGCCGTCGTGAGGCGAAGAATCCGCCCGGCACGTACCGCTCGACGCCGGACCACACGCCGAAGCTGACGGCGCCGGCCCCGGTGCCCGGCATGGTGGAGCGTGTTCGTGCCGATCTCCCCGTGGAGCGCCTCGTCGGCCACAACGCCGAGATGGTCCGGCGCGTCGTGGCCGGCGTTCACGCCGCGCAGCCGTGGACCGTCGCCTGCCGTGCCGTCTACGCGGTGATCGGCAAGGGTGGGCGGCTCCGCGGTTTCCCCCGTCACCTGCGTCGTGGCGCGTGGCTCGCGGTGGCCGAGGAGCATGCGGCGAACCGTGCCCAGTATCGCGAGGTGATGGGACACGCCCCGATCCCGTCTGCGGAGATGATCACGGCGGCGATGGCCGGCGACAGCGTGGCACGGGCCGCGGTGCTCTCCTGACCTACAAGCCGACACAACCGGCCGGGGCACGGTGCCCCGGCCGGCGGAACGAGAACCCCGACCGAGGAGACGAGACATGACGATCCTGGTAGCCAACGCGGCGGTCTTCGTGGCCGCGCTGATTCTCGCAGACTTCACGTTCTTCGGGGAGGCCCGGCGCCAGCGGCGCGACGCCGCCAGCGCGGCGGCGGCGCTGGAGCGCCGGCGAGCCGAGGATGCCCGGCGCCGCGAGGAATTCGGCCGCATCGTCTCCGAGATCGAGGCGGCGATTGGAGCGCGGCGCGTCTGACCTACACGCCGACACAGCCGGCCGGCGGCACGTTGCCCCCGGCCGGCGGAACGAGAACCCCGACCGGAGGAACCAGACGATGCCCAACTACCTGATCAGGTTCGACCGCGGTGGCGATGAGCGGTTCGACGCCGTTTCCGACGCGGCCGCCCGCGACTACGTGCGAGAGCTGCTCGCCGACGAGGGGGCCGACGAGGGGGACGGCGGATCACTCTACCGATGCGACGAGGGCGGCCGCGGCGACGAGGAATTCGTGGCCGAGGTGCGCCTGGGCGACGACGACGACAGCGACGACGAGGCCACCGTGCCCTGCTACTGGCGGCAGGGTTGGCCGATCGACTGACCTACACGCCGACACAACCGGCCGAGGCACGGTGCCCCGGCCGGCGGAACGAGCAGACCCCGAGTGAGGAAACGAGAGATGAACACGACGCACGAAACGCTTGAACCGTTCAGCCGCGAGTATCACGACGCCACCGTACACGGGCGAGCGATCGCGCTGCCGCTGGCAGATTCGATGACCGAGGGCGACGACCTGGCGGAAATGGCTCGCGAGTGGATGGCGACGAACGGCGTGTCGATGACCGCTCGATTCGACAGTCACGGCAGGATGTTCGACTGCGACAAAGACGACCGAGACATATGGAGGGTGACCGTGCGTCACGGTCGGCGGTCGTTCACCATCCGATTCGGCCAATCAATTGTCGATTCGGGCAACGGCATCCCCCCGTGCATCACCGACGTCCTGTGCTGCCTGCCGAAGTGCGACCCCGGAACGCTCGCCGACTACATCGACACATACGGGTCGTGCGAGCCGGATGAGATGACGGTGGCCGAGCACCGTCAGTTGCAGGCTGGCTGGCGGGAAACCTGCCGGCAGTGGCGGCAGATGGAGCGAGTGCTGGCCGACTGCGACCTCGACTCGCTGGAGGTGTTCTGACGACTGACCCCCGAGCCGGCGCCTCCCGCCCGCGGGGAGGCGTCGAGTCGGCGGCCACCGTGGCCCCGTGGATGGAAACCTATACCCCGACTGGAGGAACCAGAAGATGAACGCGATGACCCGGACAACGATCCGATGCTCGCTCGCCAACGGAGACGAGGCCGAGTTGACCATGAGCGACTGCGCCGAGGTGCTGAACGCGCTGGCGCGCCGCAAACTCCTCGATGTCTTCATCGAGGAGGTGCCGGAGGGCTACTCCGAGATCGGCACCGACACGGTCTTCGCCGTGGCCCGGGACGACGAGGAGGAGGAGGATCAGGAGGAGGGGGTGGCGATCTTCGCTCACGCCGGAGAGTTCCACTGCGCCACGCCTCGGGAGAAGGCGAAGGCGAAGAAGACGACGAAGAAGGCCAGCCGCTGACTTCGGCCGCCCCTGGCCCCGCCGGCGCCCGTGGCCGGCGGCGAAGGGGATGCCGGCGACGAGCCTGCCCAGAACGTGGAAACACGAGACGAGAGGAGAACCCCGACCATGGCAACGAAGACGACGACACGAACATACACCGTCCGCATCGAGTGGCCGGTGACCTACTACTGCGACACGACCGTCGAGGCGTCGAGCATCGAGGAGGCGGCCCGCCTCGCGATGGATGACCCCGACTATGACAACCAGCGATCCTACGACGAGCCCGGCGAGAGCGAGGTGCAGGGGGTCTGCGAAGGCGACGACTACCGATACGAGGATCGCGAGGAGGTGCCGGCCGCCGGCGCTTCGTGCGACGAGTCGCGGCACGCCGCGATGCTCAACCATCTGCGGCAGATCGTGGAGAAGCAGGAGGCATTCTTTGACCAGAACGAGCACGGCACGCAGGCCGAGTTCCAGAAGGCCGCGGATGCGTTCCACGACGCGATCGACCGGGCGGCCGATTTCCTCCGCGGCATCGGCGAGCAGGCGGAAGGAGGTGCCGCATGACCGCGATGACGCATTACAAGCGCGTCCGCGTGGAATATGACGCCGCTGGCGGCCACCTCCACGCATGGACGAGCGGCACCGGGCGGTTCTGGATGCTGGTCGATCCGGCGGCCACCGAAGAGCAGGTGCTGGCCGAGGCAGAGGCCGAGGCGGTCCAACGAGCCCGGCGGAACATCGAGCACAACGCGACCGTGTCAGACGTTCGCGTCATCGAAGGAGGTGCCACATGACCCCGGCCAGCGAAACCGGCTACCGAATCAGTCCCCGTGTCGTCCTGGTGCCGGGCGACAGGTTCAAGGTCTCCGCCGGCCCGTACTACCGATGCCACGACGGCCGGCGCATCCCACTGGCCGCCCGGGGCACGTTCCGGCTCGCCGAGGTCATCCGGCGGCGCAGCCGCGTCTATCTCCTCGCACACGGTGCCGAGGGTTGGGCGCTCCTGCACGTCGAGGGCCGGCGGCGGTCGCCGGTGCCTGGCTTGGTGGCGAGACCGTATCGGGTGACCAGAAGGATTTCAGGTTGACAGACACTATGCCGATGCTAGGATATGCGACAGAAGGAGAGATCGGGCCGCGTGGCCCGATCGTGGAAACGATGACCCCGAGTGGAGGAACGCGGCGATGGGATACGTTTCAAACGCGATGATCGAAATGGCCGAGGCGGGCGCCGTCATGGCCGATGCCGAGGAGGTGCGGGCCTGGCGGGCCGCCGGCCACGACGTGCCGCTGGTCTGGGTCGAGGTCGACACCTACCGCGGCAGGCGGAAGATGCCGGCCCTGGCGATCGACGTGGCCGAGCGGCTCGCCGGCAGCCTGGAGGACGAGCAGGCCCGCGAGGGGCTGCGGCAGGCGATCGAGGATGCCCGCGGGTGCCTGCCTGACGGCAAGCTGTACCGATGCGACCAGTGCGGGCGGCTGGGGCTGAGTTGGTTTTTTCCGGTCATTTGCAGCCCAGAGCGGCTGTGTGCTGAGTGTGCCTGACCCGCCCCGGCTCGTTGCCGCGGCGGCTCGACTAGAGGATGATTTCACCAGACCCCCGGATGGGGGAACGAGAGGAGAGATGCGATGACGATCCTGACACAAGAGCAAATTGAGTCGATCAAGAGCCGCATGGTTCCGATGGGCGAGGGCGCTCCTGTTCGTTTTCTGGAAGACGGCTGCGCCGTCAACATCTCGACCGGCGACAAGTGCCGGAAGGGGTCGAATGTGATCCACCATCCGGTTTACTGGACGTTCACGAAGGAACTCGCGCAAGAGATCGCAAGCCTGACAGGAACGAAGCCAGTGTGGAGCGGCAAGTGAGCGACCCGCCCGCAACCCCCGCCCGGCGAGACGCCGGCTCCGGGGGCGACGGGCGGGCCGGCGCGGCCCCGGAGCGTGGAAACCCCAGAAGCGAGGAGAGATGCGATGACGACGATACTTCCAGACGTGACGATCCTGCTGAACGCGGAGCTCGACTTGGTGGCGGCTGGCTTGTCGGCTGACGAGGCTGACGACTTTGCCGTCGTCTACCGCCAGGCGGCGGCGGCGATCTGCGATGGAGTGGCCGAGGCAACCGTCGAGCGAGTGGCCGGCGGCGAGGGCGACCCTGTCGGCTGCGACCAAGAGTGGGCCGAGCAGTACGGCCTCTGGCAGGCTGCGCACGACTGCTGCCGCCGCGAGGATGACCAGTGGCAGCTCGACACGACGGCGGTTCAGAGGCACCGTGCCGGCCTGCGTCTCTGGATGGTGAGGCATGGGATCATCGACCCGGTCGCGTGACCGGAGCGTGGCAGCCAGTGGATCGACCGACACCAGCCGGCACCGTCCGGCGAAACATGAGGAGAGCGAAGATGGACACGACGACACGGCGATGGGTGAAAAGCGAAGATGCCGGCCACGGTGCCGGTGCGATGCTGCTCGATGCTCCGGTCGGCCATTGGTCGGTGAGGCGGGCGAACGGCCGACGCTGGGTGGCGGCGTTGGTCAAGGGCGGCATCGCGGTCTGGTCGCGGGAGTTTTCGACCCGACGCGAGGCGATGGAGTTTGCGGAGGCGGATGCCGCGGCGTGACGACCCGCCCTGGTTCCGGCGCCGCCCTCGGGCGCCGGCGAGGGGCGGGCCGCGGTGGCCCCCGACCGAGGAAACCAGCCGGCACCGTCCGGCGAAACATGAGGAGACGACGATGCGACCATTCAGCGAGATGACCGACGAGCGGCGGTGCGAGGCCGGAGCCGGCCTGCACTACAAGAGTCGGGAGTGGAACGAGATTTTTCAGGACGGCTGTACGTGGGACGGTTGCTGGCCTGAGATCGACCGACACGGCCGACTCACTGGTCGAATCGTTGGTGACGAGGCCGGATACCTCAACGTGGACGACGAGGTGATGATCCCCGAGGACGAGGCCCGCGCTGGCGGCTGGACGATCGATGCCGACGAGGGGCGGGCCGAGCCGCCGGTTGTCGCTCGTTGTGAGCAGAGGGCAGTCGAGGGCACCGGATGGTACGTGTACGTCCGCGGCGTGGATGCTGGCGGCCCGTTCGAGACCGAGGACGATGCGCTTGAGCATTGGCGTGACTGACCCCGCCCCGTGTCAACCAGTGGACCGATTCAACCCTGCCGCCCCGTGCGGCGAAACGAGGAGAGGACGATGACACTGAGCAAGGAGCAGGCGTACGCACTGCTGTGCGCGATCAACTCATTCGGCACAGACCGGGACGAGCAGGGGATGCGGGAGACGGGGCTGCGGCAATTCGACCGCGATACCCACCTGGACTGCCCTCGAGCGCATGCTGCCGCGTACTTCTCGGCGATCGCCGGGCTCGAGGAAATCGCCGAATGCGATATGTCGGCTGCCGAGTACTGGGAGCCGGAGAAATGCGATGCCTCGGAGCTGGTCGATGCGATCGAACGACTTGATTGATTAGAAGAACCAACCACGAAACGAGGAGAGGAACGATGATCTACTGGATTATCACCGACATCGGCGTGAAACACGCCCGCCGGCACGATGGCGACTGGGAGCCGCTCGACCGGCGCCGGCCGGCGAGCGATGACGTGGAGCGGTTCCACCGCTACCGCGACGCGGTGGCGAAGGCGAAGAAACTGCGGAAGCAGGACTGCCACTGCAAGCCGCTGAAGCAGGAGGGCATCGTGCTCTTCTGGCGGCTGCCGGCGGCCATAGAGTCGGTCGCGAACACGCCCGCCGGCAAGGAACTCATGCGGTGGGCTGCCAGTAGCAACACCGACCTGGCCGAGGTGATCGAGTTCCGGTCCCGCCGGCAGGCCGAGGCGTGGACGAAGCGGGCGATCGCCGAGGGGTGCGAGGTCATCGAGTGCAAGGGGACGGCCCGTCCGGCGGAACGAAAGGTGCAGAAATGAAAACCAAACTGACCAGAGACGAAGCATCCGCACTGCTGGATGCAGTTGTGTCCTTTATGGCGGATCGTGAAGAAGCCGCCATGCAGGAGACCGGGCTGCGGCATCTCGACCGAGACAGCGGACTAGACTGCCCGCCGGCCTTCGCGGACGCCTACTTTTCCGCCATCGAAAAACTGGAGAAAATCGCTGGGTACGGCCTGGGCGATGCTACCCACTGGTTGCCGTCCGAATGCACCGAGTCGATTATGTCGCGGTGGCTGGATTCGCTTCCGACGCAGAAAGGAGGCAGGAAATGACCAACCGCGTCACCCCATACGAAGCCGGATGGCTCTCGTTCCTCGTCGAATCCGGCCTGGCCTCGCGTCGCGATGCCGAGGCGGCCATGCATCGCGTGGCGGCGGCGGCGATCGAGGAGATGGAGCGGAGGAGGCAGGAGAAACGACGGCAGAAACGCTCACGGCGGAAGCGTCGTGGCGACGATTAGACGGCAGGCAGAGACAACGCTAGGCTACTCGCCGCGACATCGCGGGCTGCACGGTGCGGCCCCGGTGCGTGGCAACCAGTGAGGAGGTGCGAGATGTGGATCGCGAAGGCATACCGAGGAAGCGACGGGAGGCCGTTGGTTGTGGTCGATGAGGTCGAGCCGGTGCAGCACGGCGAGCAGACGCTCTACCGGCACCTGGCGTCGGGGCGCGTCGAGCCGCTCTATGAGTTCATGGGCGAGCGGGTCGTGGAGACTCGCGAGGAGGCCGTGGCGGTCGTCGAGGAGACGCTCCACGGCTACGCCGCGGAGTACGCGGCCAACTGCCGCGCGGTCGTCAAGAGGCTGCGTGCGGGGGAGGGCATCGCGGCATGATCGGCATCGTGCGTGACACCTGGCGGGCCGTGCTGGTCGTCGTCGTCGTCGTGCTGCTCCGCGAGGTGCTCGCGGAGCGGCCGGCGGCGGCGCCGGCACCCCCGGCCGTGGCAACCGGCGGGTGGCAGCAGCCGGCGTGGCAGCCCCCGCCCGTGGCAAACGGCTGGCAGCAGCCGTTGCCGCAGGCGGCCCCGGTGCATCAAATTGTCGTGCAGCAGCAGGCCGACCGGCCCCTGCGGAGGATTGGAGAGGCGTTCGTTGACTTAGGGGACGCATTCATAGGAGCGGTGAGGCGATGAAGATCGACACAGACGACTACCTGACGTTCGAGGAAGCGAAGGCCGTGATCGGCTGCTCCCTGCGGTCGCTCTACCGGGCCATCGAAGCGGCCGAGGGCGAAGGCATCCAGGTCACGACCGTCATCTTTGGGAAGCGGCTCGTCGTCAGGAAGATGATCGAGCAGGTCAAGGAGCGCACCTACCCATTTGGCACCGACCGGCGGCACAAACTTGCTCTGGCCTGCGGCTTCAAGGGCGGCACCCAGAAGGCCGCCAACGCGGCCAGGAGGAGTCGCAGGAAGTCAGGAGGATGACGCCTTCGTCTTCTTCGCGTGACAGGATCGGCACAGAAGCTGGAGGCCGGAAAGCGGCGTCGCCTCGGCGGCCTCGTCGGTCGGCTTCTCGAGGATGTGATCGACGTGGGCGTCGCCGGCCTTGTGGATGACGAGCCCGCAGGAGCGGCAGACGCCGCCGTCGCGGGCGATCACGGCCAGACGGACACGCTGCCAGGCTGCCGACCCGTAGCCCCTCTGGGAGGACGTGGGGCGGTTCTCTTGACGAGCGGGAATCCAAGGTGGCCGGTAGGTGGGAACGCGACGAGGCATCAGCGAGACCATTCGGCCATGAGGACGCGGTTGGCCTCGTGGGCAAACCACCACTCGACGACCAGGCGGATCAGGATGTTCGCGAGGGCAGACAGGATGAACACCGCAATGACGCTTCCGTACTGCTCGCGGAGCCTGACGGCCATGCGAGCGCGGACGACCTCCTCGATGCGGTCTGGCGGGCAGCCGGCCGGCCAGTCCTCGACGATGTGCTCGACGAGCCGATCGCGAAGAGCCCCGTGCAGCGAAACGCGCATCGGCGCCCGCCGGAGCACCCAGGCTTTCAGGGGACTAAATTTCGTGGCGGCCATCCCGGCGTCCCCTCGGCAGACGTGTGGGCCGGCGGCGCCTTGTTCGCCTTGCAGGCGCAGGTCTCTGGGCAGCGGCAATTGACGATCGCCAGGCCGTCGCCGCTGGGCTCCTTGCCGCTGCCGTTGCATTCGCATCCTTCCTCGCACCCGACCGTGGGAACGGGAGCAGGCGTCGGGCTCGAGCGCTCGCCTTCCATGACGCTGTATGCCCCGGCCGTGGCAACCAGCGGCTGAAGGTTCACCCTCTGGGCCGCCGGCAGCGATGGGACGCACGACATCGGCAGCGCGGCCACGGTGGCAAGCAGGATGACGCCGGTGGCGTCAGCGACGACGTCGGGCTTCATACATTTCCCTCCGCACCGTAGTTCGGCAGCTTCCTCGCCGGCCAGCCGGCCACGCTCGACAGTGCAATCGCCTGCCCTCGCAGGATCGTCGACGCCTTCGTCCAGTAGGCGCCCTCTGGAATCTCGAAGTTCGTCCCGCGGACGGTTCGCGGGCCTGAGTTCCATCGGCCCCAGGAGTTCTGAACGCAGGCCAGTGGCTCCCCGTAGATGCTCACCGTCTCAGGGCGATCGTCGTAACCGACGATCCCTTGGGCATGAGCCCACGATCCAACGACGACCGGCGAGTAGCCGTTGTCATCGCGGGTGCTCGACCACTTGAGCATTGAGCAGAAGAAGACGCCGTAGCCCTGGTAGAGCAGGTCGCGCATCGCCTCGACGCTCTTGACCACCGTCGCCGTGCGGACGAGGTGCTCACGGCCGATCGCGATCACTTCCTCCGGCGGCTTCCGAGCACCCCAGCGGCCGGCGATGGTGCCGTTGTATCGCGTCAGGTCGATGCCGATCTCGGGGTAGTTCTGTCTCAGCCAGATGCCGGCGTCGGTCGTGATGGCGCGGGCTGCGGAACTGCACGTCCACCCATCGCCATTGTGGCCGCGATGCCAGTAGATCGCCTCGCTCGAGAGAACGCTGTTTCGGATGCCGACGTCGGAGACCTCGGGCTTCCCCTCGATCTTGCCGGTGACTTCGTCGTGGCGGCCGTCCTGAATCTCGCAAGTCCACGACAACAGCGCGGCCCGAAGGATGGCGTGTGAAACGCAGTCGCCTCTCGATTGCGGCGGACCGGGCCAGCAGCCGGGCCACTCCCGCATGACGTTCTCCCAGCGTGGGACCAGTTTGCCTTTCGCCGAATCAGCGAAGTCCCAGTGATGCGCGACGTGGTCGCCATCGGGGTCTCCGCCATGCCGAAGGATCGAGTCGACGAGGAGTTCGTCCTCGCGAGGGTCGAGTGTCGCCCCCCGCAAGCCGCGGTCGTACTCGAGGAGCGGGTTGAATTCACTCATCGCGATGGATCGAGAATGTCCAAGACAGCACCTGGCAGGCAGCCACCAGCGCATCTCTGGTGTCGGTGTCGATCGACTTCACCTCGGGGCCGCCGGCCCTCATAAAGACCTCGTCGATGGCGGCAGCGAGGCCGGGGTACTTCCCGACGTTTTCCTTGTCGATCGCCAGTCGCAGCGACCCTGCATGAAACGTCGCGAACTTCTCCGTCGTCGACACGATCGGGTCATCGCGCTTGCCATCGCGAAGAATCACGAAACTCATCGCGTCGTAGAAGTTTGCCAGGTACTCCCTGTCGGAAGGCAGCATCTTTCCGACGATCGGCCGCAGCGGTTCGGCCCACGCCAGGAGCCTCTTGTCAGGCGCCGGCCCGTCGATGACTTCCGCTGGCGACGGAGGCCAAGACACGTCGAGGATCGACCCGCGCCAGGCAAAAACAAGGATCACGGCGGCCACGACGAGCCTCACCCACGGGCTGCTCATTGGTCTGATCCGTCCACGAGGCCAAGCGTCAGGACGTCGATCGCCTTCTTGCGGTCGTCGTCGAGACAATTCGTGGAGCGAAGCCGGAGGCGAACGCTCGCCAAGGCACTGATCGCTTCCTTGTATGTCGGTCCCAGCAACTTCGCCGGCGGATGATCTCCGTCATCGGAGAACGCCCAGCCGATCGCCGTTTCGGCGGCTGCGTAAATCTGGGGCCAGAAGGCGACGGCGAACGCCGCCGCAATCGCGATGATCTGACTCGCCGTCATGCCTGTTCTCCGCCGCTGATCTTGCTGTAGGCCCACTCGAAGGCCGCCTTGCCTTCCGGCGTCGCCAGCACCGCCTCGACGTGCTCGAGCGCCTCGTCGTCGATGGTGTTCATGCTCTTGCCGGCGGCCCACTGGAGCGTCCGCACGAGCGCGACGGCTTGATCGTGCGGCGTCTTCGCCGCGCCGATGGCCTGCAACTGCGAAATGAGCGGAGCCCACTCGGCGAGGAGTTTCAACTTCTCCAGCAACGGGAAGCCGGCGCCGTACAGTTCTTCGTCGTCATCGATGTCCACCGTCAGCCTCCATGCCCTTGCTTAAGAATCGCAGATATGCCGGAGACAGCGTCCTCGCCGTGCCGGTGAGTTTTCCCCATCCCGCCGGCGGCGGGTCGGCCACCTTGTTGACCAGCGGAGGCGAGTCGTCGCCACCGCGAGCCTCGAACTCGGAAACCTCGATGTCGTTAGGTCGATCCATGGCAGCAGTGGTTCAACAAGTCATACGAGTCGTGAAACACACACTCTGCGATGTCTCGTAGTTCCGCCTTCGGCGCCGGCTCGTCGAACGCCCAAACCTCGTCCTCAACGATCTCGTCGCCGCGTTTGATCAGCAGCCTGGCCCGCTTGGGAGTCAGTGTGAGCACCACTTGAAGCATTGGTCCGCCCCCTCGTCGATGCTGCATTGTCTATTCTAGCAGACCAGGCCGCCTCGAGGCGTGATTCACGCTCCGCCTGCGACCACTTGGAGCGGATGATCGCGCACTCTCGCCGAATCGTCGCCGGGTCAGGCAGATAGATATCCCTCGACCTCTCCGGCAGCCCCATCTCAGCGACGATCGCGCGAAACTCATCTTCCCCGAGGGCCAACTCCTCGCGAATCTCATCGTCCGTCGAGTCTCCGCGCCACAGCAGGCGCAGACGCCGCCGCAGCGTCGAACGCTCCCGGCTGGCCGCCAACTCGCCTTCGGTCAGTCGCTTCGACGACATGGATCAATACGCGACGTAGCGGCATCCTGGGTTCAAGTGCATCGAGTAGCCGGCGGCGCGCATGTTTCTGTGGTGGCCGACGTGCTCGCAGTCGTCGCCGGTGTAGCCGCCGGCCAGGAAGGCATCGGTACGGTAGACCGCAAGGCCACCGAAGGCCGACAGGAACTCAATCGGCGGCGAGCCGACGGGCGGTAGGAGACAGAAAAACCAGTTGAACCCAACCTCCTCGCGGCGGTCGCGCCAGTCGTTGAGCCGGGCGGCCCAGGCGTCGTACTGAAGGATGCCGTGCTCGCCGATGCCGGCGGCCTCGGGTACGAGCCGGCGAGGTCTATAGACGCCGTAGGAGGCCATGCCGCCGGCAGGGAAGGAGTCCGGCCGGGTGTTGTGGCTGCCCAGGCACCCGATGCTGTTGAAGACGCCGTCGACGCTCCACCCGCCGTGGGCGTCGGAGTCGAGCACGATCGTCCACGCGGTGCGGGAGGCGTTCTCCGAGACCCACCCCAGGCACTTGTTGCGACAGTAGGCCAGCCGCTCCGTCCGCTCGCGACCAAACCCACGGGCGTCGATGCCGCCGAGGGTCTCGTGGCAGACAGTCATCGAGAAGCTCTCGTCCGCCACGACGTCGAGGAACTCCCCGGTGCCGTCGGTCGAGTCGTTCTCGTGGACGTAGATCGACATCGACCTGAAGCCGAGCGACAACTCGCGGAGCAGGCCAATCGTGTTGGCGAGGTGTGGCATCGAGTTGCGGCAGATCATCACGACGCAGGCGTCGAGTTGAGCGGCCGTCCGGCGGCCGATGCCGACCATGCGGTCGTACCGCTCCTGCCAGTGCGGATCGACAGGCCACCAGTCCTCTGGCCGGATCAGTTGTTCTGGAACGTCCATAGTTCGAGCGGCTGATTGATGATGATCCTCGGGTCGCACCACACTTCTCCTTCCATCTGGCGTATCTGGTCGCAGAGCCTCACGAACCCGTCGTGTTCCATGCGTGCGCCGTATCGCAGCCACCTCGCGTCGATGAGCGCGACGCTTCCGACGGAATCCAGCCGAAACGGCTCGTCGGGCCGATAGCACGGCGAGTACGGAGGCACAGACGCGAACCGCTGGCCGTCGAGCCGATACCCCCACGAGTCATAGAAGAACGGCAGTGCCGCTGGCTGGCCGTCGAAGGCGATCTGCATCTCGCGGCCCAGGCGGGCGGCGCCGTCGAAGAGCATCAGCGACTCGTCCATCCCCTCGCTCGCCAGGCACGGCCACCCGCCGGCGACGGCCGCCGCCGGCGAGGAATCCAGAACCTCGCCCAGCCGCAGGGCCACGTCCTCCGGCGAGATCAGATCACTCTCGTGGAACAGAATCCTCTCGGCGCCTCGCATCAGCGCGGCGTTCATGGCGACGTCACCGGCCATCGACACCGCCATGAGCCTGTCGGCCGGCTGCGGCCACGACTCCTCGATCACCATCGCCGGCACCGGCGAGGAGTCGACGAAGGCGTGCAGAAGCCGGTCGGTGACATCGTTGGTTCGACGGACGATCCACACCCACGCCGACACGCCGCGCTTGGACACGAGGTGCTCGAGGCGGCGCTGCAAGTGCTTGCCGCAGTCGGCCATGAACATGGAAACGCCGACGATCTTCATTTCCACTCCGCCAGGGTTTCGCACACGCGACTGACGTCGTCTCTGGTCAGGAGCGGGTGCGTGGGAAGAACGATGCCGCGGTCGTGCAGAAAGTCCGCCAGCGGCGTGTACGCCGCAAACCTCTCGGCGTGGTTGTGCCGGCCCAGAGGCGGAAAGATCGGACGACACTCGATGCCGGCCTGAGCCATGCCGTGGATGACCCTTCTGGCGTCGAGTTCGTTGTTCGTCGCTGCGTAGGCCCACAGGCCGTGCGTGTCGTTTCTGTCGATGTCCTGTCGTCGCCACCCGGCAGGCAGAAACTCGTCGTACCAGGCGAACACATGGCGGCGGGCGTCGAGGAGAGCCGGCAGCTTCTTGAGTTGCTCGACGCCGATGGCCGCCTGAAGTTCCGTCATCCGGTAGTTGAAGCCGACGGTGTCGTGGCGATACCTCTGCTTCGTCATCGCCTGTCCAGCCAGATGCCGGACGCGGGCACCGAGCGTGGGGTCGCGCCACAGCACCGCGCCGCCTTCGCCTGTCGTGATCGTCTTGGAGCCGAAGAACGAGAGCGCGGCCAGGTCTCCGCACGGGTGCCGGCCTGATCGCAGGCACCCGAGGCTCTCGGCGGCGTCCTCGACGATTCGCACCAGCCGGCCGGTGCGGCGGAAATAATCTTCCCGCCACCCGTGAAACGAAGGGGCAGGAACGCCGTAGAGATGAACGGGGACGATCGCCGCGGCCTGCCGGCTCTCGGCCTCCTCAACGGCCTCGTCGAAGTCGATCGTCCACGTCGCCGGGCAGACGTCGACCAGCACCGGCTCGGCGCCGCAGTAGAGCACCGCGTTGAGGGTCGCCACGTAGGTCGTGGCCGGCACGATCACGCGGTCGCCGGGCTGCACGCCGGCGGCCAGCAGGGCCAGATGCATCGCCGCGGTGCCGCTGGAGACGACGTGCGCCTCGAGGCCGGTGAGCCTGGCGAGGTCCGCCTCCATCTCCTCGCACACAGGCCCGCGGGTCAGCCGGCCGGATTCCAAGACGCGGCGCACCGCCGCCACCTCGGCGTCGCCGACGACCGCAGCGCCGAAGGAGATGTCTTTGCTCACCCGATGCTCTCCAGAAAATGCCGAGCGTCGGCGGCGCTGGTCACGGTCGTCACCGGGCATCCGTAGCCGCTGAGTTCGCGCTGACGATGGAGTTGCACGCGGGTCGGCTCAAACCCCGGCCGCTTCACTTCCATCCACGCTGCCCGGCCGTCCTTGATTGCCAGCACGTCAGGCAGGCCGACAACGGTTCCATAGGAGCCGCCGTGGGTCTTCATAACCCACCAGCCGAGGCTCCGAGCCTGCGCCATGACCTTGGCGACGATCGTCCGCTCGAGCGGTTGGCGTCGCATGGAGGCCCATTGTATCGGGCTGTCGCCTTTTGCCTACAGCAATCTCTCCGAGAATCGGACGCTCCGGCCGTCGTAGCCCATCGCCTTGGCGGCAGCCGACAGTTTGCTCCGCCCGGCCCGCCGCTCGCGCTCCGCTGGGGACCACCGGGCCTGCACCTCCAGGCACCGTTGACGTATTTGGTCAGGGGTCGGGTCTGGCATCTTCCGGCCACGGCGGGGCAGATACGTGCCTTCCGGCTTGGGGCCGAGACCGAACTTCCTGGCGTAGTAGTAGACCTTGCGCCGGCCGCAGTTCGCCATCTCACAGATGTAGGAGAGCGGATACCGTGACCACGCAAACCTCAAGAAATCCTCGTCGAGCGGAACACCAGTCACTGGATCGAATACCTCGGAAACTCATACGGGACAGGCCGCACGCGGCCCAGAGACCTCAACACAAAAACCTCGTCTGTCCATCTGGCCTGCACCTTCGCGATCCGGTGCTGCACCTCCTCCGGCGAGACCTCGGGGTCCGGCTCCTTGGGTCGCTTTTTCGAGTCCCACGGCCGCAGGTAGGACTTGAACGAGGGGCGCTTCGGCAGGCCGGCTTCCTCGCGGATCGTCGGCAACTGCCACTTCTTCACGCCGATGACGCCGGCGATCTGCTCGCCGGTCATCTCCGACTGCCAGCACTGCTCGAGCAGGGAAACGTCGACCACAATCAGTGGCGATTTCCTCGCCCGCCGGTGCGTCACTTGTCGCCCTTTTTCTTCTTCGCCTGATTCGCGATGTCCAGGGCGATGGCGACGGCTTGCTTCTGCGGGTAGCCCTCGTCGACCAGCTTGGAGATGTTCTTCGAGACCGACTTTTGCGTCGTGCCTTGGGAATACTTCTTCTTCGCCATCACTCGCGGCTCCAGAGTTCAAGAATCTTGAGGCTCAACCGTTGAACCTTCTTCTCCAGTTGCTCGTTCTCCCTGTTCGCCCTGGAGAGGCGGCTCTGCGTGACCGCCAACTCATCCTCCAACTCCTCCACCTCGGTCTTCAGGAAGTCGACGCGGGCCTGGAGCCTGCCGATCGCCTTGTTGGCGCTGGCGGCACCTTCTCTGGCTCGACGCCAAAGAAGTTCGTAGCGGTCGCAGAGCGCCTCGAGGTCATCGTCCATCAGTCAATCTCCACTCGCTGCTCGCTGAGTTCTCGGTGCAACTCATCGCGCACCGCCTGGTAGGCGTTCACGGCCTCCGCCGAAACGTCGGCGTACTTGATGCGGTTTCTCAGGTACGTGTCCAGCGACTGAATCACCGCCAGGTATCTGCCGGCGGACGACGCGACGTCGAAGTCGCGTTGATCCTGCGGTAGCCGGAAGTGGAGCGAGGCCGACGGCATCAGTTCTTTTCCAAGTGCTTTCTCAGGTATCTGCTCAGTTGGCTCGAGTAGACCGCCAGCGACTCGCGGATCATGTAGATCGAGAAGGCCGTGCCGGGCTCGCCGGCCGCCGCCATCACGGCCGCCTGCTCGTCGACGATTTCGATGAGAGCGCGGATCGTCCGCTGCGACGAAGCGACGCGGTCCAGCAGCTCGATCCGCTCCTCATTGGTCACGCCGCCCTCCACTCGCCGTCGACTCTCTCGAACAGTTCCGGGTGGAGGCCGGCGCGGCGGGCGACCAGCATCATCGACGGCGCGAAGACCGCGACGCTGCCACCGTTGGCGTTCAGCGTGGATGCCGCAAGGCCGGACGCCGCGAACGCCGCCACACCGCGGCCCCGATGCTCCGGCGCAACGAAAGCCTCAAGCGTGTCGTAGCCACGCCACGTCTCCGTCCTCGCCCAGCCGATAATCTCGCCGTGGTCGTAGACGACCGCGATGCTGCCGTCGGACTCCACGGCAGCACCGCGGCCATACGTCCAGTAGACGAGTTTGGCGTTGAAGTCACTGCCCGCCTTCGTCAGGCGGTGGGCGATCCAGACCCGCTCGTGCTCTGGGAGTTCTGCGGCCTTGTAGACTTTGCAGTTCATTGTGTTGCCAATCGATGGCTTTTGGTGCGATTTCTTTGCTGGCCTTCAGAAGTTGTCACCGAAAATCCATTCCTGATCCGGTCGGATCGGCTTGATCTCCCGTCTGGGGGGCATATGCGGCTTGACGTACCTGTCAAACGCATACTGCAAGCCAATGCCAAGCCGAATTGCCACCACCGCGGCTTTGATGTAGTAGTCGAGCAGCGAAGCATCGACCATATCGTCATGTTCAGCATTCTGCATTTCAGCAACTCCGTTGAGGCTTCCAAATCCTTTCCCCAAGATGACCCATCGATCGCAGGTTCGCTCTTGCGATGTACCTGTTCTCGATTCCGTGACCGAAGTCTTTTTTCGGCGCCGCAGACAACTGGCTCCCCCAGGCCCAGCCAACCAGCGTCGCCTCTTCGTCGTCGTCGTTGTATTCGGCAAGGACATAGATGTCTGCCAACAGCGGCTTTGACGCCTCGTGGATCAGATTGTTCGCCTTGCGTGCCGTCTTCACGTCCACGGTGTAGAGAAGCGGAACGACGAAGTCGACGCCCTTGTCGCCAGACGGCCGCTCCGAGAGGTCTGGCATCTGCCCGCAGAATCGACCGAACGCGAACTCTCCAGCCATGCCGACGCGCTCGTATCCGCCGGATAGCGGGCGGCTCGAGCCGTGGCCGGCATGGAGGGCAGCGCGGGCAGTCGCGTGCTTTTCTACGAGGCGAAGAAAACCGCTGTCACTCACCCCATCACCCTCGCTTTCCTCCGCGACTCCCGAATTCTGTCACTCCGCGATTTCGCGGCTTGTCACTTCCAAAACCTCACATACAGCGGCCCGTTCTCGCCGACATACGCACCGATCGTGTTGAACGACAGAAACTCGTCGGCACCCTCCGGCGTCATCCCGTCGCGCTCGACGAGCACGTCGATGCACTTGTCGATGTCGTAGACAGCGACGACCGGGTGGTGGTGATTCACCGTGTATCCAACCAAGGCGGCTTCGAGGCCGTCTGCGAGGAGGGCGTCGGGGTTCTGCTCTGCGAGGTCTTCGCGGATGCTCACGTCAATCCTCCCCACTGCGAGGCCATGGCCGAGGCCCAACCAGCGAATGTCTCGCTCCTGATCTTCCAGCGATCCGCGGCCGGCGGTTCCTTGTTCTGTCCGCTGTCGGTCTGGTTCCCCCAGCGGAACGAGTAGCTTCGACAGTCCGCGGAAAGCGCGAGACGGGGGGGGGCAAACGCAGTCGGCGCAAGCCGCGGGAGACCCTTGAGCCACAGGCAGGTCTTCTTGCTAGCGTCGTCGCCGTACTCGTATGGCTGAATGAACTGATCCGGCTCGCGCCACCTTGTCGAGAGAACGCCGACCGGGTTCTCGATGGCGATCCGAGGAATCGGCGAGTTCGCCAGAGCCAGCACAAACTCGATTGCCTTCTCTCTGGCGTCTCGGCGAGCCTGACCGATCAGCGTCCCAGGCTTCATTTTCTTCGTCTGGACATCCTTGTAGGCCCACTCAGCCGACACCGTCAGGTAAGTGCATGGCGGGTGCGCGATCATCAAGTCCCAGCCCTGGTTAAGAATCTCGAGCACGTCGCCCTGGCGATGCGGTCCAATTGAATCTGATGGAAGGAGGTCGCAACTCATTGCATCGTGGCCGGCTGCGATGAACGCATCCCTGACGCGACCGCTGTACTCGCAGGCGACGAGGACTCTCATGCAAACAACCCAGCCTTCTCCCTGGCCTCGGCGATCCGCTCCTCCGCCAAGGCGATGTATTCAGGGTTCAGTTCGCACCCGATGCCGCTGCGGCCCAGGCGGGCGGCGACCGCCAGCGTCGTGCCGGAGCCGGCGAAGGGGTCGAGGACGAGGCACGGCACGGGGCTATGCTCTTGGCAATCGCACGTCGGCTGCCAGCCCTTCGTTTCCACTGCGACACCGGCAACACTGTTTGCGCATGAGTTTCCAGTTCCTTCATCGCCTTTCCGCTTCGTGTAGTCATTCGGGCGTGGGCGGGTCAGTTTTTTTCGCTCAGTGACCCTCGCCCACGGCGAACCGCAGTGTGGGCAGCACCCCTCCTCGCTCGTGCCGGCGAGGATGCACGGCTCGACGAGGTCGGGTGGCATGGTGGCGAAGTGGGCGCCTTTGTACGGCTTCGTCGTGATCGTCCAGACGGAGCGGCGGTTGCGGGTAGGTTTTGCGTCGTATGTTCTTTCTTGCCTGCCGATGCTTGTCGCTTTCCCGTCAAGCACCCGTCGAGTTGCATAAGGGATGCCCTTGGCATCTTGACACTTGGCAAATTCACTCACCGCCTCCGCGTCATAGAAATACCGCTCGCTCTTGGTGAGAAGGAAAACGTACTCGTGAGCCTTCGTGCAGCGATCCCGCACGCTCTCGGGCATCGGGTTTGGCTTGTGCCAGATGATGTCCTGACGCAGCCACCAGCCGTCAGCCTGCAAGGCGAAGGCGACACGCCACGGTATGCCGACGAGGTCTTTTGGCTTGAGCGTTGGGTGGTCGTTCACCCATGATCCGGTGCGCGTTTTCTTGTCTGGATAGATTCCGCCGTTCTCGTCCACGGCTGGGCAAGTGCAGTCCTCGTCTAGGCAACACTCAATCTCGCGGACTGGCTGCGCCTTGAGCCGCTGCATCATCGGGCCGTTGATCGGCCGTTGCGTGCCTCTTGTTTCCTTGCGGCCCTGGTTGCCCCAAGAACCTGCGTAGCTGTCTCCGAGGTTCAGCCACAGCGTCCCATCATCCCGCAGCACCCGCCGCACCTCGCGGAACACTTCCACCATGCGAGCGACGTAGGCTTCCGGCGTTGACTCCAGACCGATCTGCCCGTCGTGGCCGTAGTCCCGCAGCCCCCAGTAGGGCGGCGATGTGACGCAACAGTGAACGCTGGCGTCAGGCAGCGTCCGCAGCGATTCAACGCAGTCTCCGGGGATGATTCTGTGCTTCACCGCACCATCCCCCTGACACGATCGATCCACCTGACAAACAGCGACACCCTCGTGTGAGCGCTCTCCTCACCGTTGCGGCTCCGCAGAGGGCCGGTGCCGGCGCGCATCGTGAAGGAGTGGATGCCCGCCAGGCGGGCCTCGGAGCCGGCGCCGACGAACAGCGGCCCGCCGGAGTCTCCGGGGGCGATTCCGTACTCCCTCGGGCTCGAGCCAGAGTTGATCCCGCAGACGATCAGCGTCCGCTCAAGCCCCGCGATCGTGTTCGTGCCGGCCCGCAGGAGCCCGTCGGATCGCGTGTAGCCTCCGGCCATGCGGCCGGTGACTCCGTAGCCGGCCAGCGTCACCGTGGCACCGACGGTGTCTCCGCTTGTCGCCAATGGCGGGTAGTAGTCGAGGCTGAAGTCGGCCTTGCAGTAGAGAGCCGCGATGTCGTTGTATCCGACGCGGTCGCTCTCCCAGTCTTGATGCTGCCAGTAGGTGACGACCGGGTTGCCGCTGACCGAGATCGTCACGGCGTTGTCGACGACGTGCGCCGCTGTCAGCACCCACCTGTCGCCGATCACGCAGCCGCTGCCGATCGCCAGTTTGCCGTCGACGCCGACGACCTCGACGCGACGGGTGAACGGAGCGAACTGCTGCCCGTAGGCGAGGTAGACCGAGTCGGGCAGCGAGTCGTCGATCGTGCCGGCCAGAGCCGGAGCAATCGACGCGATGAATGCAGCAGCAGCCTTCATGCTCTACTCACTCCAGCGGTGCGTTCTGCCGGCGCTCGAGCCAATCAGCGGCCTTCTTCAGCCAGTCCGCCGCTTGCCTGAGAATCTGCGGAGACTCCGAGTAGTCTCGATCGCCTTCGCGGAGCGGGATCGTGTCGATCGCGATGTCGACATACGGCCGAAAGTCGTCGCCCTCGTCGATGATGTAGTCGTCGACGCAGCGGCAGACGAACTTGCCCCTGTCGATCACCAACGGCGGAGGAGGTACTCGGAAATCCATCACTCCATCTCGCGGAGGACTGAGAGGTAGGCGACGGCGCCGGCAGCCACCCAGATCACCGACACGTTCAGCCAGATGTGCAGAGCGTCAACCACTGGTCGCCTCCTCCTTGGCGTGAGGCTTGGCCGACGATTCGGCGCGATGAATCGCCAAATCCCTCGGCGCGTCGATGCCGACTCGAATCCTGCCCTCGTCTGTCCGCCAGACGGTGACCAGGATGTCAGGCCCGATCTTGATCGACTGCCGATCCTTCCGCGTGATCACGAGCATGAGCGGCAAACTCCTTTCGCCGGTTGTGTCGGCCAGAAGGCTAGCAGACTCACCCGCGGGCTGCAAGCCATTTTTTCGCGGCGTCGCGGACGTCTCCGATCCGGCAGTTTTCTGCTGCCCAGACGATGTAGTCTCGCCGGCCGAGAGCGTCGACCTCGTCGATCGTCAGGCCGACGAACGTGTCGCGGACTCCCTCTGGAAACCGGAAGGAATCCTCCTCCGTCTCCTGGGCCTCCTCTTGGGCCTCGACCCACTGCCCGGTGCCGCACTCAAAGCACTCGATAAGCCAAAGACCTCTGGACTTCTTCCAAATGTCGTGGCATGTGCCGCCGCACGCTTCGTTGATGCAGACGAACCCGTCCGCAGCGCCGAGGGGTTTGGGCGGCTCGTCGCTGATTCTCTTGGGCACGACGACAGCGGGCTCTGGAGCGGCAGCGGCTTCTTCTGCCTGCTTCTTCTTGCCGCTGCGCTTCTTTTGAGGCTCGTCTGTCGGAGAAATGTCAAAAAGGAGGCTCATATCGGCAGCCTCATCCGGTACTCGGCCTGCTGCTCGGTCGCGGTGATCAGGCGTTTTCTGGCCCTCGTGACGCCGACGTACTCGATGCGTCGCTCTTCGTCGTGCTGCTCCTTGTCGATCCCCTGCGCTTCGTAGATTCTTCGGCTCACGGTCGTCGACAGCACGACGGTGTCGGCCTCCATCCCCTTCGCGGCGTGGATGGTGCCGACCCTGATGTGTGGGCTTGTCGCCAATTCTGGCCCGTGCCTCTTCGCGGCCTTCCGCCAACGGGCGGCGTTGGGGAACAGGTCGCCCCAGCCGCCCTTTCTGATTCGGTCGGCGAACTCCGGCTTCATGCCGGTCTCCTCGAGTTCCGCCGGGGAGACCATTTCCCACCGGCGGATGGTGTCTTCTCGCTTCCAGGCAGCCTTCGTGCCCTTGACCATGTTGCCGGTCGCCGGCATCGCGTCGACCGCGGCGGCGAAGTCATCTGCGTTCGCCGGCTCGCCGTGCTCGATTTTCCAGAGGGCGTTGGCGGCCCGCAAAAACTTCGTGCCTTCCTTCGCCTTGAGCCTGGCGAACGGAAGACCCTTCGCCTGAAGCGCCTGCTCCCACTTCTCGACGATGTAGTTGCAGCGGGCGATGACCAGAGTCTTCTCGCCGGCTGACAGAGAGGCGGCGACGCTCTCCGCGTACCCGCCTTTGATCACCTCCCCTTCGTGGTCGGCCGCGGCTATACCGCGATCCCAGTACCCCTCACGCATTCGTTTGAGGCACGCCTCGCCAAGGTTGTGGACAGGGGGTGGGCACCTCCAAGTCTTCGGCATGACCCTCTGTTTCGCGACGTCCCACGACATGAAGAGGCGGGAGTCTGAGCCGCCGAAGCCGAAGATGCTCTGCATCGGGTCTCCGGCGATATAGACCCATTTTACACTTCCACCGCTCGCAAGCCTTCGGCAGCAGCGGTCGACCAGAGCCGAGGCGTCCTGCTGCTCGTCCATCACCCACGCCTGCACATTCGGCGGCAGTTCGCCCTCGGGGTCCGTCTCCTCGAAGCCGTCGACCGTGAACCGGATTCCGCAGAACCGGGCCAAGAGGTCGGTGAAGTCGCAGCGGTTCTCGAGGAGCTTGGCCGACTGGTATTTCTCGATGTACTGCTTGCAAACCGCGTAGGACGGCACAGGATCGCCCAGGCGGGCCGCCCGCAGGATTGTGTCCTTCAGTGGCTCCATCCGCGACCTGGCCTGCTCCCAGGCGTTCAGGGCCGCGGCGGCCTGCTTTTCGCCCGTGAACCTCGAGTACCCGGAGTCCTCGTCGATGATCGTCCTGACGTTGACGCCGAGGGCTCCGGCGATCCACTCCGCCGACGCCTTGCTGTCGTCGACCAACTCCCCCTTTTTGACACCCAATTGCTTGTAGGCGATCGAATGGACGGTTCTGAACCAGCCGGAATCGCTCAGGACGTCCTCCTGAACACCCCACGCCGCGCTGGCCCGAGAAACGGCCTCCGCCCGAGCCGCTCTGGTGAAACTTGTGAAGCCGACGGCGAACGGGCTACCGCCCAACTGGTTTTTGGCTTCCTCAATGATCCTCATCAACTCCGTTGTCTTTCCCGTTCCTGCCCCACCTACCAATCTTGCCACCTGAACAGCCATTTTTGACCACGTTTCCAACGTGCCTCCCGAAAGATGGTTTCCCTAAGTCCTTGTCCTGCAATCACTTGCGACACAAAAACCACGTTTCCACAAATCCATCAATTTTTTTCGATTTCGAAATCGAATTCCTCGTGAATAGAAAAGGCGGTCTCAGCCTCGGCGCCGAACTCGCCGGCCGCCAGGCGTTCCAAAACCCGCAGGTGATGGATCGTGAACCGCACGAACCGGCGGCTGCTGCCGCCCTCGCCTGCGGCCCTGGAGGCGGGCAATTTGGCCTGACCGACCCCAGACAGGATCATCTTCTTGATCTTGGCGATATCGCCCTCCTCGAGCTTCCTGCGGCCCCTGTCGACCATCTCCCACGCCTTCATCCACGCGAACCACAGTTCCCAGACCCCATCCCGTCCGCGGACCCATGCCGGCATCCCTGTGACGTCTGGGCTCCCGTCGTCGTCGGCGTCGTCGTCCGGCTTCGGGGTCATCATCAGCACCTCGAGGAGCCAGCCGGCCACGGTCGCGAAGCGGCAGTTCTCTGCGGTAGCCGCCTCGTGGGTCGCCTCGTCCATCAACTTGGCCTTCAAACCCCTGACGGCCGACTTCCCCTTCTTCTTGCCCTGCCCGTTCCAGACGGAGAACCACTCCTCGGGCACCTGATCGACGATCACGGTGTGCGTCGACTCGAGGATCGCCGCGGCCACCTTGGCGGCCGACCGGAACGTCTCGACGCACAGCGGCACCGAAACGCGGACGGTCTTCTGCTGGCCGCCGACCTCGCGGAACACCGGCACCGTCAGGCTGTAGGACACGGGGTCGGAGTGGATGACCTTGAGTTGCCACTGACCAGGCCACCACTGCTCGCCGTCGTACCGGAGGCCGGTGAACGTGAATGGAAGGTCTTTCTTGCCGCCGTCGCCTTCCGTCTCCGCCCCTTTCTCCATCCGCTCGGCCAGAGCCTTCGACTTTTCGGCGTCGTCGGCGATCCCTTGAGCACGCTTCCTTGTGGCCCACTGCAACTCGTGCCGGAAGATGTTCTCGATCTCGTCCTCGCCCTTCGGCGGATTGCACCTCTGCTTGTTCATCGCCTTGATCATTTCGTGGACGTCCTGCTGCTCGACAGGATCATGCACGTTGACCATGTTGATGCACAGCCGCGCCGCGAATCTGACCAGCGAGTGGTGCCGGTCGCCCTCCTCGGCTGGCTTGTAGAGCAGAAGGTTCGCGGACGGCTGCTTTTCTCCGCCGTCCTCTCCGGCGTCGTTGATGATCGCGACCAGAAGCTCCTTCGGCAGTTCCGCTACATCGCAGTCCTCGGGGCTCATGCCGTTGACCCACGAGTACGATGCTCCGCTGGAGTGAGCGCTCGGCGGCATGATCGACTGCGCCCCGCCGCCGCCGCCGCCGATGCGAATCTCGAGGCCATTGAGTTTGTGGACGGCCTTCTGCGGCAGACGCTGATCCCACTTGAAGAGCCGGTGCGTCGACCGCTTCGACGTGAAGGTCGGCGTGTATGCCTTGTCGAGCCCGAATCTCTCGGCCGTCTTGCGCCCCTGATCGGTGTCGAACTCGATATCGATGATGCCGCTCTTCTCGCCCAACTGCACGCCGACGTTGAAGTTCTTGGTCCCGTCGAACCAGTGCGACAACTCGTCTTCGTCGATCGTGGACTTGTGCTGCCATGCGTTCAGCACCGGATGCTTACCAGGCGTCGCGCAACTTTCGTTCCCGCAGGTACACCTGTCGCCGCTGGAGCCGTGGCAGACGACGATGTACCACCCTCTGGCGGCGTACTGCGCAGCCCACTTGAACTTTGTGTCACTCATCAAATCACTCCTTTGATTGATCGTTTCTCCAACTTCTCTGATTCTCTTCCGGTGTCGCCAATTGCAGCCGGCAGTGCGACTGGTGATACAGAACCCAAGCCTTCTCAAATTCATCGTCTGCCAGCACCCAGCCGCCGAGGTCGTCCTGCTTGAGTTGGATGCTCTCTGCCGGAGCCGGCCAGCCGGACAGAAAGTCGTCCCGCAGTTTCGCGAACGTCAGCGGATGGACGTGATCGACTTGGCATGTGCCCCATGTGATCGGCTGCCCGCTGATGTCGCTGGTCAGCGACGATGACGCGGCAAAGCGCAGCCTCTTGTAGGCCCGAATGTCCGCGTCAACGGCCACCCGCATACACCGCGTGAGCCAACTTGATTTGCTCCTGAATCCGGTGCAGCACTGAACCCACGAGAACGAGATTTCCAGACCGCCGCGGTAGACAACAAACGTGTGATTGCGGGACGCCTTTCTGAGAATTGCCCTGGCGGACTCGTGCCGCACCCGAACCCCAACGATTTCGTCCTCGAGGCCAGGGAGAATCTTCTCGTCAGGCGTGCTGTGGCGCTGCCGGATGAGGTTGAGCATGAAGTCGCCGCGTTCAATGAACTCGCCGTCTGCCGTGGCCGATATGACCTCGCGGCAGTAGCCGGCAAGTCCCTTTAGGCTCGCGAACTCGACGCCAGCGACGATTGTTTTTTTGCCCCCCACGACGAGACCTCGTTTGCTTGAAGACGCGAACCCCCCACCACCCCGACCTCTTGATCGGGGTGGTGGGTAAGGCCCGTCCGCTGGTCGTGTGGTGGAAAGGGGCCACAGAGGAGCGTCAGCGGTCTTCCGGTCGGTTACGAAGCCACCGCCGGCTGGGCGGCCGGCCCGTCCGCGAGACGACGGGTTTGCGCGCCGCCGGCCCGGCGTCTGGATCACTCGTCGTCGTCGCTGTTGTCGACGACGACGGCGCCGACCGGCGGCTCGTTGAACATCCGCCGCAGCGGCTCGGCGTAGACGCGCCGCGCCACCTCGCCCTGCTCCTCGCTGATGGTGCCGACGACCCGCGGCACGATCTGGCTGTAGGGCTGTCCGTTGGTGCCCTTGGCCTTGGTGAGTTTGAGCCCCAGCACGCACTCGTAGTGGAAACTCGGCAGCCGCTTCAGAAACGGCAGCAACTCCCGCAGGCTCCCAGGCCCGACGCTGACCAGAACCGGCCAGACATCGCCCTCGCGAAGAAGCGCCAGGATGCGGCTCTCCTTCACCCGCTTGCCGGCACCACCGCGGGCCGAGCCGTAGCCGAACGGACCCGTCGGGCTCGAGAGCGCCGCCCAGTCGTACTTGCGGTCGCCGATCCGAAACTTCTCGAGCACCGCCGGGTCGATCGACCCCAGGTCATCGCTGACGCGGTAGCCGACCATGAGGTCGTGCGTCACGACGACCGGCCGCTGCTCGGTCGGGTCATCGCTGGGCCAGAGCACACCGCGCTTCGCGATCCCGACGCAGAGGCCGACGATCTCGTCGGTCTGCGTCTGGTTGCCGTTGATGTCGACGGTCCACGAGGTCGCGCCGCCCAGAGGCGTCTTGACCCGGACGAGGTCCGTCTCCCGCATCGGCTCGCCATCGAGGTTCGCCTCGATGATCCTGATCTGCCGGCTATCCGACCGCAGGGCCGGGTAGTCGAGCACGTTGGTGGAAATCTCAGTCGTCATGTTCACGTTCTCCTCAATAGTCGCCTAGAAACCAGAAACCTTCGCGCCATCAGACCGCCCGATGACGCAGGACCGGCCGGACGTACTCGCCGACCAACCCCTCGAACTCCGTCCCGTCCGAAAAAAGCCGGCGGGGGTCCGTCCCCGCCTCCTTGGCTTTCTCCGTCAGCAACGCCTTGAGGCGTGCCGTGTTCACCTGCGTGACCTTGTCCAGCAATCCCGCACGTCGGGCGGCCTCCATCACCGCCTCCTTTCGCGCCTCCGGCGCCGAGAACGAGTGAGACCACTCGACTCGCCAACTCCTCCCTGCCGCCTTGACTCCGTCGAGGCGCTGCGTCGCGATCTCCTCGAGGGCGATCTCCTCGAGTTGAGCGCGGCGTTTCTTCAGTTCGTCAGACTTGTCATCCAGTTCTGCGACCTGCCGATCGATCTCGGCGATCTCAGCGAGCGCCGCTTGCAATGCCGGCTGCGTATCCGTCGACGATGACATCCACGACCTCCCGTCTTTCACGAAGTGCCTGATACACGCGGCCGTCCACGGTGGAGCGGCCGTCAATCGTCGCCACGAGGTGCCAGATCGACGTCTCGTGACTCTGCCCCGGCCGGTGCAGACGCGCCACGGCCTGGAGGTAGTCGGAGAGCGAGTAGCCCAGCGAGTAGAAGCAGCAGTAGCGTGATCGGGTCAGGTCGACGCCGATTCCGCCACTCTGAATCTGCGTGATCAAGACTGTTGTCTCCGCTTGTTGCCAAGCGGCCAGATCGTTCCTCGCTCCGCTGAGTTCTCCGTACTTCCGCGAGAGCGTCTCGCAGACTTTGCGTGCGGCGGCGATGTCGCTCTTGAAGCGGCAGAAGATCACCCATGGCTCGTCCGCGGGGGAATCCTCCAGCATATCGGCCAGCACCTCCGCCTTGGCGGGGTGCTCGACGATTTGGCGGGCCGTCTGGTCGCCGTCGAATGTGACGCTGCCTCCGCATATCTGTTGCATCCTCAATAGTTGCACCAGCGCGTTGGCCGGCGTCACGGTGCCTTCCTCGACCACGGCGCAGAACTCGCGTTCGATCTCCTTGTAGACGCGGGCCTCCTGCGACGAGAGGTCGCACGGCACGTCGAAGAAGCGGATCGGCGGCAGATCGAGGACGTCGGCGCTCTTCACCCGATGCGTCGTCGCGGCGATCTTCTGGTGCAGTTGCTCAAGGTTCTTCCATGCGACGACGAAGTGCTGCCCCGGCGGGCAGATGGCGTGATTGGCCTTGAAGAGGGTGTACGACTGCCCGAATGTCTGGCACTCAGGAGCCTCGACGCTGCGATATATTCCGTAAATGTCCAGAGGAACCTGCGGCACCATCGTGCCAGAGAGCCCGACCCGCTTGGCCGTGGGGTTTTTCTTGCAGACCCTGGCCGCCCAGCGGCTCGCCGCTCCACTGGGGCTCTTGAGTCGATGCACCTCGTCCCAGACGACCGCCGACCACGATGTCTTCTCTAGGAGTTCAGCACGCCAGGCGGTCTCGTAGTTGACGACGATCAGCAGGGGCGAGAGGTCGGCCAGAGCCGCGGCGACCTGCTTGCTCTTCGCCTTCGCGGTGCCCTTGGTCAACGCGCAGACGCGGGCCTCGGGCCACCAGAGGCTCGCCTGCTTGAGCCACGCGGCGATCACCGCCTTCGGGCAGCAGACGAGCACGCGGAACGGCTTGCCTGCCTCCTGAGAGGCCAAGAGTTCCTTGAGAATCTCGATGGCTGTCCTGGTCTTCCCGCAGCCCATTTCGTGGTGCAGGAGGATCGAGCGCCGCTCCCGCGCCCACTCGATCGCCTCGACCTGATGTCGCCACAAGCCTTCCATGCCGTCCTCCTTGGCGGGCGGCATCGTAGGCGGAGGCTAGGTCGCTCGTCAAGACAAATTCCGCGGCCGTCCGGCTTTGTCGCCTTCGGCCTGCAACGAACGCACGAGCTGGAGGTTTCGCACGCACGACGCCCGCGAGAAAATCCAACTGGGCCGATGCGGCCGCTTGGTGCGGTCGCGGCCGGCGAGTTCCCTGCCGACGATGTGCCCGGCCTTCGCGAGCCTCGGCACGAAGGAGGGATGGACGCGCAGAATCTCCGATGCCTCGTAGGCGCTGATGGCATCGTCGAACGGGATTCGCAGTTCCTGTGGAACCCTGGCGAGCACCGTCAGAATCGGGTCACGGGTGTGGACCCACGCCCGCGGCCGGCGGTCGTTCATGCCGCCGCGCTCGACGACCTTGCGGTCGTACTCCTCCCAGTTCGTCTGGCACTCCAGTCCGTCGTAGACCTGGACACGCCTCTCTTGACCCTCGGTCGTCTCGAGCGTCCTTGCGGCGATCCAGCCGCGGTCTGCCATCCTGGGCGGCACGCTCCAGTGAACCCCCATGACCGCCGCCGCCTCAGTGGCGCCCAGCGCCATGTTGACGATGTCGCGCTGCCTCGCTACAGTCCTCGCCACGTTGTTTCCTCCCCCAGTCGGAGTCCGTCGTCCACGGGCGTGTCCGCCTCGCCCTGTCGATGGATTCTCCACCGGAGACGCCGCCGTTTCCAGCGGCGAATTTGGTGGGATTGACTTGTTGACTGGAGGCGGCTACTGTCGACTGTTAGGCGGCAAGCAGATCGGAAGGAGCCAATCATGCCCGCAGAAAAGCGATGGCTGGCCGTCGTCACCTGGACCGACGGCGACATTTTCGATGCCGATGAGTTTTCCGTTTTTGCTGATTCTGCCGACACGGCGAAAGCCCGAGTTCGGTTGATATGGGCTGCGGCGAACATGACGAAGCATCCGCATTGCCGGATCGAGGAGATCGACGTCTTTCCACTTCCTAGACTACACGCCCTTGCGTGAATGCAAGCCAGCAATACCCTCTCGCATGAGGGTGAAGCCATGCTTTTGAATGACATCCTGAAAGACCTGTACGCCCCCCTGCGTTCGCTGTCTGACCGCAGCGTGGAAAACTACTCCATCACGATCAAGGCGTTGGCGAGACACTTGGGCAGAGAGCCCACGCTCGACGACCTCGACGAGTTGACGGTGGCACGGTTTCTGGCCGCCCGTTGCCGCGAGAGGGCGGTGGCGACGGCGGCCAAAGACCGTGCCCAGTTGCGGGCCATCCACGAGTTTTCCTCGAGACGTGGCCTGTGCTCGACGTGGCCTCAGTACCCGCCTGTGCGAATCCCAGAGAGGGTTCCGCAGGCGTGGTTCGTCGAGGACATGCGGCGACTCCTCGAGGCCGCCGGCAAGGAGAAGACGACGATCGCCGGAATTCCCGGTGCCTCCTACTGGCGGGCGCTGGTGCTGCTCGCCTACGACACCGCGGAGCGGGTGACGGCGTTGATGTCGCTGAAGTGGTGCGACGTCAGCGACACGCACGTTCTCTTCGTGGCCGAGACACGCAAGGGCGGCCGTCGCGACGTGATCCGCGAGATCGGCGAGGACACGCGGAATGCGCTTCAAGCGATCCGGCTTGGCCGCGGGCCAGAGGAATTTGTCTTCCCGTGGCCGAACACACGGTCGTACCTCTGGGGCCGCCTGGGCATCATCCTTCGACGTGCCGGCCTGCCGCACGGCCGTCGGGACAAGTTCCACCGCATTCGACGGACGACGGCGTCCTTCTTCGAGGCCGCCGGCGGGTCGGCGCAGCGGCTGCTCGATCACTCCGACCCGGCGACGACGAGGAAGTATCTCGACCCGCGGATTGTGAAGCCGCAGGCGGCGCCGGAGATGATCCCGAGGGTGTCGTGACGGACAGAACGCGGACGCACGCCGAGATCGAAGAGTTGCAGGAGCAGGCGCAACGCTGGATTCCGGTGATCGAGAGGATGCCTGAAAAGGACGCCCTCGTTCTCGTTCATACAGCCATGGACGGGAACCACGTCGCCTCGTTTGACGGGGAGGCGTGGTTTTGCAACTACGGCGGTGAGTGGCTCTTCCCGAACGTGACCCACTGGATGCCGCTTCCCGAGCCGCCGGAGGTGAAGTAATGCAGATCACGCTAGACGAAGACGAGCAGTACTTTCTCGCTGGTGCCCTGAAGCACGCCATCAGGCGGGTAGGGAAGCACGCCGAGCAGGACTACAAATTTGCAGACGGCGGAGTGGCATACTCCCTGACGATGCGGGATGTCGATTGGCTGCGGGACTTGCTGGCGTGCGTGCAGCAGACCGAGCCGACGCCGAACTGACAGCACACGCACTAGGTAACGCCATGGAAAAGCCAACGCACACCCCGGAAAAGCCCGAAGACGCAGATGTGGTGACCGAAGGAAATTTCGCGTGGTGCTTCAGTGAAGGCTGCGGACTGCCGGTCGGCGAGTGGCTTAGTCCGTTTGACGTGTTCGCTTGGCTGGAGTTTGGCGGCGACATGGAAAAAGCCAAGGCTCACATCAAGGCAGTTGGATACGGAGGCGGCCAGGTGCCGCTGGTGCCGCCAACGACGGGGCTTGGGTGAACCGTCCGCACGCACCGTAGGCGGAGCCAGTCGATGCGTGAGTTGGCCGCACTTCTCGAACGAGTGCCTACAGTCGCTGGAACGGAAAGCATGACGCGACACGATCGAGCCATGCTGTGGGCGATAGCGTGCTACGTCTTCATCGACGGGCTGCCGAAGGTTGAAGCGTTCGCGGTTCGCGCCTGGAGTTGGCTCAACTGACGCCACACACCGTAAGTGACTCCCAGCCCATATCGGAAAACCATCTGAAATGATGGTTTTTCACATATGATTAGGGCGTTACGAAACCTGTGCCAAAACGCAAAAGCATCTAGGATTTGTAACAGTGAACCTCGCAACGGCCGTCGAATTCCAGAGCGAGATCGCCCGGCTCCAAGCCGAGATCGACAGGCTGCGTCTCACTGACGATGAGCGGGACGCGATTGAGACCGCGGCCATGGAGGCCGATGCCCACCAGCACGCACAGCGAGCAGCCACGCTGCGTGGTCTACTGGAGCGGACAAATGCCACTGCTTGACGCCGCCAGGCAGCACCTCGCCGAGAACGGCATGGCCTACTGTCAGCACACCGCGTTCGCGCTGCGGTGTGCCCTGCTCTGCGGCGCTGCCGCCGTCCTACTAGCGATCCACGCCATCCTGCCTTGCTGGTGGCAGACGGCCGGCGCCGACCTGACGAGGCGGCTCAAGGAGCACCTCAAGACGTAGCCTGTGACCGCCACCACGCGACCGTCTCGGCGATTCCTTGCTTCAGATTCACCTGCGGCTGCCAGTCGAGAAGCTCTTTCGCTCTCGAGGCGTCGACGGCCCGACGAGGTTGGCCGTCCGGCTTCGAGGAGTCCCAGCGGATCGTGCCGTGGTACTCGCACTCGCCGGCGATCAGTTCGGCCAAGTCTCGCATCGACACCTCGCCGCCACCGCCGAGGTTGATCGGCTCCGGCGTTTCGATGCGTTCGGCGGCCATGAGAATCCCTTCGGCCGCATCGGCGACGTGGAGGAACTCACGGCTGGCAGTTCCGCTCCCCCAGAGCGTGACGTCGCCGGCTCCGCAGAACCGCCGGATCATCGCGGGAATGACGTGGCTGGACGCCGGGTCGAAGTTGTCGCCGGGGCCGTAGAGGTTCGTCGGGATCACGACGGCGCCGGCCATGGTGTACTGTTTTTGGTACTGCTTGAGCAGTTCGTACACCGCCCTTTTCGCGATCCCGTAGCCGGCATTGGTTGGCTCCGGGTAGCCGCTCCAGAGGTCTTCCTCCTTAAACGGCACCGGCGGAGACAGCGGGTAGGAGCAGACGGTGCCGACGACGACGGTTTTGCGGCAGCCGTGAAGCCTCGCTGCCTCGATGACGTTCAGGCCCATGGCGAGGTTGGCGTAGGTGAACCTCCCCGGCGCTTTCATGTTGGCGCCGATGCCGCCGACCTCCGCGGCCAGGTGCAAGACGACGTCCGGCTGGCAGGCGGCGAACAGCCTGGCCGTCGACCGTGGGTCGGTGAGGTCGCAGACTGCCCGACGCGGGACCGTGACCTGAGTGCAGCCTCGATCCTTGAGCAGGCGGCAGACGACGCGGCCGAGGAAGCCTGCGCCGCCGGTGACCAGCACCCGGCAGTCAGCGAGACTGAGCAACGACATACTCCTGCCTCGCAAGTTCGATGTCGGCCTCGACCATCATGCCGACCAACTCCTCCGGCTTCGTGGCCGGCTGCCAGCCGAGGACGCGCGAAGCCTTCAAGGCGTCGCCGAGGAGGAAGTCCACCTCGGCCGGTCGGTAGTAGCGTGGGTCGGTCTCGACGTGGTCTCGGTAGTCCATGCCGGCCGCGGCGAACGCTGCCTCGCAGAACTCGCGGACGGTCTGCGCCTTGCCGGTGGCGATGACGTAGTCGTCCGGCTCGTCCTGCTGGAGCATGAGCCACATGGCCTCGACGTAGTCGCCGGCGTAGCCCCAGTCGCGCATGGCGTCGAGGTTGCCGAGGAACAGTTTCTCTTGCAGGCCGTGCTTGATGCGGCCAACAGCACGGGTGATCTTGCGGGTCACGAACGTCTCGCCGCGCCGTGGGCTCTCGTGGTTGAAGAGGATGCCGCAGGAGGCGTGAAGGCCGTAGGACTCGCGGTAGTTCACCGCCAGATGGTGGGCGAAGACCTTGGCGCAGCCGTATGGGGACCGCGGACGAAATGGCGTTGTCTCGTTTTGCGGTTCAGCCGATGCGTTGCCGTACTGCTCGCTCGACGACGCCTGGTAGACGCGGCAGAACGGCACCGTCCTGGCCGCCTCGAGCACGTTGAGCGTGCCGATTGCGACCGCGTCGGCCGTGTAGGCCGGCTGATCGAAAGACACGCGGACGTGGCTCTGGGCGGCGAGGTTGTAGATTTCGTCTGGGTCGACCTCCCCGACGATTCGCATCAAGGCGCCGCCGTCGGTCACGTCGCCGTAGTGCAGCGTAACGCGATCGAAGATGTGCTCGATCCGCTGCGTCCCAAACGTGCTCGACCGCCTGACGACGCCGTGGACGTCGTACCCCTTGGCGAGCAAAAGTTCGGCCAGATAGGAGCCGTCCTGGCCGGTGATGCCCGTGATGAGTGCTGTCTTCATGGCGGCATTGTATCGTTTTGCCGCCTATTGTGCCATCACTCCGGTGCCGCCACCACACCCTGCTCGATGCCGACCTTGGCGACATACGCCATCAGCGCCCCCACCGCCGCCGCGAGATCGGCATCGGCTTCGGCCCCTGCGAGCAGGTCTTGGACATGGAGCCGGATCGGCTCGGCGGGTGCTTCCTCCACGCCGTCGTCGGTGGAGCGAAAACGCACAAGCGTCACGCGGGCTTCGGCGTCACCGCCGACTGTACTGGCGCTGATCACGCACTCGCGCAGCCACAGCTTGTCGTATACGGCACTGATCGCCAGCGGCTCAGACGAAAACAGAGTGGGGATGTCAGGCATGATTGTTCACCCGCACATGAGGACACAAGGGACAACATACGAACCGTCGTCGTACTCAGCGATGCGATGCGTGGACGACACTTTGCCGATGGTGCTGCTGCGGACGATGTCGTCTGCCTGCGTGCGTGCGGTGCCGTCGCCAGAACTCTCTAGCAGGTCACCGGACTGCACCACGCCTGACACTCGCACCATGTACGCACCAAGACCAGCGACGTACATATCGCCGGTCGATGCGTAGGGCTCATCCCAGCCGAGAAACACGCCATAGACGCGGCGAGATGCTGGCGTGTCACTGACCTTCACCCGCACCAGTCGATCACTGCCGCCGCCGTCCTCCGGCCAGTCGCACATCTGGTCAATCGTCTCCATCACCGTGCCACGCAGGATCGCGGGCCGAGACTGATCGGAGAGTTGCGCCCAGTGCGAGCCGCAGAAGGCGTTGTAGGAGACTGTGTTACCCGAAACGCTGACCGACCCCTCGCTGACTCCGTCCTGGAAAAACGAAACAAGCGTACCATCTGCACTCTTGAGGTTGATTCGTACGGGGTCGAATGAGTCGCGTGTGATGCTGAAATAGCCAGACGCGCCAATTGCACTACCGACCACATTGGAGCCAGCCGGGTCAGTGTTTGTTGTCCCAATTCCCAAATTCCCGCTGGCGTCAAGCCGCATCTTGCCAGAGCCACCAATCTGCCATTCTTGGTAGCCGCTGTTTGGGTTGTCGTAGTACACACCAGCAGATGCTGTGATGCCAAGGTCTAGGGTTTGTGTAGCGTTGTCAGTGAATCTCGCTGCAATGCCGCTGCCAGATCGACCGACATGAAACTTTTGCAGTGGCGTCAGCCCAATTCCCACATTCCCGCTCGCATCCACCCGCACCCGCTCGGCTCCGTTTGTCACCAGCGTTACAACGTCCGCGCCTGCACGACCAATTCCGGTGTTGGGGTCCGAATCGAAGCCATACGCAACGCTGTTGGCGGTGGCGATGTCGTCGGCAAGTATCTGCCCCGTGAAAGTCGCGGTGCCGGTGGAGGAGATGGTGAGGCGGGTGGTGCTGTTGGTTCCGAGTTCGACTGTTCCTGCGTCAAGAGCGACTATGGCAAGAGCGCCCGTGCCTCTGTGGTGGATGATCGATTGACCATTTGCGCCTCCATTGTCTCGCCCGACTCTCAGCCCATAGTCCGTGTAGGTTGTATCTCCAACGTAGTCGATGAGGGCAAATCTATTGCCGGTCGCTCCGAGGCCGACGTTGACGATTGTTGCCGTCGTAGACGCCGTGCCGCAGTTGACTGTGTCGCCTAATGCGGTTGTGCCAGAAATATCCGCCCCCGCCTGCCCCACAATCTGCCCCGCGAACGTCGCGGTGCCGGTGGAGGAGATGGTGAGGCGGGTGGTGGCACCAGTCATCAAGTGCAGGTTGTCTGCGATGCCTGAATTATTTGCGAACGCTGCGTTGATCCATGAGTATCCAGCAGTGTTGTCTGTGCCGATGTTTATCGCCCGAGAGGCGCCGTTGCTCTGAAATACTACGCCAGTGTTCATGTCGCCACTAGCGGCTGGAGCAACGTCACCAAGATTGACCTGCACGCGAGCATTTGGTGCGCCGCCCAGTCCGACGCCAACATTCCCACTCGCATCCACCACAAACGGCGTCGTATCACCGCTGGCATCGTTGACGACGAATGAGTTGGCCGTGCCCGTGTTGGTCACGGTAAGCGGGACGACGTTGCCGGTGTTGGCGAAGGTGGCAGCGCCGGTAACGTCCATCCCCGCCTGCCCGACGATCTGCCCAGCGAACGTCGCGGTGCCGGTGGAGGAGATGGTGAGGCGGGTGGTGTTGTTTGTCCAGAGTGACAGCGCGGCATTGGCCCGCTGGATGATAGTCGCAGCGTTATCGCTCTGCTGGATGATGTCCAGCGAAGTGGACAAGAAGGCGTTGCCATTGCCAATCACAGACAAGAACGCATTTTTTCCGCTTTCGCCTTTGACTATGCAAGTAGCAGCACCGCTGCCGCCGTTTACCTCAAGCAGTGCGCCGGGCGAGGATGTGCCGATTCCAACGCTGCCCGTAAACGCCGGGCTCGCCGTCGGCTGCACGCCGAGCGTCGTCCTCGCCGCTGCGGCGTCGGCGTCGTCAATGAGGGAGCGGCCGAACGATGACAGAGCAGTAGTCGCGAACGTGTCGCTGCCTGTCGCGTAGATCACTTGATCCGCCGACGTGGTCACACCAGCAAGCGCGGCCAGCGTCGCGTCGAGGCGTGCCGAGTCCAGCGTGCCGCTCGTGATGTCGCTGGCGGAGTGGGTGTGGCCTACCAGGGCGACCGTGCCAGAGGCGTTTGGAAAGATGATCGCCCGGTCGTCACTCAGGCCAGACGGTTGCAGTTCGATCTCGCGGTCGTTGAGTGAGTCGTAAAGGAACAGGCTGTTTACCGTGATGTCGCTTGGAAGCCTGTCTTGTCCAAGCGTGCCGGACGTAATGTCGCTGGCACTCGGTGCGACGTAAGCCAGGCTGTTATACGCCGTGCTTCCATCACCCAACTTGAACCGAAGCGTGTCCGTCTCAAACACAAGCTCCCCGGCCGCTGGGGTTGGGTTAGCAGCCGCCACCGAAGAAGCCGTGCCTCGCTTGTGCTTAATCTTGATGGTCATGCGTCAAAACGCGCCCCCGTCGATCGTCTGGAGGAACGCCACCGACGTGCCTGAAGCAGAGTAGGTCAGGATGCCGTCAGTCGTGCCGCCCTGCACCGCCGTGACCGTGTCGGCCGTGTTGGCTCCGAGGACGCAGCCGGCCGGAACCGTCTCGAGGCCCGTGCCACCTTTCGTCGCGGCGATGGCCGTGGCCGACCACACGCCGGTCGTCACCGTACCCAGCGTCGTGATCGACGTCTGGCCGGCGTAGGACGTCGAGATGTCGATCGCGTCGGCGGACACGCTGATCCGATCCGCCGTGCCGACGGCGTTGATGGTGCTGCCATCCTTCGTCAGGCCGTCGCCTGCGGTAATCGTGCCTGCGCCTGAGAACTGTGCGAACGCCAAGCCGGTCGTGCCGACGGTGATCGTGCCGTTCGTGGTGAGCACCCAGCCGGAGTCGGCGTTCGCCGTGCCTTCCTCAACGAAGGTGAACGCGCCAGGCGTCACCTCGGCGTCGGCGTCGAAGTCGGTCGCTCGCACGGCCGCACCCGACGCCTGCACGACATAGATGCCGTTTTCCGATGCCGTGTCCTGGTTCTTGACGAGGACGCGGTCGCCGGTAGCGAGCGTCACGCCGTCGAGCGAGTCTCCGTTCTCAAGGTCGCTGGACAGGTTGATGTTCGCCGTGGTCGCGGCCCGCACCGACTGCTTGACGTCGAGGCCCGCTCGGGCTGCGTCCACGTATGCCTTCGTCGCGGCGTCGTTGTCTTCCGTCGGCGCGGCGAGGTTCGTGATCTTCTGTGAGTTCGCAGACAGCGACGACGTCGGCCCCGCGAAGGACGACAAGTCGTAGCCCTTCACGGTCGTCGCGAGGTCGGTCACGTCGGCGGCAACGTGGGTGTGGACTGCCGAGGCCGCCGAGATGTCCGTAGAGACGAGGGTGACCGTCCCAGTCTTGCCGTTGACGCTGGAGACCGGCCCGACGAGCGCCGCGGCGGTCGTGAAGTCGGTGATCTTCGTGCTGGTCAGCGACGGGATGTCGTCGGCGACGAGCGCCCGAAACGTCGGGGCGGCGTCGGCCCCGGTCGTCGGCCCGGCCAGCACCTTGTTGGCCTCGCGGACGGTGACGATCGACACGAACGCGCCGCCGCCGCCGATGGCGACGACGTTGGCGGCGTTGGTGCCACTGGAGCCGGTGCCGATATAGAGCGTGCCGGCACCGCCGGCTCCCGCAGCTTCCGCGAACGCCAGTTCGGCGTTCAGCAGATGCTCAGGAGCCGAACCGCCTGTAGACCGGCGGATGCGAATGCGATTAGCCATGCGAAGTTCCCCCCGTCAACAAGATTGAGTTCCGCGTAGTCCTGCCAGCGGCCAGCGGCTGCGGAATACCTGAGCACGTCGCCATCGGCGGCGGATGTGATCTGCACGTCGGTGAGTTCGGACAGCGTCGTCGCGCCGCCCGTCTCGCCGGCCTCGCCGGCCGGACCCTGCGGGCCGATGCCGCCGGTGACCGCGGCCGACACCCGGCCTGACGACACGGCGGCCGAAACGGCATCACCGATGACGGTGGCTGTGATCTTTGCCCCGGTGACGCTGGCGTTGATGCTCATCGTGCCACCTCGACGAATCCGGCCATCGCGGTTCTCTTCACGTCGCCCGGCGCGATCCACTCCAGCCGCCACGCATAGGTGCCTGGCAGCAGCGCGGCTGTCTGAGCCTCGGTCATCGAGACGTTGACGACCCCGGCGCCTGCGTTGGTGACGGTGGCGGTCATCGTCCCGGCCGAATTGCCGGTCAACGCCGACACGATCGCGGCGGAGACCGAGTACCCCGTGAGGTCGATGTCAAAGTCGACATTCGCCCCAAATTCGTCGCCGCGGCGCAGGGCGAGGGACAACTGGCCCGGCAGTTGAGAGTAAGTCGCCATGCGTCCATTGTATCGTTTGGACGCCTGTCGCTGCGGGGGTCACTGAGCCTCTTGGGCGGCCTGACGGCGTGCCTCTTCGGCCACCTTCGGCTGAAGGGCGTAGAGCAGGCGGGTCTGCTCCCTGACGGCGTCGGCGATCTCCTTCTGGGACTCGGAGATCGTCTTCAAGAAGGCCGAGTGCTGGTCTACCAAGGGTAGCAGGACGTCCTGGCGAAGCACGTAACCGGCCGCTAATGCGACCAAGGTGGGAAATCCCCACCTCTCCATCACCGTCTTCAATGTCTCGCTCACGGCTGCACCCCTCCCATCATCTGATTATATCGGCTTGCAGCCTAGCCCATGCAGCGTCGACCTCGCGCTCGAGCGCCGCGATGTCGCCGTGGTTGAATATCTCGTCATCAATAAGTTCCGCCGACACGCCGGCCTCGCTTGAGTGCCTAGACTCGACGCCACCCAGGCCGCCGACGGACGGCCGCGTCACGGCCCACACGACGCCACCGCGGGCGCGGATGGCCTCGGCCTCATTGTCGAAGCGAACGTCCGTCACAACGCTCCACAGGGCGTCTGTGGCGTCGATGCGTCGCAGGGTCGCCAGCACCCAGATATCCGGGTGGATCGTGTCCCTGCCCCACTCGGTGCCGATCGTCTGGAGGAGTCGCCGCGGGCTGCAAGGCAGCCACGGCAAAATCTCCTCCTTCCGCCGGCGGTCCTGAAGTTCGGCCACCGAGAGCCCCGTGATCGCCGAGATCGCGGCGTAGAGTGGGTCGGCGAATTTGTGGATCACCGCGCCGTGCCGGCGGACGAGATACTGCCCGACGGTGTCCTTGCCGCTGCCGGCGGCCCCTGCGATTCCGAGGATCATGGCTGCACCCCGGCGACGTGCATGGCCGTGAGCCCGCCTTCCGGTCGGTAGAGGAAGGTCTCCATAGCCCGTCGGGAGCCAATGAAGCCAGCGTCGGCGTGCCACTCGTCTGTCCCGCCGATCGATGGCGCCGTCCTGACCAGAACCCCATCAATGGTTTCGATGGGCCTCTGCCACTCAGCCGCTTGGGAGTGGAAGTGTCCGGTGTGATACTCGCGGTACGGACACTTCGACCAGTCGGCTGCTGCCTCCAGCGCCATGAGTTGCGGCAGCCGCTTCTTCGCCTTGTGACCGTGGGCCATGCCAAGCAAGTTGCCGCCGTGCGTGACGTACTGCCGGCCGGTGAACTTCATCGAGACCGCGACACGCTGGTCGTTGCGAAACCGCTCGAACATGATCCGCTGAAACGCGGCCGTCAGGGTTTCGTCGTGGTTGCCGTTGACGATGTGTACGTCGGTCGACACAAACGCCGCCGACTGCTCGACGATTCCCAACAGAGTCTCGCTGCCGTACTCGATGACCTTCTGGAGCCGGCCGTCGCCGTCGAGTTGCGTCCCGCTGGTCGTCTGCCACTTCGGGTTGTCGAAGTGGAACAGGTCGCCGAGCATCAAGATCGTCCGGCGAGCCGGCTTCAGTTCGTTGCCGATGGCGATCAACTCCGTCGCCGCCTCGCGGACGACGCTCGCCGCGATGTCGAGATCGTAGTCTGCCTGGCCGGTTGTCTTCTTCCAGCCGCGCTTCCCGAAGTGCGTGTCTGCAACGACGATCACCTGCCACGGGCCGTCGCCGCCGCGCTTGTGCCGGCTCACCGGCCGCGACTTGAGCCCGACGGCACCGGCGATCATCGCCTCGACGATCTCGCGGACGCCTGGGCCGGCTTTGGGCTTCAGTCTGACGAAGACTCGGTGCAACTCGGTCACCGTCGTGTTGCCGTCGCCGTCACTCGAGGCACACTCCCACTTCGTTGCTTCGGAGGCAGCCACTTCATACCTCGTCATATCCGCCTCGATGTGCTCGAGGAGGTCTTCGACAGTCTTGATGCGGCGGCTCGTGCTGCGGACCTCGACGGTGTCGCCGTCGGTCTTTTTGGTGACCTGTTCGGCGTCCTCCGGCGGCCCGGCAGCGACTTGGTCTTCGACGACCTTGTCGAGGACGGCCTGCTTCAGTCGCGGTTTCTGAGCCACTGCAAGACCCCCTGAATGCCGACTGTCGAGATGCCGTCCTCTCGCAGCGTCGTCGAGATGTGGCTGGCGAGTTTGACAGCCGAAGACTTGATGTCGCCGGCCTGCCATCCGCGACGGATGTCCGCGAGTTCAGACTGGTGCGAGGCGTCGAGCCGGTCGAACCACGTCTTGTGTCGAGGTGGCGTGGCCTTCACTTTTTCGAGCACCTTCTCGGTGATCGTCAGTCGTCGAGTCGGCATGTCCATTCTCCTCCTTGCGGCCGATATCCCATGGAGAGGTAGAGCGACTTGGCGGCGGCGTTGTCGTCGTCGACGTGCAGCATGATCTCATCGACACCCCTGATGGCGGCGACGTGATGCAGGTGCAGAAGCAGTGCCGTGCCAAGACCTCGGCGTCTGTACATGCGACTGACGGCCAGACCTAGCGACGGCCGGCGGTAGCCGTCATGCCAGCCGCGGAGCATTCCGTAGGCCAGCACGGCGCCGCGGGCGATGCCGTCTTGGGAGGCGACGATGACCCAGTGCTCGTCTTCCTCGTGGGCGGCTTTGCGAATCTCGGCCGGCGAGAAGCCGAACGGCCGGAATGAGCCCTCGATGCCGGAGAGCATCTTGGACAGCGGCACCACGAGGTTGTCGTTGAGCCTCTGGAGTCTCACTGCGGCGCCTTGTCGCTGTCGATTCGGTAGCCGAGGAACCAGAGAACGCGGGAAATGTCTCTGCCCGCCTCGGTGATCACGGCCTCGTCCATCTGCGGGAAGCAGATGTGCAGCGCCTCGTGAATCTCCGTCTCGAGCAGTGCCCTGCCATTGAGGCGACTGTCGATGAGCACCTTCCTCGGCATCTTCGGGTTCTTGGGGTCCGGCAAGTACGCCCAACCCGCGGCATTGCCGCGGAGGCGGGTGTATCTCCAGAGCCACTTGGCGCCGGCGATCAGGAAGTGGTGGTCGGCTGCCATGGCCTTATCCTCTCCTGTCGCCTAGACGCCGGTCAAGGCCGAATCATGCGGTTTTCGTGACAATCACCTGATCGCCGTGGTGCAGCACCTGGAGTTTCAGGCGGTAGCAGGAGAGGAAGGCGTCGATGCCGATGCAGGTGTCGATCCTGCCGATCGAGGCCGTCGCCTTGTTGTGGTAGCGGTAGTCGTCGAAGACCATGATGCCGCCCGGCGGCAGCAGCATCCATGATAGCACTGCTGTCTCCAGCGTCGCCCGGCCGCAGTGGTCGCCATCGATGTAGATGCCGCGGAATTTCTGCTTTTCGGAGACAGCGCGCAGCAGAAACGGCCGAAAGAAGGATTTGACCTTGGTGACCCTGCCACCGACGTTTTCGTCGAATCGGCGCTCAATCGACTCATTGCCCCAGGCGTCGACGCAGACGACCTCGCCGCCGATGTGCTCGAGCGCCCACGCGGCAGACCTGCCCTCGTATGAGCCGAGTTCCAGCCACCTGTCCGGTGCGGCTTGGAGGCGCGGCAGAACCACGGCACTCCATATCTTCTCGTGCCACGAAAACCAGTCTTGGGTGAAATCCATCTACCCGTCCTCCTGGCGGTCGAGAAGATACTGAAGCAGTTGCCTTGAGTGCGCGTCGTCGACCCACTCGAGGAGGCCGTCCGGCCTGCGGATGACTGGGTATTCGCCGTCGACTGTGGCTGGCAGGTATGAGTACCTGGACGAGTACCTGCGGTTTTGCCTCGTGCCGTGCCAGAGATGGAACACCCTGCCCGGCGTTGCGCCGACGCGAAGGCCGATCGCCGCGGCGCGCTTGGCATATTCTTGGTGGCTTGCTGTCGCGGCCACGCAGGCTGATGTCGGGATGTGCTTTTCCATGGGGCTTCTGGCTACGGCGTAGGCGAAGGCGCTGTCGCCCCCTCCGATGACGTGGAGGTCATAGAAGCCGCCGAGAGCGTCGAACGCGGCTCGCGTCATTGCCCATGCGAAGCCGGGGTGGAACTTGTTGATGTTAGGCTCTGAGCCGGAGCGCATCGCCTCCGCCATCGCGATCTTGGTCTCGCCGATGGCGCCGTTTCTGTCGAGCCAATTGGCCTCGACGAACGGTTGGACGACGTCGTATTCGTCGAGGGATTTGCTGACAGCGTCCAGAAAGTCTCGCCTCGAGAACTCAAGGTCGCAGTCGATGAAGAGCATCTTTGGCTTCGTCGACACCGAGGCGGCGAGGTTCTGGAGGTTCTCCTTGTGGAACAGAACTGACTTGCTGAAGAACTGAAGCCTGTGAACGCCTTCCGGCAGCGCCACCGCCTGGTCGTGGACGACCTCGGCGACGATCGGCGTGACTCCGACGGCGAGAAGCTCGCAGCACGTCTTGTGGATGTGGGTGGCCGACCTCTTGTATTTGGCCGGGTTGAAGTAGGCGATGATGACGTCGACGTCACTTCGCTTCGGCGGCGTGTACGGCCTTCTTGCCTTGTCGGCAATCGCCAAGAGCCTCTGGGCGGCCTTCCTTGAGCAGAAAACCCTGCGGTCGGCCGCCTCCTCGACGATCCAGTCGACCAGGCGGTCTTCTTCGACGCTGGCCGCAGAAGCGTCCAGAAGTCTGGCGCGAGCGATTGTTCGGCGGGCGTCGAGTGGCCTGCGAAGAGCCAGCCGGCCTGCTCTGAGGAGGCTCGAGCCTAGTAGCCGCCTCCGCAGCACGGCGTCACTCTCCATCGGTTGATGTACGGGTCGTACATGATCTCGGCCTGCTCCGACGGGCCGAGGACGCGGTCGAGGCCGTCGACGGTGTGGAATCGATTGGTCGCGAAACTCGCCGTCGACTCGTAGACGATGGTGAATGCGAGCGACGGGTCGAGAATTGTGGTCGCGTTGATGAGGCGGTAGTGGGCGCCCTCAGAGCCGTTGGCGGCGCCGGTGGCGCCGAAGTTCCCTTCGGTGATAGGGGTGACTCGGATCACTGTCGCCGTCCCGAAGTCGACGTTGTGCTCGAGAGTCGCGGATGTGTTGTCGATGCTGACGACGCCCCATGTGAGCCGCTTCTCGGCGCTGACGTCGGTGGCGACCAGCGTGATCGCCCCGGTCTGGCCGTTGACGCTGGTCACGCTCCCGCCGGAGGTTCCGCCGGCAGCAGCAGCGATCGTGATCGAGCCCTCGGAGGTGCTGACCGTGACGTTGTCGCCGGCGGCAATTGAGAGCGTTCCTGTCTGCCCGTTCAATGACAGGACATACGAATGGGCGTGGGTCGCCGAGGCAGCGCTGACATCGGAGGCCACGAGGCTGACCGTGCCGGTCTGGCCGTTGACCGAGGACACCGGCCCATATTTAGCGGCTTCTGTCGCGAAGTCCGTCACGTCGGTGGCGACGTGGGTGTGGACGGCCGAGGCAGCGCTGACATCGGAGGCGACGAGGCCGACCGTGCCGGTCTGGCCGTTGACGCTGGTCACGCTCCCGCCGGAGGTTCCTCCGGCAGCGGCAGCGATCGTGATCGAGCCCTCGGAGGTGCTGACCGTGACGTTGTCGCCGGCGGCGATTGAGAGCGTTCCTGTCTGCCCGTTTAGCGACAGGACATACGAATGGGCGTGGGTCGCCGAGGCAGCGCTGACATCGGAGGCCACAAGGTTGACCGTGCCGGTCTGGCCGTTGACCGAGGACACCGGCCCATATTTAGCGGCTTCTGTCGAGAAGTCCGTTACGTCGGTGGCGACGTGGGTGTGGACGGCCGAGGCGGCGCTCACGTCGCTGGCAGCCAGGCTGACCGTGCCGGTCTGGCCGTTGACCGAGGACACCGGCCCATATTTAGCGGCTTCTGTCGCGAAGTCCGTCACGTCGGTCACAACGTGGGTGTGGACGGCGGACGCGGCGCTCACGCCGGCGGAAGTCAGGCTGACGGTGCCGGTTTGGCCGTTGACGCTCGACACCGGGCCAAACTTCGCGGCCTCGGAGGCGAAGTCGGTGATGTTCCCGGCAGTGTGCGAGTGAGCAGCCGACGCAGCGCTGACGTCTGCGGACGTCAGGCTGACTGTGCCAGTCTGGCCGTTGACGCTGGAAACGGGGCCGTATTTGGCTGCCTCGGCTGCGAAGTCAGTGATGTCGGTGACGACGTGGGTGTGGACGGCCGACGCGGCACTGACCGACGATGACGTCAGCAGAACCGTCCCAGTCTGGCCGTTCACGCTGTCGACCGGCACGTCGCGGCCGATGATCGTGAAGACGCCGGAAGTCGTCGTGACGGTGACGTTGGAGCCACCGATGATCGCCAGCGACGTGAGCGTCTGGGCGGCCATCGTGCCGATGGACACGTCGACTCCGTCGGAGTTCGTGATCGACGTGACGATGTTCGTCTGGCCGACGACGTTGACCGTGATGCTCATGGATTCACCACCGTCACGGTGCCTGAAAGCACGGTCCTGGTGACGTTGCCGCCGTCAACCCACCGCATGTACCAGCGGTAGGAGATGGCCGGCGACAAGGCGGCGGTCTGGGCCTCTGAGAGCCCGATCTTCACCTGGCCGGCGGACAGGTCGGTCTCCTCGACCGCGAACGTGGTCGCCGTCTGGCCGACGCCTGTCACGAAGCCGGAGCCGCCACCGCCGGAGACGAACACCGCCGTCACGTAGACGGCCGTCGTGATCGTGTACCCGGTGAGGTCGCGGTCGAAGTCCAGGGCGATGGCGACCTCGTCACCTTGAACGAAGGTGATGTTGAGTTCGCCAGGAATTTGCGAGAATGAGGCCATTAGTTCAGTTTATCCTGCCTCGCGGCCGTAATGGAGCCATGCACGGCAATGCGACCAGCCGACGCTGCTTCCCGAAGGCCGCGGTTGACCGTCGGAGAATGAGCAAACGACGTTGCCACGGCAGCTATGTCTTCCTCCGAAACCGGGTATGGCAGTACCGCGTTCATAACTGCGTTTGCGGCCCGCTCCACCGCCGCCGAGATAGCCGCCCCCGCCGCGTCCATGGCGGTTTTTCGCTTTTCGCAACCGCACGGCTTTCCAATCACTTTAGAAAAACGCTCGGGCGTGATCCCTATAGACGAAAGCGCGCGAGCCGTCGCGGTGCCGATAGGGAGCGGCGGAACTCGGACACGGCGCGTCGCCGACTGAACGACGGCATCTCTCGCCATCTCGACCAGATTTTTGCACACTCGATACGTCGGCAGCCGCGCTGCCCTGTATCCGCAGCGCACGCATTGCATCGACTCCTCATCGAACCGACACCACTTATCAGTTTCTTGCACGGTGAATCCTCAGGTCTATGTGCCCGTACTGAAAGTTGACTCGCACCGTGAAGTCGCCACCAAGCGATCCACCGGCCGACCCGGTTGCAGGCCACGCAGCCAAGCGAATCGACAGAGACGTGCCTTCAACAACAGACACGTCCTCGATCCACCACGGCCGCGAATCGCCCGCCTCGGCCCAATCTACGACATCGACTGAAAGTATCGGGCAAGTTGGCTCCGCGACGTTGTCGTAGGCTCTTGCTGAAAACCACACAGACAAACATATTCTCTTGGCACCCACAACACGATACCCGTAAGCGTAAGAACCGGACGGGTAGTTGTTTATTGATGTGCGCACGCCTTCATGTACGAACGCTGCCGCCCGTGTGTAGTTTTCCGGCAAGTCGCATTCGCCGTCGCCTGGTACCATCACTTGCATTGGTGGCGCGAACCCGGCAATCGGGGTTGTAGTGCTAAACACCTTGACTGACAGCAGTCGGTCGTATCTAGATCGTGAAACAGACTGCTGAAAGTTCGCTGGCGCTATCAGTTCGCCGGCGTTCCCCTCCCACGTAAAGGTCGCGTTATAGGCCGGGTATGGCTGGCCGGAAAAAAGCGAGTGCTTTGGGAGTGGAGGGAGTGGGTCCGGCGTTGTGCCGACCGGCATTACCAGAGACTGCACGGGGGCCACTTCACCCGGCCCCTGCACAGTCACGCCAATAGACGCGAGGGCTTGCTGGTAAAACTGCTGGCCTTTAATCATGTACTCGGCCGCACAGCCGCCGACTTGATCTGCCAAGTCAACGAAAGGAGTGCCAGGCTGCCTTACAGCGTTCGTGAACACCAACCCTTCGACATCGACTCCTCTACACCACGCCCACCGATGCGCGTAGTATCTTGACGAAATCAAGCCAGCGCCACCACCACCGGCCAGCGTTGTCGGGATTTCAATGCGGGCCTCGGTTTTTGTGCAGGTTCTTTGCGTGAGATTGCCAACGTAGTCGCCTGCCGCAATAGTTCCGCCGCCCTCGCCGGCGACTGGTGCAACTGAGTAGTAGCAATTCTGAAGTTCGCTAACCCACGGCCCGTAATACCACAAAGTGGGCAATGTGATCGTCACCTCTGGGCCAGGGCAAGCAAAGCCTTCGTTCGCCATCGCGATTCCGGTGGCGTCAGGCAATCCGTTCTGGTTGAAGTCGGTCGGGTCATTGAATGGCGGCGGGCACATGATTCCAGCATCAAAATCTCCTTCCATGTTTAATTCAACAAGATAAGGCCGCGTCCATGGCTGGTTTTCAGCATTGCTTTGCCTTGTCGTCACGCATGGCCCGTTCTCGATAGCTCTCAACAGATCACCATCAAAAAACGACGCGACAGGAGTAGCAATACTAATAAATGTTGAAAACGCACCGCCGCTCGGTGTGAACCGCTCTGCTCCGCACCCGCCAGGTGCGTTAGGGTCTCGGTTTAGAGGTGTGTTTCCAAATTGGTCGTTTGGGCACCAGGCGTTTACCGGCAATCGGCAGGTTGTTTCAATCACTGCGTACGAGCAGTTAATCACCCGGAGCGTGCGTGTTGGGAAGACAGCTCCGGGGCATCCGTTGTTTACGTTGTCTGCGTCGGGATGAACAAATACGGTCAGCCTAGCAACCGAAGGCACAACTTGCGGGGCGTGAATGATCGACAGCGTGGCGTTTGAAACGCCGAAGTAGCTCCAATTGCAAACGCTGGCCTGGCAGTACGGATGCTCTGCCTGCACGGCCACCAGCCACGCGCCCTCCGCACCAAAATCGAATTCTAGCGTTTCCTGACCGTCTAAGAATCTTGCCACCAGCGCGGTGTCTGCGATAGTCGTCGGAAGTTGGCTCGATGGTCCGCTCCATGAATGAGCGCTTGGGCTTTGGATGTGGATGGGCCAGAAATTATTCAGTCGGAGTGTGTATTCGCCGTCACCCGCCCAAATGCCGCCGATATCCTCTGGCCGTGATACTCGCCTGGAATACGCATTGAGCACCTGCGTGGTGTCCAGGGCCAAATCAGATTTTGGCGCAAGAGGAGTTTTGCGCTCAAAACGAACGCACCTATTGAACTCGTGTTCTACCGGGCACGTTTTGCAGCACGGAGAGCACGCGCCAAAAAGGAATCCAAGCGGGTACATTCCGGCCGCCATGAGCCAGATGCCGAGCGACAGAAGCGAGGTAGGGTCGTCGATCATTGCGAGCACACCGCTGCAATGAGAAACCAAGCCGTCCCGTCGCGTGCGATAGCGCAGTCGCCGTTGCTGGCCGGCGCCGGAACGTCCGCAAAGAGATTCGTCGCGACCGCCGTATTCGGCGTGCTGGTCTGATATTTGAGCGTCACCGTCTTCGTTGAGTTAATCGCCCACGCCCCGGTGAACGTGCAGATGCGAAACACCTTCGCAGCCGGCAGCGCATCCTCCCCCTCGAGCACCGTCGGAATCCGGCGATAACCGCTCCCTATAGCATCCCCGTCGACGCGGTCGATGGTTCGACGCACCTGGGAAAGTAGTCCCGGCCCTAGAAGGAAGCCTTCGGCCACGTTATTCCAGCCTTATGCCTAGTATGTCAAAGTTGATGTCGTTTTGAACTTGGTAGCGGTATAAGAGCACCTTCGGGTTTGCGGCCTCGGCGCGGCCTGAGCCGTCGTCGTTGAGCGGGATCGGCTGGGCGCTTGGTCTCTGCGTCACCTTGCCGTCGGGGGCGGCGATGCGAATCTGGGCACGCACTTTGTCGCCGGCGCTGATTCCATCCGGCAGTGCCAGCGGCTCAAGGATGGAGAAGCCCTCGGAATCCTTGTCTTTCTTGAGCGGTTGGGTGTAATTGTCGGCGTTTGCTGGCGGGGCTGCTGGATTCCACGCCTTCACGTTGAGGCCGGTTTGCGGCTGGAGCACGTCCCACCCTATGGCTTCGTTGACCGGATCGCCGACCCAGTTCACGCGGTAGGCGAATTCATAAGTTGCCCGCCAGCCTCGGTAGATGATGCCACCGTATTGCTCATTGGACGGCGTCGTCTGCACCCCCCGGAACATACAAGACCGCGGCGGCATCGTGAGGCTGCCGAGGCGAATCTCGTTGCTGTTGACGTACCCTGCGTATTGGCAGTTGAGCGTTGGGTCGAATGCTTGGTACTGAGAGACCGATATGGACACAATCGGCTCCAGCCGCACGACGCCCTCGTAGAGGTCGCCGGCCGGGTTCACGATCGGCCCCGTCTCGTCTGGTTGGCCGACTTTCGGCCCTGTGATCGCCTTCCAGATGTACGCTGGTGTCTCTTGGAGCGACGTTGAGATCGACCAACTTGCGGGGCGCACGTCCGGCGGCTGATCCTTGCCGTCGCTGCTTTCCGCGTTGGCGCCGACGCCTGGTGTCGCCCGGTAACTGAACGTGGCGACGATTACCATCCGGCTGTCGCCGTCGTACTGCGCTGAGTACGACACGCAGTAGAGGCCGGACTCCGATGGGTGCTGGTCCCCGACTTGGACGCCGCACTCGCCGGCGACGTTGATGTACTCGCCTGCGCTGGCCTTCAGAATCTTGAAGACCCTGGTGGTCGACGCGGCGACCTGCCCCTCTTCCGAGGAGAATTCGTACTGCACGCCGGCGGTGACTTCTTTGACGATCGCCACGACTCAGCCTTCCGTAATGTCGACGCGCAGGCGGGTGCCGGCGACGCCGACGGCCTCGTATTCCGTCCCGGCCGAGAGCCTGACGACCGCCGGCTCGCCGCCACGCAGAGTCGCGAACGACCCGAACGACCCGCCGGCGTTGATGCCGATCTGCACGGTCGACGCCGTCGCCGTAGACAAGTTCCGCAGGAACGCCATGCCGACGCTCGACAGGTTCGCCGTCGAGATCGACGTGGCGTTCGTCGTCAGGTCGTAGACGAGGCTCTGGTAGCCTCCCAGCGTCATCGACGCGGTGACCTGATTTACCTGCAACTGGTTGACAAAGTTGTCCTTGTCAACCTTGAAGGAGATGGAATAGGTGATGTCTGGCATGATTACTCCGCAACCTGTGGGCCTTCGCGAGTCAGTCTGACCAACTCGTCGAGTGCCTGTGTCTGCCTCTGTAGTTCCACGAGGTTGACGTCTCTCGCCGAGTCGTCGCCTCGCAGGAGCCTGTTGAGTTCTCGCTGCCCCTCGAGCGTCGAGGCGTCGGAAGCCTGGAGCGCCGCCCGCGACGGGCCTTGCAGGATCGAGTTCTGCACCTCGTCGGCGAAGCCGGCGAGGAGTGGGGCTTGTTGCCTAGCAACTTCTTGAAACCGACGCCGCTGCGCCTCCTGCAATCCGGCTTGATCGACGAGACCGGTGGTCTCCTCGGCCCGCCTGCCAAACTCAAGCCGGATGGCCTCGAGGTCTCTGGCGAGTTCTTCGGCTGCTCGCTGGGTCGGGGTCAGAGAAAGTTCACGTCCGCGGGCAGCCGCCGCCGCCTGTTCGGCCTCTCGGGTCGATTCGTCTCTAGCGCGGCGCACGCGATCATCGAGATCAACTACTTGACCTTCAAGGCGTGCGCGCTCGCGAACTAGTTCCTCTCGCTGCCCCGGCGCGAGGACTCCTGTCGCTTGAAGTTGTCTGTCAATCTCCGCAACCCGAGACAACGCCCTCTCTGCCTCACTGGCTGCGTCATTGATAACGGACTCGTATTCGTCGACGGCTTGCCGGATGCCGCCCCAGAAATCTCGGCCTTCTATACCAAGGTCTATCTGAGCCTGGTTCAAACTTCTGATTGCTTCTTCTACCCGTCTCGCCAGTTCTTCATTTCCCCTTTCGCGGGCTTCAGCGACGACGAGGTCGAGGTTGCGAGCATCGATCCCGGCTTCGGCGGCGAGACGAAATGCTTCTCCGCTACTTCGACGCGCGCCTAGCGCAATCTCGCCTCTCCGTCGAATCTCCTGCACCTCGCGGACACGACCAGAAAACCGCTCCCTTGCTGCGGCAACCTCCTCGTCGACATTGCCAGCCAGTTCTCGTTGCCGATCCAAGTCAGCGGCGGTCTGCTCTATCGCCCGGCGTGTCGCTGGAGTGCTGAACCCAAGGTCAGCGCGGCGGGCTTGGTCAGCCGCCTGCTGGGCGGACTGGAGGTTGGACTGGGCTTCTTTGCTGGCTCTGTCAAGTGCGTCGGCGAAGCGTTCAAGGGCTTGGCGGGCGATGTCCGTAGCAGCAACCGCCCTCTGGGTGGCCTCTGCATCACGAAGGGCTGCGTCTCTTTGGCGGATCGCGGCGTCAACGGTTGCCTGGTCGAGAGGCAGCTCCTCCTCTAGGCGGTTGACGATTGTCTGCCTTGCTCTGTCCAAGCCGGCGCCGATCTGGTTGACGGAGTCCAGCAACCGCTCTGCGCCGGGGACTCCGGCCTCAACGGCTTCGCGGAGTGTGTCTTGGGCGTCTCGGAGCCTTTGCGCCGGGGTGCTTATTGACTGAAATAGTTCAGTCGCAGCGTCATTGATACCGGATGAAAGTTCTCTCTCGAGTCTCTCAATGACTCCAGTCAACTGCTGAACCGCAAACCTCGCCGGCGCCGCTTCGTTGGAGAGAAAGTCGCTCTGTAGCGACTCGGGCAGCAATCGCTCTCTTTCCGCTCGCAGTATTTCAAGAAGTTGACGTTGGTCTCCGCCTGCGGCATCAACTTGATCTCTGACTTGGGCCTGCCGGCGCCGGGAATCTCCGAGGCCAGCAATTCCCAACAGCCCGCCCTGCGTCTGTGACCCGACCGCGGCCAGTAGGATTTCCCTGATCTCCAGAGGAGTGGGTGCGGGGCGATTAATCGCGAACTGCGCAGCTTCCTGCTCGGCCCGGCGGGCCTCGTTGATTTGCTGCTGCAATGCAACACGACGACCAATGTTTTCTTCGCCTTCAAGTTGCCGCTCTCGGGCTCCGCGTATGGCTCGCTGCCGCTGCACCTCCGGGTCCAGGTCAACAACACCAGCGTTCCTGAGTTCTTGCTGTTTTCTGCGGATTTCTTCAATCTGGCGAGCAAAATCCCTTGCCTCTTCGGCGGCTGGAGAAAACACGCCGCGCAGAAGATTGTCGCCAAGGGCATCGAACGCTTGCGCCAACTCCTCAACAAGTGACTTTTGGCGAGCGAGGGCTTGGTTAAGAGCCTCTGCTCTGTCTTTGGATTCTGTTCCTGAGTTGTTCCACTTAATTAGCGATGCGACAAGTTGCGCGCCGATGGAGAACGCGACTCCCGCAACCAAGCCCTCTGTGCTTCCCAAGACAAAACCAAGCTGGGAGATGTTGTTCCCCACCGCTCGTATTCTCTGGCTCAGGTCGCCGGTGACGCTGAAGAAGTCGTCGACGGCGAACGCTGCCTGCTGGACGGCGAGTTGGACGTTGCCGAAGCCGCCTCGAGCGACATCGCCTGTGCGGCGGAAGCCTTGTTGAATACGTGACACTGACAGCCCCACGCCGTCTGTGGCTGCGATGGCCTCGACGGCCTCGCGCTGCACTTGATCAAGTTCTCTTGCGTACCTCTGGAACCCGCCAGGCACGCTTGCCGCCCGCTGAAGTGCCGCCGCGTAGTCGTCCAGAGCCCGCTCGGCCCTGGTTGTGTCGCCTGTGGCCCTGGTCAGCGTGTTTCTGAGGAACTCGAGCCCACCGACCGCGCCGCGGAAGTCACGCTGGTCCGCGAAGTCGCGGAACGTCCCGCCGAACGCCTGGGCGGCTCGCTGGGCTCTGGTTATCTCAGCCGCAAGGTTTCGAGCGCGTGCTGCCGCCTGTTCGATCTGTGCTGCCGTTGCCGTTCCAGAGGAAACCAGCCTGACGTATTCCTGCTGGGCATCTCGCAGAGCCGGGACGAATTGACCGCGTACCGAATCCGGCAATTGGCCGACCTGATCTCGGACAGAGTTGACCGACGCGCCGAGGGCTGCCAAGCCTCGCTGGGCCTCGGGGATGTTGAGGCCGAGGAATTCCTCGGCTGATCGCTGCCGGGCGGCGACTGCCTCGCGGTCGCGCAGAGCCGCAATGTCCGCAGACCTCTGCTGGATCGTTCGGCCGGTGGGGTCTGTGTCGCTGCGGAGTGGTGTTCTAGCGCCTGTGTTAGCGATAAGCTCCTGCTCTCGTTCTTGGCTTGCGAGGGCGCGAATACCGGCCTCAATCTCCTCGCGATACCTTCTTGCCGTTTCCCTCGCCTGCTCGAGCCGGCGCTGAGCGTCCGTCGTGTCGAGGTTTGCGTCGACTCGCCTAGAGACCTGTTCCTGAATTCCGACAATCAGCGATTCGACCTGAGTCAACTGCTGGACAAGCCCCGCGAACCTTGCGGGGTCGGATGAGTCCGCAGCCGCTTGCCTCGCAGCAGCAGAAGCCTGAAGTTCTCTTTGCAATCCTGGGTTTGTGAACGCGAGTTCTGTTCCCCTCGGCCCAGATGAAGTGATGGCACGCAATTCGTTCGACAGCCTGACTTGCCGCTCAAGTCGCGCGTTTGCTTCCCCGAGCCGCTGCACCTGAGCGTCCAAGGCTGCCTGGGCTGATGCCGCATCGCCTCGCCTGGTGTTGCGGATGTTCTCAAGCACAGCAAGAAGCCTCGTTGCCTCCTCGGCCTCGCGCCGCTGAAGATCGACCAACAGAGCGATATCGCCGCTTCTGCGGGTGCTGGCCGGCAAGGCCGACGCGGATGCCTGCGACGCGGCGGCGCGTTGGATTTCTGCCGCGAAGTCGCCTTGCACGAATCGCAGTTCGCGGCCGGTGGCGAGGCCGCGGACGGTGGTGTCGGCCTCGGAGAGGCGGCGCTGCGACTCGGTGACTTGGTCGATGACGCGCTTGAGGTTCTCGTAGCCTTGGGCGTTTCGTATCTGACCGCGTTCAATGGCGTTCTGCGTCAGTTGCGCGGCGTTCTGAGCGCGCACAAGAGAGCCGATGAATTCGTTCTGGACCGCCGAGGAGAGGTTCTCGAAGCCACGAACGCTTTGCTGAAGTGGCCTGCTGAGATCGTTCGCGGCCCCCACCAGGGCTCTGATGCGGTCGGCGTCGCGCTCGGAGACTCCTATGTTTAAGTTGCCAATCCTCGCCTGCTGGATGGCTCTCTCAAGCCGCTGGACAGACGTGAATATCTGATCAAACGACCTGCCTGCCGACCCGGTGGCAGAGGTGATGGTGGATCGAACGCCGCGAGCAAACCGATCGACATCGCGAGCGCTGGCATTAAGCCCGCGGGCCAACTGCTGGTTGTTGACCGTGACGACCGCGGCGATCTTGCCGATGTAGTTTGCCATCGCCTCATCCCTGCGGCGGGTTCGTCAACTTCGCCAACTCGGCCATCATCTGCTCTTGCGTCTGCGGCTTCCTGCGGGCCGCCGGTATGAAGATGTCTTCGTCTGGGATTCGCTTGTAGTTCCCGCTCGCCGCCATGATCGTCCGGCAGATACGTGCCGTCTGAAGCCATGGATTCGGAAGCGGGTATATCTGGTCAAACGCCGCCCACTCGGATAACTCCTCGCTGTCGACCTCTTTCAGCATCCTCTTGACGCTCATTCCGAGCGCCAGGGCGAGCCTCATGTAGAAGAGTCGCTCTGGTCGCTCGGCGAATCGTTTCCCAGCGCCTCCACGGCGGCCGGCGTGAAGGCGTTGAACTCCCACGCTGCGTCGAAGAGACGGTTGAGCACCTTGCTCGACTTCGCGTTGAGTGCCTCGACCTCGTCGTTTGTGAAGAGCCTCTCCCCCTTGTCGTCGCAGAGAGTCAGCACGAGAAACCGCGTGCGGAAGGCGTCCATCTTCTTCTCGCTGTACGCCTGCTCGAACACGTCTCGGTCGGCGCCGCTGATCACCCTGACCATGACGAAGCCGCCCCACTCGGGGACTTCGACCTCCATGGTCTTGATGTCCTTGGCCTCGAGGATCGCCTTCTTGGAAAGAGCCACCAGTGCCTCCTTGTCACCCGTAATAGTCCGTCATACGAAATTTCAACTGACCACTAACCAACTGACCTGTCCTGGCGTCGATGTTCGCGCTCTCCAGAATCACCTGCCTGGAGACCGAGTACGCACTCGACGTGAACACCAATAAGCCGTACTGGCCGACCAGCGACTGCGGGTCGGAGCCACCGGCTTGATTCAGGAAGTCGACCGTGATCGAACCGCCGCGGATGTCGCCGGTCGGAACCTGAATGCTGTACCCCTTGACGTCGTTGACACCGGTCATGTCGACGATCTCGGCGGTCGGCGTTTCCACCGACAGGCCGGTCACCTGTGCCGACAGCCCCTTGAACGAGAAGGTCGCGTTGAACGGTATGGCCGGCGGCACACTCAGACCTCCACGCGAAACGACGCAGAGCCTCGCACCAACTCGCCGATCGCGGCCGTGACCTGCGATGAGATGCAGGTCGCTCCGCCGTTGAACGACAACTTTCCAGAGACTGAGAGCCACCCAGAGGCGTTGATCCCTGGGATTGCCCCACCGATAAAATCGATCTGGACGGTGGGTCGCTCGTCGCGAGTTCGGCCTGTGGTGAAGACCGGCTCGAAATCGTCTGGGCCGAGCCCCATGTGGGCACCGGACACGACCTGCCTCTCGGCTCCGTAGTCCACCTGCACGCTGGTGACGGTGTAATCCGTCCCATTGAAGGTGAACGTCGTGCCTTGGGATGAAACGCCCGCCATCGCTTACGCGACTCGGAACGTCGCACTCCCCGAGATGAGGGCGCCGACAGACCCGCCGATGCTCGCAGAGGCACACGTCGCGTTGCCGCTGAACGAGATCGGGCCGCTGATGTCGAGGGCTCCAGACGTGCCGGCCGCGAGGATCGTCGTCGAGATGTAGTCGACGGACACTTCGCGGTCGGTGGCGAAGCCGCCGACGAACTCTCGCCTCTGGTTCGGGCCGATGCCGAGGTGGCTGCCGTCGATGAGGTCTTGGGTGTCATTGACCTGCACGCTCGTCACGGTCAGCGCCGTGCCGCCGAACGTAAACGTCAGTCCCTGTGCGGAAACACCTGCCATTGCCGCGCCTCCTTGCGCCCCGGTTGTCTTTTACTGCCGCCTAGATTTGCGATTCTTGCCACCGGCATTGCCACAACTGCCGGACCTCGTAGGCCGGCGGCAACTGGGCTCCGACGGTGGTCGGGTCGAGGAAGTCGTCCGTCTCGGACACTAGCCTCATATCTTCAATTGTAACCCCGGCCAGCGTGCCGGTGCGGTGATCCAGAGCCAAGCGAACGTCGTCCGCCAACTCCCTGGCGGCGTCGTGCGTCAGCGCCCAGGAGGCCACCTGAATGCTGACCATCGGCAGGTAAATCGGCGACCCGAGCGTCCCCTCTCTGGCGACATTTGCGCGCTTGTAGACCAGAAACGGAAAGTCGGTCTTCGGCACCGCCACCGCGTAGATGCGGAATCCCACCCGCCGGGCCACCGCCGGGTTCGATAGGAGCGCCTGGTAGATGTGCTTTTCTGGCTGGAGGAGCATCACTCGCTCAGTTCGTTGATGAATCGCGTCAGGGACGCCCTCACCGCAGACAGGACGGCGGAGCGGCTGTCGCCAATCGCTCGCTCCATCGGGTGCTGGGCTCGCATGGCGCCGTAGGTCTCGCCGGGCTGGATGGCGTATGGCCTGGTTCCCCCCTGGCCGTCAGGGACGAAGTCGTGCGGGTATCCACTGCCTCGGCGGGCCTGGCGGGACGGCTCGTTGATGCTTCCCATGAGGAAGTAATACCCACGGCCCATCCGCTCAAACTGCTCATTGTTGAAGATGTTGTTGCTGACCCTGCGAAATCGGCCGTTGATCCGCTCGTGAACCCTCACGTAGGTGCGGCGGTTTTGTGTTGACGGTCGACGCCGGCCCGTTCCGAACTCGACCAACCAAGCGTGGTTCGACGCTCCGCCAGACCCGTCCTCAACGGACCAATTGCGTCCGGTGGCGCGATGCGCCGGCCCGGTCACGGCGATGAAGACGCCGTCATACTTCTTTTTGCCGCGGCGGGTTCTTACGCTGGCCCTCAAATTTCCGGTGACGTTACCGACCTTGTTTCTGTACGACTGAGCAATTGGCCGAGACCCATCAATGACTGCCTTTTGCAGGTACTGGTTGGGGTCTCTAAGAGCCTTAAACGCAGCGTCCTCAAGCTGCTTGCGAAGGTCGTCGATGCCGTCGAGCCGAACAGACACAAATGCCTCGAGCGCCTCGCGGGCCGTGCCGCCGCGGGGCAGAATTCTTGGCGTCGTGGCATCAATCTGAACGGCCATTACTGCACCTCCCTGGCAAGCATCTCGAGGTAGGAGCGATTGCCTCGCTCCGTCACGCTCGCCAACTCCATTGTCCTGCCTCGCCACACCACGCGGTGGAGATGCGTGACATCCTCCCGGTAGCGGATGCGGACGCGGTGGGTCGCGATCACGTTGGCCTGCTGGGCCTGGAGGATGTCCCGGCTGGAGAGACCGTCGACCTGAGCCCAGACTGTCGCCAGTGTCGTGTCCCACGAGAATGTCGACTCGCCGGAGAAACTCCTGGTCTCCGTCGGCGACAGGATCGTCACCCGCTCGTTGTATTTACCGATGTCGATCACGACACGCTGCCCTCGCCGAAGAGCACGATGTCGTAGGAGCCGCCGGAGGTGCCGGTCACCGTCACGCCCGAGGCAGCCATTCCTGCGGCGGACTGGTCAGACTGCATCGCCACGGCACCGGCGGCCACCGTCAGGCCGGCGGCCGGGAACGGAGCCCCCGCGAAGGCGAGGCTTGAGGCGCCGCGGTTGCGGACGTAGTACGCCTTCACGGCGGTGATCGTCACGGTCACCGTCGCGCCTGAGCGGACGTCAGGCAGCGCCGAAAGCGCCAGCGTCTCCGAGGATGACGACAGCGTGCGGTTGTCGCTCCAGGCGACCTGTGCCTGGTTGGCAGCCGAGCCGTCGGTCATCGCGACGGCGTAGGATGCCGGCGTGACGCGGAGGGCCGTCGAGATGTCGCCGACCTCGGACTCGTGAGCGAGTAGAGACAGCGTAATCTGAGCAGAAAAAGCCATCGGTCACGTCCCCAGCACGTAGATTTCGTAGGTCTTCCCCGGCGTCCCGCCGATCCGCAGGATTGATCCGCCGGCCGTGGTGCCGAAGCCGTCGGAGTTCGGGCAGGACAGGAGCAGGGAGCCGGACTCTCGGATCGGGTATCCACGCAGTGTCAGGTTTCCAAGGTTGATCATCGGCGAGAAGTTCCACGCGGTCGTGTCGCGCCTGAAGTTCGCGAATTGAGAACCGTTCCAGCCTGCGGTCAGCGCGATCTGCGTGTCTGCCGATAGATTCTTCACGCACAAGAGCTTCACGACGTCGACGCCGATCGTCGCGAAGTCGACCTCGTCGTAGCCCAGTTCGCCGATCGTTCGTCGCTCCGACCACGCCACCTCGCAGTCGCCGACGGACACCGACAGGTCGATGGGGTAGACGGTCAGGCCCGTCGACAGCCCAGACACAGTCGTCTGGCGGGCGTCGATCGCGGCTTGTACCTGCCCCACGATGCTCATCGGTATCCCGCCCAGCCAGAGGCCGCCAGAACCGTCTCGAACGTCTGCGGGACCGGCAGCACCTGCGAGTAGCCGGCGACCACGGGCTGCCTCATCTCGAACCAGTGGGCGACCAGAAGCAGGATCGCGTGCTTGAGAACCGGGTTGATCGCCGAGCCGTCGTCGCCGTAGCCGGCCGTCCACTGCACGATCACGCTGTTCTCGTCGCCTCGAACCGCCGGCCAGACGCCGTTGTAGAGCGGGTAGATGCGGCCGGGCGTCACGTAGTGGTCGACCTGAAAGGCGCTGGCGGCACTCGTGATCACGTTGGAGTTGCCGGCCTCGTCGCGGTAGGTGACCGTCACCGTTCCAGACTGCATCGGCGGCCGGGGCAGGATGATCTCCCACAGCGGGAACGTGTCGTACCTGGCCTGCCAGACCTGCGTGATCATCGAGATGTCGAGGATGTCCTCGCAATACTGGCGGGCCGCCGTGATGTAGGTCTGGATGAGGGCGTCGGAGGCGTCGTCGTCGACGCGGCACTGAGCCTTCGCCTCCGAGAGCGACACCGGCTCGAGCGCCGGCGGCGTCAACTGGTAGAGACTGCGGTAGGGCGTGATGCCGAGTGCCGGGAGCCTCGGCTCGCCGTAGACGATCGTGACGCTCATCTTCGCTTCCTGCGGGTGTGCTGAATCGCCTGCTCGACCTGCGGCTCGTCGTCGGCCTCTTCGACCTGCGGCGGCTCCGGCTTCTTCGTCTCGTCAACCGGCTCGATGAGCCCGCGGGCGGCCAGAACCCTCGCCATGCCGTCGGACCAGTCGAACTCCTGGCCCGCCTTGTAGATGCCGAAGTTCTTGACGACGCGAATCCTCATGCCACAAACCCCCACGCCTCTTTGGGCGCCTGCTGGCCGCTGTTCCAATACTCGGTGGTGTGCTGCTGCACCTTGCCACCCTCCACCTGCCGGCTGGGCCAGGTGATCATCAGTTCGGCGTGGCCGACGCTGACGTGGGTTGCCACGCCCAGCGTGTTCCCCGCGGCCTCCCAGGCGCGCCAGAATGCGATGTCCTCATCGACGTGGCCTCCCGTGAATTCGCCGGCCTCGTTGGCCTTGGCAAGGAACCACGGCTTCGGAGTTCGCTTCAGGGCGTCGCAGCGCAGAAACGTGCAGCCGAAGTGGGCGGTCGCCACCTTCTGCACCGGCTTCTTGAACCAGTCGTCTCCGACGTTCGTCTGCTCCTCCGGCGTCGAGCCTGGCAAGGCGAACATGACCGCGTTGGCCTCCCGCTTCGTTTGGAGCGGAGCGATCGCGTCCATGCCGGAGTGCATGAGCAGCGCGAGGAGCGCCTCGATCGTCTTGGCAGAGAAGATCGTGTCGTAGTCGAACGTGAGGATCACGTCGTGCGTTTCCACGACGGTCTCCATCGAACGCTGGAGGCACTGCCCCCAGAACGCGCCGGTGTACTTGATGGGAGAGATGCGATGAGGCGCCAGCGCCTGCGAAACGCAGAAGAAGTTATCGGTGAAGCCGAGGCGAGGCGTGCTCATCAGAGCAGCGACCTTCACCTCGGCTTCCACGTTACCGATACGAAGCAGCATGGAGAATGCTCCTAGTGAGGAGCGGGCGCGCCTCCATGCGCCTTTGCCGGCCGGTCAGTGGCCGTCCCGCTTGTACGGGAATCAGCCCTTGACCCAGCCGATGACGCCGACGTCGGTCGCCGAGGCCGGATACACCTCCGCACGGGAGGCGTGGGCCACGAGGCTCACGACAGCGGTGGCACCTGGGGTCATCGAGACCTTCAGGTATCGCTTCTTGGCCTTGCAGTCGATGTCCATCTTCACCGCGGCGGCCGAGTTGGTGTCGGACACGGCGGGGATCGTGAACCCTCCGGCGCCACCGCCCACGAAGGCGGTGACATCGGTGTAGTCGGAGTTGTTGTCCGACTCCTCGACCTTGAGGACCGTCGCGAAGACCGTCGAGGCGTTCGACGCCCGCATCGCCACGACGCTGACGTGGTCGTAGCCGAGGCGGTCAACGGTCAGGGTCTGCGTCGCGGTGGCACCGACCACGCCGGTGGGGAGCGAGACGACGACCTTGCTGTTTTCTGCGTGGATCACTGTGAGATACTCCTGGTTATCACGAGGCCGCGGTCTTGAGGGCCACCACAGGGCCGACCTCGCTGGTCGATCCGAGGCTGTGGTGGTTCACGTCGAATCGCATCGTCCCTTGCAGGAGAAGCTGATCCGTCGTGGCGTACACCTGATCGTAGAGACGCACCGAGAAGTCCCGGCGGCGGGCGTAGATGCTCGACAGGCCCATGTTGCCGAAGAGCACCTTCACCTTGCTGACGTCGGAGCCGAGCGTGCTGTTCATCACATGCACGAGCGTCACCCCGTAGCCCAGGAAGGTGTCGACCGTGCCGGCCTGCACGTTCTCGACGGTGTTGCCACCGGCGGCGTACTTCAGGCGGGCGATCGACGCGGCGTAGCCGGCGGGACTCACGTACCAACGGGCACCAGCCCTCGCGTAGATGGGCAATTTGCCCATCGCGCCGAGGAAGTCCTCGAGGTCGAGCGTCTCGAAGGAGACGTTGCCGGAGGCGGCCGTCGCGACCGACGCGGTGTAGTTACCGTCGTTGATCTTGTTGACGATGCCGTTGATCCCGCCGTAGGTGCCCTGCGTGCCGTCACCGAGCCACCCACACAAATCGATTTTATAGGCCAGGCTCTGTGCGAACTCCGTTGCCACGGCGTCCGCGAGCCCCACCACGCCCTGCGAATCCTCGACCAGTTCGGTCGACATCCGGCAGCCGACGGCGAGCTTCTTCGCCACCAGCGACACGTTGCCGTAGGTCGGCTCGCTCTCGGTCACCGCCGAGCCTTCGCCGACGAAGTAGGCCGTCGTGCCGGTGAGCCGCTTCGGGATCACGAGCGTGTCGCGGGTCATCGACACGTTCTCGCAGGCCGGCGGGAGCGTGCCGTAGGACTCGACCAGGCGGATCACGCGATTGGCGAACTCGTCGGGGACGAGGGCTCCGCCGGAGGCGTTGGTGCTCTCGCCCATCGCACGGGCCTCGACGCCGTGATCCTGGCACCACCGGAGGTCTTCGGCGTTCTTGAAGATGTGAGCCCGGAGCCACCGGCCGCAGCGGTAGGCCGCCTCGACGGCGTCCGGCGTGTCGTTGAACGCGCGGAGTTGGGTGTGATGCGGGAGGATGGCCCGAATCTCGACCTTCTTCTTCTCCTCCTCGGCCCGCTTCTCCTCGACGGGCGACGGCACCGGAGCCGGGGCGGCCTTCTCGATGACCGAGCGGAGTTCCTTCTCCTTCTCGGCGAGCCGCTCCTCGAAGCCGATCTGGGCGGTCAGTTCGTCCGCCTGCGTCCCGAGGGCGAGGAACTCCTTGTTCTCATCGGCCGAGCGATCCTCGATCCGACCGAGTTCCGACATCCGAGCCGCAACGGCGGCAGCACGGTCCTGAAGACGCTTGAGGTTCGACGCCATGATCGGCCTGCTCCTTGTTGAGCCGGCCGTGCGCGAAGTAGCGGCGGCCGGCGGGTGTTTCCCGCTAGCGCGCCGCGAGGACGAGAAGCCCTGCTCGCACTGCTCACCGCGAAATCCATCGCGATGCTTGTATCTACCTGTAGATTAGCATCCGGCGCTAATGTCGTGCAACTTGGTCCGCAGCAGTGCAGCCTGAAGTTCCGCCAACTTCTGCGAAGCCTCGGCCACCGCGGAGTTCAGCGACTCCGTTTCCGCCGAGACAACAGGCTGCTCGAGGACAATCTCGGGCTGTGTTTCCTGCGTCTCTTGGTGGACAACGGCGTCGACCTGTTCGACGGCTTCAGCCGACTCGACCTGCTCGACGGCAGGCTCCGAACGCTCCGCTTCACGATCCATCTGCGCGACCTTTCGTGCTGACCAGGCTTGCGCCGGCGAGCCGCCCCAAAGTTCCCAGGCGACAAACCCAGGCTTCTCGGCACCCGGCGTATCCCAGCCAGGGGACTTGCTCGCCGATTCGTGGCGGGCGAACCACGCATTCATCTCGCGGACGTGCTCCGGGGTCAATTCCTCACGGCGGGCGATCTTGTTGGCCCTCGCCACCGTCTCCGGCTTCAACCCGTCGCCGCTCTTGCCCTCCTCGTGCAGGCGGAGGCCGCGCCGGGCCGCGGCAGCCATGGCTGCGGTAGGCCGCAGATCGACTGCACGCTCCTCGGCGTCGGCTTCTACGCTTCGCTCCTTCGACGACCTCGGGTGGTCGGCCGGAAGGAGATCGTTGTCGGTGGTGTACTTTGAGTCCTGCGGGCGGCCGTTTCGCAGGAGGTACAGATAGGCGTTGACCCTCGCCATCGCCCACGCGCCGCGACTGACTCCGGGGCGGTGGCTGGTCGAGTAGGCGCCGGCTCCGCGGCGGTACACGGCCAGGAGTTGCCCGAGGGTCGTCCTCGCCCACGACGGCTTTTCGTCCTCCCTCATGGCCGCGTTGTGGTCGCGAACCTTGTTCTGGAGGCCGCTGCGGACGGCCTGGGACACCTTGATCCTGCCGGCGGCGTTCTTCGCCGATCCTGGGCGATTCTTGTCGCTGCCGGAAATCTGATCACTCTTCGGCGCCGGCGTCGACTGAGACTTGTCGCCGACGGCGCGGTCTTCCTCGTACTCCTCGTCGTCCTCCGGCATCGGCTGGTCGACCTTCGTCAACTCCGACACCATCACGGCGACCATGTAATCCTCCGGCTCGCCGTCGTCGAACGGAGTCAGCACGGCCAGTGGGGCGTCTGGCGTCGCGCTCATTCCTTGGATCGAACCCTCACGCATGATGTGCTCGACGCGGCCGACGCCGCCGGCCCACGACGCGAAGTCGCCTTCCATGAGTTCGTCGGGCTCGGCGCGGGCCTCGATGGCCTCGCCGGCAACAGCCCGCTTCTGCACCCACGCCTCGGCGCTGTCGCCGCCGGCCAGCATCCACTCCACCCACGCCGGAGTTCCCTTCCAGCCGACTGTTCGCACCTCGTGGCACCGGCGGTGAGCCTGGGCGAGGAACTCGACCTCTTCGACGGAGAGCACCTCACGCTCAGCGAGCCTCTCGGCGACCGCCAAGAGCCGCTGGTCGAAGTTGTCGCGGCCCTTCGCGCTCCGCAGGCCACGCCGGGCGGCGTTCGCCATCGTCTGGTTCGGGCGGAAGGCGTCGCCGAGGGCCATTTCGATCGCCCGACGGCTCACGACCACGCTGGATGCTTCGTAGGCTGGCCGAACGACGGGTCCGACATCGTCAAGAAGGCTGATTGAGCGGATTTCTCGCCTCCGCATGCCCTTTTCGTCGGTGCTCCACGAGTCTCCGCCGCTCCGCTCGACCGCGAAGGCGAAACTCGAGCCGGTGACGTAGCCTTCGGACACCAACGCGACGACTTCGTCGGCCGTTTTGGTCTTCGGCGGCATCATTTCGTACCGCAGGCCGTAGGGATCGGCCTTCAGCCGCAGGCTGCCGTTGCTGGTGCGTGCCAGGAGGTAGTTTTTGTCGTGATTGAAGACGCCAACGACGTCTGGGTTGGTCTTCAGGACGTCGTCGAAGGCTCGCGGGTGGATCGACTCCACGAAACCGCCCAGATTTCTCGACAACGAGTTGAAAACGGCCGCGTAGCCGACGATCACAGGCCGCTTTTCGCCGCCGTCGACCTCGCGGTACTCGATCTTCGTGTCTTCTGCCGTCACGCGGCGCTCAATTTCGGTCTCAGCCATCGCTCTCCCCCTCGAAATGCGCCTCAAACCACCGATTTGTGACAGTTTCGTACTGCTTTCCGCTCCGATGGCACCCCAAAAGCAGGTCTCGCGAGCGATTCATCCACGAAGCCACGAACGAATCAATGTCTCGACCAGTCGCTTTTGCTGCGTCGAGCAGTTCTGCGCGCAGTCTCTCCTCGACTTGGCCGAGCCATTGCGTGATTTTCTCCGGCTTCGACCGACGGGAGAGGATTCCTTCTGACTCGACCGCTGCGATGCGTCGCAAAGTGGTGCGGAACAAGGCTTCTGCGGGGTCGATTCCTCGCTCCTCGCCGACGGCCGAAGGCGTTTCTCCGCCTTCTCCCTCGCCATCCGGCTGCTCTTGAGGCTGCTCCTCGGCCGGGAGTGTCGTCGGTGCCGCGGTCTGCTGCTGTCCGGTCGGGTTCTCAAGGGTGAAGGCTTCCAAGAGTTGCATATTCACCTGCACAAACCGCTTCTTGCCGACTCCGTTCGGCAGCGGGTTGTAGCCGATCTCTGCCCGGTATTCGTCGACGTCGATGGCGCCAGTGTTGAACGCCTCTCGCAGATACGTCGAGCGGGCGGCGTAGTCGCCGGCCATGAGCGAGTTCATGTCGAAGCCGACGAAGTACGTCCTGTCGTCGACCACGAGGTCTCGGCGGCAGGCCAACTCCCAGCGCCGGCACCACGGCATGAGGCTGAACGTCTTGTAGTCGATCGCCGCCTGCTCAACCGTGTTGTAGCGGACATTGGTCAGGTCGCCGATGAGGTGGCCCGGCACCCGGTAGGCACGGCAGACCTCCTCCAACTGAAACCGCCTGGTGGCGACCAGTTCGTTGTCAGAGTTGTTGACCGGGTCTTCCTTCTTGTGGAAGCCATACGGCATGACGACGGTCTTGTAGGCGTTGGCGGGGCCGCGCATCGCCTCGTCCCACTGCTGCCGAAACCGCATCAGAGCCTCGGGCTTGTGCGGCTGGTCGGTTTCGATGTACGTGCCGCTCTTGGCACCGTGACCGAAGAAGGCGCTCGAGTGCAGTTCCGTCGCCCTTGCCAGCCCGATGGCGTCCCTGGAGAGCGAGACCGGCACGTACCCGCGGACGCCGTCGCTCGAGAGCCACCGCAGGTGGAAGATTTCCTCCTGCCGGTACTCCTCGGGCTCCGGGTTCGGGTCGGCAATCGTCGACGGCGAGCGGTAGTAGTAGCGGAGTTTCCCGTTCTCGAGCCGCCTGACCTCCATCCGCGACGGGTGCAGCGGGATCAACTCGTCGACGGCGCCGCGGCGGATGCTGCCCTTGATGTGGGCAAAGGCATTCCCCCACAAGAGAAGCCAAGACTGCATCAACTCCTTGAACTCGAAGCTCGTCATCCACGAGTTGGGCTGGTAGGCCAGAATCTCGTGGAGCGGCTGGTCGTCGGCGATTTCCTTGCCGCCGCCGGGGAGACGCCGGTAGAGGTTCGTCGGCATCGCGGCGATCGACTCCGAGAGGAGCCGGACGCACGCCAGCACCGCCGTGCATTCCAGTGCCGTTTCCGGCGACACCGACACGCCGGCGACCGTCTTGCGGTCCTCCATCAACTCCTCGAAGACTCGAGAGAGCGACTGGGATCGCAGGGCGAGCAACTCGGTGTACGGGACGTCGGCGTCGGCCACTAAAACACCATGAGTTGGGGTTCTTCGTCAGGCCCGCGAGCCTCGCCAGCCGAGATTCCGAGGGCCATGATGAGGGCCACGGCGGCGTCGATGCGGGCGGTCGAACTGGAGTTCTTCTTCGACGGCTTGATGTTCCCGGCGTCGTCCGTCTTGATCTGCACGTTGCTCACCTGCCAGGCCAGTACCGGGTTGCCGGCGTGCCGCAGTTTCTTCGAGATGATCAGCGTTTCGAGCAGTTTCGCCGGCGCACTCATCGACACGAAGCCTTGCCCAAATGGCTTGACTTCGACGCCCTCGGCGACCAGTTGCGTCGTCAAGTGCGTGGCGTTGTACCTGTCGATGGCGACAGCCCGAACCTCATTCTTCTCGCAAAACGAGAGAATGTAGTCGCGAACCGCGTCGTAATCGCAGACATCACCCTCAGTTAGTGTAACAAACCCCTGCTTCGCCCATTGGAGATAGGGGACGCGGTCGCGCTTGGCGGCCTCCTCGGCGCGGTCCTCGGGAATGAAGATGTGGGCGTGGATGTCGAAGGTGCCGTCCTCGTCGGGCCACACCGCCACGAACGCCGTCGTGTCCGTCGTGCTGGCGAGGTCGACGCCGCAGTAGGCCGGTCGGCCGGATGTCGGGCGGAGCGGGTCGCCGTTGGCCTCCCAGGCGCCGTGGCGAATCCATTTGGCGGCGGCTGAAACCCACTGATTGAGATGCAAGGTTCTGAAGACTACCTCTTCGGAAGGAGACTGCTTCGCCCTCACGATCATCTGCTCGAAGTACTCGGGCTTTGTCGTGACTCCGAAGTTTGGATTGCACCCCCTGACGGTCTCAATGTCGAAAGGGTCGGCCTCGGGCTTCGCCGCGTAGATGCAAGGCAGGAATGTGTCGTCCTCAAGGATTCCGTCGCGAATCTTCTCTGCCCTCTGCCAGTCCGCGTAACAAGGACCGCGGCGGTCTGTGCCTGCCGTCGTGATGTAAATGGTCAGCGGCTGCCGCCTGGCGCCCATGCCCGTCTCGAGCACGTCCACCAACTCCCGGTCTGGAAAGACGTGGTATTCGTCTATGAGAACTACGGACGGGTTCAGGCCATGCTTCGTCGAACTCTCCGAACTGACAGTGATCATGGTCGATTTGCTCTCTTCGACCACGATCGAGTTTCGGTAGACCTTGGCTCGTCGAGCCAGGGCCGGGCACGACTCCAGCAGGTTCTTTGCGGCGGTGTGCAGGATGCTCGCCTGAGACCTGTCTCCGGCTGCGACGATGACCTCGGCGCCCGGTTCGTCGTCGAGAAAGAGGCAGAAAAGCCCTAGCGCGGCGCACATCTGGCTTTTGCCGGACTTCCGAGGCAACGCCAAAAAGGCGCGTCTGTATTGCCTCAACCCGTCTTCGCGCTTCGTCAGCAGCAGTTTGTCGAAGAACTCCTGCTGCCACGGCATCAGCGTGAACGGCTTGCCTGCAAAGTCACCCTTTGTGTGGCTGAGCATCCCGCAGAACTGGGTGAAGATGCTTGGCTCGCCGCTCATTTTCCGGCCACTGGTGGATACAACTTGTGGGCGATGTAGGGAGACACGCCGGTATAGTTCTTGAAGTTGTCTTTTCCGACGATGTACAAGGCTCTGCCGGTTTGCATGAAAGCCAGAGCCTTGTCTTTCGACTTGCCGAAGAACTCTCCTTTCACCTCGATCCACAGTTCGCCGAGAGGCCCGAGATCGACCCGGAAATCAGGCGTGTATCTCGTGCTGTCGCCTAGCAGGAATTGCCGTGGCTCGTAGTCCCAGCAGAGACCATCACGATCGAGCCTGTGCGCGACGGCGACCTCCCATGAAGATCGCATCAGAATGCGCCCTCGCCGACCGCTGTATAGCCGGTTCAGGTTCGCACGCTTTGAAATGTCCCTAGCCGCCGCCTCCGACGATCGCTCGCGTTGCAGGCAACCGCATGACATTGTTGTGCCCCTGCGAAGGCACTTCTGCGGCGGAGATTTTGTGCCTCCGCAGTCGCAAACGCAAGGCACCTTGGGCGACGAGTTTGGTGTGGAATAGACGGGTTCTGCGACTACGACAAGACGGCCAAAACGCTCGCCTACTCGAACCGGCCTGCGGCACGTCTTGGCGATCGAAGTTCGGCGGGCGCACCCGCAGGACTGCGACGCCCGCCGCTGCCGAAGGTTGCTGGCTGGCACGACACCGCGTTTTCCGCAGTCACAAACGCAGTCGACTTTCTGCGTCGCGCCTTCGTAGTAGCCGTCAGAAACAGCCACCCAAGAGCCGAACCGCTCGCCTGCTTTTACAGGTTTCCTGGCTGGCATTTCACCTTTGTGAACTAACCGCGCTTCTTGAGCAGTTCGTCCATCGGGTCGAGGACTACCTTCTCCGCGTGATAGCCCATGCGGGTCCGGTCGGCTGGCGTCAGGCCCAGCACGGTTTCGAGTTGGCGGAGTTGCTCGTGGCAGTGATTGCTCTGGGCCTGCCACTTCGTCGGCCGGCAGAATCGCAGGGAGCCGTCTGGGGCCAGAACCTCCGCCCATGCCTCGGCGCCTTCGGCGAGTGCCTTCTCGGCCTCCTGCCACTTGTCCCAAACAATCGCGTAGCGGGAGATGACCTGGAGGTCCGACTCGGCCAGGGTGCCCATCCGCAGCGTGAAGCCGCAGACCTGCGTGAACATCTCCTTCGCAGCAGGCCGGAGCCACTCTGGCGGCTCTGGGAGTTGCTCGAGCATGGTGCCGAGTTCCTCGCGATAGCGAGCCTCCTTGGAGCCTCGCATCTGGAGGATGTGCTTCGGGAGTGGTGCCGGGCCTTTTGCCATGCCGTCAAGTCTACGCCTGCCGCCTAGCGGCGTGCAAACAGGTCGCGGGGAGCAAATTGGCTGCACTTCCGACCGCGTGCTCCCCCA